>Ga0302238_1001414_pt1 | contig 19507 bp, 20 predicted proteins | sample AAG_UR_Asn_MG_FD_193527 | JGI IMG/M metagenome (GOLD analysis project Ga0302238, IMG submission 193527) | Enriched activated sludge microbial communities from anaerobic digester in WTTP, New Holstein, Wisconsin, United States - AAG_UR_Asn | ecosystem: Engineered > Bioreactor > Anaerobic >...
CTTTTTGGCTCAAAGATTAAATTTCCTCAGTCGGCGTATCGCTTTGGATACGCCTCTATCGGAAATTTCCTTTGCGCTTTCAAAAATCTTCCGCAACGCGTCAAATGTGAATTTTTAGAGGTTCCCTAAAGTGAGTCTGTTTGAAATCAGAACTTGTTTGGATGGCTGGATTAATGGATGACTGGATGGTTGGGTAAGATTCATAAATAAGAAAAAGTAAATTGGACCCATTCACCCATCAATCCAAACATCCAATCATCCGCAAAAAATAACTGCGACAGGAGAATCCACATGACCAAGAAGGAAAAATATCTCTACAAGGAATTGAAGGAGCTTGTGAGCTCGCTCCCCCCGAGGACGAAGATACTTACAGTCCGCGAGATGATGAGGAAATATTCGATCAGCCAGTGCATAATCGATCGCGTGCTCAGGAAGCTGAGGGAGGAGAAGCTGATAGTCTCGTTCGTCGGGGACGGAATGTATACTACCGGTGGCGAGGACGTGATAACCATGGAGAAGAGGAAGAAGATCGTTATCGCCGTTCCGGATTATCCTTCATCCCACACCGCAATGGTCACTGAGCGCATGAGGAAACAGGCTGAGAAGGAGGATTATACCTGCAGGATAGCATATGTGCATGAGGATGCCGGGCTGAGGGAATGTCTCAAGTCCTTGAGTTTCGATGCGGCGGTAATTCTTCCGAAGAAGATGCCTATCGACAAGCAGGACATAATATTCATAAAGTCCCTTTCCGTGCCTGTCGTGGTCCTGGAGCTTAACACTGAAGTCATCAATATCGACTCCGTGGGGACGGACGACGAGTACTGCGGGGCTATAGCGGCGAACCATCTGATCGGCCTTGGGCACAGGAGGATTGCCGTGATGAATCCCGAGCCTGCGACTTCGACTTCTCAAAGCCGCATATCAGGCTTCCTGAAACAGGCAAGGCTTTCCGGTGCTGACGCCCTGCTGATTGACTGCGGAACGAAATTCGGAATGAATTCGTCTGTCATGGCGTACAACAAGATGAAGGAGCTTACCGAGGATAAGAAGCTTGATTTCACGGGGCTTTTCATAACCAGCGACGGGTCGGCTCTCGGTGTAAAGAAGCTTCTCAGGGAAAAAGGGATTGAAGTTCCGTCGCAGTTCAGCATAATCGGCTGCGACAACATTCCGGAGTCCTCATTCTTCTCACCGCCGTTGACGACGATAGACAAGAACATCGACAAATGGGCGGTTCATGCGTTCGAGATAATCAAGAGCCGCTTCAATGGCGACAAATCTGACGCCAAGCATATCAACATCGTTCCGGAACTGATCAAGCGCGAGTCTACGGCCCAGGTCTCCCAGTCCGCCAAGGGTAGGAAGAAATGACGGGAATCCGAGCGACCGGGAAATATGATGACATTCTTCAGGATTCTGAGGAGACCGGCTGGAAAGAGATGCTTTCGGAGATAGCTCACTGACAATGAAGCAGAGACACCGCGTATCTTACTGTGAGGAGTATCATTTTGATGTTGCTGCCGGAGTTGCACGCTAGAATGATCATGCCGTGTTGCCGGCGCTTCAAAAGAAAATGCAAGGCTAACGCTTATCTATCAGCCGACCTCCGCAGGAGGATTAGCTGAATGGAAATGGTTAAAGTTTTATCTTGTATTATTTTCATGTCAGGCGCTTTGGCCTGACTTTGGACTGCGACACCCCTGCCTGCCCCGTCGTAGCCTCTGGGCGAAGTCGGGTGCCGCTTTGCATTTATTCCCGCTTCTATTTCAATTCAGAATCCAAAGCGGCAGAGGGCTGCCGCACTCCAAAGATTCGCCTTGCTCATCAGAAAACATTAAAATCCAGATCAATCATTTCATTGATTCTTAACGCTAAAAGATGACCGAACCGGAGTTCTTCCGGTTCGGTCAATGTGTATTGTTAGAATCTGGATATTACTGGCTTGCCGCTTCTTCAAGCTTTTCCGCAACCCATAGTTTGATTATGGACTGCCTGGGAACGCCAATACGTTTTGCTTCTCTGTCGAGAGAATGAATCATCCAGACAGGGAAATCAACATTCACTCTCTTCTGGTCCTGTTCAGGTCTTCTGGCCTTGGATATATCAAGATGTTTGGTGATATCCTTGCCGTCATCAAATAATTTGTCCAAATCTTTAGCTTTCATAAATTTCAACCTCCTCTGTTCTGGCCCTTCTTACCGATATAATTCTAATGTTTTCATCTCGGAACGTTATGATTCCTGACCAGCATTTATCGCCGATTCTTCCGATCACCATATATCGCGGCTCGTCTACTGTCTTTGCAGGAATCTCAATTAAATCCGGATCGTCCCATAAAGCCTGAGACTCAACGAAATCGATTCCATGCTTTAATTTGTTTGATTCGCTCTTCTTAGGATCAAATTCAAAGTTCATAGTATAAATATTATACCATATTTGTATATATTGTCAATAGATTATATATATTATTAGTCCAACGCCCTTATATCAGCTATCCTCTCCGAAAGAGGATTAGCTGAATGTAAATGTTTCTGCGGATTTACTTTCTGCTTTTCCAGTATCCGGGTTTTCTATGCAGGTTCATTATCGCCATGATCCTTATTTCTTTTCCAGAGATGCGATAAAGAATTCCATAAGGGAAGCGACTGGTAAGGCAACGTCGTGTTTTGGAGTCGATAGACTCCCATGCCAAGGGAAATTGGCAGACTCGATCAATCGTAGCGTATACTTCTTCGGAGAAGCAAAACCCAAGTCCGCTTTGGCAACTTTCATAATATTCTATTGCCGACATGAGTTCGGTTTCAGCAAGTTCATGAAAACTGAACTTCATTTGCCAAACCTTTTCCGAATTTTTCTGAATACCTCTTCTCCAGGAATTAGTTTAGCCTTGCCGGATTCAATGTCTTTGCTTCTTCTTTCAACTTCTTCTGCCCATAACTTGTCAATCTCCAGCTGCGTTGGCAAGTTTGCACTATGAAGGAGCTTGTCTATAAGAACCATGCGATCGTCTGTGGGCAGATCGAGTGCCTGTTCGTAAATCTTATTAGTCATGGTTAAAGATGTCATTGGATACCTCCATTTTTCATATGATACCACAGCTAATTTTAATTTCAATTGTTGTTGAAGAACGCCCGGGCATCTGCGACGGCGTACTCGCCGTTCGCTACATGCCATTTAGTTATACTGTTATTATATTTTTAAATTCTCAATTCCATGAAAACAAAAATATAAATTCAGAAAATCATTTTATAAACCATGCTCCGATACATACGATTACCATAAAAGCAGCGAAATAGCCGAAATTACTGCAATCATGTCCTCCGCCTTTAGTTGGGATTAATGCACAGGCTAAAATTAAAAAAATAAAGAATAGCACAGCAGCTATTACTTTTATTATTTCTTTTTCTTTATTGTTCATTAAATATTTTAAAGTATAACGTTCAATGGTCTGGCAACGAGCGCAGCGAAGTTGCCAGAACCTAATCTAGTTGGAATGTTATTGTTTTATTGTATTTTTCATCTTTGCTAATGCTTTTCACGATTTCTTTTATTGTATCGGATGAAATACGCCCCAATAATTCCGTGGTAATTCTCCCTGATTCGGAAACAAAATCTTTTTGAATATCAACTTTTACAATTTTCCAAGAAGAATTAGAGAATTTAAAATACACATCAGCATAATCATATGTCTTTTTGTCACCATCTTCAGGGATATTTGCTTTTTTATTGTAGCAATAAGAGAATTTTACAGTTTCCCCTTTCTTTGCTGCATTAAAGTAATCGACAGGTGTCGTTGAAACTTGATAACAATCAAACTCTTTTTTTAGACTATTTACAAAATAATATTTTAAAAATACTTCCCCCATTTCTGAGAAAACTTCATGATGTGAAATTCGAGAGGAGAGTTTTTCAAATACTTCATATTTATTATTAACTTTGAGAATCCAAAAATGTAAATTTACTTCCCTGCCGTCTTTGTCAGTAGATTGGAAGCTAAGCCAATATCCATCTCTTAACCCACTAAACCCATATGAGTGGATGTTTTTATATACATCTTCACCGTACTCCTTTATTACATATCTTTTTAGAGCATCTACTGCTAAAAGCTTGTCTTGATCAAAGCCTACTAAAGGGTTATCAAGAGGGTGTTTATTATATTTATCAATTTGTCCAAATAATCCAAGTGGAATGATGGCAAATAAAAATAATAGATTGAATGTTTTCATTATTTATATTCCAACGTCCCAATGATCTCTTACGGCGTCCCGCCGTTGGGAGAATCTGTATTGTTGGGCTTCATATTTCTATTATGTCTTAAGCGATATTGGAAAATAAACTCAACAATACTTTGAAGAATTACTCCAAAGAGTAGATATCCAGATACTATCATTGGGATTGTTGCTGTATGATACATGCCTGCTTCAATAGCTTTTGAAGCTTGATTCCTGAATAAAGTTGCAATGTCTAAGAGTTGATATTGGGTTGTTCTTGTAAACTCAAAAATCCATAATGCCGTCATTATTAGGAGCAATAGCCAGGAAATCAACCTTGTCCGACAAAGAAATATTTCTGTTGGTTTGTTAATTTGTCTTCTTATCAAAATTCCAATATTTACGATAAATAATATAAGGAAGACGAGAACTATAAACCATTCTGCAAACCTTAGGAATATAGTCATGCTACTTTCATGAATCATGACTGCGCTAAATTCCATTTTATCCATATCATTCCTTGTCTGATGCCCAACTATAATTAGGCGTTGCGACGCTTTTTCGGGAAACCGCTTAAACTTTGATGCAAAAAAGTCAATAAATCCACAATAAATCTTGCAAAACTGCGTTATCTAATATAAAATAGCCTAAGATAAGGCAGTACAAGGACGCTTTACGGGGGATTTTCCATGTATATGCGAAAGTACGCATATCTTGGAATCCTTAATATATAAAATACAACATGAGGCTGGAAAAGCAAGGGGGAGATATGGATATTCAGGGTGCAAAACTGATGGAATTTGAGAAATTCCTTAAAAGTAGGAACCTTGTCCAAGAGGATAAGATTAAGTACTATTCCAACTGGGTGGACAAATATCTTCATGGAATAGGCTACAGGGACGAGGCGATAACCAGGGATAGCATTGTAAGTTTCAGCAATGCCATGCTTCAGGATAAGAGATATGCCGACTGGCAGGTCAGGCAGGCAGAGAATGCAGTAAGGATATATGTAACAAATTTTCTTAATCTGAATTTAAGGCCTCAGGTGCCTGCGAAGGAGGATGGGAAAGAGTTACAACTGGAGCTTTCATGGGATGATGCCATCTTGAGAATGAGGGAAAGTCTGAGGTTGCGGCATTACTCCTACAGGACCGAGCAGACGTATGTTGAATGGATAGAGAGGTTTAAGAAGTATCTGAGAAAAGGGGACGCATACTCGGTTACCGACGATGATGTAAGGAACTATTTGACAAATCTTGCAGTGAAAATGAGAGTTTCAGCTTCAACCCAGAATCAGGCATTCAACTCCATACTATTCCTTTTCAGGTATGTGCTTAACAGGGAAATGGGGGAGATGCGTGACAATGTCAGAGCGAAGAGGCCGTTCAGGCTGCCGGTGGTGTTCAGCGTTGCGGAAGTCGCAAGAATAATATCACATCTCGATGGGACGGCGGCGCTCATGGTCAAGCTGATGTATGGCTGCGGGCTCAGACTGAACGAGTGCATGCGGTTGAGAGTGAACAGCATTGATCTGGAAAGAAATCTTGTCCATGTCAGGGCGGCTAAGGGTGACAAGGACCGGATGGTTCCGATGCCGGTATCACTGAGGAATGATTTGAAGAAACATCTTGAGAGATTGAAGGAGCTTCACAGGAAAGACATATCTCAGGGCTACGGGCAAGTACACATGCCGGAAGCACTTGACCGGAAATATCCTAACGCGTCAAGTGAATTCGGCTGGCAGTGGTTCTTCCCTATGGCAAAGCCTTCCGTGGATCCACGTTCAGGGAGGGTGATGAGGCACCATCTGCTTGACAGGGCATTTCAGAAGATAGTGAAAGTGGCGATCGAGAAGGCCGGGGTGAACAAGCACGGGACATGTCATTCATTTCGGCACAGCTATGCGACACACCTGCTCGAGGACGGCACCGACATCAAGGTGATACAGGAACTGCTGGGGCATAAGAGCATGGAGACGACGATGATCTACACGCATGTGGCGCAGAAGAAGCTCGCGGTGGTGGAAAGTCCGCTGGATAAGCTAAGCGCATGAGGCAAGAATCTTCACCACTAATCTTACACTAATGGGAAATAAAGATAAAATCATTTGCCGTGAGATTTCCTTTTGGGTAAAGGCAATCTCACGGCAAGATATTATTAGTGATAGATAAGTGAAGATTAGTGGTTAGAATCTTTGTGGCTTAGTGGTCCCGACGCCCGTCGGGGCCGGGATTTTCGACTCTGTGCGAGAAAATCTTAGGGGTTTCCTTAAAGAATGCACCAAAGGCATCTTGCCTATCCTACGGATAATAGTCCGGGGAGAGAGTTTCGTCATTGTATAGGAAATGGCGTATGCCGTTGGCTGAACCGGTCTTTGTGGTTCCGTTCGCGACCTCGTTCGTCATGCGGTGCATGTCAAGTGATTCAGCGTGTCCATCAAAGAAAACGCATGCCGCCTTGTTGATATGCGCCAGCCACGGGTATGTGGCTGCTCCTCCTCCATAGGTATAGTCGTGTATTCCGAATCCAGCACCGCCGCACTGCTGATAGGGTCCGTAATTGTTTTTCTCAGAGGACAGACAGCATACGCCCATCATCGCTTCAGGCCTGTACAGTGTTGCCAGCCTTGTGCCGGAGAAGTAACCGCCGTCCCATGATTCCCGGATCGTGGCGTCAGCCTCCTTCATCGCAAACTTGTCGATGGAGAAGGCATACATTCCGTCATATCCGCGTTCGCCATTGATATCGGCAAGATTGTTCCTCTGGTATGACATCCTGTATTTCGGGCATATCGTGATCCAGAGATTGTCCATGTATCCGGCCTTCCAGTGGAAATATCTCCAGCGATAGTTCTTCCATCCGCTATTAGTGGTATAGCTGTTGTTTGGTATGACCATCTCATAGTCGGTGGCGTAAAGTCCGAAGCAGACTCCGACCTGCTTCTTGTTGCTCATACAGGTGACAAGCTTTGCCGATTCCTTCGCCAGATGCAGTGCGGGCAGGAGCAGCGCCACCAGGATCGCGATGATGGCAATTACGACGAGCAACTCGATCAAGGTAAAACGCGATACTCGATGATGGATGCCGGATGCTTGATTGAATTTAATACGGTCGTCGGTCGTCAGTCGTCTGTCGTCGGCATATGGAATCTGGAATCCTGAATCCAGCATCATGCATCTCTTTGGTGTTTCCAATTTCAACTTGTCCCCTCCTTATGGAAGAATAATCTGTGAATAATCTTTCAGAATAAACCGCTTGCAGGCAGTCTTCGTGTCGTTCCGCATCTCATATTGGTTCATGTCCTCTGCGTGTCCGTCGAGGAATGCGACTCCTGTCTTGCCGGAGTGAAGGAGGTAGATGCCTGTGCTCCATCTGGACCATTCTATCGCCTGGAAATAAGCCAGACTGTGACCGTAGCCGGAGCCAGCTGTCAAACTGGCGGTGTCGGCGAAGAGCATGGAGCCAGATGGATATCCGATATTTTTAGTGACAATATATTGCCGGTTCCAGTTTCCGCAGTCAGTGCGCGATTCTGATTTCCACCATTTTCTGAAGTCAGCCGTGTTAAGTTCGGTGCCGGTGTTGTATTCAGGATAGAAGATTCCAAATCCACCGTTTCCTCCGCGGGTTCCACATTTGGCATGTCCAACCTGTCCGGAGGCCCCGCTGTTCCAATTCCAGGTGACATCATCATCGTAGTTCTTGTTGGCGGGGCATGACATCGACTGGGGAGTGGTGTATTTCTCACCACTGGGATTTGAGGAAGTGCCTGTGAGGAAGCTTGGCCAGAAATAGTCAGTGCCTCCGATGAAATATTTCACGTTTGCAGTATCGGCATTGTCCATTGCATAGCCGAAGAGCGCCAGAGAAGACTGCTTCATGTTGTTGAGGCACAGAGCAGCCTTCGCCTTATCCTTCGCGGACTGTAATGCCGGCAATAGCAGCGCAGCGAGGATTGCAATGATCGCGATTACGACTAAAAGTTCAATCAGCGTGAAATACGATGCTAGATGCCGGATGCTGGATGCCGGATTGAATCTAGTCAGGTCGTCAGTCGTCAGTCGTCTGTCGTCGGCAAATGGAATCCTGAATCCAGGATCGTTTTCTTTCAAATTGGCAATTTTATTTTTCATGGAATTGTCACCGCCGTGCCGTTCTTTAGCTTCCAAGCTCTTATTCCACCGTTGATTCCAGAGCCTGGATCCGTAATCCTGCGGTGGTTGTGTACATTCAGCAGATCTGAATCCTTGCATATCTGCGCATGCCCGTCTACGAACACGCCGTTCACCCCGCCATGCGCCATCCAGAGCCCCTGCTGGTCCCATGAACCTCCGGACCAGAACATGGCGGGACGGAAGCCGTGGCAGCCTGTGTAAAATTCCTTCCTCCATATTCCCGCAGCTGAAGTGCAGCCACCCCAGAAATAGTTGTCAGGTTGCTTAATCTTCGGAAAGTTGTAGTACCAGGAATAGTCATGGTTGTATACTAGATATTTGAGATCTTGGTAGGCAGGATTTGCCCAGCTACTGTCGCCGTCATAAATGCCATAGGCTCCTCCTGCGTACGGGCCCTGGTTGTTCTTGGGACAGAAACGGACGTCGGCCTTGCTTGAGGAGATGTAATTCAGCGAGTCCGCTCCCTGCATCATCTCATACCATCTTTTGAAATCTCCCCAGTTGGGTCCTATCCAGATGTTCGAGCCGACGGTCCAACCGTTGAAGTCCGAGGAATAGCATGTAAATGCAAGCCCAACCTGCTTCTGGTTACTCATGCAGAGTATCATGTTAGCCTGCTCCTTTGCTGCCTGTAGTGCCGGCAGAAGTATTGCGATCAGTATGGCGATGATTGCAATAACGACCAATAATTCAATCAGTGTGAAAAACGATGCTTGATCCTGGATGCTTGATCCTGGATGTTTAATCCGGCATCCCGAATCCAGTATCCTGCATCTCCTTGTATAGATAAAATTCATCCCGCCTCCTTTCCATGCTGCTGCAGTTTTCTGCCTGCGCTTGGAACAGTGGATTGACGGATAACGACCTCGATGTTTTCCGGCTGGATCAGCAGGGAACCGGACCATTTGCGTTTCTTTGAGCTCAACCATTTGAGGCATACCTCGAGATATGGTACCGCATCGATGGTTTCCATCGACGTGATGCTTGGATTGCAATATTCGCATGAACCGCCTGAATCGGAAGTGCAGACAGCTACATCATGACCGGGACGTATCCCGTGGTCGAGGAGGGCGCATATCACCCCGACAGCGGCGGGAGCTGTGGTGCAGAGGATGGCCTTGCTGGTGAAATCCCCCTTTCTTATCATCCTGTCGATGAGCCTGTAGGCGGCGGGCAGGGGATCGGTGAAGCTTTTAACAGGTTCATTGATGAGTCTTCCCTCCACTTCTTTCTCACTGATCCAGTTTTTCCACTGTTCAATCCTCTCGTTGATTATCTTGAATCCCGGCTGGACGTTCAGGCAGTCTATCCTGCTATGGTTCAGGGAAATCAGATGGTCAAGCATCTTTCTGACGAAGACCGGTGGAAAAAGGTATACTGAAGGCACACCATAATCGGAAAAATCACTGTCGAGTATGAACAGTGGTTTTCCCGTTTTTTTCAGCTGTTGCAGCGGAAGATCGTCAGGATCCGGGGGCAGGAGGAAGGTGCAGTCGAAATTTTCTATGGTATTCTTTATTGTGGGATCATCGGAATGGTTGTAATAGACAACTCTTGAGGAGAAGTCATATTCCTTCGATAATTTTGACAGGGCAATGTTCCAGTCATTTGTCTCACCGGAATCCCATGCTGGAGCCAGCAGGGCTATCTGAGTCTGTACGATTCTGTCGGAATGCCCATTCGCGCAGATGTCAAGTCGTCCGTTGGGCAATCTGTAGAGGAGACCGTCGTCTAGAAGCTTCAGCAGGGCCTTGCGCGCGGTCATATGGCTCACTCCGACATCGAGGGCAAGATCCCTTTCGGCGGGAATTCCATGGATATGGTAATCCCCGTTAAGAATCCTTCTGGACAATCTTTCCGCCACTGCAATGTATTTGCTGCGTCTCATTGAGCCTTCTCCCAGTCCAAGGATCTTCTTCTTTTCAATACATTATATAACAAAAGAAGAAATTATGCAAGATAAATATAACAAAATGTTATAAAATAAATATAACATATTAATAGTAAATGTAATATAATTATATTATAGAGGGGGTGCTTCTTTTGAAATGAGAGGTTGGGTGTTATTATGTCAATACAATTTATATATGATTATGAAAATGTATTGAGATGCCCTTAAGAAAAAGGATAAATAGTCTTTTGATAGAGGAGGGCAGTCTTGAAAATGATCTGCATTGGCAATCTACCAGGTGATTTCAGCCCCACCCTTAGTCTTCCAGCAGTGGATGCCGTGGGTGTTGATGTTGTTTCCACGGTTCTTGTCGTTGGTGGCGTCCAGCAGTATATCGGAAGTGGCGAGTTCGACGTGCCCATCCCCGAAGAGGGCATTTGCACCCTGTCCATGTGCCATCCAGACGCTTTGGGAGTTCCATGAGCCCCCGCCCCAGAACTGCCTGGCGCAGAATTTGTCAGTTCCCTCGGTATACGGTTCGCACCAATGATTTGTCGCACAGGATGTGTCGGTGAGCATTATGAATTTATTGGCATCAAGGATCTTATACATCATGAAATAGCGGAAATAACCTCCGCTCCATGGGGCATACCACATGTATTTCGCGTCGTAGTTCGGAGTTCCATTCCAGAGGTCGGTGCTCATGTATACGCCATAATATCCGGCATTGTCACCGTTGAGGTTGTTGCCTTTGTTCAGGGGACAGTGAATTATGTCTTTGCTTGAGGTTGCAAGGTACTGCATGCAGACACTGCTGTTTCCCCGGTACCATGAATACCATGGATATCCTGTATAAGGACTGTCGGTGTAACTCTCTTCCCCCGGTGCATATCCTGTAAAATCTGTAGCATAGCAGCTGAAGGCGGTTCCTATCTGCTTCTGGTTGCTTGTGCAGAGGGCGAGATATGCCCTTTCCTTGGCCCCTTTCAGAGCGGGAAGAAGCAGGGCCACGAGAATTGCGATGATCGCAATGACCACCAGCAGCTCGATAAGAGTGAAATAATTCCACCTTTCTAGTTTAGGAAAAGAGAAATGACAAGATACGCTCAAGTGGGTGCCCGTCATATCCCACCTCTCTCAATAATTATACGGCGTCATGTCATAAGCAAAGAAGTATTTTATCTTGTTTGCCGTGTCGTTGTAGAGTTCCTGAGGAGTTTTTGATTCAGCGTGCCCGTCGAAATACACGTGAACTGCGCTCCTCTTGTTGTGGAGAGGGCGGATGCGTCCGTTCCAGTTCGAGCCGTTGGTTGCCCTGAAGTTGGCGATCATTCGCCTGTCATAGGGCCAGGTGAAAGAACCATGGTTCGATGCCGAGTCCGAGAGCATTACCAGGGAGGCCGCATTTCTTACCTTGTTGAACATAATCGGTGAATAGCCATCACCGTATGGTTGTGCCGGATCGAACGGGTAATAACTGCTGAATCCCATGTTCTGATCATCCATGTACATCCCATAGGCCTGGTTGTCGAAGTTCCAGTTCGAAAAGACCTCTTCGTAATGTTCGCTGCATGGACAGCCGAAGACTCCCGGATTGCCTACGTATCTTGAACCATTAGAAGCCCTGCCAGTCCCTGATACGAACTGGCTCCATAGATCGATGTGCCCCCCGACAACCCAGAGGATGGTCAGCTGGTTGTTGTAGTCCTCGGCGTAGCTGAATACGCCCAGGTTGCACTGCTTCTGGTTGTTTATGCAAACGGCCTCCTTCGCCTTTTCCCTGGCTCCCTGCAAAGCCGGAAGCAGAAGGGCGGCGAGTATTGCGATGATCGCAATAACGACCAACAGTTCGATAAGGGTGAAATTTCTTTTCATGGCCCATCATTCTCCGTTTGAAGATTATATCACAATTGAACGATTATTTGAATATGGTAAATGAAAAAACTATAAAATGTCTGCCAGATATGAAACAATACATTTAATACATTAAATATCAATAAGTATCTGAATAAATAGTAAAACTTTTTGCCGGATGCCGGAAAAGTTGGCGGCCCAGTCCGGAAAATAATACGTAACAGTCTATTGATAAGTATGATATATCAATTTTGAAAAATCTCGCTTTGTCTTGTTGACATAAAGAATACAATGAATATAATATAATTCATAAACCTGCATTGTATTGATCGGAGGCTGGAGTTATGACAAAGAAGGAAGAATATCTATACAGGACCCTGAAGGACAGCATAGTTTCGCTTCCGTCCGGAACCAGGATCCTCACCGTCAGGGAGATCATGAGGAAATATTCCCTGAGCCAGGGGATCGTCGACAGGGTGCTGCGGACTCTTAAGGAGGAGAAACTCATAGTCTCCTTTGTTGGTGACGGGATGTATACAACCGGCGGTGAGGACGTGTCAGCCGTCCTCGAGAAGAAAAAGTTGAACGTTGCGATCGTAGTTCCGGATTATCCCTCTTCGCATTTCCACATGCTGGCAAACAATCTCAAGGCAATCGCAGAAGGCGTAGGATTCAACCATAGGATCATATATGTTCATCAGGATACCGTCCTCAGGGATTGCATAAGGGCCTCTGATTTCGATGCGGCCGTCATACTGCCGAAGAAGATGCCTGTTGACAAGGAAGACATAATGTTTGTCAGGATTCTACCGTTTCCTGTTGTCTTTCTCGAGGTCAACACTGAAATAATAAACATCGATTCAGTGGGGTCAGATGACGAATATTGCGGTGCTCTTGCTGCGAACCACCTTATAAGTTCAGGGCACAGGAAGATAGCCATACTTAACCCCGAACCGTCGATACCGGTCATACAGAACAGGATCTCAGGTTTTGTGAAACAGGCGAAACTTTCCGGAATAGAAGACATAAGGATATTTGACTGCAACACCACCTTTGGTGAAAGCGCCAGCACGAGGGCATATGCGAAGATCGAGGAGATAATTAAATCCGGCAAACTGGATTTCACAGGACTCTTTGTGCTTAGCGACAGCCCCGCCCTGGGAGTGATCAGGATACTTCTGGACAATAGGATCGGTATACCATCGGACATGAGCATCGTGGGCTGCGATAACATCCCCGAGTCGGCATTCTTCTCCCCTGCGCTTACCACGGTGGACCGGAGGCTTGACAAATGGGCCGAGATCGCGTTCCAGACCATAAGAAGAAGACTCGAAGGCGACAAAAGTCCGGTAAAACATATAAGCACGGTCCCGGAAATCATAATAAGGGAATCCAGCGGTCCAGCCATAGTATCGATGAAAAAAACTGTCAAGGAGGCGTCATGAAAAATATTTTCAATTTTCAATTTTCAATTTTTGATTTTGGAAATGCCGAATCAGGATCCAGGATTCCTTATGCAGATGACAGGCGGCTGACGGCCGACAATCGGATTAGATTCAATCCGGTAACCTGCATCCAGTATCGAGCATCGCATTTCACCTTAATCGAACTGCTGGTCGTGATTGCGATCATCGCGATACTGGTCGCACTTCTTCTTCCAGCGCTCCAGAATGCCAAGGAATCAGCGCGGCAGGTCGTCTGCTTCAGCAACCAGAGGCAGTGTGGTGCCGCGTTTCAGTGCTATGCATCCGACTACAATGGCGAGATGATCATCCACTGGACCGGAGGTGGATATCCAAACTTTTTTGCAGGATATAACGGGAATCCCGGTTATGGAGGTCATATCAGCCTGTGGCCCCAGTTGATTGCAGGGCGTGATCTCGGGACAGGTTCCGAGAAATATATCACAAATCCAAACGTCTTTGGATGTCCCTCCACAAAGCATTATCTGGAGTTTTTTTCGAAGTATGAAAGCATCGAAAACTATGGTTATGCCCTCTATAGTCCGGACTCATGGGAGATGAACAACCACGGTTGGAACTTCATGAACTATACCGAGCTCACTGAGAAGCATTATGATTATTATTATATGACCCACACCTTGTCGAGAGTGCCGGAACCCGCGAGGATCATAATGCTTGCAGATTCGGCCTCCGACCACGGCTCCATCGGAGGGCCTTTCTGGGGCGACTGCACACCGATCGGCAATTTCAGGGCCAACGGCGATTCGTCGTGGAACGGCAGGATTCATCTCCTGCACAGGAACAAGGCGGTACACGTATATTTCGACGGACATGCGTCGATATTATCATCTTCAGAGCTTTATAACGATACTGCTACGAAAGCGAAATATTTCTACGCAAAGAACATGAAAAGATTTAATTATTGATTTGGAAATAAAACAAGGATTATCCAATATGCACAAAAATATTTTCTGCAATCATGCAAAAGCGACTCCTATACTCTTCTGTGTGACTGCATTGATGATGGGTGGAAATTCAATGAAGGCTGCAGATCCGGAACCGGCTACTGCTGTCAAGGCCAGCAGTTTCCAGCCCAACCAGGGCAATGAACCTGAGATGGCCGTCGATGGAAAAGGAAAGACCTTCTGGCATAGTGCCTGGAACCCGATGGCTCCGCTTCCACAATCGCTCACGATCGATTATGGTAAGGTGAAAACGATGGCAAGCCTGGTCTATCAGCCTAGGCCAAAGGGCGGTAATGGAACTGTAACCGGATTCAACATTTACGTAAGTGCAGATGGCAATACCTTCAGCAAGGTTGTAGCCGATGCTTCATGGCCGGCCGATGCAAAAAGGAAGTTCATCAATTTTGGACCAGTGGAGGCGAGATTTATGAAGTTTGAAGTTACATCCGGAGTCGGAGGACTTGCAAGTGCGGCTGAAGTCTTTACTATGACTGACAAGCTTGATGCTGCGCCAATCGATCCTCAGGCAGGCCCTCCTGTAATCGCCAGCAGCTTCCAGCCTGATCAGAACAATGAGCCTGAGATGGCTGTCGATGGAGATCCGGCTACATTCTGGCACAGCGCATGGAATCCCAAGGCTGAGCTGCCACAATCGTTCACCATCGACTATGGCAAATTGAAACCGATGGCCAGCTTTGTCTACCAGCCAAGACCAAAGGGTGGCAACGGCACCGTCACAGGATTCGATCTTTCAGTGAGTACGGATGGCAAGGAATTTACCAAGGTCGTCACAGGAGGCTCATGGCCATCTGACACCAGGAAGAAATATGTAAATTTCGAACCGGTACAGGCGCGTTTTGTGAAGTTTGACGTCACCGCAGGCGAGGGGGGCTTTGCAAGTGCGTCAGAAGTTTATACGATGCCGGAGAAGCTCGATGGCATTCCTCCGGATATGGGGAGGATCAGCGTCTTGTCTCCAGCCTACGGATCAGAAATAAAGGGAAGGACGACAATAAAACTTGTTGCTCCGGGATTGAGCAAGGCGGCCGTGACCTGCTGGAAGAAAGGTGAAGGCTTTGGGAGTGATGCCACAATTGGAAATATAACCTTCGATGAGAAAGGCAAGGGATCGATAGATTTTCCTGCCGACGAATTCCAGCATGGACCGCTGTGCGTGATCATTAGTGCGACAGGTGGTGACAAGGAGGACAGGTGCTGCCTGCAGCTCTACAACCAGGGAGGCGTATCATGGAATGAGGGTATGCCAAAGGATCCGCCACCAGCTGCAGCAGGAATGACCTTGATATTTGCCGATGATTTCAATGGACCGCTGTCAATATCCAGCACCGATCCCAAAGCGACATACTACGACCACAAGCCTCCGAACGGTTCCCAGGATTTCAGCGAGCACCGCTTCACGGGTTTCAATGAACCAGGCAATCCGTTCCTGCAGGTTGACACTTATCTGCGAATACGTGCTGATGATGGCAAGAAAAGTTCAGGTCTGATCTCCTCTATGAAGAACGATGGCACGGGCGTTACTGCAAAGGCGCCATGCTATTTCGAATGCCGTTTCATCGGCAGCAACGCCACTGGAGCGTGGCCGGCATTCTGGCTGCTCAGCGACTACATGTCCGAATGGGTCAAGACCAAGAAGCTGGATGGACCCTGCGATGAGATTGACATCATTGAGGCATACGGTGGAGATGGTAATGGATCTCCCAATGCATTGGACAAATATTGTGTCACCCCTCACGCCTGGAACCAGCCTCAAGAGAAGAAGAAGGATGCGATGAAGCAGATACGCGCTGGAAAGGGCAGTGCTCAGATGGATCACGCCCCGCAGGTGGTATCGATGAAGAACATTGGCATACCTTCGAACTGGTACCAGTCCATGCATATCTATGCTGTGAAGATGACCGAGGCCGATACGATATACTACTGCGACGATATCGAGATTGGACGGCACAGTACGTTGGACCTGTCGAAAAAGGCACCGTTCTTCTTCCTTATAAACCTGGCTACAGGCGGAGGATGGCCGGTCGATCTTTCACGTTATGGAGGAATTGCGGACATGTATGTCGACTACGTCCGAGTCTACAGCGGAAATCCTGAAGACATCCAGCGCGCCGCGGATGCAAAAAAATAATCCATGCTTCCTGTATCTGTGAAAGGAAATCCTTATGTCCCTTGAATGGAACAACGATCGTGATTGGATTTTTGAGAATAAGAGCCTTTCCGGATTTGCCGCACCATACATAGGCAACGGCACTTTGGGCACACGTATCGGAATATTGAATCTTGGTACTGATCCAAAAGCGCCAAAGTGGCAGGGGGCGGCGAATATTCCTCAGAGGCAGGAAATGTACTGGGGGGATCCGGATTGGCCGCTGCCGACATTCAGTTCCTTCGTTTATGACTCTTTCCAATATGCCCTGCCAACATGGAACCAGCTCAAACTTTCAATCGATGGAACTGAATATACTCCACATGAGGGCAGGCATGAATTCACACATTCGCTGGATCTGCGCATAGGTGAGTCAAGATTGGTTGACACCTGGGAATATTCGCCAGGAAAACAGGCGCTCATTGAAAGCATCATGCTTATTCCCCGAACACATGCGCATGGTTCGCTCTGGGAGTTGAAAGTAAAAGCCGACAATGGTTCTATCAAGGCAAGTTTCGGGCTCATGGCCGATCATCTTGCGGCGGATCTTCCTATGCGATATTCGCGGGAGGGGAATATGATCCTCGGCAGCGGTAAGACCCGGATGCGAGGACGTAACGTCGGGCAGGGATTTTCATGGAAAACGGACGGACAGGAGATGGACTTTGTCATAGCTGCCCATAGTGCCCAGATAACGGTCGGGAAAGAGAATGGCACTTTAAATATTACAGCCTTCCACTCACTGCACGGCGGACTTGAGGGTGATGGTTGCAGTGAAGACGTAAAAAGAACGCTGAAAGATATGGAAGAGACCTGGCCGAAATCGCTCAGGGAGCAGAACAGCGCGATCTGGAAGGAACTCTGGCGAAATGCTCTGCTCTGCGATGAACTTGATGAGGAAGATCAGCGACTTGTGCTAATAAATCAATACTATTTGCTTGCCAGCCTGGATACTAAGGCCTATCCGCTCGGACCACTTGGAATTTCAAGCAACAACTGGAATGGAGCCCAGTTATGGGACGCGGATCTGTGGCTGGGACGGGCACTTCTGCCGCTGTGGCCGCAGTTTGCACGACGGATTGTCTCATATCGTGCCGGACTCATTCCAAAAATGAGGGAATTTGCTCACAGCCAGAAATATGATGGCGCCTGGTTCCCGTGGCTGCACGACGAGGAAGGTGAAAACAGGACACCGAAGGAATATCTGCCGGAAATACATCTCAACATCTGGATACCTTTGGCGGCGTGGGATGTCTTCCAGCTTACTGGGGACAGGGAAGTTTTAAGTGAACAGGCATGGCCTCTGCTCAAAGGTGCAGCCGATTTTTTCGCTTCACGCTGTGAGAAGGATTCCGACGGTTCCTGGCATCTGCGTGGTGTGGTCGGGCCTGATGAAGCAGTCGCTGAGAGATTCCGTACGACTTCCAATGATAATGTATTGACCAATTCCGGGGTGCGGTCACTCATGAAGACTGCTGGCGAAGCCGCAAAGCTTATGGAAGAGCCGGCAAATCCGCTCTGGGATCCTATTTCACGGGGACTTGTAATTTTACCGCCGCGCAAGGACAATGTCATTCCGGAACACGCCGACTATGTTGATCAGCCTATCAAGCAGGCGGACACGATCCTTGCTTTCCATATGGATTTCCTCCAGATGCCTGAAGAAGTCGTCCGTGCGACCGTGGAATTTTACCGCGGCAGGAATGGGACTGGTCCTCTAATGACAGGCCAGATTGAATCTGCGATCATGATCAGGCTCGGGGATGTTCAAAAGGGTCTGCAACAGCTTTTCACCGATTACCGCAGATATGTCCGTGGTCCATTTCTGGTGCCTTTTGAGACACCGGTAAATGATACGGCTGTGATGCTGACAGGAGCTGGGGGGTTGCTTCAGGCGATGATATACGGCCTTTACGGCTGGCGTATAGGCAGCAGAAGGAAAATCCCACGCATTGGCGACGGGTGGTAGAACTTACTGCGACTCTGCCGTGTTCCGGCAGCATTGGACCCCTTGGAAACAGAAGAACTTGTTCCACTAAAATCGATACATTATAATATGCAATTTCAGATTGACAAAAAAGATACAATAGATATAATAATTATATAATAGTATTTAAAAGGTAATTTGTCTGCTGAGAAATTTTTTAAAAAGGGGAGGAAGGGAAGATGAAGAAGATTGGTCTGATGCTCGTGATGGCGGTGGCGGTGTTGGTCGGAATAGCCTATGCAGGTGAGAAGAACCTGACGGCCGACAAGAACGTTGAGAATTATGGATGGACCTTCGACAACGGGCAGGAGTTTCCAGGAGCCACTGGAAAACTCAGCATCGACGACGGTGCGCTCAAGCTTGAAGGGAACTTCACCAGCGGTGGAAATTATGTCGAGACGAAGATCAAGCTAAACGAAGAGATCAACTCAATATCATTTCTGCTGAAATATCCCGGCTCAACGTCCCTTACAATAAGGGTTGTCGACGGCTCGGACCAGTGCCACCAGATCAACTTCAAGATCAAGGACAACCCCGACTGGCAGAAGGTCAACTTCGACCTCGGATCATATCTGACCGAGAAGGCCAATTCCCCTGCGGCCGAGATCGTGAAGAAATATGAGAACTGGGGCGGTTCCAACGACGGCAAATGGCACGGACCTGCAAAACTCATCAGCATCCTCGTCGGAAAGACAGAGCAGAACAAGACCCCGACCCTCTGGATCAAGGACTTCAAGCTCATCACGAAATAACGAAATAAATGCACAGCCCTTACGGGCTTGACTACAAAC
>Ga0302238_1001415_pt1 | contig 19505 bp, 17 predicted proteins | sample AAG_UR_Asn_MG_FD_193527 | JGI IMG/M metagenome (GOLD analysis project Ga0302238, IMG submission 193527) | Enriched activated sludge microbial communities from anaerobic digester in WTTP, New Holstein, Wisconsin, United States - AAG_UR_Asn | ecosystem: Engineered > Bioreactor > Anaerobic >...
GGAATACTGTAAGATTTACGGAGAAATACAGAAAAAAGGTCTAACAATTGGTTACTTAGAACAATCTCTAGATAGTAGCTGGGATAATCAAAAAGTAGGTGAATATTTTCTAAAGGAGAAAGCAGATGGAGATATTGAGTATACAAAATTTGAAGATATCAACAGCATACTAAAGAAGCTTTCCAAGATAGGGATAGACCCCTCTATTCTAGATAGTGAACAACTAATTAAAGATCTAAGTGGAGGAGAAAAAGTAAAGATTCAAATTGCTAAAATACTAACCAAAGATCCAGATATTCTTCTACTTGATGAACCAACAAATGATTTAGATATCCCTACTCTAGAATGGCTTGAAGATTTCATACTAACCCAAAAGACCCCTATTATCTTCGTCTCACACGATGAAACCCTTCTTGAAAAAACTGCAAACAGAATTCTACATTTAGAACACCTTAAAGGTACTAATACCTCAAGACAAACAATTGCAAATGTTGGGTATGAGGAATATGTAACCAACAGAAGAAAAGCTTTAGAGAAACAAGAACAGATGTATAGTATGGAGAAACGAGAATATCTTAAAGATAAACAGATTTTAAGTCGTCAGAAAAGTAAAATCAGGACAGGACAGATAGTTGTAAAGGATTCTAGTATAAGGAGGATTTTAAATAAGAAGATGAAAAACATCTTAGTACAGGAGAGAAAAACCGAGAAGAAAAGAAAGACGGAAAGAGTTGAGGTAGAAGATCCAATATATATGGAATTTGATAAGAGAGCTGTAGTACCAAAAGGAAAAACTGTTCTGAATCTAAATATAAAAGAACTGAAAATAGGAGAAAGAGTTTTAACGAAAGATGTTAAGCTTTTTGTAAAAGGTCCTGAGAAGATTGCCATTATTGGTCAAAATGGTACTGGTAAAACAACCCTTCTTAAGGAAATTCTACATACATTAGACAAGAAAGAAGGATTAACAGTTGGATATATGCCACAGAACTACAATGAGATACTAGATGACGATATAAAGGTTTTTGATTATATAACTAAAGAATTGGAAGATTTAGATGAGGATTTACTGAAAGCATATATTGGTAGTATTAAGTTAACTTGGGAAGAGATGAGTGGATTTGTTAAAGATTTAAGTCTAGGACAGAAAGCTAAAGTTATACTTCTTAAGATGATGTTGGAAGGAAATAATGTTTTGGTATTAGATGAACCTACTAGGAATATGAGCTCCCTATCGAATCCTGTAATTAGAGAGATGTTCAGAAACTTCAAAGGTTCAATAATATCAGTTTCTCATGATAGAAAGTTTCTAAAAGAGGTTTGTGATAAGGTATATAGATTAAGCAGTACTGGTTTAAGAGAAGTAAGAGAAACTTTTTTATAATATTTCAATGGAGACATATAATCGATATGAAAACGAAAATTACAGATATGTCTAAGTACAAGTACAATCCAAAAGAACACTACTCTACTCTTGTAACCGAGGTTGAGGAATATATAGAGATATATAGCAAACCAATAAAAAGTAAAGATTTAGTAAGAGTTATTCCTGATAAAGAATTAACAAATGAAGAGATTGGTATTGCATTAGACATTGGCAAAACTATTACTAAGTTATGCCAAGAATACAAAAAAGGGAATATAAGTATTGATGAAATAGCAAGAGAAACTGGTAATCTACTATATTTTAGAAACAAACCAAATATTCTTTATAGAATCCTAAATAGAGAAATATATGACTTTCTAGAAAAAGCTAGTGAATATGATTTTTATACGGAAAGACTCAAAAATCTGTAGAGTCTTAACACTAATCTTTTAACTCTGCCATATTATCTCCACTGGCAGAACTCACATCCAAATGTACAATCAAAGACACTGCATCTCCCATAATTTCTTTTGCTTTCTTTTCAAATTCTTTTAATCTTTCTTCCTTCACTTCAAATATTAACTCATCATGTATCTGAAGAATAATATATACCTCATCCTTAAAGTTCTTCTCTATCTCCTCATCTAACTTAATCATAGCTAACTTCATAATATCTGCCTCACCTCCTTGTATTGGCATATTAATAGCCTCTCTCTGTGCTGCCCTTACCAATCTCATATTCCTCGACCTAATACCTCTAATCCATCTAGTAGTACCAAACATAGTTTGAACATATCCCCTCTTGTATGCCTCTCTTTCTAAAGACCTCATATACTCCTCTACCCCAATATAATGTTGGAAATAACTTTGAATATATCCAGTCGCAGTATCATTATCTATCCCCAACATATTTGCCAAACCAAACGGTGTCTGTCCAAAAAGTATTCCAAAGTTAACGGTCTTACCAAGACTCCTCTCCTCTTTAGTAACTTCCTCTACCTTCTTCTTTAAAATTCTACTAGCCGTCGCTTTATGAATATCAATATTGTTTTGAAAGTCCTCCATCAAGAGATTATCTTGAGACATATCCGCCATCACCCTAAGTTCAATCTGTGAATAGTCTATACCAAGCAACTTAAAACCTTCCCTTGCAACAAAAGCTTTCCTAATCTTCTCTGCCCACTCACCCTGTACTGGTATATTCTGCATATTGGGATTAGCAGATGAGAGTCTGCCTGAAGATGTACCAGTCTGTTTGAAATCTGTATGTATGGTATTCTCTGGATTGTTCTTCCCCATCTCTAACAAAGGAATTACATATGTAGTATGTATCTTACTCAACTCCCTATACTCTAAAATCTTCTCAACAACAGGATGAACACCTTTCAACTCAATCAAAACAGACTCCCTAGTAGAACCTTTCTTCCCATTCGGTAAATCAAGTTCATTAAACAAAAGATCTGATAATTGCTTAGGAGAATTAATATTAAATTCATGACCTACAGAATCATATATCTCTTGTGTAACTTTTGATATCTCTTCGGCAAGTTCTCCATCTAACTTTTCTAACCAATTAACATCTACCAATATGCCTCGTTTCTCCATTTTAGAAAGAATCTTACATATCGGTATCTCAATTTTCTGATTACTCTGTTCAAAATAATTCTCTCTAATATCTAAAAAGTCCTCTAAACTTCTCTTTGTATATTCATATAATTCAATACCATTTGCCTTCTTTATCTCACCCTCCTGAATCTCTTGTATTGCATCTAATACCTTAGTCATATGTGATGGATGAATCTTCTCTTCAAGAACATGTGAGGAGTAATCAAAAGCTAAGTCTTTAAGTAAATAACTTCTTTTCTCTGAATTAATTAAATGACCAAATATACCAATATCAAAAAGTTTTCCATTTGGAATACCAATATCTTCTGTTACTCCCTCTAGGTTGTAAAAGACTTTCTCACAATCAGACTTAATCACATCATCAATATTCTCTAAGAGAAAATCCTCATATTTAGACACACTTATCTGTTTTCTTAACAGAAAGAACTCTTTACCAACAGCAGATTCATTCTCTTTGATATATGCAATTAACAACTTTTCAGCATCATTACAAATATCCTTTGCATCTTCTTTCGCTGTCCATTTTACCTCTACTGGACTTGAAGAAAATATATCTAATTGTGTACTTACTGCAGCCCTCTCTTCTTCCTTTAATTTGTCAATCTTCTTTATCAATGATCTAAAGGCATACTTATGAAATACCTCTAATACCTCCGACTTATTAAAATCTCTTAACAAACACCCTTCTAACTTCACATCAATATCTACATTCTGCTCAATTGTAGCTAACTTCCTGCTCATTTCTGCCTGCTCTATACCCTCTCTGAGAAGATTAGCATATCTAGACTTTACCTCTGCTAAATTCTCATATATTTTGTTTAAACTCCCATACCTATCTAACAACTCTATCGCTGTTTTACTCCCAACCCCTTTTACTCCTGGAATATTATCTGACGCATCACCTGCCATACCCTTGTAATCCACTATCTGCTCTGGATACAAACCAAACTTTTTCTTTGTTTCAATCCTGTCATATGCCACAAGATTCTTGAAATTCCCCTGAGGTAAAGCAATTTTTACATTTTCTGATATTAACTGTAGTAAATCCCTATCTCCACTTAGTATGTAGAGTTCAACATTTTCATTACTCCATTTTCCATCTTTTACATATTTAGATATTGTTCCTAATATGTCATCTGCTTCAAACCCATCCTTTTTCACAATTGGGACATTGAAAGCAGAAAGTATTTCCTCTACTATCGGAAACTGATCTATCAGAGACTGGTCAGTAGCTTTTCTAGTTCCTTTGTAATCCTGAAATTCTACATGTCTAAAAGTTGGTTTTGCAGTATCAAAAGAACAGAGAACATATTCTGGTTCAAAGAGATCTAAGGCTTCTAAGAACATCACTGTAAAACCGTATGCGGCATTTACCTGTATCCCGTCTTCTGTCTGAAGTGTAGAAGGATATGCATGAAAAGCTCTGTGTATGATAGCATTGGCATCTATGGCCAAGAATCTATCCCTACCATTTTTTATCAAATTCATACCATATTTTAACACAAAAGGTCTTGCCTAGGTCTGCCCCCAGTTAAGAAAATTTTAATCTCAAGGATTATGCACTTCACAAAAGGTCTCCTAATCCTCGGCACTGGTAGAATGTACGAGTTACAAGTACAGACACAGGGACAGACACCTCAAAAAAGGTATGTCAGCAGTAAAGATCTTAGGACTTTGAAAAGTCATGAACGAAGGTCTGACCTAGGTCAGACCTGTTGTACTTGCATTTTAGAATTGGTATATTAGAGAATAAATAGGGTGTTTATATAACTTTTTAAACATATCTTTATGGAAAAAGAAACAGCCCCTCAAGAAGAGCAAACTTCTCCACCAAAACAAACAGGAAAAACCTGTCCATTCATCCAAAAGCCAAAACTTCTAATTGGAGTCATCGTTCTATTGCTCATCATAATCTTACTCCTGCTATTCATAATATTCAGGAACAAACAGACCGCAACTGATAGTAAAGTAGAAGAGAAAATCTCTGAAGAACAGAAAGAGGTAAAACCTACAGTACATTGCCCAGAAGGGTACGAAATTGAAGAAGACATATGTGAAAGAAAAGCCACAAAACCAGCATCAAGCAAATTAGTATGCCCAGAGGGAATGATAGAGGTGGGTCCTGATGGTCCATGTGGTCTATACAAACAGAAAGCAGAACCAACTCAAAGATGCCCAATGGGAACAATCTATCAGGTTGAGATAAAGACACTTTACTACTGCTATACACAATCCAGAAAACCAGAGAGTTGTGGAGAAGATCCTGAAAGCTCATATCTTGCAGATGGAAAATGTTACTATGCAAGAATTGATTCTGAAACAACATATACATGTCCTGACAACATGGTCTCCTACAAGGGAGATTGTTATGCAAAAGCAGACAAAATTAAAGCATACTCATGTGATAGTGGATATACACTTGAGGGTAGTAACTGTGTGAAGATAGAGAGAACGGAACAGATAAAGGAGTGTCCTACTGGATATGAACTAGAAGTTGATAAATGTGTATCAGAAGAATAACTATTTAATTTAATTAATAAATAATATATGGATGAACAAAACAGTACAAGAAAATCTTCAGTGGTTCTAAAAGCTGTAATTGCCGTTTTGGTGATTGGAGTTTGTGTTCTCGGATACTTTGTATACCGAGAATTAAAGACTGAAGACAAATCCTTGAAAGATATTATCCTTGATATAACAAAAGGTGAAAAGGAAGAGAAGGTTGTAGAAGAAGATGTTGAGGTTGTAACCGATGATACAGAGGAGGAAGAAACCAAAACACCGGAAGTTAAAGCACCTAGTATTTCATTTACAGAAGGAGAGATTGAGAATATTAAAGCAATATTAGATACGTTAAATACACAACCACTTCTTGGATATATGGACGGTGATGTTATGATGTATTACAATTCTGCAGAATTAAGCGAGACTCTTAATTCTACAAAGGCAACCCTCAAACTTGGCGAATACTTTGCTAAAGCAAAGACACCATGGACATTCCCTTTAACAGAGAAACAGAAAGCTGAATTAATAGAAAAACAGAAAGCCGAAGATACTTCAAAGGCTGAGTTTAAGAAATTCTTTGGTGGAGATTGTTTAACAGGTACAACTTCAAACTATTTAGTATCTCTTTGCTTTAATCAAGAGAAGAAGATAACAAAGATGCTATTCTCTAATGATATGAGTATATTTTAGGTTAGCTAGAATAAAAATTTTTTAACAAAGACCACACCTAGCCCTGACCTGTAAATAGTTCTTCAAACTCCTCTCTTGTAACAACCTCTCTTTCTAAAAGAAGATCTACCAATTTTTCAACATATTTTCTCTGCTCTGTAAGAACTTTCTTAGCGTCCACATATGCCTCATCTATCAACCTCTTTACCTCTTCATCTATTGCTTTTGCTGTCTCTTCACTAAAGTCTCTACCACCACCATATTTGTATCCCAAATGAGAAGTCTCATCCATATCACCATACTTAACCATCCCTAACTTCTCACTCATTCCATATTTCATAACCATCTCCTTCGCTACCTCTGTAGCTTGTTCAATATCCGCAGATGCACCTGAAGAAATATCATCCAAAAACAACTCTTCAGCTGCCCTACCACCAACTCCACTCCTCAACCAAGCTAACATCTGATTCCTGTAAAGAGTCTTCCTCTCTTTTTCTGGAAGATACACAGTAACACCACCTGTCATGCCTCTTGGGATAATGGAAACCTGCTCTACTGGATCAGAATCTGGTGTAAATTTTGCAACAATCGCATGACCAGCCTCATGGTATGCTGTCTTCTTCAAATCCTCCTCCTCTGTTTCCAGACTCTTCTTCCTACCAAGTTTGACCTTCAAATATGCCTCAGCTAAATCATCCTGTCCTATCTCCTTATCCCCATCCTGTGCCGCCATAATTGCAGCTTCATTAAGAATATTCTCCAAATCTGCACCAGAGTATCCAATTGTCTTTTTAGCCAAAGTATCTAAATCAACATCCTTTGCAAATTTTTTGTTCTTAGCATGAACCTCAAGTATTTCTCTTCTACCTTTTGCATCAGGCATATGAACTACAACAGTCCTATCAAATCTACCAGGTCTTAAAATCGCAGGATCAAGAACATCCGGTCTATTTGTAGCTGCAAGAACAATCACATTCTCCCTATCCTCCAAACCATCCATCTCAACAAGAATTTGGTTCAAAGTCTGCTCTCCAGCACCAGAGTGAAGCACAGTACCTCTTTTCTTAGCAACTGCATCAATCTCATCAATAAAAACAATACATGGAGCTGCCTTTCTTGCCTTCTTAAACAAATCTCTAACCCTTGATGCACCAGCACCTACCAACATCTCTTCAAACTCAGAACCCGAAGTATGGAAGAATGGTACACCTGCCTCTCCTGCAATAGCTTTGGCCAAAAGAGTTTTACCCGTACCTGGCGCTCCTGCCAAAAGTACACCTTTAGGAATTCTTGCACCTAAATCTCTATACTTCTTAGGATTTTTAAGAAAATCTACTATCTCTGTTAACTCCTCTTTTGAATCATCAACTCCTGCAACATCATCAAAAGAAGTTCCTGTCTTCTTACCAAATAACATCCTAGCTTTACTTTCTCCAAAATCCATAATCTTACCACCAGATGCTTGCATATTTTTAATCATTACATATGCAAAAACTATTGCAGCACCTAAAAAAAGTAGTGTTATTATATCCCCAAAAGTAACTCCTAAAGCAGGTTCATAGAAGTCGTCACCTAATTCCTTAATATCAATCTCTGCGTCTGAAAGTACCTGATAAAAATCCATTCCAGAAGGGAGCATTGCAAACTTTTTTTCAACTACTGGTCTACCTGCAAACTCTCCCTTTGTCTCTAAAACAACCATATCGTCTTTAAGAATAATCTTGTCATATTTCTTCTTAGCAATATCTGTAACTACACTACTGACAGACACCTCTTCACCTTTGTAAGAAAAAGCTCTGTACATGAATATAGCGGTAGAGAGTAGTAAAGTAATTATAAGAATTGTACTAATTGCTGGCATCTTTATCCTTTTTCCCGTTGGCATCTTCCTAATATCCACTACATATACATTATCTTTCTTCTTATTTGTTTCTTTTTTCCTTTTATCTTCCATGAAATATTTGATTAAAATCTAAACTAAAAGTCTTTTATGCAAAAACTACTGGTGGTGGGAAGTGGAATCGAACCACCGACCTTGGGTTTATGAATCCCATGCTCTAACCTACTGAGCTATCCCACCAAGCAGGAATAATTATATCAAAGAACAGTAGATAAGGTAACCTTTAACAATCCCTCCCCATAGTAAGATGAAAAAATCTAAAAAACAGCTAATTTCTTCTTTGGTGATAAGGATAAATCTACAGACCAGGTCTGTTATGCTTTGCCTGAATATGTACCTGTTTCTGTATTAATTTTGACAACATCCCCTACCTTAATGAAAAGAGGTACATGAACCTTGTATCCTGTTTCTAATGTTACTTCCTTTGTTGCAGAGCTAGATGTATTTCCTCTTACAGCATCTGTTGCTTCAGTCACAGTTAAGTTTACAGATGGATGTTCCTTTACTGTAAGAATCTTTCCTTCATGAACCATAACCAGTACTGATTCTCCCTCTTTAAGGAACTTAACATAATCCCCTATTACCCCATTAGGTATCATTACTGTCTCATATGTTTCAGATTCCATAAAGTAAGAACCTTCATTATCAGAGTAGAGAAACTGTACTTCCTTTGTTTCTGGCTCAACATACTCAACCTTAGCTCCAGCTTTAATTGTTTTATTTACAATCTGTCCATTATCCAAAGCTTTCATCTTAAGAATTATCAATCCTCCTTGCCTTCCTTGGGTTTTTAATTGTCTCTCTTGAATTATGAAAACTCTACCTTCTTCAAGTAAGTACATACCTTTCACAGGTTGTGTCGTTATTGGCATATGAATATTTACTTAACTAAACAAGGTGATTTTACCAATAGAAGCCTGAGATTACAATAAAAGGGGGAAATAATATATAATTAACATGTATAAACTTAGTAAAAAATATAATGATGACAGATCTCAATCCACAAGAGTTAACAATAGATGAGAGGATAGAACAAGAGAGTGAGAAGTTAAGCGAATTACAAACAAGATGGGACAATGCGGTTGAAAAACTTAAATCATACTTTAATATTGAAGATGAATTTGAAAATCCTAATGATTTACTCAGACTGTTAGAAACTAAGACACTAGATGAGTTTGAAAGAGATGAAAGACCTACCGTGTTAGGATTCGCAGGACCAGGAGGAGCAGGAAAAGGAACTGTCCGAGAACAGCTTATGGATGCCGTAGAAACATTACCTGGGATAAATTCTACTACAAGAGAAAGAAGAGAATATGAAGTTGATGGTGTTCACTACCACTTCGTTACAACAGCAGACTTGTCAAAAGGTGTTACATTAACAGAGGAATCAAAGGATGAAATTTCTCAAATATTGGATAATTGGGAAGGAGAATTAACAGCAGAGACCCTTGATATGTTAGGAAAAGAAATAGAGGATAGAAACATGGTAGATGGCATTACATTAAGTGTAGAAAAAGGCTCTTCCTACCTAAACTTAACATACCGACCTGGGAGAGGATGGTATGGTGTTAGTGCTGATACATTTAAAAACTTAAAACAAGGAGACATTATCACAATGGAAGAGAGTGGTCCTAATCTTGTATTAATAGGAAATACTATAGATAAAGAAGAGTTAAACTACTCATTGGTATATATTCTACCTCCACAACCAATTGCAAGAACTATGGCAAACAGGGCATTATCTCGAGATGGAGTCAATCAACCATCAGAGAAGCTTTTTAGTACAATCGGAGAAAGACAGGTAAATGAATTTGAAACCATGGTTGATATGCTATTAAAACATAATGTTCCATTTATATTGCTAGTAAATGATGACATACTGCCAAGTAGGAAGGGGAAAATAATTACAAGAACAGGAGAAGAGCTAATTAAGGAATTTAAATAGATGTCTGTTTAACTTTTTTAAAATACTCCACAACCTTAGGAAATATCTCCTTTCTCATTAAAATACCATTATACCTAACCCCTTTATCCATATTAGAAAGATTAAAAATATTAGAAAATAATTCTGTAGAATCAGAATCTATTGTTAAAAAGTAATTAAAACTATCAATAATATCAATGGAAGAGAAAAGAAGATAATCTAAACTATTCTCCTCCTTTATCTCACTTAAAACTCTTCTAATATCACTTTCTAACTCCCTAACTCTCCTAACGGCATCAGACAACTCAAGCTGTACAACCCCTACTCTCTTATTCTGAACATCGTAAAATTTAAACTCCTCCCTCATTATTTCATCTAAATTACCCTTATTAATATTTGACTTATACTCAAACATACTAGCTATATATCCACCTTTCATCCCCCCTATTTCCTTTAACCAATCACCCATATCTCTATCCCTCTGAGTTGTTACATTGTTCCTAAAATTAACAGTATTAGAAACAATTGCAGAGTAAAGAAGAACAGCAGTATCTCTAGATGGAAGAACACCTGCTTCTTGAAACTTCTCAGCTATTAGCGTAGCACAAGACCCTACTAAATCAATATGGAGTTTAGCATTGGGAAAGCTCTGGATATATGACAACTTTCTGTGATCAATAACCTCAATCACTTTATCAATATCTATCAACTCATCTACTCCTTCGGGATCAGAGACATCTACTAAAACAATATCTCCATCACCATATCCATCTTGTACTAATTCAATATTCAAACCTCCTAAATATCTCTTAACAAACTCCGTTTCCTCACCGATATCTCCAGCATAAACAGCTCTAGCTTCTTTACCCTGCATATTAAGTAACTCTGCATATCCAATAGCACATGCTACACAATCAATATCCGGATTTACATACCCTGTTACAGTTATCATAGAAATATTACTTAATTAAACTCTTACTCCAATTCCTAACTCTTTCCAACTCATCATCCTTAATAGGACCTTTTACTCCCATAACAAAGAATGTCTGTACAGAAACAATCTCCGCTCCTTTTTTCTTCAAAATATCGGCTGTTCTAGGTGCAGAATATCCAAAAAACTTAATAATTCCTTTCATAAAGATATTCTGTTTGTATGTAGTTACACTAGTATCAAAAACTGCAACCTTTGTATTCTTCAAAGATTCTTTAGGTAACATATTTAACAATACTTGCACTGCTTTTGAAGCTCCACCACCATGAGTAGGAGTACCAATAATTACCAAATCATTTTTCTGAAAATCTTCCAATGTTGCATCCGTAACTTTCTTCATTTCTACTTCATTCTTTTTACTCAATACATCCTTAATTGTTTGAGCTACTTTCTCTGTATTACCATAAACCGAATCATATATTATCGATATTTTCATTAAAATTGATGAAAATTAAGTTAACTATAAACCATATATATATATGGTAACAGGATGAAAAATTTTTACAACCATTCTAAGAAATAAAGCAAAAACAAGAGTCTAATATTTTTCGACAAAAGATATACAATCCTTTTTCTTGACATATCTATGTATTTGAGTGATAAATAGATAGAGATAATTTAATTGAATAAACATATGGATAACAAACCAATTAAATATATTTTCTTAGTTCTAGGTTCATTAGTTCTTCTAGCTATTGGAACTTTCTTTGGATCTAGATATATGTGTGAAAATAAAGGTTCTGAAAAAGTCAAACCTAAGGGAATGATGTTGTTAATTGAATTTAACAATACTGATGGATTAGCAAATATGGTAAATGATATGAGAGAGAGGAATATTAAAGGATTGTTAATGGTAAATGCTGATTTCATAAAGAAAAATGCAGAAGAATTGAAAGAAATTCTTAAAACAGGAGTAGTAGAACTCTGTCCTTCATACGATCCAGAACCATTCTGGGGTATGCCTTACGAAAAGCAATACACTATTATTAAGGAAATGTTAGAGAATTCTAAAGAATACTTAGGTGTTACTCCAAGAGCTATTAGTTCAAGATATATGGCATCTGATGAGACTACACTCAAGGTTGCTGATGAGTTAGGAATTGAATATATCACAGCAAGAGGTACTACAGAGTTAGCAACTACTATCTACAAACCTGAGGAATACAATGTAAAGATTATCTCTGTTTCAAACATTGATGTTCCAGAATTCAAATATGGTAGTTTCTGTGATTACAGTTTCTACGAGAGAGCTGGAGAACCTGAAGATATGGAAGAGCAGTTTCAGAGAGCTATACAGAACAAAAAGATTATGGCAACATCACATACATATATTGGTGGATTTAAGGAGAGATGGAATGATATGTGGCATAGATTGTGGGATAACTACGATGTTGAATGGGTAGATTTAGACACCCTAGGAAGTGTAGACAAGACTATGCCCACATGGCAGATTCCAGTAAACAAGAATGCTCCATACACTCCAGAGAAAATTAGACCTAAACTTGAATTTCAAGATGAAGCGAATGTAATGAATCCATGCAAGGTAGAAGATTTAAATGAAGATAGTACATATATACCAAAGGAGAAAAGTAACAGAGTTGTAGTATTCCATAACGGAAGTGGAAATATGTGCTTAGACATGTTGGCTTTCTTTAAAGAACACAAAATTCAATACGAAGAACATTTAACAACAGATACTGACTTTATCTCACAACTTAATTCCTACAAAAAAGGTGAGAGTGAAGGTGTTTCCGACTCATACGGATACTATCCTATTATCTTCATTGGAGACAGAGCATTCTCTGGATTTAACAAAGAGATAGAGGGAAAAATAAAGGAGATATTAGAGATTAAATAGAAAAATGGTTGCGGGGACTGGATTCGAACCAGTGACCTTTAGGTTATGAGCCTAACGAGCTTCCACTGCTCTACCCCGCGTTAACTATATCCCATTATATCCCTATTTATCCGTATTTTCAAATACCTGCCTTTACAAACTCAAACCACTGCATATATGTAGGAGCAGATTCCACCTCTTCTGAACCATAAAGATATGTATCTACCCTTTCTTTTGCTGATTCTAAGACAGGTTCTGGTATAACAAAAAGAAACTCACTACTACCCGTAAAATTCAACCTATCTCTAGCCTGTATCTCTAAATATTCATCTGTCTGCATAGACTCCAATGCCAAAGCAAGTTTAAGATTTTCTAATCTAAGATTATCAACCTCCTCTCTTGCCCTTTTAGATATTTCAATTTTCTGTCCTGTAATTACAATAGAATTATACACACTGTAAAGAAGAAAAATTGATATTCCTATCAACCCTACTTTAACAAAAGTATTTCCTAAAAAGGTATTAAGAGTTCCTTGCTTTGGTTTCTCTCTATCTGAGATAAATTCTTTTTTACTGTTGTATATAACTCTGTCCATTGTAATAGAATATACAACAAAGAGGAGTAAGAGACCAGTTTCCTACAAAACACAACCTATATACAATTACTATTGCCCTCTCTTAGTAAGGATGATATAATTACCCTATATCAAACAAATGCCTCTTAAATTGAGTAAATTGTAGTAGTGAGTGGAATAAACAATGTTAATTTTAAAGAAAAAGCAGAGCTATTCACACAAGACCTCACAGCGAAAAACCGTTCTGAGTCTACAGTTATAGCATATGCTAAAGATATAGAGCAACTTCTAAATTACTTTTCTAAGATGGGAATTAACTCTTTAGATAAGGTTACAATCGAGGATTTAGAAGGATATAGGCAAAACCTACAGGATAACAACTACACTCCAAAAAGTGTCTCTAGAAAAATTAATAGTACAAGAACATTTTTTAGATATCTTTTAGACAACAACTATATCTCAGATAATGTTTCTGAAAAATTAGCTCATCCTAGATTTGAATTAAAACCTCCTAGAGTACTCTCTGAAATGGAGTACAGAGCATTAAGAGATGTTAGCAGAGTTGATATTCGTCTCTACTCTATCGTTGAACTCTTACTACAAACAGGTATTAGAATTGGAGAATTAGCAGGACTTTCACTTGAGGATATCAGAAAATCCAAGGACGGAAAGATTGATTTTCTTTACATTAAAGCAGCTGGTAGTCATCCATCAAGAAAAGTTCCTTTGAACAAATCTGCAAAGAAGGCTCTTGATGACTATTTAGCAGTAAGACCAGAAACAGAAGATGATACAGTATTTGTCACAAAGAATGGGAGACCATTACTTGTTAGAAATATTAGAACAGCAATAGATAAGTCATTTGAAAAAGCGGGTATTAAGAATGCAAAGGTAAATGATCTTAGAAATACATTCATTGCACATCACCTAGCGAATGGTGTTGGATTACCTACAGTCTCTAAACTTGTTGGACACAAGAGACTATCTACTACAGAGAAGTATTTAAATATACTTAAACCAATAGGTAAAGAAGAGAGAACCCTAAAAGAACTCTAACTTCTCTACCCTACCTTAAATATTACAGAGACAGATTACCTTTTAGAAAGTATTTCCCTATCTTTTCTACTTCTCCCATAACCATATCTGCCTTCTCTTTATCCTTATACCAATTCTCTTTGGTAACATTCCTATCATCAATAGCAGGAGTTATCCTAAACTCACTATTTGGAAAAGATGGTAAGAATGTCATCAGTATCCTTCTAGAGTGATATGCTTTAGAAACAAGTATTATCTTGTCATACTTAATACCATGTTTATCAAGCTCCTCTTTTGCATATACTGCATTCTCCTTTGTATTTGTTGATTTTGTTTCATTGAAAATAATGGACTTAGGGACACCATTATCGATTAGAAACTGTTTCTGAACCTCTGATTCTATCTCCCCCTTCTCATTCGTAACTCCTCCAGTTGTAACAATATTTTTAACTAATCCTTTCTGATATACTTCCAATGCTTTTTTGACAATTCCATCACGACAAGTACCAGGAACAATCATCAAATCTGCATTAAAAAGTTCATCTGATATAAAGATAAAGTTTGTAACTGCTTCAATATTCCTTACCAATTCATGATTATGTGAAATTATATATCGATGGTGGGAATAGGTGGACTCGAACCACCGACCACGGCTTTATAAGAACCGCGCTCTAACCACCTGAGCTATATTCCCATTAATGAAGACATTCTACCAAAACTTAGAGTATTTTAGAAGACCTAGAACATTGGAGGGAAACCAGGTACAGATTCCTGTTGAGGTTCCTCTTCCTTCTTATCCAACTGAGCCCTATTTCTAATATCATCAGCTACAACATTAACATCCCTACCATACTTCCTTCTAGACATCTCTTTAATAATACCGGTAACCTCTTTATTAATAGGAATATCAAAACCTGAATCTGGAAACTCTGGTCCATAACCACTATCTAACGAGAATGGTGCTGGATACGACCCATTATTTAGTAATTTTGTATACCAATGACCCATTGACTGATTAACAATATCTCCAGCAGAAACATATCCTTCAAAAGGCGTTTCCAAAAATTGAGCATCCTCAGGACTACACCTTGTGATAAAAAGAGAACCAACATTACCAAATACAGCATTCTTGATATCTTCAGGCAACTGCCCAATGTATTGATGTGCAAGAGTTAAATTCAATCTATACTTCCTAGCCTCAGAAAGGATAGAGTTAAATTCTTCTGTTGCAAAGTTCTGGAACTCATCAGCATAGAAGAAGAAGTCTTTCCTCTCTTCCTCTGGAATATTCTCTCTACTTAAAGCAGCTGCAAGTAACTTCTGCACCACTAAAAGACCTAAGAAAGACATATTCTCATCCCCTATCAAACCTTTTGAAAGATTCACAATTAATATCTTCCCTTCGTCCATAATCTGTCTAAAATCAAATGAAGATTGAGATTGACCAATTATGTTTCTAATTGCTAAGTTTGTTGTAAACTTATCAAACTTAGATATGAAGTATGTAAGTGACTCTGCCTTTGTCTTCTTATCTGTCTTAGCCACTTGGTCTGTCCAATATCTCAAAACTAGTTCATCCTTAACTAATGGTAACCAATAATTCATAACCCAATCCTCGTCCTGTAGGATTCTTACAACCTCTATTAAGGTAGAATCTGGCTTAGACATAGCTGTCAACATAGAGTTTCTTACCGCCTGTTGGAAAGCTGGACCAGCATAACCTTGATTGTTTGGGTCAAACAATCTTATAAGCAATGCCAAGAAACTATTAACAATCTGATGTTTATGCTGTTCATTGTAGTACTCCATGATATTCAAACCAAAAGGCCTGTCAAAATCACCAGCATTAAAGTAGATAACATCCTCTGCTCTTTCTGGTGGAATTCTCTCCAAAAGCATCTCAGCAGCAGAACCATGAGGATCTATAAAACAACAACCATCACCATTATATATATCCTGAATCATCATTCTTACCATCAACCAAGATTTACCGGTACCTGTTTGTCCTAGTATATATGCGTGCCTTCTTCTATCATCTCTCTGAAAACATATCATCTTCCTCTTACCTCTAAAATAGTTATTCCCAACCCAAATGGCATCCCTAGAATTAACATCAGAGCTAATCTCATTACCTGCAGGTAATTCCTTAGATAACAGCCATACAATATTAGGTGTTGTTATCTCCTTGTTTGGAAAGTGATAAAGAGCAGCTAATTCTTCAATATTTAAAATACTCTTCTCATTCTCTGGTGTTCTTCGGTAGATGACATCATAGAGGAAACTCTTCTGATCCTTATCTTTCATCTTCACCTTTTTCAATTTGTTTATCCCTGGATTATTATACTGATCAAAAGCAGCTATTATGTTATCCAAATGCATCTTTGCTATCTCTTTACTAGGAGCACTAGTAACAATTCTAATCTCAGCCATCAATCCTGGTTTAGAGATTTTCTTAGTTATTGCTTGAAGCTTCTCCTGAGGAACATTTATCTTCTTCTTTTCTGGGTCTGAATTGTTCTTCTCTACATTCTGTACAAATCCACTCCCACTCTTCTGCCATGCATTATCTGTAGGTGCAACAGCTAACTGAACAATTGCACCCTCATTCTCAGACATCTTACTCAATGTACTTAAGATATTTGCTAAAGGATCTCCTGTAAAACCCTCTGCAGTCCTTATCGGAAGGTATGAATCCTCATCAAGAACCAATCTTGCATATGCAATCTCTGTATTTGGTGCAAAAATATTGTATTCATCAACAATTGCAACATCAGCATCTTGATATGAACCAAGTATCTGTTTCTCTACCAAGTCAGCAAACTTTCTTGGACAATGTACAAAGAATCTAATCTCTCCTGGTAAACCTACCATTTCAAAACTTACACTATTACTAACACTAAACTTCTCCCCTATTCCCTCTGCTTTACCACCAATACCATACAAGTTAGCAAACATCTGTTCTGCCGCCCCTATTTCAACCTCATTTTCTCTAGGAACTCTTACCTCCATTAATATTCCATCTCCTGCTTTCTCATTCCTATCTTTCTTTTTAAGTCTTTTTTTAATGTAAAAGAAACCTAATACAGCAAGAGCTACTATTACAACAAAGAAAGATACCCAACCCCAAGGTACTTTAAAACCATCATATGAATTATCTGGATATCGCACAGTTGATTCCTTTTTAGGTTGTTCTATTGTTGGACCAAAAACTTGTGCGTAAATATCTTTAGAATACATCGTAAGGACAGTATATATTATACCTAAAGAATATCACAGAGGAATGGATATATCAAAGATTTTTGTGATAAACTATTGTATGGATGATACAGAACCTTTTAAGGTTAAGACAGAATTACCAGAAGAAGTTGAGAAGTATTTAGAACCTGGTGAACAAACTAAGATATCTCCAGAGATACAAAGGATTGCAGATTCCATAGAAGGTAATACATTAGAAAAAGCACAGGGGATATTAAATTGGGGGAGAGATGTAATAGGTCGAGGAGAGTTTACAAATCGTAGTTATGATAAAAATGTTTTTAGAAAAAGAACAGCAGAACAGATATTAAAGGATAAATATCTTACAGGATGTACAGATTATGCCCTGCTCTTTATTACCATAGCAAGAGCATGTGGTATTCCAGCAAAGTATGTTGAAACTATTGATAGAGAATGGTTAGAAAAAGGTGGAACAGATATCAGTGGTCATGTATATGCACAGATTTATGATGAAGAAAAAGGAGAATGGGTTTGGGTAGATCCAAGAATGTGGAAGATAGGTAGTTCACCTAAACAAAAAGATAGAATTGTCTTTAAAGAAGGTTTAGATTCTTGGGATATAGGGATTAGAGATAAAGAAAGTATGGATAGAGAGTTTGGGAATTTTAGAGATAGTCGTTCTAATCTTTAGGAAGGTCACCCTCCTGCTTTTCTCTTAATATTCCTCTTGCAATGTTCCCAGGGCTTGTATCTTCATCACCTGCTTTAGTATCCCCTAGAGGAGGTCCATAACTAACTGCTTGTGGGGTATTCTCAATAGTTGGTTTTGTGCCAGCAGAATTATTAGAATCTACTTCTGGAGAATCCTCTTTTCCTCCCGTAGGATTAACCAATAATCTGTCCTTCTCTGTACTATCAGGTGTTTGAAACTCTTTAACAGTACTAATATTACCACCAACCTCCTGTTCTGGAGTCTGTATTGTTTGTAATGCTTGTTCTAATGTTGGATCTTTTATTATACTCATAGTATTAATTATACCACATATTTCCTATTCTCGTAAAGCAATTCTCTATCCATCTCTCTCTCCTTCTCTCTCTGTTTCTTCTCATGTTTCTTCCTACCTCTAGCATATGCCACCTCCACTTTTACTAATTTACCTTTCGTGTATATTGAAAGAGGTATTAAAACAAGCTTTTTTGCCTTCAACTTACTATCTATCTGTACCAACTCTTTCTTTTTTACTAACAGTTTCCTAGATCTCCTAGCATCATAGAACTCATCAGAACTATACTTGTACTGTGGTATCTCTGCATTAACTAAATACAAATCTCCACTAATTATCTTTACAAAAGAATCTGTTAGATTAATCCTACCATCTTTAATACTCTTAACCTCTGCACCTGTTAAAACAATACCTGTCTCAAAGGATTCTATAATCTCATAATTAAATGTAGCTTTCTTGTTTGAAATTTTCATGCTGTATTATACTACAAAGCAATCTTCCATACCGTATTACCATCAAGTACATACATATTCTCTTCCTTATGATCTACAACAAAATCTTTTACATTCTTAAATTCATTCTCATCTCCTCCTCTGTATTCATACTGTTTTAATAATAACAATTGATTTGGATGCCTAATATCTGCACCACCCTCTTGTGGTTTTTCAAATCTGAGAAACCTTTTCCCTTCAGAATCAAACATATACAGACCACTATCCATACTATCAGCATATGTATATCCTTTTGTAATCTTACCTACCCCACCTGAAAGACCAATTATTCCAAATTCAGAAAGAACCTGTTTCTGTTCAACTGAACTCCATATATATCTAAGAATTCCTTCTTCTCCTTTAGTAA
>Ga0302238_1001416_pt1 | contig 19485 bp, 21 predicted proteins | sample AAG_UR_Asn_MG_FD_193527 | JGI IMG/M metagenome (GOLD analysis project Ga0302238, IMG submission 193527) | Enriched activated sludge microbial communities from anaerobic digester in WTTP, New Holstein, Wisconsin, United States - AAG_UR_Asn | ecosystem: Engineered > Bioreactor > Anaerobic >...
GCCGATGCGGACAGGGCCGTCCCGGCACTATGTGCGGCACTGAAGGATGATGATGACCTGGTAAGGCTCAACGCCGCTTGTTCGCTCGGAGAATACGGCGCAGCCGCTGCCAAGGCCGTACCGGCTCTCACGGCCGCGCTTCAGGACTCCAGACCTGATGTGAAGTCGGCCGCCGCGCTGGCGCTGGGGCACATCGGCCGGGCGGCCAGAGGTTCGGTGCCGGCGCTGGAGAAGTTGATGCGGCACTACGAGGTGGGCTATGCCGCTGCGGCAGCCCTTGCCAGGATCTGCGCCCCCGACAACCGCAAGTACGTGGAGGCCTTGGCCGGCATCGCCGGCGACAAGCGCAGAGGGGGAAGCCGCCTGGAGGCCATCGCAGAGCTCGGCGAACTGGGAAAGATGGCGGCAGCGGCCGTCCCCCACCTGACCAGGATCGCCGGGGATCGCCGGGAGGACGAGCTCTACCGCGATGCCGCCGCCGAGGCGCTGAAGAAGATCAGGGGCGAGGAATCCAAGCCGTGAGCGAGTCAGCGGGCCAGCCCGTCCAACCGCCCCTCCGAACCTGGCGGCCGATGGCGGCGGGGACGGCGGGGATACTGCTGGCCCTCGGCTTGATCTGGTTCGTCGCGGCGGTGGTGGTGCCGGTGTGGAGAGCTTGCCTTGTTGTCGACGAATGTGCCGCAGACATGAGGTTCTACTCGCGATCTCAGCCCTACGACTACAGCGGAGCCATTAAGCGACTCGGAGGAGAGGAAAATGGGCGACACGCTATCGACCTCTATCTGAGGCTGATGCGACCGAAGGCCAACCTTAGGGGCGTAGCGCTTTACCTGCTGAGCCGCTGCGGCGAAAAGGCTGTCCCGCGCCTGCTGACCTCGTTGCGCGATCCGGACAGGGATGTTCGTGAGAAGATCCTCTGGGCGCTTCAGGAAGCCGAGATACCCGCCGATGCTGATTTGTCGCCCCTTGTCTCCGTGCTTGATGACGAGGAAGAGGTGCTACGAAGTACGGCAGCCTATACGCTGGGTCGGGTGGCAAAAGGGCGGTCCGAACCAGTCGCGGCGATGACAGCGCTGTTTGATGACCCCTCAGATCACGTCCGCTTTGCGGCCATCAGGGCCATCGAGATGATCGGACCGAAGGCCCGAGCCGCCATACCTGCTCTTGAGAAGATGCTTACGGATAGGAGCGAGCTAAACCGCACCGCCGCCGCCGAGGCTCTGAAGAAGATCAGGGGCGAGGAGGCCAAGCCGTGAGCGAGCCAGCAGCCGCCCCGCCCCTCCGCACCTGGCGGCCGATGGCGGCGTGGACGGGGGGGAGCTGCGTCGTGGGCCAGCTTGCGCGCCACCGCCGGGCGGGGTAAGCTGACGGCGGAGGAACTAATGGTCTGTTCACCTACGGCCTTCGGTGAAAGGCCGGCGGCATCGAGGGCGGGTGAATGGCGGGCTGAGATGCTTGGGAACGGAGTCTGAGATGTCGCATCGCGTGACCACCCGCGAGCTGACGCCTGAAGAGAGCAAGATGGTCCTGCGCTCCACCCGAATGACCGCTGACAATTGGGCATGGGTCTTCTTGCCTATGTTTGGCGCAGGGAGCTTGTTCTTCTTCCTTGGGAAGCTAATCGCGAAACTGACGAGCGCACCACATCTTCCGCTCATCCTGGGAATTGTGGGGGCGTTGGCAGGGATTTGGCCTTCGATCCTGTTCTTCCGCGCCTTCGCACGGGCTCGGACCCAAAGCCAGGGTGACGTCAATCTTGGAGCGGTGGAAGTATTCGAGGTCACAGACCCCATTGTCGTCAAACAGGAGGAGTACAACGACGAGGGGCCAATCTACTACCTGGATATCGGCGAAGGCAAGATCATGTTCCTTTGTGGCCAGTGGATGTTTGACCCTCATATCGTTCCTGATGGCCCTAGCCAAGTGCCTGATGACGAAACGATGGCATTTCCTTCTTCGCACTTCAGGCTCCATCGTGTGCCCACATCGGGCGACGTCATCCGTGTAGAGAATCTTGGGAAGCCTGTTGCTCCCGTAAAGACTATCCCGGCCAAAGCGGTTGCGATACCGGCTTGTCGTGCTTCCGAGATCGTGGAGGGAAGCTTAGAGGACCTCCCTGCGGTTCTTGCACGTTTCCCGCCTTCGACTAGCAGCTAGGAGGTTCGCCGTTCGCCTTGCGGCCTCCACGTCGGCGGGGACGATGCCGGTCGAGGACACAATGGCCCGGTCACCGACGGCCTTCGGGAAAATACCCGGGGCACCCGCGGGGAGTAGGACGCCATGCCGGAAGTAGCTGACCAACCATCGAAGCCCCTCCGCACCTGGCGGCCGATGGGATTCCCTTGCACCCCCAAGCGCCGACTGCCGTTATCGTGCTCAGCAGAAAGGAGCAGGAGCATGGCACTGAGAGGGCTAATCCTCGCCGCGGCGATTGTAACAACCCTGGCCTGGGTGGCAGTCGGCGAAGAGCCAGCAAATGATTCCTTGGCGGCACCTGCGCCCGCACCCGTTTCAATCGGTGAGGGCCAAGGTGCTTTCGGATGGACGGACTGTTATCCCCTGCCACCCATTGGACCTTTTGGGGTAGTGGCAATCCTCCTAGCCGTGACCGCAGCTATCGTTTTCGTCGTGGGCCTCTTCCAGAAACGCCACGACTACAAGCCGCTCGTGCTTGGCCTCTTTTCTCTTGGGATGGGTTTCTTTCAGGGCGGTCTGAACTTCCTGGGCAGTTGCACTTCCATCGTTAGTGGCAAACCTTACGTGTCCGACTATTTCTACGCGATGTATGTAGCTGCCTGGCCCGCAGTCTGGGGCCTTGGCTCCGTGATAATCGGCGGCCTCTTCACCGTGATCCTCCACTGGCGTAACGAGCGCTTCCGCGCCGAAGGTGCGGCCGCAGTTGAGGTCGAGGAAGAAGTCGATGCCCCTAAGGAGGCTGGGAAGTAGGCCAGCCCTGCTGTTGCGCCGGCCGCGGGGGCGGGGAAGATGGCGAAGGAGGAATTGATGCCGGAGTCCGCTGACCAGCCAGCCAAGCACGGGCGGAGCCTGGCCGGATTCTACATCGCTATAGGCTTGGTGGCAGCTGTGGTGGGGCTGGGTATATGGCTGTGGACTCCGCTCAAGATCCGCTATTGGGAACAAGAAATCCATCGAACTTGCCTGGACCTCAACGCTGCAAGTTCCATGGGCTCGGTCTCCTACGGTGGAGTTCCCGTCGACATAGCCAAACAACTCGTGGCTGCCGGGCCACAGGCCGCGCCGGCGGTCTCTAGGCTGCTGGCCAGCCCCGAGACTCGAGTGATCGTACTCCAGGCCATCCGCGACGTTCGAGCCCGATGGACATTGCCGCTCCTGGCTGATGCTTGCCAGCGTGAAGAAGATCGAGGCGGCACCCTGGTGGTGGTCATCACCGCACAGGAAATAACAGGCAAGAGTTTCGGCGCTTGGTGGCTGATGAACGACGCTGCTGCGGAGAACGCGTGCAGCCAGTTCCTGGGATGGTGGGACAGCGAGGGCAAGGCCATATACGGTGAAGGTGCGCAGTGACTGAGCCCGCCACCTCTCCCGCCCCGCCCCTCCGCACCTGGCGGCCGATGGCGGCGTGGGGGAACGTGAAGCGAAATGGCGAGGATGATAGGCAGCACCATGCCGGACAATGAGCGGCACCCGATGGATGTGTCTTCTGCTCACACGGGCCATCCAGTTCATGATGGCCCTGGAGAAGTTGCGAAGCGTACTCTGTTGAACGCGGCGGCCTGGTACTTGCCCGGGATCGCATTCTTCGTGTACTGGAGCTTCATTCGATGGAATGCCGAGCCTGTGCCGCTGACGATCCAGACTGCGGCTTGGCTGACGATGCCGGTCCCATTTGTGCTGATAGTCGTGGCGCATGACGGATATTCCTGGGCGTCTGCGTCAATGCTGGCCGTGTTGCCGCTCCTGACCTGGTTGCCGGCATGGCTGAGCTGCCGATTCAAATGGGGAAGATGGATTGTCCCAGCTGTCTCGCTGCTGGTCTCATCCATGCAATGCTTTGCCTGCGGATGGCTGTTGGAGGTGTTTTCGCGCCTAGCGCGTTCTTGAGCGCGCAGTTGTGTGACCAGGCCCGCGCAACTAACGGGACGTGCATTGCCCCGCCGCCCTTGCGCCGGGCCGAGGGGCGGGGAGAAAGGCGGGGAGGCCATGAAGACCGAAGAGCGCCGCAACGAAGAGGCAGGCCAAAGGCCCACCAGCCTGGAGATTGGCAGCGAGTTGGCGTCGGTCTTCGCTGCGGCGTGCGTCTTGGGTTTCGGCGTCTACACATATCACCTCACTACGTTCAACCTGGGAGACAACGACTTCGCCGGGCTAGTGTGGATCCTGATCTGGTGTGCTGCCTGTCTCGGTACTCTCCTTGTCTGCGGAGTCGCTGTGGTCTTGGCCATGGCAGCAGGCCGGGATCGCAAGGAAGGCAGCCGGAGACGCTGGCCGTTCTTCCTGGGGACAGGGGCCTTGATAGCGGCATTGCTGATCGCAGCCCCGTGCGTGGTTACCTTCCTGTGCTAGCGGAGGGCTTTAGGCGGCGGGCAAAGAAGTTGCCGACCGTTGCGCTGCGCCGAGGGGGCGGGGAGAATGGCGCCGGAGTGATTGATGCCTGAGACTACCGAGCAGGCCAGCAAGCCCAGCCGCAAGTGGCTAGCGGTTCTTGTTGCCACCGTGGTGATGATCTGGTTCGCGGGTATAGGCGTGGCCTGCGGGCCATATCGTTCTCTCCCCGTCGGTCCCGTCGAGGTCTCTCCTACCAACATGGGCATGATGCTCACAATCGGAATGATTGGCATCTGGCTTGGCATCGCGATGGTGATAGGTCGGGTTTTGCCGCTCGGCGAGGGCAGGAACCTTACGGGTTCTCGTGCGAAGACCGTGGGTGTCATCTGCCTGATCTGCTCATCGCTGCTCTTCCTGACTGGCTTGGTCGCCATGATGCTCATGCTGATTTCGCGGTATGCAGGGAATTGAGCTCCGCGGTTGCGCCGCGCCGAGGGGCGGGGAGAATGGGTTGAGGAGGAACTGTGCCGGAGCCAGTTGACCAACCCCCCAGACCACACGGCAGCCTCCAACCGGGGGCTGTGCCTTCCATACAGGGAGCTGGCAAATCGGAGCAGCGACTTGGGGATGTGATCGGCCGCCTTCTGCTCAACTCCGCGGCGTGGTATTTGCCGGGGCTCGTGTTCTGCGCGCAATGGATCTTCGCACACACGGGGGCCGAACCTGCGCCCATATCTCTGCAGACGGCGGCTTGGTTGACCATGCCGGTTCCATTCATCCTGCTGGTGGGTGCGTACGACGGCCCTTGCGGGGCGTCTGCGTCGATGCTCGGCTTGCTGCCGTTCGTTGTTGGCTTGCCGGCGTGGCTGAGCTACAGACTGAAATGGGGCAAGTGGGTTGCGCCCATCATCCTGTTGGCTGTTTCGATTCTTCATTGGCTTGGCTACTCAGTGCTGATTCAGACGCTGTCCGATTTGGCACACTCGTGAATCGGTAGGCGATCTTCGCTTCGCATGGGGAAGCAGGCCAGCCCTGCTGTTGCGCCGGCCGCGGGGGCGGGGAAGATGGCGGGCGGTAGGAGGGTCGTGCCTGTGCCTACAACGCTGGCCCTCCTGGCACCGTCGGAGGAGCCTTTGCTATGACCACCCAGGATGGGTTGCAGCAGCAGGTCGACCGCCTCGATTCCCTAGTGGCCCGCGACGGGGCCTTCATGCGGCTGCACGCCGATGGGGAGGGCGGCGCCCTCTACGGTAATCAGTCCGGCTACCTTCGCTTCGGCATCGAGGTCCTCCGCGCGGCACTCCGCCCCTCCATAACCGCCGGCCAGCACCGCAGAATTCAGGTTGACGCCGACTACCTCTTCGGTGCCGAATCCGACTTCGTCGACTACACTCCGTATCTGGTCGAGTCTGCCCCCAAGCGGGAGCAGCCAACGGAGCCGCGAGGCTACGGACTTGGGTGGCTCATGTTTGCCGGCATTTGCATCCTCGTTGCGCTCGCCGCGATTGGAGCCACGACAGTCTGGAAGTGGATTTTCTGAAGTGCCTCGTGAGAGTACTTGGCCGTTGCCGCCAACGCTCGCGCCGCGCCGAGGTACGGGGAACATGGCTTCGGAGTGATTGATGCCAGAACCTACCGAACGGGCTAACAAGCCCCTCCGCACCTGGCGGCCGATGGCGGCGTGGACGGCGGGGATTCTGCTGGCGCTGGGGCTGGCGCTTGTCGCTCTGACGATTTGGCATAGGTCCGGTGGTCAGCATGAGCCGGTGCTGGGCTACGAGCCGGACGTTGAGAAGATAAGCGGAATCGTGAGCATCGGTCACGCGCGGCACCCGAATGGTACGAAGATGACATATCCAGTTCTTACCATGACGAAGTCTATAACGGTCAGCCGCAACTCGGACGGCTTCAATCAGCCTGAACAACACATAACAGAGATTCAGTTGGTTTCTGACAATCAACTCGCCAGCAAGCTGCTGAAGAGCGATGGTTTGAGGGTCGAGGTTACTGGAAAGCTCTTTCACGAACATACGGCTTGGCACATGTGTAAGATTCTCATGGATGTCGAATCGTACAGGCCTATGCAGGACCCCTCGGTGCCAAAGAAGGCCAGGGCCGAGGAGGCCAAGCCGTGAGCGAGCCCGCCCCGCCCCTCCGCATCTGGTGGCAGAGACTGTGGTGGTGGTGCCCAACGGCGGCGTGGGATGAGGAGAGAAACCAATGAGACTCCTGGCGGCAGTCGCATGTGTCGTCTGGCTGGGGCTGACGGCAAGCGGAGTATGTGGAGAGCCTTCTGCCGGAAAGGAAGCGGAACTGATCCGAATTGTTGTTCCTGATGGCATCAAGGGCAAGACCTACAGGTTCGAGAGCTGCTTCATCGTGCCAGAGGACAAAGGGGACAAGCGCAAATATGTTCCGGAGATCGGGGTCTTCGGGCAGTATAAGGAGAAACGCTGCCTGCTGAGGCTGGGGATCTTCGCTGACGAAGCCCAGGCGAAGAGCGCCTGCAAGGCCTATTTCGCCGCTGTCGCACTGGTACCAGAGCCGATCATCCTGGAGCCTGGTAAGCCCGCAGTGGTCATTGGCGACGAGGCGTGGCAACTTGATAATTCTGGTGTGGTCTTCCGGATTGGGCGCGTCGTCTGGGTGGTGTATGTTGAGAAGGCCGACGCAAAAGATCGAGTTGACTTGGGCAAGCTCCTGGCTGCAGGAGTGAAGGTGCTGTCTGCTCCTCAGGTTGTGCTGACCGGCGAGAACGCGCCTGGAGTGTCCGTATCCGGCAACAATGGGCCATCGTTGGACGTCGGGCGTATCAAGGTGATAGATGGCCTTGTCGGCGACAAGCAAGAACCTGTTGTGTGGCTCGCAAACTTGAAGGTCAATGGAGCCGAGAAGGCTGACCTTGTTGGCTTGGAGGTGACAGGCGGCTGCCTCATTTGGGGCGACACCGTACTGGCAGCCAAGGGCAAGACTCAAGTGTGGGGGAAAGGCGCCGAGATGCGCTTCCTGGTGAATCCTGCAGGCACGTTCCAAATCAAGCCGGGCATGTCCGTTGGCAACGAAGCCAAGTGGGGTGCTTCCGCAGACGTTGTGTTTGATCCTAAAACACCCCAGAAGAGCCCCGCGAACTAGAGCGTGTTCCGGATTTCACCTGGTCTTCGGCAAAATGGCCGAGGAGCCGGGAAGCCGAGGGGCGGGGAGGAAGCTACTTCTTCTTCCGCTTGCCCTTCCTCTTGACCACCACCTTCGGTGCCATGAGCTCGAGCTTCCTCTTGGCCTCTTTGGCGGTGAGCTTCAGGACGGCAACGACGGCAGCCTTGGCCTTGTCGCGCAGCCGCAGCTTGGTTTTCTTCTCCCACATGAGCACGGTCTTGCCGCTGACGCCCAGGAGCTGGCCCAGCTCAACCTGAGACAGACGCAGCCGCTTGCGCAGTGCCCTGATCCTGGCGGCGCCGATGCGAACCTGGGCGGCTTCCTCTAAGCTGACCTTCACGCCCTCGGCGAGCCTGGCATCGGCCTCGGCCACCAAGCGACGGGTGTGGCGCGCCAAAGCCGTCAAACTGCGCCTGAACTGGGCCGCAGTCCGCTTGAGCCTGGCGTTGTCCTTGCGGAGGCTGGCTATTAGTGAACGGGCTTCCCGCTTGGCCAGGCGACGGATTTCTTCCTTCAGCATGGCGCCGATGTTGGGCATGACGATCTCCTATCAAGTACTACCGGGGAGAATGGTCTCTGAAATCCAGGGCCAAGTCAAGGGCACTGGCGGCTGCTATTTACGATCTTTGAATCTCTGGTCAGTACTGAACTGCGCCCGCACCGGCAGATGATCGCTGGCCTTCTTGGCGGCGGTCAGGTCGGAGCCCGAGAAGCTTACGATCTCGGCCCCGATAGCTTCCTCAGACGCCAGGTCCGGCGAGATCAGGACCCAGTCGTAGCGGCTCCCGGCGTGGGTGGTGGCTGCGGTGGCCACGTTGCCGGGGACCATGACCTTCAGGCCGCAGTCGGCGGCCAGCTCGTCGATGTCGGGCCGCTGGGTGTTGAAGTCGCCGGTGACGATGACGTCGGGGTCGATCTTGAGCGCGTCGGCCACCACGCCACGCAGTAGTTGCTTTTCGCGTGCGCGCTTGGACACGTCCGTCCAGCTAAGGTGCACGGTGACCACCACGGCGTCGAAGCCGTCGGAGGTGACGTAGGCTACAGCGGCGGGATGCTGGAACCCGGCTGGCGTGGCCAAGGGCTTTATGTCCGCGGCTGAGTCCACGAAGATGGCGTTGTCCTGGCCGTCTGACGAATCGGAGAAAGCGTACTTGATGAACCGGCTCTCGGCGGACATGAAAGTGGTGATCTTGGACTGGTCGGAGATCTCCTGGATACAAAGAACGCCGGGCGCCAGGTCGGCCAGCTGCTTGCTGAACCAAGTGCGGGTTGCGGCGTCCTTTTCAGGGTAGCCACGAACGTTCCAGGTCATCAGCACGAGAGAGCGGCCAGGGCCCATGGACGATGGCGGCGCCGTAGTGGACGTTGTTGGCTGCTTCGGCGCCGGAGGCTTCAGCCACTCTGGGCGATAGACGGCGATCAGCACCGCCGCCACTATGAGCAGCAGCAGGACGATGGCCAAGCAGCCCAGGACGTGTTTCTTGTTGAGGGCCATGACTGAAGGCTACCGCCTGGCTCCGGCAGCGTCAAGGCACCACCGTCCATCCTCAATGACATTGGCGTGGGGATGTTTGTGGCTGCGAACTCGGCAAGCTGGAGGTTAACCGTGTGGAGATGAGTTCCATAGATCTTACGTACAATCCACGTACAATGGCGAATTTCGCAAGGCGCAAGTCCTAGCGAGATCTGTGGTTCCATACGCAGTCCACCGGCTTATGAATCCGCTGTCCTGAGTGCTGACTCCGGCACACTAGCGTCCAGGCGCAGTTCCTTGAGCGCGAGTGCCCACGGCGAACATGCTATCCTCCCTTGTGGTTCAGCAATCGTAGCGCATTGAGGATCACGATCAGGGCGCTGATCTCATTGAGCAGCAGTCCTGGGACCAGCCCGATCCAGCCGACCAGGGCGGTTGGGACCAGGATCGCGACGATGGCCAGCGACGCGACGATGTTCTGCTTGATGTTATTGACCGCCCGGCGGCTGAGCGCCAACGCGTAGGGCAACCGCCGCAGGTCGTCGGACATCAGAGCGATGTCGGCCGTCTCGATGGCCACGTCCGTCCCGGCCGCGCCCATGGCGATGCCGACATCCGCCTCAGCCATCGCCGGCGCGTCGTTCACCCCATCGCCGACCATCGCCACGTGACCGAAGCGGCTGCGGAGCTCGCGGACCGCCTGGACCTTCCCCTCCGGCAGGAGCCCTGAGCGGCATTCATCGACTCCCGAGAGCCCGGCAACGGCCTTCGCGGTCCGCTCGCCGTCGCCGGTGAGCATGACGATGGGGCCGAGGCCAATGGCCTTGAGCGACTTGACCGCCGCCGGCGTCTCGCTGCGCATCTGATCCGCCACGGCGATGATCCCCAGGATGCGGCCATCGGTGCCGACCAGGATGGTTGTCTTCCCCTCCGATTCCAGGGCAGCGACCCTTTCGGCCGTCGGGGAACCACCGGCCAACAGATGCTCGAACAACCGGAGGTTGCCCACCGTGTAGGATACGCCGTCGATCTTCGCCCTGGCCCCGGAGCCCGGCATGGCTTCGAAGTCGGTCACCGGCCGGATGGGCAAGTTCTCTTCCCGCGCCCGGCGCAGGACAGCCTCGGCCAGGGGGTGCTCTGAGCGCGACTCTACGGCGGCGGCGATGGAGAGGACCTCGCGCCCGTCCGCTGAATCGGCAGGCAGCAAGTCCGTGACCACGGGCTGGCCCAGCGTGAGCGTCCCGGTCTTGTCGAAGGCCAGGACTCGCACCTTGCCGGCCGCCTCCAGGCTGGCCCCGCCCTTGTAGAGCACGCCGTGGCGTGCGGCGTTGGCCACGGCAGCCACCACCGCCACGGGGACTGAGAGCGCCAGGCCGCACGAGCAGGAGACCACCAACAGTACAAGCCCCCGGTAGAACCAGGGCGAGAACGGCTGGCCCAGGAAGACCGGCGGGACCACCGTCACAAGGATCGCCAGCAGGAACATCGCCGGAGTGTAGTACTTGCCGAACCGCTCGCCGAACCGCTGGTAAGAGGACTTGCGGGCCTGGGCCTCCTCCACTGAATGGATGATCCGCGCCAGGGTGGTGTCCTCGGCCAGGTGCGTGACGCGGACATCGAGCGCCCCGCGTTGGTTGATCGTGCCGGCGAAGACCTGGTCGCCGACACCCTTGGCCGCCGGCAGCGACTCGCCCGTGATGGACGACTGGTCCACCGTCGAGCCCCCGGCCGAGACCACTCCGTCAAGCGGCACCTTCTCCCCCGGCCGGACGATGATGGTATCTCCAAGATGCACGGACTCGACCGGAGCCAGGATTTCCTGGCCGTCCCGCCTGAGCAGCGCCTCCTTGGGGACAAGCTCCATGAGCGCCCGTATCGACCTCCGGGCCTTGCCCACGGCATAGGCCTCCAGCACGTCGCCGAGGGAGTAGATGAAGACCAGCATGGCCGCCTCTTCCCAGTGGCCCAGGGCGATGGCCCCGGCGGCGCCGCAGACCATGAGGAGACGGATGTTGAGCACGCCCGTCAGCAGCGCCCGCACTCCCATGCGGGCGGGATAGTAGGCCCCGACTGCCACTGCTGCGGCATAGAGGATCTTCGGCATAACCCCGGTGCCCGGGACCTTCTCAAGGACGAAGGCCACCGCAAAGAGCAGTCCGCACGCCGCCAGGCACACCATCTGTGCCTGCTTCCACCAGGGCACGGATTGTTGCGAGGCGCGGTCGAGCACCACGGAGGCTTTCATGCCCGTCTGCTCGATGGCCTTGATGATCGCCTCGCGCTTGACGGCTGCCGGGGCGAAGATCACGGTGAGCTGCTGAGTCATCAGGTCAGGCCGCCAGCTGGCGATGCCCTCCAGGCCCTTCATCTTCTTCTCGATCAGGGCCACTTCGTTGGCACAGTCCATGCCTTCGACGCGGAGGGTTATGGTTTCATCCTGGCTGCCCACGGTCAGACTCTCTTCCGCCGGATCGCTGGCCGATGGGACTCAGCCACAAGCGGCATCGATCACGCGAATGATGGCCTGCTCGACTTCTTGTGCCACCTCGGAGAGGTCGCTCTTGCCGAACATCTCCAAGAGAGCCGTAGGTTTGACCGTGGCCACCTTCACGGTTTCCCCCTCTTCGTAAACGCTGATGCGGCACGGGAGGACAGTCGAGATTTGCGGGTTCGCCTCCAACACCCGCTTGGCCTGTACGGGGTTGCAGACCTCGAAGATCAGGCATTGGCCGCGGAAGTCCACGCCTTTGTCCGCCATCTTCTGCCGGAGGTCGTGCGTGGCAATCACGCCGAGCTTGTTGGCGGCGACAGCGGCCGTCAACTTCTCGCCGACATCATGCACCGTTCCCTTGGCCTTCTTCACGTAGAACATTGCGTCCTCCTTCACGAAGAATCACCAGCACCGCATCGGACACCACATTGTCGCGTTCTGGCCGCGCTGGGGCGTACTCGCGCCAGGCTGTTGTGCCGGCTGGGTGGCGGCGGGCGACATCATCATCGGGCACATCATCGTCCCGCCCTTGCCGTCCTTCGTCAGCTCCTGCATTTTCGACATCACGCGCCCGCACATGTCGCGCATGGTTTTTGGGGTGTCGCCCAGAGCCTTGATCTTTTCCTTCTGCGCGTCGGTGAGCACGGCAGCGGCGTCCGCCCGAGCTTTCTCCGCGATGGCCGCGAGTTTGGTCGCCTGCTCATCCGAGAGTTTCAAGTCGTCCTTAAGCCCGAGGAGCGTTCCCGGATCGCGCGCATCTATCTGAGTCGCCATCAACATGCGGCATTGCATCGTCATCTGTTCGGGCATGCCCACGGGGCAGCACGTCATCGGCCGCACCTCGGCCCCCTGGGCAGGCTTGGCATCGGGCCTGACGAGCATCATCCCGCATGTGGGGCACTTGGTTGCCCAAGTGGCCGTCACGTCCGGGTGCATGGGACAGGTAAACTCCAACATCGGTTTGCCGACGAGCACGGGTTTCTCGTCGGCCTTGCCGGGCACCGTCTCTTTCGATGGCTCGGCGGCACGGGCCAGGGGGGCGACGAACACGAAGACCATGCCCAAGGCTGCAACTGCAATCAGATTTCTCATCGCAAGACCTCCTTCATGGGGACGACGGACAACCACGCCAACGAGTGTCACAATTGCCCAGTCTACAAATTCCAAACTCCTTTCCGCCAAATAGAGGCTGCTCGTTCAGTCTTTCCGCATGGTAGCTTGTTGCGCCAAGGAACAACCACCATCTGCTTCTGCGCATGGTTCCTTATCCCCTACCGGGGCGGCATCCTGAACGTAGGGGGCACCGGACGTTTCCTCAGCGTCGGCTCGAGAGGACACCTGCGGATTCGTGCGCTTGAGGCCATCGCCTTCCATCCCTCCTTCGGCATCTTACACAAACACGTGCAATACCGCGGCTATTCCGGTGGCAGACGAGGCGGATCGGGGTGTGGAGCCCAGCGAACGAAGACCATCTCGGCCAGTGCGCGGTCGATGGCGAACTGGCTGTAGCCGACCTGGAACACGTAGGACGGGAAGCATTGGATCAGTTGGATATTCGAGCCCGGCAGGATGCCCATCGCCATCATCTTCTGGACCTCGCGGCTGTTGCGGGTGGCCAAGTACGCAACCGCGCCCTGTCCTCCGGGACGCCCGTCGCACAGTGGCCGCACCTCCTGGATCGCGTCCGCCCGCGCCCTCTGGCAACACGGTCCCGGAGGGATGGGCTTGCCGTGCGGACACACCTGCGGATGCCCCAGCAACTCGCAGACCTTCTCGCTCAGCCCGTGCTGCAGGACGTGCTCGAAACTGCACGCATCTTCCTCGAGATATTCGCCGCCGGCAGCCAGGACGTCTCGCAGCAGGCGCTCCGCCAACCGGTGTCGCCGGACAACGTCCTGGCCAGCCTGTTGGCCGCATTCGGTCAACCGTAGCGCGTCTCCACGCTGCTCCAAAAGTCCCATCTGCACGGCTTCCTTGGCGGCAGATCCGAAGGCCGGAGAGGCGTCCAACGCCGCTCCTTCGACCTCATGCAGGTACAGCGATTCGAGCACTTCTTCAACGGCTGGGGGAGTCATGATCGGTCCTCCTGATCCTGGACAGCAGTTTCCGGACCCAACGCAGCGACGCCGGTTCGGGCGGCACCTCGTAGCCGCAATGGGGGCACTTGAGTTTCCTGCACCCGCCGAACATCGCGCAGGCCTGGCAGGACTTCCGAGCCAGTTGCTCGTCGAAGCCCTTGCCGCAGAACGAGCAATTCACAGGGTCACTCCCAGCACTTTGAAGATGACGTTGGCCAGGGCACCCACGCTGAAGGCGAGTACCAGGATCGCCGCCGACATGAGCAGCGTCGCCTTCAGCCCGCGCTCCTTCTTCATGATGAGGAACTGCGCGATGCACGGCAGGAACAGCGTCAGCGTGATGGCCGCCACGGTGAGTTGGTTGCCGGTCAAGGCTCCCGCTTTCTGGAGGTCGTACAGCCCCGCCGCCCCATAGTCGCGGCGGAAGAAGCCGAAGAGGAAGGCCACGGCGGTCTCGTCGGGCAGGCCGATCCAGTTGACCAGAGGTGTAAGCCCCTTGATGAGGAGTTGGAACAGGCCGGTGACTCGCCCGATCCATATGAAGACGCTGGCCAGGATGAAGAGGGGGAAGACCTCCTTGAAGTACCAAGCCACGCGCGTGTAGGTCTTGATGACGACGTTCCCCACGCGGGGCAGGCGCAGTGGAGGGAGTTCCATGTAGAAGGTCGGCCCCTCGCCCGGGAGGACCTTCGAGATCAGAAGCCCGGCCGCGACGAACATCGCGGCAATGGCCCCCGCCCACGTGAGGAGCGCGGCGGGACGTCCCTCCAGCAATCCCAGGATCACCCCCAGCTGGGCCGAGCAGGGGATCGTCAAGGCCAGCAGCACGGTGGCGATGACCTTCTCCCGGCGCGTCTCGAGCGTCCGCGTGACCATCGTGGCCATCGTGTCGCAGCCGAAGCCGAGCACCATCGGGATGACCGCGCGGCCGTTGAGGCCGATCCTCTTGAAGAGCCGGTCGATCAGCATCGCCATTCGCGGCAGGTAGCCGCTGTCCTCCAGGATGGAGAACGCGACGAAGAACGTGCCGACGATCGGCAGGATGATGGCGACCGCGTATCGGACGCCCAGCGTGATGACCCCGTACTGTCCGATGAACAACTCCTGCAGGACCGGCCAGGGGATGATCCCCGTGACTATCCGCTCGACGGGCGGGTGGATGTGCTCCTTGAAGACGGTGTCCTGGAGGAAGTCCACAAGGGTGCCCGCCCCGAGAGACCCCACGAACTTGTAGAGGCCGAAGTAGAGCACGGCGATCAGCACCGGCACCCCGGTTAGCGGCCGCATCAGGAAGCGGCTGAGTTTCTCCGCGAACGTCCTGGAGTGCGATGCGGGGAAACTCGCCACACCGTCGAGTGTCCGGCGGACCTCCTCTTTGAGCGCAAGCGTGGCGTGGTAGTGGACCGAGTGTTCCAGCCCGCGGCGGGTTTCGAGCGTTATCTGCGACACCAGTTCCCCCGGTCCCTTGTCGGGGGGAGCGCCGTCTGTCCCGGGCGCGTCGCTCTGCAGAAGCAGAAGGGCGCGTGTTCGGGCAGAGACGTGACCGGTATCCCCGATGGCGTCGGCCGCCTTGGCCACGGCCGCTTCGAGTACGGGGCCATAGTTCACCCGGATGCCCTTCGCGGGTTTCGCCTCGGCAATGCGCCGGACAAGCTCGCGCACACCCCGCCCCGTAGTGGCCACGGTCTCGACCACGGCCACGCCCAAGCGCTCCTGCAATCGCCGCACGTCGATCCGAATGCCCAGATCCTGCGCCTCGTCGGCCATGTTCAGGGCCACCACCAGCGGCAGCCCCGCCTCGGCCAGTTGGAGCGTCAGCCCCAGCATGCGTTCGATGTTCTTCGCGTCCACGACGTGGACGACCGCGTGAGCGCGCTGGCCCATCAGGAGGGCGCAACTCACCCGCTCCTCGTCGGTGATCGGCGCGAACGAGTACATGCCCGGGGTGTCGATGACCTCGAACCGGGCCGACCCGGCGTCCAAGTGGCCGCGCGACACGTCCACCGTGGTGCCGGGATAGTTCGAGACGGTCACGTACCTGCCGGTCAGCCGGGTGAACAACAGGCTCTTGCCGACGTTGGGGTTACCGACGACCAGCACTTTGGGCAGGGCGGGGTTCTCCGCCGGCTCCCCGCCGCAGCAGTCGAGGCCCAAGACCTTCCTGACCATGAGTCCGAGTTTCATGTGATGGGTTCCTTATCCAGGCAACAGCGAGCCGGCGGGAGACCCTGGCACCCGACTACATATGAACAGTCGTTTGTCTCTACGCCCAAAAAGACTACTCGCCCCGGACATGACGCAGCCCCTCATCTAACAGGTTCCCGATGTGCTCGTCGTCCAGAGTGTAATACGCGATCTTGCCCTCTTTCCGGTAAGTGACCAGCCGCTGCCCGCGAAGCAGCCTGAGCTGGTGGGAGACCGCCGACCCGGTCAGTCCGAGCATGTTGGCCAGGTCGCACACGCAGAGGTTATGCTTCGACAGGGCAGCTATGATCCGGATACGCGTCGGGTCGCTCAACGTCCGGAACGCTTCGGCAAGAGCGTTGACGGTCTCCTCCTGCGGCAGAGAGTTCCGGGCAGCACGGACGCGGTCAGGGTGCACGCATACGACCTCGCAGGCGCCGTTGTCAGCTTTGCCTTTGGCAGTCCTGGGCATGAATGATCTCTCCCCATCTGATTGAAACGACTGCGCACATATTACAGCGAAGGGGCACGGTTGTCAAGAGCAAGTGCATGGTCCTGGGTCAGGCGTCCTGCCGGCGATAGGGCATCGTCGTCCACGGACGGCTCCTTGCAGCCCATGACGCCCTTGGCCTGGCCTCCGGCACGCCGTCTGGCGGGTTAACAACCTTCCTCATGCTTACTTGCCCGGCGGAAGGGCGAAATGTCCGAGGCAAGGGGCAATTTCGGCAGGTGCTACTGGACCAGCGATGAGGTGCGAGCGGCTGCTATTGTCCTCCCCGGCATTGCCCCTATATCCGGATTGCCGCACGTAGCTGGCGAGCCTTCGGCGCAGCCTCTGCCGGCTGCGGTACAGTCGGCTCATGACCGTGCGCAGTGGGCAGTTCATTGCGGCGGCGATCTCCTTGTGGCTCATCCCCTCGACTAGGGCCATCACTACGACTTGACGGAATTTCTTAGGTAGTCCGTCCAAGGCGTGCCTTACCTCCTGGTCAAAGCACTCGTCCATGATTGGTGCGGGCCTGTTGGCCAGCTCTCGGGATGGCTCTTCGGCCTCATCGGAGGTCAGGAATGCGCGCACATCCTCCAGGCTGGTCCGCGCTGGGTTGTCCTTATGTTTGCGATAGCGATTGATGTAGCTGTTGGTGAGAATCTTCAGCAGCCAAGCCCGGAAGTTGGTCTTTGGCGCGAAGGTGGCGAAAGAGCGAAACGCCCTCATGAGCGTTTCCTGCACCAAGTCCTCGGCTTCGTCCGGTCTATGAGCCATCTGCAGCGCCGTCCGATAGAGGTTGTCCAGATGCGGAAGGACAAGCGCCTCGAATTCGGAGCGGGATGCGGTTTGACGGACTTTAACCCCGCGTCCACCGTTCTGCTGCCCGGTCCTTCGAAGATTGTTGTCCGAGTCAATAGCAACTCTCATTCCCCCGTCCAGGTCTGTTCCGCAATTCCGGCTCCGTTCCGGAGCGTACCGGCCCAGAGTCATCTTCCGCCGGCTCCGACATCGTCCGAGGAACGGTCGGCCTCGGGTGATACTCGCCAGCCCGGTGCCCGGGTTTCGGGAACCTGGTGGGCATCCGTCTTGGGTTCGTCTCCCTGTGGTTTAGGAGGTGGTTCCTGTCGCTCGCGGGAAAACAGGTCTCTGAATCGGTCATTGTCCAACTGCTCAATCCGGCCGTCGGCGAAGAGTGCACGGCGTGTGGCCGTCGGCCAACCGTGCGGTTGGGTCTCCCAGACCAACGGCTGTTGCTGGTCACCACCAATGTGGCGCCTATGGCGCGTCCATGCGTACTTCCGGCCGGTTCGCGGGCAGATCGAGTATCGCTCGTGGCGCAGGCGCCGAAACACCAATTCCTCCAAGGCGCGCTCACCAGACGGAAAGCTGCCGCCATTGGCCTCAGCCTCTTGCCGCGCGGCCGACCAGAGCAAGGCAATCCTCTCCCGACACTCGGCCGCACGGCGAGCCTCGCTGCCCCACATGGCGTTCGCCGCAACTAGTAGCAGAGGGATGCACCCGGCGCAGACCAGCAGCAACGTGCGAAGCGGTAGTCTCGGAGCAGGCTCCCGCGCGCCGCAGGTCCGAGCGCTATCAGGCATCTCCATTCCTGTCGCAGGTGTCCTTAGCCGGAACTCCTCGGCTTACGGCACATCTGCTGTCTGTTACTTCAGTTTGAGCGCCAGGTATGTCGAGCGGCCACGGTAGCGGACCTTCATGAGTACAGTGCCGACCTCGGCGTCCAGGGCCTTCTTGAGTTCGGCAACGCTGGCCACGGGTTTCTTGTTGATCTCCTCAATGACCACTCCGGGCTCGAAGCCCGCGTTGGCGGCCGGGCTTCCTGGCCTGACCTCGCTAACCACCACGCCGGCGGCGTTCTTCTTGAGGCCAAGGCGTTCGCTTATCTCCGGGGTGAGGTCCGTAATGGCAATGCCTAGCTTCTCTATCACCGCGCTTCCGGCCCCGGAATTCTCTGCCTCGGCGGTGCGCTCGGCGACCTTGACCCTGAAGACCATGGGCTTGCCGTCGCGAAACGCCTTGATCTCGACTTCCTTCCCGACCGTAGTGAAGCCCACAGCGTTAACCAGCTCGCTGGCGCTTCCAACATCCTTACCATTGAAGGCCACGATCACGTCGCGTTCCTGTAGGCCGGCGGCCGACGCAGGACTGTTTTCAACCACCTCGGCGACGAGCGCACCGGAGGACTTGGGAAGTTTGAGTGCATTGGCCATGTCCTCGGAGAGATCCTGGGGGCGCACACCCAGCCAACCGCGGATCACCTTTCCGTGCTCGATCAAGTCCTTCATCACCGTCCGGGCCATGTTGATGGGGATGGCGAAGCCGATGCCCATGTTGCCGCCCGAGCGGCTGAAGATGGCCGTGTTGACGCCGACCACCTCGCCGTCCAGATTTGCCATCGGCCCGCCGGAGTTACCTGGGTTGATGGCCGCGTCGGTCTGAATGAAGTCCTCGTTCATGATGTCAGCAACGCGCGTGCGGCCCTTGGCGCTAACCACCCCGCAGCTGACGCTCTGGTCCAGCCCAAAGGGGTTGCCGATGGCCAGCACCCACTCGCCGACTTCCAGGGCGTCGCTGTCCCCCAGACGCGCAACGGGCAGATCCTTGCCGTCGATCTTGATAACGGCCACGTCGGAGCGCTCGTCAGCGCCGATCAGCTTAGCCTCGAAGGTGCGCTTGTCAGCCAGGGTGACCTTTATCTTGTCGGCACTCCCAACCACGTGGTTGTTGGTTAGGACGTAGCCGCGGGCGTCCACGATAACCCCCGAGCCCTGGCCGCGCTGGACGTGTTCTTCGGGCGCCGGGCGCATTCGCTCGCGCGGCTGGCCGAAGAAACGGCGAAAGAACTCGTCGTTGAACATGTCCGAGGGGTCGTTGGGCTCCATGCCATCGTTCCTGGCTTTCTGCTCAACCTCGATATGGACCACCGTCGGGGCGAGCGTCTTGGCGACGTTGATGAACGGCCTGCTGAATTCCTTGCTGCCCATGGCCGGGACGACGTTCTTTGTGGCGGAGGCCGCGGGGACGCGCTGATCGGGTTCCCCGGCTCCCGCGCCAGCAGCACTCCCAT
>Ga0302238_1001421_pt1 | contig 19480 bp, 17 predicted proteins | sample AAG_UR_Asn_MG_FD_193527 | JGI IMG/M metagenome (GOLD analysis project Ga0302238, IMG submission 193527) | Enriched activated sludge microbial communities from anaerobic digester in WTTP, New Holstein, Wisconsin, United States - AAG_UR_Asn | ecosystem: Engineered > Bioreactor > Anaerobic >...
TCAAGCTTATCCTGGGCCGGTTCGATGCTGTACTTGTTCGCAGAGGGAACGAACATGAGGACTTCCTTGCCGTCAGAAACCACCTTGAGCGGCATCATGCCGTTCTTGATGTTATAGAAAAGTTTGATGGGCTTTTCAACAATGTATTCCGAGGATGTGGATATCTCCTGGTTCATGCCCTTTGACTGAATCTTCACGTTCATATCCATGTTGAACTTGACGTTTTTCGCCTTCAACAGCATATCGGCATATTTTTTTACCACGTCGACAGCCTTGGGATCCATCTTGTCCGCCGCAGGGGCTTCCTGGGAGAATAGATTCGAAACACAGAGGATGAATGACAGCACCAGTACAATGGACAGTTTTATTTTCATTTGGGAAACCTTTTTTGTTGATAGATATAAAAGAAAGGACCAGCCCACAAGGCATGTTCTTTCCTTTTATTAAAACTCAAGATTACTTCTTCTTGGGTTCCTGGGGCTGTGATTCAGTATCGTATTTCACCTTTCCAAGATATCCCGGCAGATCAATTCCAGCCATATTCGCCACATCGTGGAGCGGTGGCAGGCTCTGCATCATGCCGCTGAGAAAATTTGCGGTGGAAGTCTTTCCTCCAACATTTGATCCACCTTCCCAGACGGTGACCTTGTCGATCTTGATGTTCTTGATGGCCTCGGTCTGGAGGCTGACGATGGATTCGAGCTTCTCGATAAGGAGCATTTTGGCTGCGGCATCGGAATCATTGTTGCAGGACTTGACGATCTCCTGGAAACCTGCGGCCTTGGCCTTCAGGATCTCGTAGTTACCTTTACCTTCGGCCTGGAGTTTTGCGAATATCGCATCAGCCTGTCCTTTTGCCTCGCGGCGTATCTTTTCGGCCTGGGCTTCGGCGGTTATCTCGACCTGCTGCTTAGAAATTTCGGCGGGAACTACTATTTCAGCTATCTGCTTCTGACGTTCCATAGATGCGCGCGATTCCTGGGCGGTCTTCTCAGCATCGTAATGTGCCTTCTCGATCTGGGCTTCGGCTATGCGCTTGGCTGCCTCGGCCTTCCTGAACGCTTCAGCTTCCTGCTCCGCACGGGTGGCGTTGGACTTGGCGATCTCGATGGATGAGAGGTTTTCACCGTTGACCGCTTCAGACTCGGCCTGTTTTACGGCGATACGGCGGTCCTTGGAGGCGTTTGCTTCTCCGGACTGGGCGTCGGCATCTGCTTTTGCGATCGAAATACGCTGGTTCTTCTTGTTCTCGGCTTCACCACCCTGAGCTTCGGCTTCCGCCTTGGATACGAGGATTCGCTGCTGTCTCCTGATGTCGGCTTCGCCGGCCTTGGCGTCGGCATCGGCCTTGGCTACTGAAACTATCTGTATCTTCCTGGCTTCCGCTTCTCCGATCGATCCGACCTTATCCTGTTCGGCGACATCCACCTTGGCTCTGTTTATGGCTTCCGATGCGGCCTTCTTACCTATGGCTTCGATATATCCGCTCTCATCGGTGATATCCGTGATGTTGACGTTCAGAAGTTCGAGACCGACCTTGTTCAATTCTTCGCCGACGTTCTGCTCGACGTTCTTAAGGAATGTTTCGCGGTCCGCATTGATTTCTTCGATGGTCATCGAGGCGATGACAAGACGCAGCTGACCGAAGATGATATCCCTTGCAAGTTCAGTTATGGCATCCGGTGTAAGCCCGAAAAGACGGTGGGCGGCGTTGCCCATGATCATCGGATCAGTGCTGATACCGACCGTGAACACGGATGGAACATTGATACGGATGTTCTGCTTACAGAGGGCGTTCCCAAGGTTCACTTCGATCTGCAGGGGACGCAGTGAAAGGAATCCGTAGTCCTGGGTAACCGGCATGATGAACTTCGCGCCGCCATGTATGCACAATGCAGCTTCTTTCCCCTTGGTTCTTCCATAGATGACCATGATCCTGTCGGACGGACATTTCTTGTATCTGCTGACAAAAATCATCACGATGACAAAGAACACGAACATCGCAAATAGCGTCGCACCAATAATTGCTGGAGTTGGCATTGGAATCCCCTTCTTTGTTTATTTAAATTAAATTTTCTTGACGAGAAAACGGCGTCCGTCGATCTGCTGGACTATAGTGACAGCGGTCCCTGTGGGAAGTTCTTCGTCCGCCACCGCCAGGACCTGTCTAGTGCAGCCTTTGAAGTTGACAGTTACTTTTCCGCTATCGGTCCTTCCGGGGGGAATATTGAAATATACTGTTCCCTGGCAGCCGACGAAATCAGCGGCGTCTATGTTTCCGACCTGCTGGAGTTTCAGCAGATAGAAAAGGAGAAGGGAAACAAGGACCATCATCATGAAGCCGCATCCGAATGCAATGAGCAATCTCATGAAATCAGGGAGTCCGCACTGTCCGGCGATTATCCCACCCCATCCGAAAAAAGAGATGAAGGCTATGACAGACTGTACTGAGAAAAGCTTGAATACTGAAAAACCGCTGTCAGCATGGGTCGTTCCAACGTCATGTCCGCCAACGGCAGAAGTGTCGACATCCACGTCATGTCCGGCACCAAGACCGAATATCGCAAGGATCAACTGGATGACGAAAATAAGCGATCCGAAAAGGGCGAGGATCCAATAGATCGTCATTTCTATGGAAAGCCCCTGGAATAAAGACATCATAATCCCCCTTTAAGGTTATAAGCCAAGAAAATATATTCACAGGGGGGAATCTTCAAGCCCCGATGAAGGGATTTTCCATGATTGTAACACTAAGGCAGGAATAATTCTCTTGAAAAGAAAAACTCATAGCCTGTCTGAAAACAGGCTATGAGTTTTTTGAGATTACCTACTTTATCGCAACTTCTTTTCCGCCCTTTGCAGCGGATTCATAGATCGCGTCGAGCATCATCTGGACCATGAGCCCGTCTTCCGCCGGTGACATGGTGGGCTTATCATAGAGGCAATGTTCGACGAAGTTACGCATCTTCGGCGGCCATATTCCAGCCCAGCCGGGATTTGGCAGATATGTGGGATGCATGTTAACCATGTGGTTATTCTGATCCGTGAATATCATTGCCGGATCCCATTGTCCGCCGGCCTTCGTTCCCATAAGTCCGAAGTTCCAGACGTCCTTCTCGATATGAGCTGCAAAAGCGGCTTCGATGTTAAGCATGGCACCATTCTCGAAACGGATCATTCCAACCGCAAGGTCTTCGACAGTGTAGGTCTTCCAGTCCCAGTTCGGCCATGAGCTCTTGGTGGTACTGGGCTTGTTCCCGATGTAGGTGAAGCAATTGCCGAATGCGGCCACCGGCTTTGGGGAACCCATAGCGAAATGGCACATCTCAAGGCAGTGCACGCCTATGTCGATCATAGGGCCGCCACCCTGGAGATCCTTGCGTCCGAAGACTCCCCAGTTCGGGATTCCGCGGCGGCGGAGCGCCTGCACGCGGGCATAGAGAATGTCGCCGAAAGTCCCGTTCTGTACGGCTTCGCGCAGGAATGCACTCCGTCCGTCATAGCGGAACTGGAATCCTATCACCAGCTTGCGCTTCACTCGCTTGGCGATCTCAATCATCTTCTGTGACTGCGCGGCGTTCATGGCCATGGGCTTTTCAACAAGGACATGGGCTCCAGCTTCGAGGGCCGCTATCGTGTTGGCTTCATGTGCGCCGTTAGGGGAGCAGACGCTGACAGCGTCCGGTTTGACCTTCCTGAGCATCTCATTGTAGTCAGTGAAACAACTGTCGAGGGGGACCTTGAACTGTTCGGCCTTTTTAACCATGGAATCCATCACTGGATCGGCGAGACCGACTATTTCGACATCCTTCATCTTGGCATATTCAGTCAGATGCGCCCCGGCTATGCCGCCGGCTCCTATGCATGCTACTCGGAGTTTCTTTTCTTCAGGTTTAACGGAGACTTTTTCAGCGGAACTTATCTTCTTGGCCATTGAATATTCCTCCTTGGGGTTTTGATAGGAAGCATAAAGATAGTTTTTAATGGTCTTCTTTCAAACGGTAAGAGGATGATTGAGCAGAGAATTACTGATCTCTGGCAGACCGAATATTGGCTATGGACTGCTTCAATGTTTCCATGGTACCAACATGTTCAAGGATGATGAGGCCTTGGAAGTCCTTCTTCTTTAAGAGGTTGAATATTTTTGGCAGATCAATGTTGCCTGTTCCAACCGCGACCTCCTGCCGTTTCCTGGCCCTGTCGTAGATGAAGTCCTTGAGGTGCAGGCCTGTGAGGCGGCCAGCGAAATTTTCAATCATCTTCAAGGGATCCTCGCCTGAATCTATGGCCCATGCCGTATCAAGAATCAAACCTATGCGTGCCCCGACTTTTTCGAAGACAGCCGACAATGCTTCTGAAGATCCCAGCCAATGACGTCCCCCATGGTTGTGTATTCCGAGCTTGAGATCATACTTGTCGGCCAGTTTTTCAGCTGTACGATATGCTTCCGGTACTTTTTTCGCATCAAAGCTTACGCTTATATGTTTCGCGCCGGCCTTTTTCGCAAATAAAAATCTTTTCTCATCATTAACCGGCTCGTTCCTAAGCGTTTCAACGCCGACGCTGACAATCTCTATTCCGGCCTTGCGGTATAGGTCTATTACTCCGTCAAAGGAGTTTTCATCATTAAAATTCACATGGACCTCGCAGAGTTCCATCCGGTTCAGTCCCAGTTCCTTCGCCTTCTCAATTACAATGTTATTGTCCTTGTATGGATGCAGGCTGAAGCTTTGCAAAGCAAGATTTTCCTTCATATCTCTCCTTATTGGATAACAGGCTTTTTTGTCCAGTATTCCTGTAATGTTCCTTATTTATCTTCTGTCGGTATTCCTCGGGACCACGTCGCAGGTCTCCATGTACCACTTGAGCATTCGCTCCTTCAGGTCCAGGAGGATTTTCCTGTATTTTGGGTTGTTGATAAGATTCCTGGTCTCTCCTGGATCCTTTTTCAGGTCATAAAGCTCATCATCCTCGTATAGGCGCATTATGTATTTGAACTTGCCTGTCCTGCACATTGTTGCCTTTGTGTGGTAAGGTAAAGCCCAGTCTTTCATCTGAAGTTTGAGCCTTGGATAATAAAGTCCAAATTCCTTGCTGTTGTCCTCATTCGCGGACTTGCTCTGTCTTTCCATTGCCTGAACTTCGCCTATCAGGCGTCCTCCTTCGCAGAACGCCGCGTCCCTATGCTTGTCAGTCTTTCCGGAAAGCGCCGGAATAAGGCTCCTGCCGAAATGGTCATATCCGGGATCAATCCCTGCAAGATCATATACAGTTGCGGAAAAATCCACCAGTTCGACGAGTGCATTGCTGACGCGTGGTTTAATCGGAACACCCTTCGGAGGCTTGATTATGAACGGAACGCGCGCAAGACAGTCCTCGAAGGTGTTCTGGGTCTTTTCGACGATGCCATAATCGCCGGTGTAGTCACCATGATCTGAGAACAGGAAGACAGCCGAATCATCATAGATGCCTTTTGCCTTCAAAGCGTCCATCAGCATTTTGAATTGATGATCAAGCCTCGAACACATGCCATAATATGTCGCTCTGAGCTCGGTCCAGCGCTCCTCAGTCCAGCCATGCAGGCCTTGTCCTTCGGCAATGCCCTTAAGAATGGATGCCTTGCCCTTGTAGTTTTTCGGAGGAAGAATCCTTTTCGGCAGTTTTTTGCGGTCTATCATGCTATACCATGGCTCTTCGACGCAATATGGAGGGTGAGGATATTCAAGGGGAAGATAAATGCAGAGAGGCTTGTCTCCATCATGGTTTTTGATCTTATCGATGGCTCCGAGCACATTCGCCCAGTCACCGTCGCAGTAGATGTCCTTGTCCTTCTTGTCCAGTTTCCCCTTGAAGAAGCTGAAGTAGTTGTCACCGCCGACCTTTCCACGCCAGGCCTGGTCTCCTCCATGTGTTCCATGCTGTGGCTCATAGCCCCAGCGCTGGTAGTCTTCCTTCGTCGGCCTGAATCTTTCATGGCAGTATTGGTCAACGGATACCTGTCCGGGAGTCAGATCATTCTTGCCACCCCACCAGACGTAATAGCCGTTGTCTTTGAGGATCTTAAGCAAGTTGGGCTCATTCCATTCGGGATGCAGCATATGGTACATGGTGCGGTGACCCCGGACATGTGGATACCAGCCCGACATGAAACTGCAGCGTGAAGGCGTGCATACCGTATTTTGGCAGAATGCATTCCTGAAAGAAACGGCATCTTTTTTTACGAAGTTATCCAGATTCGGCGTGACTGCCGCAGGATTGCCCATGTGTCCGAGCACGTCCCCGCGCCACTGGTCGGGATTGAAGATGATTATGTGTGGTCTTTTGATTTTCATTATATAGATCTTTCTATTTTTAAAGTTTTCCTTTAATTAGAACCATGTGTTGAAAAAATATACTCCTGCTTTGCCTATCCATCCCTCCTGGATACCAAGATCTGTAAGAGCATTCATATCGCATGGTTCGGCATGTCCATCCCAGTGGGAGACATTTGCCTTTTTCCTGTGCCTTAGGGCTGCCCCTACCTGAGTAACAGGCTGATCATTATGGAAAATATAATGCTGGCTGTTGTCGACAGAAGTCCAGGTATCTGCAACGAATGCATGGCTTTCCGGCTGGGCGATCTTCGTAAGCCTCCTGTAGTCCGCGAAAAATCCACCTCCATAGTCTTCTCGGTAGATCTCATAATCTCCTCTCGCCTTTGAAGAACCAAGATTTGTCGTATTTCCATTGACCGTCTTGACATCAACATCGACTCCAAAACATTGCTTCCAGTATAGGGCGGTATTAGAGGAAAGCTTTCTCTCCCATTCGAAAGGCGTATCACCTGGACATACTGCAACATCGGCAGGTATTCTTATGTAGCTGTCGCCGATCATATAGACCCAGCTTCTGTATTCCCCTCCGAGTCCGGAAATCCTCGTCCACAACGGAAGATACTGTTTGCTGTCCTCCCCATACATAAGTTCGCAGTTATATGACTGCTTGAGGTTGTTGATGCATTTGATTGCTACAGCAGTGTCCCTCGCCTCCTTCAGTGCTGGCAGAAGAAGTGCGGCCAGTATTGCGATGATCGCAATAACAACCAGGAGTTCTATCAAAGTAAAATTTTTCCTTTTGGAAAAAATTTTCATGCAGACGCTCCTCATTTTTTATTTTCGCCTGCCGGTCTTGCCGCCAGATGTGACCACATATAGAATGTCGGGGCCATCGTTCCATGTATCGTCGGTTCACTCATTATAGTATACATCCCCGCATCGATATATGCCTCGCATGCGGGCCAATTTTTCCATTCCGGATAAGCCCTTATATAAGGTGTAAGCCACCATGGCCCGGATATCATGAATTCAACAGGCCCCTGGCAGGTCAAACCCGGAGGGACTGACTGGTTTGTGATGATTGCATCGCCGTTGAATATATGTTCCGGCCATTTCTTTCCTATGCCTGTCGTGAAGCATAAATTAAGTGGATTAGCTCCGGTGGCGAACTGGCATGATTTTTCCATGGCCTCAAGATATTTTCGATCATTTATCAGGCGGTATGCATATATCAAAGCTATGGCGTGTTTCGGCGAACTCAGCCGTCCCCATGCAATACGTGCCGCAGGCGAACCGGTCCATCCGAAAGCAGTCTCCTTTCCTGCAGTTATAAGCTTTTCGGCCTCGGTTATAATTCCATGCATTCCCCATTTGCGGATGTTTGCATCTGTCTTTGATTCTGGAAGGAGAAGATAAGCGAAAATGGCCTCGGCCTGGTCGAACTGGTTCCACTTGGCACTGCTTCCCTGTGCCTTGGTGAAGGCAGTGGTCTGCTTGAAGACATTATGCCATTTCTCATCTCCCGTCAGGATGTATAGCTGTAAAGCTGCAAGATTGCGCGCATCGTTCACTCGGCAGTCATATCCTTCAAGCTTCTTTTCAGAATTCATTTTTTCCAGGCAATCCATCGCGAGAAGGGCGGTCCGTCTGTATTCATCTGCGAGTTTCGCATCATAGTCCTTCAATGCGGCAGACGCCATAGCGGCGGTTGCGGCGTACATTCCAGTAGCCCAGGGATCCGGGGCATACTGGTAGATGGGATGAGATTCCTGCCAGCTGCATTCGCCGAAACGCGGATGTTCCGCGGACTCGATCCCTCCCGGCACAGATCCGTCCGACTGCTGCATGCGTCTGAAGCAGTCAAGACCCCAGAGGGCCTCGTCAATCATGTCAGGAATCTTGTTTCCACTTTCAGGAATGTTGAGATTCATGGGTTTTGCAAATGATGGATATGCAGAAACAAGATCAAAAAGGTAACGTGATGCAACCAGATGTTCTGCCCGACGGTCGAAGTCTCCGGCATCCATGTATCCACCCCAGGCACTGGTGGTCGTTTTTCCTGTATCTCCTTTTGCGAGTCTCGCAAAAAGTTCTTCCGGAGAACTCGGTTTTCCCGGTTCAACGTATGCAGCGCTTGAAACATGGACGACAACCCCGTCAGCCGGATGGAACGGACGGGCTCTTGTAAAATCGGTATAGGGTTTCCCGAGAGCGATTCCGCTACGTTGATTTAAAAGTCCGCGGATGGATGTGCGACACGCGTTCTTCCATACATCGTCACCGATTGTAAACGGAAAAGAGCATCCGGTCTGATCGACATAGACTCGATACTCGCCGGGTTCGGAGAAACCGGAGAAATCCATCAGCCATACATCGGATCCATTATGATTGACCTGTCCGGGAACTTCTGTCTGTTCTGCGGACATCGCAAGTTTTGTTTTTCCCTGGTAAACTGCCTTGTTGTCGCTGCAGCGTATCAGTTCAAACGGCAGATCTGCCTTGTATTTCATTCCTCCTCCGTCACCGGTCCAGAGGGACAGGAATGCGATTTTGAGAGGATCATCCGGACGAAATCCTATCTGGGAAACATGGACTGCCTCGCTACGCATTTGGCGAGGATCGTGCTTGAAAGAGATGGAAGGAATCGCAGGATTGTGCTCCGTAAACTGCAACTGATATGTGGAACCAGATTTCAACGGGGATTTCCATGAGAGAAAGATAAGGTGTTCACGGGGTGACTCGATCTTGTGAACATCGGTGCGGATAATGTCGGTCGCACGCGCCTTCCTGTGGACAGAAACTGCCGTCTGCATCTGCTCGAATGCCGGATCATCATGGCCGGTGCAGATGAGTTTATAATTGGAAGCGTCAGAAGCCCACTTTTCATCCAATGGCTGTTCCTCCAATTTCGGAGGGATATATATGACATCTTTCTTCGGACCGACAAGAGTCCCGAGTGTTTTGCCGTTCCGTTCCAGCCAGTTGTGATATTTCCAGGGCTTCAAATGGTCGGTAGATTCTGCCTTGTAAGGCTCCTGGTGGCCGGGAGTAACCTTCCCGTGTCGGATAATGACGCATAACGTATTTGCATCAACCGGGCAGATTTCTGTTACATAGGGTCCCGGCTGATTGACCGCAGTGTTTTCTGAAAAAAGAGATGGTGCAAGAAAACTCATAGATGAAATAATGAAAGCAAGCTTAAAAATTGTTCTCATTTAAAAACCCTCCACATTTAATCCTGTCAATAGATTCCTGTTAAAACCATGAAACAAACTCATAATTTCCATTTTTCCCGACCCATGCCTCCTGTATTCCGAGATCGGTGAATTCCGGGATGCCACATGATGCGACATGTCCATCCCAATGCACTACATTGACTTTTTTCCTGTGGCGCATCGCGGAACCGTTGTGCGTGACAGTCAAATCCTGGTTCCTGTGCACGATCGCACCCTGGGAGGAGGTGATGTCGTTCCAGGAATCACAGATAAAGAAATGCTGTGCAGGTTGCTCTATCTTGGAATAGTTCCTGTAGTCCGCACAGTATTGTGTTCCGTCAGCGGCATATCCGAAGAATGCGCGTATTACCAGATAATCTCCTTTTGCTACGGAAGTACCAAGATTGTTCGGAGACTTCACATCGATGTCGACACCATAACATTGATTCCAGTAGAGGCCGGTGGCAGGATTAAGATCTGTCTTCCAAGCATAAGGATTTTCCGAAGGGCAGACGGCGACATCGGCCGGAGTCTTGATGTAGTCACCGAGCATATAGACCCAGCTCCTGTATTCTCCTGCGATTCCCTGATACCTGCTGAATATGGGAAGGAATTGTTCATTGTCCACGGAATAGAGATTTTCCGAGATGAACGACTGTCTCAAGTTTCCAAAGCATCTTATCGACATCGCAGTTTCCTTCGCCGCCTGCAATGAGGGAAGCAGAAGTGCTGCGAGAATCGCAATGATAGCGATTACTACCAGAAGTTCAATCAGAGTAAATTTGTTTCCCTTATTCATCATCCCTCATTTTATTTCAACGGAGGAAGTAGTCTCATTTGCTTCAAAAAAAGTTGGAACAACAATGTGTGCAGGGGAAAGAGTCCTGTCTATTATCCTGTCAAGGACGGCGCTTGCCGCCATATATCCGATTTTTTCTGCATCCTGGCATACGGCGCTGTATGAAGGGTGGATCGAATGGCGCATGTCGGAATTGTCATATCCTACTATGGAAAGTTTTCCGGGTACGTTGATCCCTAGATTGAGAGCCCTCATTATGCCGCCGATTGTCGGAGGTGGATTTGCAAAGATTATTGCTGTAGGTGGATTCTCAAGAGCAATGAACTGGTCAACGGCGCTGGCTCCGCCCTGTCTGGAACTTGTGGTTTCTAGGATTAGCCGTTCATCGAATTCGAGGCCGTTTCGTTTCAATCCTTCAAGATATGCATTCCTGCGGTCGCGGTGATCAGTGTCCTCATCACCCTGGCAAAGACTTGAGGCAAATCCGATACGGCGGTGACCTATTTCTGCAAGGTGATCCATTGCCCTTGCCATGCCCGGACGCGAATCATAGTCGACAAAACTCACCTTTTCCTCGTCATAGCGTTCAGAGGCGACCACGCAGGGGAATCCTTCCGAGGCGATCTGCACTGCTACCTGCCTGCTGAATTCGAATACCCGCAGCACAACTCCGTCAATATGGTTGCGCAGGAAAAACTGTGTAAAAGTCTCGTCGGCCTTTTTCTGGGAGAGATTCAATATTGAAAGCTGGGCCTGTCTTTCCCCGGCTGAAGCATATATCCCCGTAGCAAGATCTGCATCGTATCCCCTGAGGGTGACGCTTGTTCCCGATCCTGCATATAAGATGGCGATTCTCAGGATTGAGCTTGAAGAACTGCCCCTGAGATTCCGATAACCTGAAGAGTTTACCGCTGACAAGACCGCCTGGCGGGCTTCATCGCTGATTCCCGGACGGTTGTTAAGTACTCGCGACACTGTTGCGGTGGAAACACCGGTCTTTTTGGCTATCTGCCTGACTGTAAGATTAGTGTTCATATTTTTACCTTGAATGTAACATGTTTCATTTATGTTACATATATTATATCATCAGGTAATAAAGTCAAGAGATTTACAGAATAATATATATAAATATATAATTATCAAATATATAAGTAATACTTAAAATTCATATTTTAACAATCAATTGGCTTTGATAATGTAGATAATGTTTCTTTATAGTTATTGATGAGGATATGCCAAAATAATTCTCATATGCTTGTAAAAAGGCTTTGTAAATGGTAGTTTTGAATGCAAAGGACAGCTAATGAAGATTAACATGCCTACACGTAAGAGAATGACGTCAAGACAATTCAAAATCCGTAAAATGATCATCAGCGACTATCCCGGCTTATTCGGACTCTGGAAGAACATGCCGGGTATAGGATTGGACAAGGGTTGTGATTCGAAAAAGGGGATAAAGGACTATCTCAGGAGAAACCCCGGACTGAGCTTTGTAGCCTGCGAAGGGAAAAAGATCGTAGGAGCAGTGCTTTCAGGACATGATGGCAGGCGCGGCTACCTTCATCACCTTGCAGTGGCGGAATCTCATCGGAAATCCGGTATAGGGAAAAAACTAGTTGAATGCTGTCTTGCAGGCCTGGCCAGAAAGAATATCCCAAAGTGCAATATCTTTCTCTTCAATAGCAATGCAAAAGGGAGGGCTTTCTGGAAGCACAACGGATGGAATCTCAGGACTGATCTCTCCATAATGCAGAAAATGACAAGGATAAGAAATGAAAATTCTTGTGGATGCTGATGCGTTTCCGAAGGACATACAGGAAATTGTCTTCCGGGCGGTGGAACGCGTCCGCATATCCATGATTCTCGTCTCGAACAAGCGCGTGAAGCATCCCAAGTCCGAACTAATCTCGAGGATCATGGTGGGGGAAGGCCCTGATGTGGCTGACGACAAGATCGTCGAACTTGTCCATGACGGGGATCTGGTGATCACCGCCGACATTCCCCTTGCCTCACGTGTGATAGACAAGGGTGCGTTTGCAATTGATCCGCGCGGAGAACTCTATACAAAATCAAATGTTAAGCACCGGTTGGCAATGAGGGATCTGATGAAGGAGCTCCGTCAGGAGGGAGAGATCACCGGCGGACCTTCGGCCTTCAGCAGGAGGAATGTCCAGTCATTCGCGAACGAATTTGACAAGTTTCTGACAAAGCATATGGTTAAACGAGTTTAAATATATCAGGAGGTATTTATGGAATATGTACAAATTGGGAAGTTAAAGGTTAGCAGATATATTCTCGGGACCAACCAATTCAGCGGTTTCTCGCATTGGAGCGTGGAGAAGGATCTCGAGATGAAGCGCTATTACACCATGGACAAAATAAAGAAAACTCTCCGCGAGGCTGAAGCGCTCGGCATCAACACAATGATTGGCCGCACCGACAACTATGTCCTAAGGGTTCTTCTGGAATATTATGACGAGGGTGGAAAGATACAGTGGTTCGGACAGACCTGTTCGGAATTTGCCTCTCATTCGACAAGCATCAACAACGCCGCTTCCGGCGGTGCAAAGGCCTGCCAGATCCATGGGGGAGTGATGGACTATATTCTCGCCCAGAACAAGACCGCCGAAGTCCAGCCGGCAATCGACCTGATCCGAAAAAAGGGGATGCTTGCCGGAATTGCCGGACACAACCCCAAGGTTTTCGAATGGGCTGAGAAGAATCTGGATGTCGACTATTACATGTGCTGCTATTATAATCCCACCAACCGCAGCAACAATGCAAATCATGTCCACGGTTCGGAGGAGGTATTCGACAACAAGGACCGCGACATCATGACCAAGCTGATAAAGACTCTTTCAAAGCCGGTCATCCATTACAAGATAATGGGAGCTGGCAGGAATAATCCGGAGGAAGCATTCCAATTTGCCGCGAAATGTATGCGGAATAATGACACCGCCTGCATCGGTGTCTACACCAAGGAAGATCCGAACATGATCAAAAAGGGTGTCGACCTGCTACTTTCGAACCTGAAGAATAAATGATTAAACGTCGTGTGCTTCGTGGGGAGAGAATATCCTAGAAATCTTATTTTTCCGGTTTCCAGTCTTTGCCGGTGACGGACTTGTATTTCTCCTGGAGGGCCTTGCTGCGATCAATATTGCGCTTGATCTTGTTGTTGATCTCGGTTGCGAGATCCTTCATCAGGATTTCAATATTTATTCCAGGATTGTTCTCGACCCTCGCAAGCCTTTCGTCGATCCATCTCTGCACCTCGAGCGCGTTGATGAACGGACTGTTGTCAATAGGACGTGCTGTCTTCATGGCGTCCACGAATGGCTGGTGGAACGCCGGATCAGAGACGGTCTTGTTCACAAGCATCTCGCCATTCTGCGCGAGTGTCGGGTTCGGAGGAAGCGAATCGCCGTCCCTCACGATCAGAGTGCCGTAATCAACGGAAGCCAGATATGAGAGGAACTTCATCGCCTGTTCCTTGTGCTTGCTCTGGGCGTTGATTCCAGGTCCGCGGCAACCGAGGAGTCCTGAAGGTGGATGTCCCTCGAAGCGGGGCAGTCCCACTGACGCTATGTTCTGGGCCATGTCGGGATAATTCACAAGGATGTTCAGGTACCATCTTCCAATCATTATCATCGCAGCCTTGCCGGTAGAGAACCAGACAATTGGACCTGATCCCCATCCACCCTGGGAAGACATCCCGGCGACGACTTCGGGGGAAGGGATGATCTTATAGACATGCATCATGTCATGGTAGGTCTGTAATGCCTTGATGGCTTCCGGGGAATCAAGCTTTGATTTCAGTCCGTCATCAGTGTAGTATCGTCCACCGAGCGAGTAATACATATCGATGAACACCCAGTATGGATAGAAGCTTGCAAGTGGGATATGTGTCTGTCCGCTCTTTCCCGGCTCGTTGAACTTCTTGCCGGCCTTTATGAAATCTTCTATTGTCCAGTCTGGCTTTGGATATTCCACGCCATGGTCATCGAAGATCTTCTTGTTGTAGATCACGCAGTTACCGCCGGTGTTGCATGGGAATCGGTACTGTTTCCCGTCCACGCAGAGATCCTCCTTTAGGGAAGGATATGTCTTGGATGGATCAAATCCCATTTTTGAGGCGTAAGGAGTCAGATCAAGAAGCAGTCCGGCCTTTGCATAACAATCCATCTGAGTTGCACCATAGATGTCGATGATGTCCGGACCTGTGCCTGTAGCGCACTGTACGAGCAGTTTTTCCATTGCTCCGGATTCAACGGTCACTTCGAGTCCGGGATTGAGCTCTCCGAACAGTTTTGTCTGCACCTTTCTGGCAGGATTGGGGTCGGTGGCCCAGCGGAGGACTATCTTGCCAGTGTCCGGCTTCTTGAACGACATCAGGGCAAAGGCATAAACCACCAGGAGAAGGAATCCAGATATTATAAAAAGTTTTTTCATTTAGGTACCCTTCATCCTTTCACTCCGCCCAGCTGGAGGCCTTTCACCAGGAACTTCTGGAATATGCAGAACAATATGATCAGAGGAACGACGTTGAGGACTGTAGCGGCCATTATGTATTCAGTTTGTCTGCCGTAGGTGCTGTCAAGAAGGAGCATTCCGACAGGCATCGTGAAATAATCCTCGATGTTGAGCATGATCAGGGGCCAGAAGAATGACTGGTAGACCCCGAGGAAAGTCATTATCGCCAGGGCGATCATCCCCGGACGCGCGAGAGGAATTATCACTTCCCAGAATATCTGCCAGTGGCTTGCACCGTCAATCATCGCCGCCTCGTCGAGGGCCGGAGGGAGCGAAAGCATGAACTGCCTCATCAGGAAGGTGCCGAAGGTCGAAAATGCCGCTGGGAGGATCAGTCCATGGTATGAATTCAGGAAATCCAGTCCGACCATGATCTGGAAATTCGGGATCATGGTCACGACACCGGGGATCATCATGGTTGCGAGGTACAGGAGGAAGACACGGTCACGCCACTTCCACTGTATGCGCGAGAACGCATAAGCCGCCATGCAGCTTGTCAGCACCTGCAGATAGGTCACTGCTGCGGCGATGAAGATGCTGTTGAAATACCAGCGCCAGAACTTCATACCGAGGAAACGGCCTGTAGCCGGATCCGGCTTCATGTCGAGTACCACTGGATAATTGTCCAGGGTAGGCTTCTTCGGGATCAGATTGATCTCCTCAACCTCGGCGCGGTGCTTGAACGAGGCGCTTGTCATCCAGATGAACGGGACACAGATGGATATTCCCAGTACGATCATCAATCCAAATTTGAACCATGGAAACCTGTTCATCATTCCACCTCCAGTTCCTTGCCGAAGCGCCAGTTGAGCGCTGTGGCGACGAAGATGATTGCGAACATTATCCATGCAATTGCAGAGGCATATCCCATGTTGAGGTTCTGGAACGCCATGTTGTAGAGGTAGTAGCTGAGAGTCGTTGTCGCACCGTCAGGGCCGCCACCGGTCATTACCCTGGCCTGTTCTAATCCGCCCTGAAGACCGCCGATGACCGACATGATGCATATGAAGAAAGTTGTCGGTGCGAGCTGAGGGATCGTGATGTGGCGGAACTTCTGCCATCTGCTTGCACCGTCGACCTCGGCGGCATCGATGAGGTCTTGCGGAACGTTGCTGAGGGCGGCGAGGTAGAGGAGCATGTTCATTCCACCGATTCCCACCCATGTTCCCATGAAGATCAGTGAGGGCTTGGCCCAGGTGAAGCTGGAAAGCCATTTCGGAAGTTCGTCGATCGCGGTCCCGGTAAGATAAGAAAGACCGATGTTGATAGGTCCTGTCTGTGGGTTATACAGTGCCTTCCACAGGATCATGATCGCGACGCCTGCGGTAAAGCTGGGGAGATAATAGATCGTGCGGTAGGCGATGACGTTGAACGCAAGGCCGAGGCCCGCGATCAGCCAGATGATCCCGATGACAAGTCCCAGATCTCCATGTCCTGAACCGAGTCCCAGCACCAGCGACAGGAATCCGCAACCGGCGCAGATTAGGAACATGACGGCACGCTTCGTAAGCGCCGATTCAGGGAGCCTGTCGTTTAAGAGCAGGGCAAGCGCGAGTGAACCAAAGATCCCAATAGGTGTTCCGAGCATGAGATATACGGTATTATAGAAGAACTTCCAGAAACGGGGATCATTTGGGGTGAAGTTGTCCCACATCGGCTTGTTGAGGAACCAGAGCGCTGAGATTGATACTACAAGAAGGATCGAAGGAATGATTCCGATACCGGGTTTCCAAGATCCCTTTTCGCTGATTGACACTCCTATTCCCGCAAGCAGAAGGATGATTCCGGCGAGGACAAAGCCATGGTTCACATGGTTGGCGAATGCGGTGATGATGATGGACAAGCCGAGGATGCATGCGACGGTTCCGCCTATCTTGACGCCTTCCCATTCACGGAGGTAGCTCCATATATATAGGATGAGTCCTGCGAGCAGAAGGATGACGCAGGAGACGTAGGAGGCATAGATATGGCCGGCGGCGGCTGGAATTGCAGAATGCATTCCGAGCAGGTCGTTGAAATTGCGGAGACCGACGTATTCCAGGGGAACACCGGGGTTTATCGTCCAGTTGGTGAACGCCATGATCAGCGAGAGGATCACCGGGAACATCACAAAGAACAGGAATCCGATGAAGTTGGGGAGGAGGAATCCGATTGCCGGAAGAGGGATATGGAATCCCGGTTTCTCCCTTTTCCCATCCATTGTGCCCCCATTTTTCTTTTTGATAAAGAAGCTTGAAGCCAATAAAATAATTATCAACAAACGAATGTCAATTGCAAAATGTAAGTTACATAACTAAAAAGAAGTAATTTTCCTTTCTGACATTGACAAAGCGGATAAAGGGAATAATATGCTGTAACTTACAGTAAGAAAACAGGCCGACCATGAAGAAAAGCATATATGACATCGCAAGGATGGCAGGCGTCTCCACTGCGACAGTGTCCCGTGTGATGAACAACACCAGCCAGATCAGCGAGGCCACAAGAAACACCGTTCTCAAGGCGATCAGGGACGCGAACTACGTACCCCGTGGAAGCGGATCCGCAAAGACCAGGAAAGCGAACCAGGATGTCGTCGGGGGCAGGGGCGGATCCATAGAGCTTCTTTTCTGTTTCAGCCATGGAGGGGAGAAACTCCGTGTAGATGACAGGAAGATAGAAGTTCAGGAGTTCGAATACATCCCTCCCGAGGAATTCGTTTCCGCATCCAGCTCGTTCTACAGGCCTATCAGCGATGGAGCGATAGACGAGGCGAGGAAATTCGGATTCAAAACCATAATGCACTGCATCAGGAAGGACTCGCTGAACAATCCGAAGCTCATGCAGTCCCTTTATGACGACAGGATATCCGGGCTTCTTCTTGCGGGTGAGCATCCGGACGGACTTTCCGATTTCCTGAAGAACTTCAAGCTCCCGGTCGTCCTCGTGGACATCATGGCGGGAAACGGGGCTGTCGAGGTCACTTCCGACAACCTGGATGGGATATCCCAGGCTTTTGAGCACGTCTATTCGCTCGGGCACAGGAAGATCGGATTCATGGTGGGTGATGAAAAGCTTCCGGCATACAGGGAAAGATATCTTTCATTCATCTATAAGATGGGGGAGAAGGGGCTGAAGGTCAGGGATGAATGGGTCTACAGGGGAACGAACCACATCACCGATACCGCCGAATGGGGCATGAAATTCTTCAGGAGGAAGGATCTGCCGACGGCTTTCCTCAGCACCAATGACTACTGCGCCCTCGGACTTCTGAGGGCTGCGGTCAAATCCGGAATCAAGGTACCGGAAGATCTTAGCATTGTCGGCTTCGATGACATGGAGACCTCAAGCCTGGTCACCCCTACGCTCACTTCGGTCAATGTGCCGAAAGCGGAGATAGGACGTTTTTCCGCAAGGGAGCTGATTGTTTCGCTTAGAAACGGCAAGAGACCGTCAAACTCCCCGCAGTGCCGGATACGCATCAGGCCGGTGTTGGTAAAACGCGAATCAACTGCGAAGGCAAGGAAGTGATGAGCATGCTAAATTGGAAATTAGAAATTGAAAATTCCAGACTGGATATGAAAAACCGGCATCCAGTATCCTGCATCCAGCATCTTTTCACTCTTATCGAACTGTTGGTAGTTATTGCGATCATCGCAATCCTGGTTGCCTTGCTCCTTCCGGCGCTCACACGGGCGAAGCTGGTTTCAAGAAGCATTGTCTGCATAAGCAACATAAAGCAGATCGGTGTATGGGGCACTTCATACGGCACCGACTACGACGGATACCTGCCATACAACGGACAGAAATGGCCATGTTCCTTCGAAGGCTACAATGACGGGACACCAGGTTGGAGCGATACTTCAAAGTGCTCGCTTACGGTCACAGGAAAGACCGACGATACGGTAATGCATTGTCCTCAGACCAGTGCCGCCGTCGGAAATATTCTTACTGGAGGAAAGGGGTGCCATTACAGCCTTAATGCGAGGCTCGGGGCCGTCCACAAGCCGAATGCCATAACGGAATGGCCTTATCCGCATATGAGACAGCTGACTGAGAAGAAGTTCTGGTTTGCAGACGGCGCTCTCCGCTACCGTCCAAGCGCGAGCCCGAAGGAGATAGCGATCCAATCGGCAATGATGTTCGATTACTGGGACAACAATCCCCTCTGGGATGGGATGAAGTTCCCTTGGATGTGGTATACGGATCATTTCAGGGCGTCGGGTGCGGGAACAGCAGTTCCGTTCGTAACTCATCCCGGCGGAGCGAACTTTGTGTTTGGCGACGGACATGCAGAAGCTGTGAGATATTTCACATGGTACGGCATGCCCGCAGCGGAGAAGAATGCGTTCTATAAGTAGAAGATTGTGTGCGTGGAAATTAAAACTAAGATTATGGAGAACGGCATGAACAAAAATTTTCGAGAAATGTTATTGGGAGGAATGATTTTTTCGGCAATCATATGTTCAGTGATTTCATTTTCGGCAGATGAACAGAAAGGTCCAACACCATATCCGGACCCCAAGAGTGAGAAGGACTGGGCGGGAAAAGGGCCGATCAGGAAGTTCAACTGGATGGACGACAACCGGAAATGGTTCTGGAGCCAACGTGAAAAGGATCAAGGGGCGATAGTCTTCTGCGGG
>Ga0302238_1001423_pt1 | contig 19470 bp, 11 predicted proteins | sample AAG_UR_Asn_MG_FD_193527 | JGI IMG/M metagenome (GOLD analysis project Ga0302238, IMG submission 193527) | Enriched activated sludge microbial communities from anaerobic digester in WTTP, New Holstein, Wisconsin, United States - AAG_UR_Asn | ecosystem: Engineered > Bioreactor > Anaerobic >...
GCCCAGCTTGACCTGGTGTATGATCCCCAAAGCGAGAAAGTGGTGAGCCATCACTGCAGCGAATGCGGGGAGGACGACAAATGCCGCCACTATCTGTCTGTATTGCGTTACGCTTATCACCATCTTGCCACGGATATCTTTGATCTTCCGGCGGTGGAAACCTGCACCGGAACTGCCCTCCGGGGTGGTGAAAAATGGCAGGATCTGCTGAAGCAGGCACGTCTGGAGCTGGAAGGAATCTACGATCCAGAAACCGACAAAGTCCGCTTCTACCACGGCAGTTACAATCCCCTGGATATCCCGCTACTGCTGCGTTTCAAAGCGGGCAACCTGCCTCCGGAAGCATCAAAACTGAGTGCCGGGGAATATGCCCTGCAACTTGACGCCCTGGGTGACGCGGAACTGGCGCTGTTTGAGTTTTTGCAACAAAAGAAAGCCGCCTACAGCAGCAAAAACTACTTTTTCTCCTTGTATAAAAAGGACTTTCCGGCTGCCCTGAACCTGATGCGCAATCTGGAGGGCAGGCTCTTTGTGAAAGAAACTGGCGAGCCGCTGCGTTTTGGCGCGCATCCCTATCAACTGAACCTGAGAATCGAACCTGCCGGCAGGAATAACTATGTGGTGCTTCCGGTTCTGGTGGAGGAGATTTCCGCGGTGTATCCGGGCTATCCCTGCTGGATATTCTTCCGCAACGAGGCGCGCTATTCCAATATTCCCCTCTCCAACTCCGCTTTGGAGCAGATCTTTAGCCACGACCTCATCCTGAGCGCCAAGGATCTGGTGTATTGGCGCACTATCGTGCACCGGGAACTGAGGGAAAAAGGAATCTACCTGGATTTTGATGCCTCGATCGAACTGCCTCAGATTGTGGGTGGCGAACCCCGCGTCCGCCTGGCGGTTTCAGCCAAGGGGGACAGCATCCTGCTGGAAGGCAGCCTGGTTTATGAGGAAGGGGGTGAAACTCACTCTGGGGAGGATTTGGCAATCCCGCTCTCGGTGCTGCGCTTCAAGTCGCCGCTTATACGCAGCGCCTATGTTTACGGGGGCGGGGAACAAGAAGCGTGGTTCTATCTGCCGCCCCAAGTCTTCAGCAAGGTCGAGCGCCTGGCAAAGCGTCTGCCCGAGGCGGATTTGAGCCGCCTGGAGCAGTATTCGCAACTGGCATTCCCGCGGGAAGGAAGCCTGCAAACCCTCCGGAAGACTCTGTTTGAGCTTGCGGACAGCGACTGGGATATCCAGATCGCGCCGGAGCTGCGGGGGGAATTTGTGCAAAAGGTAACCCTGCAGGTTGAGGTCAAAGCCCAGCGCAGCGATGAGATCGACTGGTTCAGCTACTCGTTCAGCTACCGGCATCAGGACCTGCGCTTCAGCCATGAGGAATTGAGCCGCTTTTTCCGCTCCCGCGAGGAGTTTTTGCACACAGAGGACGGGCGGTTGCTGTATATCGTCAATCCGGAGGTCTATCGCGAGACGGAACTGCTGTTGCAGCGCAGCGAAAAGCTCGCCGATTCGGTGTATCGTGCCCGGATGATCCATCTGCCCTACTATCAACGCTACATGCGGGAGAACCCGGCTTTCCGGATGCTCGGGGATGAATGGATGGAACTGCTTTCCAGAGATCTGCAGCGCGGGCATCTGGAGCATACCCCGCCTCTGCCGCTGTATCTGCAGACCGTGTTGAGGGGCTACCAAAAGTCAGGCTTCGCCTGGCTGAAGATGCTGCAACACTATCGCATGGGCGGCATCCTGGCAGATGAGATGGGCCTTGGCAAGACGATCCAGGCATTGTCCGCGATCCTGATGAGCCAGTCCGAGCTCCCCAGCCTGGTGGTGTGTCCCAAAACGCTACTCTACAACTGGGCTGCCGAAATCGACAAGTTTCACACCAACATCCCTTACCAGATCGTGGAAGGCGACAAGCTGACCCGCCTGGAACTGCTGCGCAATCCCAACGTGAGGCTGTTCATCATCTCCTACACGGTGGTGCTGAACGACATAGCTGCCCTGAAGGAGATGCGGTTTGAATGGGTGGTGCTGGATGAAGCTCAAAACATCAAAAACGTGGGTGCCAAACGCACCGGCGCGATCAAAAAGATCGCCTGCGAAAACAGGCTGGCGCTCACGGGCACTCCGGTGGAAAACAACCTCACCGAGCTATGGTCGATCTTCGACTTTCTGATGCCGGGCTATCTGGGTAGCCTGAAGCGGTTCAAGAGCGACTTCATGGAGGATGAGGAGAGCGGCGCGTCCAGGCTGCAAAGGGCTGTGGCGCCCTTCATGCTGCGCAGGGTGAAAAAGGAAGTGTTGCTGGAACTGCCCGATAAGCAGGAACAGATATCCTGGTGCAAGATGCATCCGGTGCAGGAAAAGCTCTATCTGCAGATCATCGACATGGTGGAAAAGAAGCTGCTCAACCAGCCCGCCGGCACCAATCTGAACTACGTCCACGTCCTGACGGCGCTCACAAAACTGAGGCAGGTCTGCAACCATCCGCACCTGGCGAATCCGGACATCCTACCGGAACTGGAAGCATCCGCCAAGCTGGAGCAACTGGTGGAATTGGTGAGGGCTTCCATCGACAGCGGGCACAAGATTCTGGTGTTTTCGCAGTTTGTGCAGATGCTCAAGATCATCCGTAAGGTGTTTGACGCCATGGATCTGCGCTATGCCTATCTGGACGGGCGCAGCAAGAACAGGCTGGAGGAAGTGCGCCGCTTTGAGGACGACCCGGAGCTCAAGCTGTTTCTGATCAGCCTCAAGACAGGCGGAACAGGGCTAAACCTGACCTCCGCGGATACGGTGATCCTCTTTGATCCCTGGTGGAACCCGATGACCGAAAATCAGGCTATCGACCGCACCCACCGCATCGGACAGACCCGCAAGGTGCAGGTGTTCCGGCTCATCACCAAAGGCACTGTGGAAGAAAAAATTATGAGCTTGCAGCAGAGCAAGCTGCAACTCTTTGACTCGGTAGTGTCAGAAGGCTCCAGGCTGCTGTCCACTCTCAATCAGGAGGAGATAAAAGCCCTTTTCAGCTATTGAATTTGCTTGACAATTTTCACCTTGGAATGCCTTTGGCAATATGAGAAAATGATTATTGAAAAGGAGACAGCGATGCTTACCATAGAGTGGAAAGAAAGGCTGAAAAAGGATACAGCTGACTATTTGGAAAACAAGCTGCCGAAGCACGACTTCGATTTTGAGATTATCTTCATCGCATATCCGGAAAGGGTAAATGGTAAGCTCCCAAATGATGTCATCGTGCATGTGGCAAAATCCATCGTGCAAGGCTTGGGCAAAGCGCACGACAAGCATGTGACTTTCTACAAACACCTGTGGAACAAAAAGGGCGAGAACGGGCGCCTGGCCTTCATCGCGATCATGGCCAAGTTAGCCAGCAAGAAGCCAGCGCTCTATTTACCTATGGTGGAAACCGCCATGCAAACCGCGGAAAAGGCAGAACTGACTTCCCTGCTGGATAAGGTGATGCTTCCGCTGTTGCGCAAAAAACCTGAGAAATATCTCGCCCATGCCTACCGTTGGAGCCGCTCACCCCAGGAACTGATCCGCAAACAGAGCGTGAATCTGCTGGTCAAGCTGATCAAAAGAAAACCGGAGTTGACCGCTGAGATTGTGCAATACTTTGTAAACCAATGGCTTCAACCTTTGGGAGATGAAGCCGCGGAGCATACCACCCTGCTGAAAGCAGTGCAGAAACTGGATTATGAGCTCTATCTGGACATCTGGCGCCAGCATGTGAGCAGCCGCGATCCCCAAAGCGCGGAGATCCTCTGCGCGTCGATTATGAGCTATCATCCTGAGATCGAAGAGATCGTGGAAAACTGGACCAAAAGCGGCAACGCCCGCCTCAAAAAAGCAGCGATGTCCGCGCAGAGAGTTTTGAATAAGAAGAAGCCCTGAAGATGGATTTGAGCCTGTTTGTGACCCAAGAGGGAATGGAGAAGATTCAACGCCGCATCCAGTTTCTGTTGAACGAAGAGCGGCCGGAAGTGATCAAAGCCCTGATGACCGCGCGGGAATTCGGCGATCTGAGCGAGAACGCGGAATATAAGGCCGCACGGGAAAAACAGAGGCAGATCGACACCGAGATCGATCACTTGCGGCGGCGCTCCGCCCATCTGAAAGTGGTGGACACCTCCGTCTTTCCCAAGGACGCGGTACGTTTTGGGAGCCGTTGCCGGACCCGCGAGGAAAGCACTCAGGAAGAAGTTGTCTATCGCGTGGTGGGAGTGGACGAACTCAACTATTCAGAGGAAGAAGGAGTGCAGGTCGTTTCGGTGCTTTCGCCCATCGGCAAGGGCCTGTTGGGCAAAAAGCCGGGCGAGCTGGCTGTGGTGAAGGCCCCTATCGGAGAAAGGCATCTGCTGGTTTTGGAAATAATATAATAATAAACAGATCATGGAGACACACATGAACAAGAAACAAGATAAAAAGCTGTTCTATCAGCGCAAGAACTTCTGGAAGGAAGCAGCTCCTTCCACAATCAACAAGGCTTTCGCTTTCGCGGAGCCATATATGGACTTTTTGAACCAGGCCAAAACAGTGCGCGAGGCCGTAGCTTACACAGAAGCACTGTTGAAAGAGCACAAGTTTCAGAGCATCGGGGGCAAAAAAGGTTCCCGGCGCCTGTATCAGATCTTCAGAGGCAAGACCATCGCCATGGCGGTGCTTGGCTCCGAGCCGCTTAGCGAGGGATTCAACATGGTGGCGTCACACATCGACGCGCCCAGGGTGGACCTGAAACAGAATCCGTTTTATGAAGACAGCTCCAGCGGCATGGCCTGCATGCGCACCCACTACTATGGTGGCATCAAGAAGTATCAGTGGGTTTCCACCCCCCTGGCTTTGCATGGCATCGTGATCCGCGCCAATGGTTCCAAGATAGATGTGAGCATCGGCGAGAAAGACGATGAACCGGTGTTCATCATTCCAGACCTGCTGCCCCATCTGGCACGCAAGGAGCAATATTCCAAAAACCTTGCCGACGCCATCGACGCCTCCAGGATGAACCTGGTCTTCAGCGGGATGATGGAACCGGCATCGGAAGAAAAGGAAGCCATCAAAGCCTATACCCTGCAACTGCTCAAGAAACAGCTCAAGATGGAGGAAAGCGACTTCATCTCCGCTGAGTTGGAACTGGTGCCTGCCACAAAGGCCAGACACAGCGGGTTCGACTCTTCCATGGTGGTGGGCTACGGCCAGGATGACCGGGTTTGCGCCTACGCCGCTCTGCGCGGGTTGCTGGATAATCTGGACGGCACTCCCAAACGCACCATGATCGTCTATTTTTCAGATAAAGAGGAAGTGGGCAGCCAGGGTAACACAGGCGCGCACTCCGTTTTCATTCAGGACTTTGTGGCTGCGTTGCTGCGCGCCAATGGTGAATCTGACAGCAGCGCGAATCTGCGCAAGACCTTCATCAATTCCCAGATCCTTTCCGGGGATGTCACGGCAGCAGTAGATCCCAACTATCCAGGGGTTCACGAGCGCCAGAACGCGGTGCTGTTCAACCACGGTGTCGGCCTCTGCAAATTCACGGGCAGCGGCGGCAAAGTGAGCTGCAACGACGCCAACGCGGAGTTTACCGCCAAGGTCATCCGCATCTTTAACAAAGCCGGAGTGTTTTGGCAGATGGGAGAATTGGGCAAGGTGGACGAAGGCGGCGGCGGAACGATCGCCTACATCCTCGCCAACCTGGGCGCAGAAGTGATAGACTGCGGCACGGGACTGATGGGGATGCACTCCCTGTATGAACTTTCCAGCAAGGCGGATATCTATTCCACCTACTGCGGATACAAGGCTTTTTTGGCATCCGACGAATAAGCGAAACAGCGCTTTGGAGCAAATTGGAGCCAGCCTGAAGACCATGATGGCCAGAATTGAGCGGACAGCAAGCAGGGCATTGCCAGGCATCTGCTGTCTGCTTTTTTTGCTGCTGGTCACCGCCATTGGCGCCACGGCTACTGGATTGGACCCGGCAGAACCGGAACTGATCAGCCAAAAGATAGTGGACCTGATCGAACTTGGCGATCCGGTCTATTTGGATATCCAGGCGGGCGATCTCACCTCCAAGCTGGATTTCCGCATCCGTCAACTGCTGATCGCCAAAGGCGCTGACCTGCGGGAAAGCGAGCTTGACTTTCCGGAAGAAACGCAGGCAGATACTTTGGGAGTGCAGCCGGTTTCCAGCCTTGCTTCCAAGCCTGCCCGCCTGATCAGGATACGTATGGAACTGGACTGGACCACCCAGGAAAAGCGCAGTTTTTTCTCCTTTCGCAGCGAACGGCTGCCCCTCTATGTGTTTAATATCAGGCAGATCTCATTGCCAAAATGGAAACTGGCCAAGATCGACAACCTCAGTTTTGTGGATCAGCCTGCCAAGTTTGAGGCAAGCAGGCCGCTGACCCTAAAGTGGTTTGAACCGCTACTTGCTGCAACCGCTTTGGCATCGGTGATCTACATACTTTGGACAACCAAATGACAGAAGGAAATCCCATGAATAAGGTTCTGATAATGTTGTCGCTGGCGCTGCTAATCCTCGGCGCTTGCTCAAGCAACAAGACCTATCTGAATACCGATCAAAAGCTTGCCAAGGCGGATCAACTGTTTGCCCGAGGCAAGTATTCGCGTGCGGCGGAATTGTATTCCGAAGTCTATTTTGAAAGGTCTTCCGCCTCCTCGGCGCATGCTCTGATGCGCCAGGGCGACAGCTATTTCAAGATCAATAAATTCGCCGATGCCAGGAAGGCCTATGAAGAGTTCATGGATGTGTTTCCCAACCATGTTCAGGTGAGCGACGCGCATTTTCAGTACGCTCTCTGCCTGTATGAAGATTCGCTGCCAGCCCATTACGATCAAAAAGAAACCTTGCACGCGATCGACTCGTTCAAGGAATTCATCAGTAAGTATCCGGGCAATCCACGTGTGCAGACCGCGCTCGAGTATATCCGTAAAGCCCAGTATAAGCTGATCGAAAAGTCATTCCGTAACGGCTATATCTATTACAAAATGAAAGACTACAGCAGCGCCCTGATGTATTTTAAGGAAGTGACCGACTTGGGCAACACCGACCAACTGGACCGCAGATCGCTGTATTATACTGCCAGGCTGCTCAACAAACAAGGTCTATCCGACCAGGCCAGGGAAGCATTCGACTCCCTTCAGCGCAAATATCCAGGCTCCAAGGAAACTAAGAAACTGGCCAAAAAATTCAAATGACAAGCTGCGCGCTGCTGGGCGGGAGCTTCGACCCCATCCACAACGGCCATTTGCATATTGCCAGAGAAATACTGAAAACCGGCTATGTGTCACGTCTGGTCTTTCTACCCAATGCGCGCCATAACTTCAAAAAGGGCAACGTAGTGCTGGATTTTCAGCATCGCCTGGCTCTGGTGAGGGACGCTCTGGAGCCTGGCATGGAAGCTTGGGAAGACGACGCGGATGGATCGGGCTATACCGCGGAACTGCTCCAGAAGCTATACCGGAAGCATCCGCAACTGCTTTTTCATTTTGTGATAGGATCCGATAACCTTGCCAATTTGCCTCTGTGGTACGATTTTGCCTGGTTGAGGGCTAATGCCAGGTTTCTGATCATTCCCCGTCCCGGTTATCCGTTACCGCAGAATTTGCTGCGCAGGATCAAGCGCAAAACGCTCAGGATCGAGCCCTGTCCCATCTCTTCTTCCCAGATTCGCTCACGTATTGCGGCGGGAAAATCAATCTCCGGCTTGGTGCCCGAAAGCCTGGAACAGAGAATCATCGAGCTTTACCGTCCTCTGCTGGCAAAGTAGCACAAATTGCAATAACAGCCTCCCAAGGATAAGGCCAGTTTTCTGGACCGGATTCCCCTCATAATATTTAACCTTTCCGCTTTTAAATATCCTGCAAATCCTGTCGATCCCGTCATCCGAGTTCTATTTCCTTTCCACTTATCGTAGCACCTATATATTATGGGGGGATGGGTCTCATTTGCAAAACCTGGCTTGCCGGGGGGTTTCCGGCAGTCATCCTTAACTTGGTGAGGGATGACCTAAGGATGATGGCCCCAAAGCCAGTAGCAGCAAGGGCGGGCGCTATGAAGGATATTGCGGAATGTATTGATATATTAATGCGACTATCAAGTAATTGATACTGGTTGATTTTTGACTGGCTGTTTTTCCGGTGTTGAGAATCTTCAAACAGAACAGGCTTGGAGGCCGTCTGGTTACTATCGAGCTACATGGATACTTAACAGTTTCAAGGTATGAAATGCTCAAAGACAATCAGGAAGGCAAGACATAGCTATTCATTAATTATCAATATATTAGTTGTGTCTATTACAAGCAAGGGATTCAACAACAGTAGTAATCTTTCCACTATTTAGGTAAGTTCAAAAGAAACTATCTTTATTCCCCGGATGCTAAAAACGTGTGAAAATAAGCAGCGGTATTTGAGGAATCTTATCAACAAGGGCATTCTGTAACCTGACCTATTTGCAAACATTTGAATATATTAAGAGAGCAAAGTGAACACAGTACAGTTGTTAAAAATCCAACATTTTGCTTGACAGAAAACATAAGTGTCGATAGGTGAATTAATTGTATTAGAAGCCTCTAACTGGAGAAACATATGAGTATCCATAAGTTGCTATTTTTGAGCATATTAGTTCTCATTTCCGGATCACTGCTTTATGCTCAAAGCCCCGACTGGTTATGGGCTAAAGGGGCAGGCGGCACGGGAGAAGATATATGCTATTCCGTGGCCAGAGACAATAGCGGCAACTATTACGTGGCCGGTTCTTTTTCAGGACGGGTAAGCTTTGGAAACACCACTCTCAGCAGTAGCGGTAACCGGGATATCTTTGTGGGCAAGCTTAACGCAGATGGAAACTGGCTCTGGGCAAAAAAAGCAGGCGGCACTTACAATGACATAGCTTCAGCCATTGCCGTCGATTCCGCGGGCAATGCCTACATCACCGGATATTTCGCTTCCACGACACTAACCTTTATTGCGGGCGCAATAACCTTGTCCCGCAGCGGCGGAAATGACCTCTTTGTAGCTAAGATCAGCAGCAACGGAGTGTGGCAGTGGGCCAGGAAGAACTCCAGCGGCGGAGCCAGCACCGATACGGGAAACTCGATAGCCGTTGACGCGGATTCAAACGTCTATATGACTGGATATTTCAGAAGAAACATAACCTTTACCACTGCTACGGGCACTACCACGCTGACAGCCCAAACATACTCATATTACGATATGCTGGTAGCCAAGATCAGCAGCGATGGGATCTGGCAGTGGGTGATCCAGGGTTCCGGAGCGGATATCAAACAAGGTAACGGCATCGCGGTGGATAACCTTGGTAACGCCTATGTGACAGGCGGTTTCAACTCTCGTACCCTGACCTTGGGCAATATAGTGGTCACCAATCATAGAGATACCGTGTTTGACGGATTTGTCGCCAAGGTCAGCCCGGAAGGGCAATGGCTGTGGGCGGACAGGTTTGGCGGCATCAACGCTGATGGCGGGTCCTCAATAGCGGTTGATACCACAGGCAATATCTATCTCACTGGTTACTTCAACACCACCGCATATTTTGGCAACTTAGCTTTAACGTCCTCCGGCGGTTATGACACGTTTGCGGCCAAATTGGATTCCACTGGCAACTGGCTCTGGGCCAGGAAGGCGGGTGGCGCGGGCTTTGATGAGGGTTTGGGGATATCCCTGGATGCCAATTCCAACGTATTCTTGTCCGGCAGATTCACCGGCACAGCAAACTTTGGATCGACCACGCTCACCAGTGCCAGCAGCGATTCCAGCGATGCCTTTTTGGGCAAGCTGAACTCCGCGGGAGATTGGCAGTGGGCGGTCCAGGCAGGTGGAATAGGTCCGGATATTGGGTATGGCGTGGTTGCCCATGGGGATTCAGAAGCCTTGCTCTGCGGTTATTTCACTGATTCATCGGACTTTTCGGGCACAATCCTGACCAGTAACGGATTGTCAGACGCTTTCTTTGCCAGGATCACATTTCCACCTCCGACTCTGACCCTGCTTTCTTTCACTGGCGGAGATTCTTATCCTGCCAACACAGTGCAGTGCATCAATTGGACTTCCTCGGGAGTTGACAGTGTAAAAGTAGACTACAGCTTGGACGGAGGATTCACATGGAATCCTATCAACAATGGCGAATCAGTGCCAGCCACCTTGTGTTCCTGCGACTGGAACTTGCCCAACCTGGACAACTATCAGGCCAAGGTACGGGTGTACGACAGCGTAAATCCAGAACTATTTTCGGTTTCCGACACCACCTTTGCCATAATCGTGCCACCAGTGCCGCCGGAAGCTGTACAGGTGGGACTCAACGATGAAAATCCTCAGCATTTCACCATCAGTTGGGAACCTGTCACCATGAACCAGAATGGCGAAGACTTAGTTCCTGATGGCTACAGGATTTACTACTGCGACGAGTTCAATGGCGATGCCTCCGTGTTTTTATTGCTGGCTGAAGTCCGTGATGGCACCAGCTATACACACAACAACGCTGCACTGGATTTCGGCAACCTGTTCTACAAGATAGTAGCCTTCAAGGAATAACTAATTTTGTTCCCGTGACCCAATCTCAACAGCAACACTCCAGTTACTCACATTTATATAGAAGCTTGAGCCTGGTTGTTAGGACCAACCGCAGTCCGATCTGCCAGGCTCTTTGCTATCCTGTCGCCGTTGGGAGAGACCTGCCATGGTCTCCCGCGTTTCAGGACATGAGTCAAACATTTTTATCCAAAAGTATATGAGTGATAAGAAATAACTTGACTTATATCGCATATACCGCCAATAGGAAACAATATTAACAATCCCAAACATGAGGACATCATGAAACTAATCAAAATAAGCATCTTTATGATATTTATGGTTTTGGTCTGCGCCAGCCTTTTTGCCCAGGCTCCCGACTGGTTATGGGCCAAAAAGGCAGGCGGCACGGGCGAAGATATATGCTATTCCGTGGCCAGAGACAACAGCGGCAACTATTATGTGGCCGGTTCTTTCTCGGGACGGGTAAGCTTCGGAAACACTACTCTCAGCAGTAGCGGTTACCGGGATATCTTTGTGGGCAAGCTTAACGCAGATGGAAACTGGCTCTGGGCAAAAAAAGCAGGAGGCACTTCCAATGACATAGCTTCATCCATCGCCGTCGATTCCGCAGGCAATGCCTACATCACCGGATATTTCGCTTCCACGACACTAACCTTTATTGCGGGCGCAATAACCTTGTCCCGCAGCGGCGGAAATGACCTCTTTGTAGCCAAGATCAGCAGCAGCGGAACCTGGCAGTGGGCCAGGAAGAACTCCAGCGGCGGAACCAGCACCGATACGGGAAACTCGATAGCCGTTGACGCGGATTCAAACGTCTATATGACCGGATATTTCAGAAGCAACATAGGCTTTACTACTGCTACGGGCACTACCACGCTTACAGCCCAAACTGGTTCATATTATGATATGCTGGTGGCCAAGATCAGCAGCGGCGGGATCTGGCAGTGGGTGATCCAGGGTTCAGGAACAGATATCAAACAAGGTAACGGCATCGCGGTGGATAACCTTGGTAACGCCTATGTGACAGGCGGATTCAACTCTCGCACCCTGACCTTGGGCAATATAGTGGTCACCAATCATAGAGATACCGTGTTTGACGGATTTGTCGCCAAGGTCAGCCCGGAAGGGCAATGGCTGTGGGCGGACAGGTTTGGCGGCATCAACGCAGATGGCGGGTCCTCAATAGCGGTTGATACCACAGGCAATATCTATCTCACTGGTTACTTCAACACCACCGCATATTTTGGCAACTTAGCTTTAACGTCCTCCGGCGGTTATGACACGTTTGCGGCTAAATTGGATTCCACTGGCAACTGGCTCTGGGCCAGGAAGGCGGGTGGCGCGGGCTTTGATGAGGGTTTGGGGATATCCCTGGATGCCAATTCCAACGTATTCTTGTCCGGCAGATTCACCGGCACAGTAAACTTTGGATCGACCACGCTCACCAGTGCCAGCAGCGATTCCAGCGATGCCTTTTTGGGCAAGCTGAACTCCGCGGGAGATTGGCAGTGGGCGGCCCAGGCAGGTGGAATAGGCCCGGATATTGGGTATGGCGTGGTTGCCCATGGGGATTCAGAAGCCTTGCTCTGCGGTTATTTCACTGATTCATCGGACTTTTCGGGCACAATCCTGACCAGCGCCGGATTGTCAGACGCTTTCTTTGCCAGGATCGCGGTTCCGCCTCTGACCCTGCTTTCCCCCAATGGAGGGGAGACTTATGCCGCGGCTTCATCCCAGGCCATCACCTGGACGGCCAACGGGGTGAACACCGTGCATCTGGATTACACCCTGGATGGAGGAACAACGTGGACGACGATCACCAGCGCGCCCGTAAGCGCTGGTCTGGGAAGCTATGACTGGGTATTGCCAAACTCTTCCAGCAACCAGGCTTTGGTGCGGGTGAGAAACTCGGTGGACTCAGCTGTATTTGATGTCTCGGATACCTATTTCAGCATCTATTTGGCCGATGTCGCGCCAAATGCACCTTCAAACCTTGTGGTGGCGGTGGTGTCGTCCAGTCAGATCGACCTTAGCTGGACGGATAACTCGGATAACGAACTTCAATTTAAGATAGAAAGAAAAACCGGTTCCTCGGGCACTTGGGCGCAGATCGGCACAGTTGATGCCAATACCACATCGTTTTCCAACACAGGCCTCAGCCAGAATACCACCTATTACTACCGGGTGCGGGCCAGCAACCAGGCGGGAAACTCAGGTTACTCCAATGAAGCCAACGGGACTACGCCCTACGCTACTCCTGGAGCGCCTTCGGGTTTAACGGCCACGCCGATTTCCTCCAGCAAGATAAGGATCAATTGGACCGATAATTCCAACATCGAGACCGGTTTTAAGGTCGAGCGCAAAACAGGCTCTTCCGGAACCTGGTCTCAGATTGCCATCGTGGGCGCCAACATCACCACCTACACCAATAGCAGCCTGAGCCAAAACACCACCTACTTCTACCGGGTGCGGGCATACAACAACACAGTAAACTCGGCATATTCCAATGAGGCCAGCGCTACCACCCCATACGCCACTCCAGCCGCGCCCTCCAACCTGACAGCGACCGCGGTTTCCACTTCCCAGATCGATCTGACCTGGACCGATAATTCGGGTGTGGAAACAGGTGTCAAGATCGAGAGGAAGACCGGAAGCTCCGGCACCTGGGCCCAGATCGCGACCGTGGGAGCCAACGTGACAGCCTATTCAAATAACGGCCTTACACACGGCACCACATACTACTACCGCGTGAGAGCCTACAACGTTAACGTCAATTCCGTGTATTCCAACGAAACCTACGCCACTACGCTTGTCGCCACGCTGGAAGCCCCCGGATCTTTGACCGCCTCGCCTGTCTCCGTTACCGGCATCGAACTTCAATGGGTTGACAATTCTACGGAAGAAAGCGGGTTCCAAGTGGAGCGTAAAACAGAGGTGGAATCAGAATGGAACGAGATAGCCCAAGTGCCCGCCAATAGCACTTCATATACAGACGAGTTGCCTGCCTGGTCTCAGACCATCAGCTATCGGGTGAGGGCTTTCAATGACATAACTGTCTCGGATTATTCAAATACCGCCAGCGTGGTGCCGCTTACCGCGCCTCAGGCGGCTTTCACCGCCACTCCTGTTTCTGGCTCCGCTCCACTCACGGTGCAGTTTACGGATCAGTCCACCGCCGGAACGGGGAGCATTGTCTCATGGCATTGGGATTTTGGCGATGGTGGGAGTTCGGAGGAGGCAAATCCGCTTTACACCTACCAAAATCCCGGGCTTTACACGGTTAGCTTGACTGTGATTGACAGCTATCAAAACACTGATGTTTTGACCCAGACAGACTGTATTACCGTGCTTTCCGATGCCCCCAATCTCGAGTTGCTGAGCCCCGCCAGCATAGACTTTGGCACCCTGGCCATCGACTCCGTGTCGCCCTATCAACCGGTGGTTATCAGGAACACCGGTTTAACCGACCTGCATATCTCGGAGGTTAATTTTGTCTCCGCTTCCGGGCAGTTTGAGATTATGGCGTGGCAGAGTGGCATGAGCATTGCTCCGGGAGCCACGGATTCTCTCTTTGTGCGCTACGCGCCCCAGAGCGTGGGCGATGCCGCGGATTTCCTGCAGATACTGAACGATTCCGCCAACCAGCCCGATTGCAGGATCCAGCTTCTGGGCAAAGCGATCCTGCCTGTGCCGCTTCCTCCCGCCAATCTGCAGATCGGAATTCAGGGGGTGAATACCGTACTCTCCTGGGATCCGGTTACCCAAAACACGGCCGGGGGCCCCATCGTTACAGATTATTACTTTGTATATACAAGCGCTATGGATCCTCAGCAAGGATTCATCTTCCACGGCCTCACCCCAGATTGCGCTTACACTCATTCCCACGTGTTGCTGGTGGAGCCCAGGGTGTTTTACAAGGTCAAGGCTGTGGTGCTGAACCAGGCGGTAAAATCTACGGCACCCTCCAAAGACGCGTTGGATCTCTATCTGAAAGATCACCTGAAGCCCGGCATGAGCGAATCAGAAGTGAGCCAGGTGCTCGATTCTGCCGGGAAGCTGTATCTGAATAAATAGCGGTTCTTGTGGTTTCCCCGAGCTTTGCCTCTCATGTCTCCCTCATTTGCTGGCAAAGGTCGGGGAAGTATCATCCTTAGGTCATCCTTATAAAAGTTAAGGATGACCTAAGCTTGACCCAAGGTTGTCCAAGGGATGCAAATGAGGGCCAAATAACGGGCCGGAGGGTTTAACTCATTTGCAGATTGTGACATACATCACACCGCCACTGGCAGAACCAAAATAACCAAGAGCGTTGTGGACTCCCCCGTAGAGGTAGCCTTCGGGCATATTGACGTAGCTGTAATAGTTGTCGTCCAAGATGTAGGACTTTATCCTGTAGCGCCCGTAGAATATAAAGACTTGGCCATAATCCCTTAGCATGATGTAGTTGTCTGGCAGGCCTTGCTGAGGCTTTGAGCTGAACCTGCCGGCCATGCTGATCCTGCGGATGGTTTCTCCGCTTGAGTTGTACGTCTCTTCCATAGAAGCATCCGGATGTACCATACCCATGATCTGGGTGGTATATTCCAGATCTGTGCTAAACTCTTCCAAACAATAGAATTCGCTGAAGAAATTATAGTCTCCGGCGATCTGTCCGGTGTTGAGCACCAGGGGGAAGTCACTGTCTATCCTGTTGAAGGGCATTTGGTTTTGGGTCTGCTCATCGAACGAGTAGCCCTCTCCATCAGCATTGTTACCATACACGTCTGTTTCCAGCGTAATGGCCTGGGGTACTGTGGTTTCTGCCCAAATTACGGATTGATAGCCGGGAATCCTCGCTTCGATCCGGTAGCGATGCTCCGCTTCTATCAAGCGCTGTTCCGGATCCAGATAGGCGGGCAGGATTCCCGCCATGCCAGGCTGCAGCGTGAACTCCTGGCCGGAGGTCAGATCGCGCAGGGTTATTTCCGCGTCGGTTACAAAGATCTGCAGATAGTTGAAGTCTTCAATCTCCGAACTGCGGGTCAGATACACCGGATGCTCCTCGTTCAGCGGTTGCCCTGCCACCAGCAGAGCCGCAAGCGAGTAAACCTCGCCTTTGAAGCGCGGGCCGGAGGTTGATTCACAGGAAAGCAGGAGGAGCATGGCAAAGAGAGCCAGAAGCAGTAAGATTTTTCTCATGATTTTTACCATTGCACGTTGATGCCCACAAAGGGTAAAAAGGGAAACTGGGTACTGTCGTTATGCTTCAGCAGCAGACCGTCTTCTTCCAAGGTCAGAAAGTAGCTGCGGGAGCCGACGTTTTTGCGGTTGAACACGTTGATCACCTCAAGATACGGTTCGATGGAGCCCCACTTGGTGATCCACTCATATTTGGTGCTAAGATCGAGGCGGATATAGGCTGGCAGCCTTTCTTTGTCTGAATAGCTGTAGATGATCTGAAAATCCTCGCCGTCAAAGTAGATGCGTTCAGGGAGGGAGGTCGGCTGGCCTGTATTGTAGCTGAAGTTGACACCCAGCTTGAGATCGGCGCCAAACACCTGAAACCCGCTATTCTGGCTCACATTGAATGTTTCCACCAATGAAATGGCGTGGGTGCGGTCGTAGCGGGGATAGAAGTATTCGCTTTGGCCAGTGGCGGGATTGATGTTGGTGCCCTCCATTTTCCTACGGGTTTGGCTGAGCGTGTAGCCGATAAAGCCCTGCAGTCCCCGCCAATCGTTGCGGAGCATCAGGTCAACCCCATAGGTGTGGCCTTTGCCCACATGAAACACATCTGCCAGGGTGCCGGTGTCGTTGCTCCAGCTAAATTCGGTGGCTATGTTGTATTGCAGCAGGTTGTTATAGCTCTTGTAATAGGTTTCCAGATCAAAGTTGAAGAAGCGGCTCAACTCACGCTTGTAACCCAGAATGTAATGAGCGGAAAGGCCTGGATCAAGGCTTCCATCCAAAGGAATCCACACATCCATGGGAGTGCTTATTTCCATGGACAACAAAGTCAGATACTGGTGATAGAGGCCATAGTTCAAATACACGCTTTCCCCATCGCGCAGGCGGCGACGCAAGGACAGGCGCGGCTCCAGGTTGACATAGGCGGCATCCGGCGCTTGAGAGGGACGCACTGAGAGTGTCTGGTACAGGTTTGCCCGCAAGCCGGGCTGCAGGGTCCAGTAGCCGTCTATCTCCCAAACCTCCTGCAGGAAAGCCGCCGCGGTGAGAGATGAGACCTCCACGTCGGGCAGCGCGTTCTGCTGGAACTGATAGCTGGTGCCCATCTTCAGCCAGATGTTGTTCCATTTCAGTTCCAGGCCTCCATCCAGCAGATGCCGGTTGTTCGGTTTCCAACTGAGGAGGGCTTTGGCGGTGAGGTCGTGGATGCCGTTTTTGCGTTCCACGGTTGTTTCGCCCTCTTTATTGTTCTGGCCGAAGTTGTTGGTGAATTCGCTGCCAGCCAGCACAAACTGGGAAAACAGGCGGGGACTGAAAAGATGTACCCACTGGGTAGTAAAAGTCTTGTTCCCCCATGCCAAATCCAGGACGGGGCCATAATCGAAACTGAGATCGTCCCTGCCAAAATATGTGCTGAAGCTCAGTTTGTCCTTGTCTCCCAAATCCCAGTTCAATTTGAAGTGGCCATCGTAAAAATAGTAATCCGGCAGTTCGTCGTAGAAGGCCTTGAGCAGCTCCACATAGGTTCTGCGTATGGAGCCCATATAGGAGCCTCTTTGCGAACCAATTTTCCAGGGGCCCTCCAAGGTCGCAGAGGATGAGATCAGGCTCCAGCGGGCCACTCCCTGGTGATGCACGCGGTTGCCCTGCCGGTTGAGCACGTCCAGCACGGAAGACATCCTGCCGCCATACTTGGCCGGATATCCGCCTTTTATCAGTTCCACGCTTTCCACGGCATCGGTGTTGAAGGTGCTGAAGATGCCGCCAAAGTGGTTGGGATTGTACACGTCGATGTCATCCAGCAGGATCAGGTTTTGATCGGGAGAACCGCCCCGGACATAGAGTCCGGAAGAAAAATCGGAGATCGGGGCCACGCCGGGCAGGGTGAGGACCGCGCGGAAGATATCGGCTTCCACCGGAGAAACCACGCTCTGGATGTCTTCACTGCCCCTGTGGATAGTGCCGGTGCGGATTTGAGGACCTTCATAGGTGGCTTCCGCCGTGGCGCTCACCACCACCTTGCTAAGCTCCACCGAACTCTTATCCAGGCTGACATTGACCACGGCGTCCGGGGAATGATCGCTTACCTCAAATTCCACGCTTTTAGGCAGGCTCGAAATCTGGCTGAACTGCAGGGTGTATCGCCCGGGCTCTTTGAGCGTGATCACATAGTAGCCTTTTCTGTTTGTCTGACCGCCTATGCCCGTTCCGGCTACAACTACATTAACGTATTGCATCGGTTCGGCGCTGTCGGACCGGGTCACAAAACCGCTGACAGTGGCCGCAAAGGCACTGGCGCAAAGCAGCAGGCAAAATAGGGTTGCAGTTAATCGGAGCATAGTTTCCTGATCTTCTTTTCTTTTTTCCAAGCAAAGCTGATTTCAAGCATTAGCAGTCAACCCATTATCGCAATACCAGCGATTGCCGTCCCGTTGATTTTCAGCTACTGTTGGGGAGGAGCGTCATCTGGGGATAAAAAGGAGATGAGCAAACAGGGGCAAAAAAGAAGAGCCGGAATAACTTCCGGCTGCTCCTTGTATCACAAAAGCCTTGTCGGCTGTCAGTTCAATACCATTTTGGAAGGTTTTCTTCCCGATTTGTTACATTCGGTTATCACCTCGATCTTGTCGCCTTTGACCAGCAGGAGAATTCTGTAAAGATACTTTGATATAAAGGAGTATTGAAAGAAATGTAGTTGCTACTTAGCCAACATGTAGTCGATGATTTTCTTTCTTCTGGTGTCTCTAATACCTTGATGAGCTTTGATTTTTGCTTTTAGAGAGCTGTTTATTCCCTCTAGCGAATTTGTGGTGTTGGGAATCATGCGATTTGGATACTTCTGGTAAGTGAACAGATAGGGCATATTTGATCTTAGGCTACGAATTGCACTTCTTAGTCGTTTATGCGTGTAGAACCACTTTCCGGTACTGGAGTAAGTCCTTTCCTTCAAAAACTGATCCCATTTCAACTGCCACAACTCAATAAGCATAGAGAACACTGCTTCACAGGTAGAGCTTAGAGTTTCAACGATCGCTTTCAATTCAACCCCAGCTGGAAGTATCGGATTTTTGGTTAGGTATCTTGTGATGATCTGTTTTTGATGGAACTGACACATTTGTACAGGGATACCAGGAAAAGATGAAAACAAACCCTTTTTGCCATCACAGACTATACCCGTTACAGAGCAACCCTTAGCGATGATTTGTTCTATGCCATACTTGTATGTGTCTAGAGTTTCATGTTTCACATATAGCCAAAGGAGATTGATCTTGCGGTTGGGATCCCGAAAGATACTTACCCCAAAGCCTCTTCTGAAATAGGTAGTATCCATTACCACTATTGCACTTGAAGGATAGTCTATAACCGGTGTAACCTGGTAGCTGTCCAAGTATTTTTCAATCACCGGATGACTAACTGAATATCTTTCACAAAGTTCGTGTATGGTTTGTTTGTGGTCTATATAGTCCTTCCAGATCTTAGCGGCCCAGGAAGCAGTGAAGTCTCTACGCTTGTTGTTGAATACGTGCTTGCAGTCAAGACAACGGTATCTTTGCATTCCTCTGAAATAGCCGTTTTTTTTACTCGATTCGAATAGCATTTAGGACAACGCTTTTTATACACTTTTATCCTCCAAAATAAAAGTTAGTATTTAACTATATGCCACTCTTATGAATAACCCCCTTTTTAGCAACTACATTTCTTTCAATACACCGA
>Ga0302238_1001429_pt1 | contig 19385 bp, 17 predicted proteins | sample AAG_UR_Asn_MG_FD_193527 | JGI IMG/M metagenome (GOLD analysis project Ga0302238, IMG submission 193527) | Enriched activated sludge microbial communities from anaerobic digester in WTTP, New Holstein, Wisconsin, United States - AAG_UR_Asn | ecosystem: Engineered > Bioreactor > Anaerobic >...
CGCGCTCTCTCAAGATGAACAGGAAAAAAGATGATTGCCTCGATGATTCATGGAAGACGACACTCTTCAACCAGTTCCATGACATCCTTCCGGGATCATGCGCTCCAGCGGCGGCTGAAATCGCCAGAGGTGAACTTGAAGGAGTGGACAGCTTCTGCAAGGATACGGCCTATCATGCACTCAAGACAGTCTCATTGAAATCCAGGCCAAAGGTAAAGGAAGGAGAGTTCAGGATATTCAACACCCTCCCCTATGATGTGACAGCTCCACTGACGGTCGAATCCATGGTCTATTACCGTGAAAAGGCTGCTTTCATGGATTCCAGCGGGAAACTCGTCGAAATACAGGAAGTCCTACCGAGTGTCAGATGCACCAGCCGCAGATGGGAATTCATCGACACTCTTCCTGCAAAAGGATTCAAGTCCTATCACTTCAACAATGATAAGCTGGTGGAAAGGCCTAAGGCTGAAGCTGCGCATTTCGCAACTGCTACCGGTACAGACTTGGAACAACTCAGCAGATCATTGAATTCATCAGTGAAATTCCTTGTCCTTGACGACAAGTCCGACACCTGGGGACATGTCGTCAGCAAGTATGATTCGGTCGAAGGTGAATTCAAGCTCGAATCCTCCTCTGTCATGTACGGTCCCATCTCCTCCAAAATCCTCCAGAAATTCTCCTATGGCAAGTCAACCCTTGATATTATCTACTCGATATATTCAGGAGTTCCCGGAGTTTATGCCGACATAAAGGTGAAGTGGGGCGAGCACAGGAAGATCCTGAAGATGGAGATCTCCCCTAAAGAGGCAAATTCCAAGACATTGACCATGCAGTGTGCCGGAGGTTCCACAAAACGGGTCGCGAACGGGAATGAACTTCCGCTGCACCATTGGCTGTGGCTGCCTTCGGGGAAAAAGGGAACTGCCGTTCTCCAGAAAGGCGCTTTTGCATGCGACTGCCTCAATGGACGGATTCGCCTGACGCTTGTCCGTTCAAGCATATACGCCTTCCATGATCCTACCAAGCTGAATCCAAACGATCCGCAGCTTGATACCGATACCGGACACCATTTCTTCAAGCTTGTTATTCTGCCTTGCCAGAATTTAGACGAGAATTATCTTAACAGGCAGGCGGAAATATTGAATGAGCCCTTCACGGTGATAAGGGAATCATAAAAAGAATGGGTGAATGGATGATTGGATTGATGGATAAATGGGTAATTATAATTCTTCCCAGCCATCCACCCATCCAACAATCCATCCATCCTTGCAATTAAAAGGATTTCAAATGTCAAAGACAAATACATATCTCGGACTGGACATCGGCGGAACAAAGTCCGCTGCGATAATCGGCGATTCTTCTGGGAAGCTGCTCGACAGGACAGAGTGGCCCTCTAACGCAAAGCTTGGCCAGAAACATATGATGGATGGAATAATCGCAAATGCCATGGATATGCTCGGGAAATATCCGAAGATCTCCTCTGTCGGTGTTTCCATAGGCGGGCCTCTGGACGCGAAGAACGGCATCATACAGTCACCTCCCAATCTTTCTGGCTGGGACAATATTCCTCTAAAGAGAATTCTCGAGGATAGATTTTCACTTCCTGCGCATGTCGATCATGACGCCGGAGCCTGTGCACTTGCAGAATATTACTGGGGAGCCGCAAAGAATCTCCATAGCGTGGCATATCTGACCTGCGGGACTGGATTCGGCATCGGACTTGTGATCGACGGCGGGATCTATTACGGCGCCCACGGACACAACTGCGAAATAGGACATGCGAGATTCGCAGACGACGGTCCAGTCGCCTTTGGTAAGGCCGGAAGCTTCGAGTCATTCTGTGCCGGCGGCGCTCTTGGCAGGATCGCGGCCTGGAAATTTCCTTCCGTCTGGCCAAAAGCTCCGACTTCCGAAGAAATCGGCAAACTCGCCGAAAATGGAAATAAGGAAGCTTTACAGGTCATTGATATCAATGCCACAGCAGTCGGCAGGGCCTGCGCACTGATAGCGGACATGCTTTATCCGGACATGATCATCCTTGGCAGCCTTGCGAACCATCTCGGTAAAAACTGGATCGACAAGGTAAAGAAAGTCTTCCATGACGAGGTGCTTCCTGACGCCAGCAGGACTTGCAAGATATCTCCTTCGGTACTCGGAAAAAAGCTCCAGGATTATTCCGCAATCGCCGTAGCACACAGGAGAAACTGAACCGACAATCCTGTAAGTCCCTGTTTCGGAGTAACGGCGTGTCCGAGTCTCGACGATATGGGGTATCAGAAAAAGTCAGAACGGCGATACAGAGATAAGAAGATTTTGCACTTGTTTATGGGAAATTTGAAATTCTATTAATATTTTTATCGGACGATAAAAATATAAGGGGAGTGAACAAACATGAAGAAAGTTCTTATGATGTTATTTCCTGTTCTAATGGCCGGAATGGCCTCCTGCACCGACGTATATCCTCCGGAACCGCCCAAGGCCAGGAGCAATCCTATGAATCCAGAAGCACACCTCCTCATACTGCAGAACCGGGAAATCGTTGTTGGAATGCTGCCTGACATCGGAGGTCACGTTGTTCTTTTCAGGACCCACAGCGGTTCGAATATCTTGAATTCTACCCCTAAGCTTTGGATGGAGCCCGGACCAAAGGTATCGGCGGAAGATCCCCAGTTCCTGCCATACAACGGGCACATCTACTGGGCAGGTCCACAAAAAGGCTGGTGGTCACAGCAGGATTTGAATCCCGCCAAGAAAAAGCAGAACGCCTCCTGGCCGCCGGATCCCTATCTGACCCAGGGAAAATATGAAATAGTTGAACAGACAAAAGATTCCGTGAAGCTGAAAGGCCCTGCCAGCCCCGTGAGCGGACTCCAGCTTACCAAGGAAATAAGGATCAAGGACAACAAGGTGTTCCTGAAGGCGACCGCGACAAACATCAGGGACAGCGAGGTCTCCTGGGACATCTGGTCGAACACGCGTCTCCCTGGGACTGCACACGTCTATGTTCCAGTCAGCAAGGAAGGCGGGGTGATAAAGATGGAGTTCACGGCCTGGTCACCCGACAAGGATCGCGTACTCCCCTATGAAATAACAGATGGCTTCCTGAACTTCGATATTCCATCTCTGGAGACAGACAAGGAACACGTCTTCACTTCAAAGACATTCATATATCCTTCCGTGCCCTATATTGCAGCTTTCACGGGTGATTCTCTTTTCATCAAGAGGGCTGTTGCAGCTGTTCCAAAGAACCAGATCCATCCCGATCACGCCTTTGTGGAAATCTACAAGCTGACAGGAAATATCCCCGGACACCTGACCGAACTTGAGATGCACGGCCCTTTCAAGACCTTGAAGCCGGGCGAAAGCATGTCATTCGAGGAGAGCTGGGAAGTCATCCCGAGCGGTGAGATTTCCAATACAAAGGACAGGATCAAATTCCTGAAGGAAAATCTGAAGTAAATTCAGCTTCTCCTGAACTGACCGGCTGTAATTCCTGTCATCTTCCTGAAGATGCGCATGAAATAGAAGATGTCGGCAAATCCGCATTTTTCAGCAGTCTGCTTTATGCTTTCACCATCGGCAAGCAATTGTTTCGCCCTGGACATCTTCATTGAAAGCATGAATTCCTTCGGAGATTTCCCGATATGTGCCGCGAAGAGCCTCCTGAAATGTGTCAGGCTGATGTTTGATTCCCTGGCAATCTTTTCGATAGAATAGTTTTTTTCGGGATTGGCGCTGATCTTCCTGATTATCTGGTCGATTGCAAGCATATTTCCAGATGGGACCTCATCCTCCTTCGAGGAGCGCTGCAGATCAAGTATCATTTCTATGATGATCTTCTTCCTTTCAAGGACTGAATCGAGATCCTCCCTACCCTTTATTCTCTGGACTGACATGAAGCCCTTTCGTACCGCCTCGTTTTTATCACGGAAGACAGGTACGCTGAGATATCCCATCTTCCCGAGTTTTTCCGATTCAGGTCCACCCCAGACGATCCAGAGGGTCTTCCATTCATCTTTCGGGTAATACATCGTGGGAATCTTTGGATGGACAATCATCACGTCGCCTGCCCGTACTGTCTTTTTTCCGACGCTTTCCGAAATATAGATCCCCTCACCCTTTTCGATATAGACAGCTGCGTAAAGACCAAGGATCCTGAGCTTGCCGGGATTCGAGGAACTTACCGCCTCTCCGGTCCTGTCAACCCACAGTCCGAGTTCCTTCTCGAAACCAAGAGGAGTTCTGAAGGTCTCCGACCTGAATACTTCAAATTTATTTATGGTCGATTTATCCATACTTATGCTTTTTCCGTCCATTGCTGTTAGTAGTAACATATAGCATAGTAGAGCAGAAACAAGAAAGATATCTAATATGGTCGTTAAGTCAATATTTAAAAAGCAACCACAGAGTTCACAGAGGAATATTTCATGGGTGATAATATCCAAATTTGAATGGTTTTACGATTCGTCCTCCAATTGGAGGACGAATCCGATGGAGTGCGCAGACGGAATTTAAAGAAGTCTGCGCTAAAAACAAAGCGGTGACTCTGTCACACGCACTCCCAGGTCAGGCCAAAGAGCCTGACGTAAAACAAGAACAATATAAAACTAAGGAGACACAGAAAATGAATGCAAGACAGAGGACTTTGGAGACTTATCTTTTTGGAAATCCCGACAGGATACCGCTGAGTCCCGGCCATGGAAGGAAATCCACCCGTGAGACATGGAGGACTCAGGGCCTTCCTGCAACAGTAAAGGACAATGAAATATATGAATACGCGTACCGTCAGGCCGGAGGTAAGCTCGAATGGCCGAAGGGCGGAAAAGGATTCAATGTAAATGAGCGCATGAATCCGATGTTCGAGGAGAAGGTGATCGAGAAGAAGGCGGATTCGCAGATCGTCCAGGACTGGAAGGGCAATATCTGTGAGATCGGCAACGAGTTCACTGTCGAATATCTTCGAAATGCGATCGACTTCGTCACCCGTCGCTGGATCAAGTGTCCGGTCGAGAGCCGCGCCGACTGGGAGGACATGAAAAAGCGTTATAATCCCGACGATATTTTCCGTTTTCCCGAAAATCCCGCAGAACTCGGAAAGGAGATTGCCGACAGGGATTATTTCCTGCAGATATCGTTTTCAGGTCCATTCTGGCAGCTGCGCGAATGGGTCGGATTCGAGAACCTTTGTACGATGTTCTATGACGATCCGGACTTTGTAAGGGATATGATCCAGTTCTGGCAGGATTATGTATCGCAACTATTAAGGAACACCTTCAGGAATTTTAAACCTGACTCCGTGCATCTATCCGAGGACATGGCATACAAGTGCTTTTCGATGATATCACCGGAAATGGCCCGTGAATTCCTCCTGCCTACCTGGAAGAAATGGGGCGAGATAATCCGCGGTGCCGGGGTTCCGATATATGCGATGGATTCCGACGGATACATTGGCGAACTCATCCCTCTCTGGATCGAGGCCGGAATAAACGTCTGCGACCCGATCGAAGTTGCCGCTGGAAACGACATTGTTGAATTCAGAAAGCGTTTCGGGCGGAACATGGCGTATTCCGGAGGCGTTGACAAGAGGGAGATGGCGAAGGGTGGCAAGTTCATCGAGACTGAAATCAAGAGGATCGAGCCTGTGATCAAGGCAGGCGGATTCATCCCCAGCTGTGACCACGGCGTGCCGTCCGATGTGTCCTGGCCGAACTTCGTGCACTACACGAAAATACTTGCAAAAAGCACGGGGTGGCTATGAATTCGAAAGATGAAAATCATGTCAGCTACCAGTCGATCCTGGAGGGCCACGCTCCACACATGTTATACTGGAAACTCGAACATCTGGATCCGTATCGCAGACCGCAAGATGAAGATTTCAGCATGATCAATGGACACCAGGTTTTCGGTAAAGCCGACTCGCGTATGGTCCGGAAACCGTTCGCAAGCCGGAAATCCGCCTGGCGGCAGATTGATTATGAGAATTTGAAATTCACAAGCTCACTGGAGGGGGATACAGATCTATTCCGCTGGGAAACTCCGGATGGCACACTGACCGCGCGCCGGCATCACAACCACATGACTGAGTATCCCATCAAGTCCGTTGACGACCTTCCTCTCTGGCAATATGTTCATGAAAACATGGTCTATCGGCGCAATCCGGCGTTTTCTGAGGACGAGGGCCGTACAAGTCGGACAATTAACCATAATTGGTCTCCAGTTCAGGAGCTTCTCCAGTTCGAGACGGGGATCGAGAACTTCTACTATTTCCTGGCGGACGCCCCTGATCAGATGGAGAAACTGATGGAGACAATGCACCACAGGAACCTGGATTCAATAAACGTCGGCCTGGAGTCATGTCCGAATGCAAAAGTCCTCTTCCTGGGTGAAAATACCTCATCGCAGCTCATATCTCCTGATTTCTACAGGAAGCTGACTTTACCGCATGTCCATACTTACGCCGAAATTGCACATCGGCATGGAATGAAATTTGTAGTTCACATGTGCGGGCGCCTGACAGCCCTGCTGGACTGCTTCGCGGAAACCGGAATGGACGGAATCCATGCGGTTACGCCACCCACGATCGGAGATTCGCACTACATGGCCGTACGGGAGCGCTTCGGAGATGAGTTCATCATCATTGGACGCCTGAATGCACAAGTTGTCATGGGAAAACAAAAAAGGGAAATCCTGGAAATACTGCAGAATATGATCCCTGAGAGACTTATACACACTCCATTCGCACTTTGGATCAGCACCGATGAGATTCAGCTTCCGGCAGAGGATCTTGATGCGATTATCTGGGCACTTGACGAGATGAACCGCCAGTATGCTTCAACTACAGAATTGTAATGGCTGAATAATGCATTATGTTGCATATGTCTGCAGACAAGAACCTTGGCAGTAATCTTACATTACAGGGGGGCAATGAACATGAAAAAGAAATTCGAGTATCAGGTGTGCAGGGTGAATTTCCATCGTGTCACGTTCGTGAACGAAAAATGGCAGGGTGCCGCAGTTCCGGAATCGAAAAGGAAAACCGAAGATATAGAGTCGTGCCCTCTGCTGTGGGACTACCTGAAGCAGGCTGGACAGGAAGGCTGGGAACTGGTTTCTGCGGTAAATGCGGCGTTTGCATCACCTGAAAAGCCACCAACAATGTTCAAGAATTCCGAACAGATTCCATACCAGCTGCTTTTCCTCAAGCGGGAAATTGATAACTAGGAAAAACATTCTCACACGGAGGCACTAAGGCACTGAGATAAGGAAGTATAATCTATTAAAACTTCGTGTGCTTCGTGCCCTTCGTGGTGAAAACTCTGTGACTTTGCCTGTCGCGCCGTAGTTATTTCCAAACGAAGGCGGATGGCTTTGCGAGAGAAATGATTTCCGGATCACATCGAGGTGACATGCCTGTGTCGAGCTGACTCTAGAAGTTAAAGCAAGCATCATAGAATCGATTTTAAAAGCCTTTCAGCATTTAAATACAAATATTTAGCTTTATCCTACATTGACCTATATGCACATCAGGCGATATAATAACTGACAGTTAAAGACAATTCTTCTATTGTATCCAGTTTTATGTGGCTTTGTCAGCAAGATAAAGGCGGTGAAAATGAATGTTCAGCCCCAAGCTTTTTCCAACCTGAGAAAGTCCTTCATATTTTTCTCAATGCTCTGTATATTTTCTGGATTATCACTTGCCGCTCAGGAACCAAAATCAAATAATGCAGGACTTCTCCCGGAATCCTCCCGCCTTGCGATCCTCGGGGATTCGATCACCAAGCAGAAGATCTACAGCAAGTATGTAGAGACCTATCTGCTTGCATGCGCCGGACGGAAGGACATCAGTGTGTTCCAGTTCGGTTGGAGCGGAGAAACTGCCGCCGGCTTCCTGAACCGAATGGAAAAAGATTTGTCCGTGTTCAAGCCTACCGCAGCCACAATATGTTACGGCATGAATGACGGAAAATACCGTCCATATGAGGATGAAATCGGCAAATCATATGACAAATCAATGCGCGCGGTCATGGAAAAGCTGAAGGGGATGGGTGTTACATGCATAGTTATAGGAACTCCTGGCGCTGTCGATACCAAGTTCTTCAAGTTCAAGAACGCCGATGCCGGTGGGAAGTCAGCTGCTGAAAGCTACAATGAAAGCCTGAAACGCCTGCGCGACTTTGACGAGAAGATTGCTTCTGAACTCAAACTTCCATTTGCAGACCTCCATTCCGTGTTAATTGATACCATGTCCAAAGCCAAGAAAGCAAAGGGTGACGACTATGATGTATGTGGACGCGATGGCGTCCATCCGGCCCCTGACGGACATCTGATAATGGCATACGCATTCCTGAAGGCGCTGGGATGTGATGGAAACATAGGAAAAATAACGGTCGACATGAAAGGTTCTGCAAATGCAACCGAAGGACACAAGGTTGTTTCGGCGTCAGATGGGAAGATTGAGATCGAGAGTACAAGATATCCGTTCTGCTTCGATGCGGATCCTGACAAGTCAAGTAGCAACCGCAGCATCCTCCCTTATTTTCCATTCAACCAGGACCTTAACAAATTTCTGCTCATTGTGAAGAACCTTGGTTCGGCGAAGGCGAAAGTGTCATGGGGCGGGGAGACGAAGGAATTCACGCGTGAGCAGCTGGAAGCCGGAATCAATCTTGCCGCTGAATTCGCAAAGACACCTTTTGACGGGAACTTCATGAAGGTTTCGCAGGCGGTCCTTGAAAAGCAGACTCTCGAGATGAAGATGCAGCAGGGAGTTATCAGCCAATACCGCAACACGGCAAAGTTCTCCGATGATGAACTAAAGAAGGCGGCAGAAACCTTGAAGCAGATGATGGACGAACGTGCCAAGCTCGAGGTAGACGCAAAGGCTGCGATCGTTCCGGTCAAGCATTCCATCACAATTGCGCCGATACCGTAATAAGGGGGAGGACATGAATATTTTCAATTTTCGACCTGTCCTTCGTAGCCATTTGGGTGAAGTAGGATTTTCGATTACTGGTTCAAAAGGAAACGATACAAGATCCAAGATGCTAGATGCTAGATATTCTAATCCTGCATCCAGTATCCTGCATCCAGCGTCATCCTTCGTCAAGACTACGGCAGACATGTTGTTTTTCACCCTCATCGAACTGCTAATCGTCATCGCTATCATCGCAATTCTTATTGCGCTTCTCCTGCCAGCGTTGAAGAAGGCGAAGGATGCCGCGAAGACGGTAATGTGCCTCGGTCATCAGAAGCAGTGCGGACTCGCCTTCAATACTTATGCCAGTGACTACGACGGAGTGATGATATCTGTCTGGGAGAACGCAGGTGGGACACTGCACTGCTGGCCTATTTTCATAGCTGGAACGCAAGCCTCACAGGGAAGCGGGGTCGGTGATGATGGCCCGGTATATATTCCTGAGAAGAATCCGGTTTTCGGATGTCCTGCAAATCCAGCCTACGACAAGATGATCCCGAGGCATGGACGAGACTGGACCGGGAGGTACGCCTATGGGATGTACAATGCCAGCGACAACGGGATGTCCCTTGGCAACTTCAACCAGCACAAGAACGTGATCGATGAAAGTTTCGCAGAAGCAATATATCCTGCGGGAACTAGCAGGCCAGGCATCCAGATCCACAGGTTGCTGAGGGTGAGGAAGCCTGCGGGTATTGTCTGGCTGGCCGATTCATCTTCGACAAAGGTATGGGACGGTATCACCAACGACCATAGATATGTCTCCACAATCTACCGGGCAACAAGTGGCGGTTGGACTCAGGCACTGCACCTCCAGCACAACAACTCGGCGAACTGCCTTTTCTACGACGGCCACGCGGAACGCCAGAACAAGGATGATCTGCGCACGGGCGGATCACAGTTTACGACCATGCTCCTCCAAGATTTCACACTGCTGACACTGCCGTAAGATAAAAGGCACATAGGCACAAAGTAAAAGAGGCACAGAGCTGGAGGATGTCCTATCTGCTTTGTGCCTCTGTGGCTATGCCAACTTTGTCACTGTTCTACATTTCATAAATTTTTTCACTGATCACATCTTGACTTGCCTTATACGGGGGGATATAATGATATATATCAATAAAAGGAACTGATTTACATATGGTAAGACAGGCAAACAAGCCTTTTCCCGGGAAACGGGAGGACGGCACGACGCTGCGCTCCCAGATCAAGGAATGGCTCATTAAGGAATTTTCCAACTACCGGCTAGAGGACAAGCTTCCCACCAACCGCGCGCTTGCAAAGCAGCTCAACGCCTCGCTTGTGACAGTGCACAACGCGATGAACGAGCTCTGCCGCGAAGGATACGTCATTCGCCGTCAGGGAAAGGGGACCTTCCTCTCATCCCGCGAGAGACAGGTCATGAACGATGGCAAACCCAAGGCGAAGAATGGAAAGATCATAATATCCTGTCCCAATTACTTCTCCTCTGAATACTGGGGCAGGATATCTGATGCGGAGGAGCTCTCTCTCAAGAACGGATTTGAACTGACGGAGTTCAAGATGAATCCGGACACCAAATACGAAAGCCTGATCCAGATGGCTGCCAGTGAAAAGGAACTCAAGGCCATCCTGATTGTTCCGGTCAAGGGTTCTGTCACCAGGGACATCTTCGAGCGGCTGGATTCCATTGGAATACCGATAATTTTCTTTTCTTCCTGCTCGTTCATAACCCTCGGCAGGAATGCGGTCTTGATCGGACCCGACCGCTTCAAGAGCGGATACATGCAGATGAAACATCTCCTCGACAACGGTCACAGGAAGATCGCCTACATAAGCAACGAACCTTCCGCGAAGGAGGCGAATCTCAACCTGCTTGGGCAGAGGCAGGCGCTTGTCTATTACGGCCTTCCTCCGCGCAGCCTGATCCTGACCCACAGGACAATCCGTCCCTGGGAGGATTCTGCGAAGTTCGCATACGATGTCACAGGTGAAATACTTCAGAAGCATTCCATAACAGGAATAATCTATGCATCCTCAAGTGGTGCGCTTGCCGGGCTCCGCAAGCTGCGGGAGCTCAAGCTCCATGTGCCTGACGACATAAGCATCATATGCACCGGAGGCAACAGGATCATAGACGAATATGCGCCGCCGCCGTTGACAGTTGTCGGGACACAGCACCGCAAGGAGATGGAATACGCTTTCGATCTGATAACCGAAAGGACCGCGCCATCATCGAAGGTGGTCCTTTTCGAACCGGAACTGATCGTCAGGGAAAGCGTCAGGAAGATTGCGTCAGACACGCAGTAAAAATATCTTGATTTTTTCACGCAGAACGCTTGACATGGATTTGATACATGGTATAATGATATATATCATTAATAGAATATATAATTATGTTTAATATCATTAACAGCACGGAGAACAACAGATGACACAGCCATGCCCATTGATGATAGACCAGCAGATGCCGGAGCAGCATCCGGAGGAACAGATGTCTCAGCTGGAGCAACAGCAGGCGGATTATACGCCCTCGTATGAGGAGATCATGGCCGTTCAGAGGATAAGCCTCGAAGATATCAGAAAACATCTCACCGGACCTGTCATCTCCTTCATCGCCCACGTCATTTTAATCTCGGTCCTCTGCTCTCTCATGGTATACAATGACAAGCCGGAATCCCGCGAGGTCCAGGTGACGGTCATGGAACTTGATAGCAAGGAGATCGAGAAGCTTCCCGAACCGCCGCCTCCTCCCCCAGAAGAAGTTCCTCCTCAAGAGGTGACTGACACTCCGGTTGATGTGGAAAGACCAAGTACGAATACTGTCTCCACAGACGTAAACGTGACGGTTGCCAGCGAAGCGACCGGACAGATCGGTGGCGACGTAATCGATGGCCCCTCGACACAGCTGCCGAACGTACTGATGGTCGCTCCTTCGAGTTCATCCCTCATAATGCCCGGTCTTATGGCGGGTAGAGGTGTGGCAGGCAGGAGAACAGCCCTTGGCAAATATAACCGTGGCGGCGCTGCGGCAAGTACGATCGAAAGATCAACGACGAGAGGGCTCAACTGGCTGCGTGATCACCAGAACGCTGACGGTTCATGGGGTGACAATCCAGGACACTCCCCCGCGATGACCTCACTTGCAACCCTTGCTTTCCTCGCCCATGGAGAGACTCCGAGCTCCCAGGAATATGGAACATGCGTCCTCAAGGCGATCAGGAAGCTCATTGAATTCGGGAACAGCGGCAAGGGCGACGGCCTCATTGCGAATCCGGGCAACGGCTATGGCCATGCAATGGTGGCTTATGCCCTCTCGGAGGCATTCGCACTCACCAAGATCCCGATGATCGAGGAGGCTATGAACAGGACCGTAACGAGAATCGTAACCGGACAGAACACTCTCGGTTCATATACGTATAACTACAAGAACGATCCCGAGAAGGAGAGCGAGGGATATCCTCGCTGCGATCTGTCCGTTGGAGGATGGCAGTATCAGGCGTTAAAGGCCGCGTTCGCCGCCGGCTGCACGGTCAAAGGGCTTGAAACTGCGATTGAAGTTGGCAAGAACGTAGGCATAAAGAAGACGCATTACGTTCCTGGAGGAGGTTTCTGCTACAAGGGTTCTCCGACCGGAGGCAAGGGCGCAAGCGAAACACTCACCCCGGTAGGAACGCTCTGCCTACAGCTTTTCGGTGAAGGCAGATCAAAGGAGGCTCTGGAAGGACTGAAATGGATCGAGACCGCGCAGAATGGAAAGTTCATGAAATGCAACTGGCAGGATCCCAGGGCACATTCGCTATACCAGTGGTACTATCAGACGCAGGCTCTTTTCCAGGGATATTCCGGAAGCGGCGGAGCCTGGGATGTATGGAACAAGGAATTCCAGACAGCCCTGATGAAAGAACAGGAAAGTGACGGACACTGGTCATCACCCATGGAAAAATACGGACCTGCGAACAAAGGCGGTGGGGAGACCAATGAGAAGCTGAAGGGAATTGATCTGTTCGTATATTCCACTTCCCTCTGCTGCCTGATGCTGGAGGTATATTATCGTTATCTTCCGACATTCAAGGTTGCTGATGCTGCTGCGGCATCCACCAAGGATCCGGGAAAAACAGGTGCTGACGGAAAGGAACAGAAGGACGAACTTAAAATAGAATAGAAGGAGCAAATGAAAATGATCAAGAATGTTCGAACATTGCTTGCTGGTGCATTTCTTTCAACTATGGCTTTGTCCAGTGCGACTGCCACCGAACTTCCGGACATGACCGTGCCGAACGGTTGCGGGATGCAGATCAAGCCCAATTGCAGTTCTGTCGAGGATCTCGACGATCTGAAAGCCCTTGGTTTCAAATTCGTAAGAAGGGGATTCCTCTGGAACGGCATTGAGAAGGAAAAGGGCGTGTATGATTTCAGCGGACATGACGAGATAATGAAGAACCTCAAGGAGCGAGGCTTCAGGGTGATCGGAGTGATAGGATTGAACAGCAAGATCCACGGACACCCGAAGGACCAGCCGGCCCGTGGCGAATATGCGAAGTTCGCAGCCGCGCTCGTTGAGAGATACAAGGATTATGACGTGCTATGGGAGATCTGGAACGAACCAAACACCATGCATTTCTGGGGCAAGCACGGCGGCAAGGGCAACACTGAGCAGTATGCCAAGGAATATGTGACGTTGGTCAAGGAGGCCGTCCCCGCGATGCGCAAGGCCGATCCGAAGTGCTTCATACTCGCAGGTTCGGTCTCATGTCTCTGGGAACCATCATTCAACTGGACCGACTACTGCTTCAAGAACGGGATACTGCAGACCGGGATCAATGGCTGGTCGGTTCATCCCTACGGATTCAAGCTGCCGGAGGACTATACCGAAGCATATGCGGTGGTGCGCGATATCCTCGCAAAGAACAATGTCCCGAAGGATTTTCCGATGGTAAACAGCGAAAGAGGTTTCTCATTGAGCGGAAAGAATGTCGAAACCTGGGCGGGCGGGGACGAGAAGATGGCCGACCAGTTCCAGGCCTGGCATTTCGTTAGGCAGTACATGATAGATCTATTGAATAATGTAAGAGTGACAATCTGGTATGAATGGAAGGACGGACAGCAGGAATGCGAGTTCATAAAGAGCGGAGTGAAACGTCCGGCATACAATGCGGCAAAGGTGATGATAGGACAGCTCAACGGCTACCATCTCGTCAAAAGGCTGCCTCTGGAATCACCCCAGGACTACCTGCTTCTCTTTGAGAACGCAGCCGGTAGCCAGAAGATTGTCGCATGGACCTCCCCTCCTCCGAAGGAGACGCCTGACAAGGCGAAGGTTCACCCGGTCGACATTGAAGTCAAGAATGGAGGAGTCTTGGACATATATGATGTAAATGGAAACAAGAGCTCCGCCGAGGCGAAGGATGGAAAAATAAGCCTAAAGCTCAGCGGAAGCCCGCAATATGTTGATTTTACAGGAAAAAAATAATATAATTACATGGAGGTTTCTATGAAGACGAGATCGATGATCAGAACAGCAATCGCAGTTGCCGGAATCCTGGCATTCCAGTATCTTGCAACAGCAGAAGACGCGGATCAATGGCTGAAGGATGCGACGAAATGGTCTTTCAGCAACGGACAGGAGATAAATGGAGGGGCAAAAGGTTCTTTCACAGTGGAGGATGTCGACGGCAAAAAGGCCGGCAAGCTTGAATTTGATTTCACAGGAGGAGGTGGATATGTGACGGCCTCCATCCCGTTTGAAAGCGCAGGAAACTTCACGAGCCTGAAGTTCTCGGTAAAGGCTGAAGCGAAGACGGCACTGCTGATCAGGTTAAAGGACAATTCCAACGAGACATTTCAGTACAAGCTGCAGTACACGACACCGGGCAAGTGGCAGGAGATCACTATTGATCCAAAGGCCGCCAAGGAGAAGTTCGGCGGGGACAAGAACGGCACGTTTGATCCTCCCTCAAAAAAACTTGCAATAGGTGTCAGCAAAGGCAAGGAAGCAGGAAAAGGAGTGCTATATTTTTCATCAATACAGGTAGTTAAGTAACAGGAGATGCCCGATGGGTTTCCGGTTCGACAGACGCGATTTTCTGAAGGCCGGCGCTGCAAGCGCAGGATTGCTTGCAGTTCCCGGCTGGCTCAATGCGTTTGCTGCTCCGGATCCGACTACCGGGGGACGGAAACCAAACATCATTCTAATACTCTCCGATGATCACAGCATTCCCGGAGTAAGCTGTTATGGCGGTGAATTCCAGACGCCGCAGCTTGATGCAATGGCAAAGAAAGGCGTCCGTTTCGAATATTGCTTTTCTGAACCTTTATGCGCCCCGTCGCGTGCGATGCTGATGACAGGACGATTCCCATTCCGCACAGGTGTCATCAGCAATAACGCCGTAAAACTGTCCCCTGAGACGGAGACTGTCATTCCGAAGCTTCTAAAACAGGTGGGATATTCGACGGGACTTGCCGGGAAGTGGAGCCAGCTTCCCCATATAGACACTGCAGAGGAGGCGGCAAAATGGGGATTTGACGAGTTCATGATATGGGATCCAAAGGGCGAGCGCTACTGGAATCCTTCTCTTAACAAAAACGGGCAACAGGTGCCCGTGACGGACAAGAGCTTCGGTCCGGACTTGCTCAATGATTTCGTGGTGGACTTCGCTTCCCGTCACAAGGATTCTCCTTTCTTCATCTATTATCCGATGACCCTGATACACTCGCAGCTGTTCCAGACTCCTGACCACAATGAGGGCGACAAGAAGAAGAATCTGCTGGCCGAGAACATCCTGTATATGGACAAGCTGGTAGGCAAGCTGCTTTCAGAACTCGAGCGCATGAAGATGGACGAGAACACGCTTATAATGTTCACAGGTGACAACGGCCAAGGTCTTGATGCCAAGGTGGACGGCAAGATGATATGCGGCAACAAAGGTTCGATGTTGGAAGGAGGCAGCCGTGTACCGCTGATCGCAAGCTGGAAGGGAACTGTTCCGGCTGGTACGGTAGTCAAGGATATGGTGGAGTTCTCAGACTTCTATGCTACAATTGCGGAACTCGCAGGCGCAAAGATGCCGGAAAACCTCACATTCGACAGCCGCAGTTTCGCACAACAGCTCAAGGGCAAGGCAGGGGATCCGCGGAATTGGGTTTTCATCCAGCTGCAGGACGAATGGTATGTACGCAGCCGGGGATGGAAGCTCAACCAGAAAGGTGAACTCTTCGACATGAAGGAGGCCCCTTTCAAGGAGATACCTGTGGAAGCGGACAGCAAGGATCCCGGGGCTGTTGCCGCGAGAAAAGAGCTCCAGGCGGTCCTTGATGATCTGAAACCGGCTGGAAGGAAGGGCGGTGACCGGGCTGGCAATGAGGACGAAGGAAAAGGGGGCGGGAAAAAACGGGAGAAGAAGGCGGAAAAGAAGAAGCAGTAGACTGGAGGCCTTTATGAAAACAATCTTAATTTCCGATTTCCAATTTCCGATTTCCAATTTCCAATTTAAAATTGAAAAATATAATTGGCAACCGGCAATCGGCAATCAAAAATGATTTTACATTGATCGAGCTGCTGGTTGTTATTGCGATCATCGCAATACTTGCGGCCCTGCTTCTTCCTGCATTGAGGATGGCGAGGGAGACGGCGAAGAAGATCGTCTGCGTGAACAACCAGAAGCAGATTGGAACTCTCTTCGCATGCTACCAAAGCGATTTCAACTACCATTCCCCTGGAAGTTCAAGTGCATGGGGGGATGGCACCTACACCTACTGGTATAATTTCATAGACGGGGAAGCCACCTCCGGAGCGGGAACAGTTGATGACAATTACATGAACGGAAATGTCTACGGGGACGGCAGCGTATTCAGGTGTCCGAAGAACAAGCAGACGGGCACCTCAGGCAGTGTTTATGGTGTTTACGATTCAAGACGGAGCGGCTCCGAAGATATGAATTGCATGGCTGAGACGACATGGCAGGCGGGAGGGAAACTATGCACATTTTCGATGCAGAAGATGCGCGATCCGGCCAGTTTCCTGATGCTTGGCTGCACAGTAGCGAGTTTGGATCCTGGAAAATCGTTCTGCGGGAACGGCACATTGAAGTTCCGCCGGGAGTCTGTGAATTCAGATTCCCCGGTAAACACCACACACGGGCTCTGGCTGGCGCATATAAAGCATGTCAACGGTCTTTTTGGCGATTCTCATGTCGAAAGCCTTGCACAAGGAGAATTGTTCTCTACCAGAAATGGCTATAAGACAGAGGCTGACACCGGAATCCGCGCCTGGAAGACGGAAGAGGGAGCGGAGATAGATCTGTATCCATGAAATTTAACCTACATTCATAAAAACATTAGTTTTCATGCAAACCTCAATCCATGATTTCCGCTTGACAGCTGACACATCTAAAATCAGCGATCCTGGATCCTGGATTCTGGATACCAGATGTTACAATCCAGTATCAAGCATCCGGCATCGTACATCATTTTTCACACTTATTGAATTACTGATCGTCATTGCGATAATCGCAGTATTGATCGCTTTGCTCCTGCCAGCTTTAAATCAGGCAAAGGAAACAGCCAAGAAAGTCGTCTGCATGGGCAACCAGAAGCAGTTGAGCCTCCTGCTTGGTTCCTACCAGTCAGATTTCGAGATGTATTCTCCCGGTGCCGTAAGCACAATAAATTATGATGCTGTCTACTACTGGAGCAGATACATTGACGGTTCATCCGGCGGTTCCGGCGGAGCAGTCGCTGACAGCTATTATGAGGGAAATGCCTATGTGTCTAATACCATTTTCAGATGCCCCAAGAACTTTCAGGCGGACACCGAGGAAAGCAACATATACGGCATGTATTACACTGCGAGATATGCTTCCGAAGACACACTTTTCATGGAGGAATATGCACCAGTTGCAGGAACAAGGTATTATCATTTCGTGATCACCAGGATGCCCTCTCCAGCAAGCTTCCTGATGCTTGGATGCACATTGAAGGGAGCAAATCCCTCCCACATTTCATACCTGAGGGGCGCTCCGAAATTCTGTCGCGATTCAGTCGATTCCACACCTCCGGTAAATACAATGGACGGGCTCTGGTTTGCGCATAAGGCTTCCTGCACCGGCCTTTTTGCGGATGGACATGCCGTCTCCATGGACTCCGGAATTCTTACATCAACCAGGAACGGCTACAAGACCGATGTTGACACCGGAATTCGCGCCTGGAAGCTGTATAACGGGACCGAGATAGACCTGTATCCATGAAAAATAATTAAGATCATATATTTTATCAACAAAAATAAGGAGTTTTGAAATGAAGAATATGCTTGTTCTTGCATTTGCGCTCATGCTTGGATTGTCCACCGTCATCTTGCACGCGAAGGATGATGACAATCAGAAGGGCAAGGGCAACAAGGAAGCCAAAGCTAAAAAAGGTGATGAGAAAGCTGCCGACAACCAGGATCTGGTCGTAGAAGGAGACCGATCCAAGAACGTGGTATTAGCCGGGAAGGAAGCTGGCAAAGGCAAGGCTGTCCGCCTCTTCATACTGTCAGGCCAGTCCAACATGGCGGCCTTGGACCACAAGGTATCATTAGTTCCTGCTATCGAAAAGGCGTTCCCCGACGACGAACTGATATTCGTGAAGGATTCGCAGAGTGGACAGCCGATCCGCCGCTGGACCAAGGATTGGGTCAAGCCGGAGGGATGGGATGATTCAAAAAACAGGTTCAAGATCGGCAAGAACGATCTTTACCAGCGTCTTATGGATTCGGTGAAGAAGACAGTCGAAGGTAAGAAGCTTGATTCCGTATCCTTCATATGGATGCAGGGCGAAGCCGATGCCAAGGGAGGAACAGCTGCGACATACGAGGATGCATTGACAAAGCTGATCAAGCAGGTGCGCGATGACATGGGCAGGCAGGACGTCTCTGTGGTAATTGGCCGTATCAGCGACCACATGAAGGGCGACAAGGACTGGGACATTGTCAGGGACGCCCAGGTGAAGGTCGCAGAAAAGGATCCGCTTGCATCCTGGATCGACACCGACGAATGCAACGGCAGCGCAAACGGACTTCACTGCGATGCAAACGGATATAAGAAGATGGGAGAATCGTTTGCCGAAAAAGTGACTGAGCTGATAAAGAAACAGAAGAAATAAATTATCTCCGGACGGAGCTTATTTAATAAAGGGAACCTCTAAATGGAAACCTTATTAGTTTGCGATCTCCGAGCGCAAATAAGGAATATACCGATTGCGCCAAGGATCAGTCTTCGCTCTTTGAGCTACGCCCGACACGTGTCGCAAGCTACCCAAGCCAAGTTTCAAAGGGATTAATGCCGCAAGATATGTTCTTTTAATATGGATATTGACCAAATTAGGAAATACATATGAAAACTGATCATGTATGCAAAGTAAATGGACTGATTGCCTTGTTTATGTGCTGCAT
>Ga0302238_1001437_pt1 | contig 19278 bp, 14 predicted proteins | sample AAG_UR_Asn_MG_FD_193527 | JGI IMG/M metagenome (GOLD analysis project Ga0302238, IMG submission 193527) | Enriched activated sludge microbial communities from anaerobic digester in WTTP, New Holstein, Wisconsin, United States - AAG_UR_Asn | ecosystem: Engineered > Bioreactor > Anaerobic >...
CGCATGCATCACACAAAAGGGCTGCCCGGATCCGGACAGCCCTTTTGTTGTTTAAAGCCGGGAAGTGCGGCTATTATTTTGAGGCCGCCACGGTTGAACCCAGCGGCTCAACCCCAAAGTCCTTGCCATCCTTGGGCGGATTGACGATCACGATCGTGAACGGAATCGTCTTGCCCGGCTGCACCTCCAGGTTGGCCAGCGAGTCACCAAACTGGTTGTTCATGGCAGCCTCAATCTTCTCCACCGGCATCTCCTGCAACTGTTCCCTGGTCAGGGTGTTGCCGGCAAAGGCGGTCTTGGTAGCCACCGGCTGGCTGTTGGCGCCAAACACCATTCCCTTGACCTGCAGGGCAGCACGCGGCTTTTTATAGCTGTTGAGCGCCTCCCCCGTGATCACCAGCAGCTCACCGGCAGCAGCCTTGGGTACGAAGTAGGCCTTGACGTTCTGCACCGATATCTTGCCGTCTTCCACCGGGGTCCCACCCTTGCCGAAGATGGTAAGGGCATTGGGGCCGTCGTTGATAAAGGTATAGGCCATAAAGCCGAGCACACCGACAACCAGCACCGTCACGACCGCGATCAGGATTGAGACCGTTGAGCTCTGACGACGGCGTGAAGTGATGCCAAGGGGCGGCGCTTCTTCAGGGGCTGCGGCGGGCGCCTCAAAACTGATATCGGCTGCCGCGTCCTGCTGTTTTTGTACCGCTGCCTCGTCAACCGGTGCAAACAGCGGTCCGGTCAGGGTCGCTGCTGCAGCATCAACCGCAACCGGGGCGGTCTCCGTGGAGAAGTCCATATCACCCAGGCTGAAGGCGTCAACCTGCGGTTTGGACGCCTCCCCGGTCGGCGTGGCCTGGCCGAAATCCACACCGGAAAAGTCAAAGCTGCCAGCCGGAGCCTCCTGGGGCTGGGGCACGGCATCATCAAAGCTGAAATCGCCACCGGCTGGGGCAGGTGCTGCAGATCCCAGGGCCTCGCCAAAATCAAAGCCACCCAGATCGACATCACCGGCAGCAACTGCCGGTTTAGGCTGATCGCCGAAGTCAAAGCTGACATTGGCTGGTGCGGCGGTTGTGCCGGACGCCAGGGCCTCACCAAAGTCAAAGGCGGCCTCATCCTGGGCCACGGCTGCAGACGGGGCCGGGGGCAGGCCAAAATCGATCCCAAGGTCGGCAACCGGCTCGGCAGTCTGCTTGGGCGGCATGACCATGGTCTTATCGCCGAGATCCGGAGCAGCAACCGCCGCGTCGGTTGTAAAGGCCATATCACCAAAATCAAAGCCGCTCGCGGCCGGGGCAGGTACAGGCTGCAGATCAAACGAGGCAGCGGGTGGTTCAGGGGTGGTGCCAAAGTCAAAGGCTACTGCAGGCTCGGTGGCAAGGCCGGAGGCCTCCGGTTCCGCTGCGGGGGGAACCGCCAGACGAGTGGCCTCGTCAGCCGGGGCTGCGGCCGCTTCAGCGGCCAGCGGCGCAACCGTTGCAGGTTCTGCCTGCCCTTCATCCTTGCGTACCGTAAAAACATGACGACATTTGGCGCATCGGACCTTGGCCCCACGGTCCGAGACCTTTTCATCATCAAGTCTGAACTTGGTCCGGCACTGCTCACATTGAATTATCATCGCCAGCTCCCCGTCGGCAGGTGGTATCTGTTGTGAATCTTTGAGAAATCAGCGTATTGTGTAACAGAACGTTCCGCTGGTGTCAATTTCTTATCCGCCCGTCCGTACCCCTGCGGCACAGCAGAAATCACGGACCGGACAGGCGCGGCATTGCTCGTTCGCCTGGCCGTTACACCCCTCGGATATCCCCAGGTGACAGAGTGAAAAGTCGTACCGCACCGGGTCGTCAGGGGCAAAGCGGCGCAGCGCTGCGGTAATCTCGCAGGCCATGCGCCAGTCCGGCGTCTTTCTGCTGGTCAGGCCGAGCAGCTGGCTGATCCGCTCGATATGGCGATCCACCGGCATCACCAGTTGCGCCGGACCGACCTGTTGCCACACCCCCAGGTCGATCCCATCCGCCGGCCGCACCACCCAGCGCAGAAACATGCAGAGCCGCTTACAGGCACTACCACCCTGCGGGGCCGGAAATAGGAAGCGAAAGGAACTGTCCTGCGGCAGGCCCCGGCGACCGAAGACCGGACGATAATCCAGCGCCAAAAGGGCGCTACTGAAGCCGTTCAGCCCCTTTTCAACAGTCGGGGCATCCTGGTGGTGGAAGCGGCTGAAAAATCCCTCGATACTGCCGCACTGTTCCCGCATCAGCCGAATGGCCAAAAATAGCGCCCGCAGATCCATCTCAGTATTAAAACGGTGCTTGAAGCCCTGCAGGCTGGTGGGCAGCGTACGGGGATCAAGGCCATCAAGAAAGCGGGCCGGGGTCTTACCCAGGACCGCAAAGATCCGCTCCAGGCTGCCCTTGATCACCTTGACCGAGCCATAGGCAAACACCGCCGCAATCAGCGCCGCCACCTCCTGATCCTCCCGCTGCTCATAGCGGTGGCAGAACGACAACGGATCATTGGCCAGGTGCTGCTGCGAGCGGGCCGCGTACAACCGTTCGAGGGTCTGCTTGAGCGAAGGTCTGCGCGGCACCTAGACGTCTGCCTCGCGCAGAAACAGGGCCGCATCCTCGGGCGAGGTGGGGTTGATAAAGAAGCCGGTGCCCCATTCAAAGCCGGCAATGGAGGTCAGGCGGGGTACCAACTCGATATGCCAGTGATAGTCATACTCCAGCGAGGTCCACATGGCCGGTTTGCCCGGACGTTTGTGCATGGGGGGGGCGGTGTGCAGGATGAAGTTGTAGGGGGCATCCTTGAGTACCATCTTGATCCGCAGCAGCATATCCTTCAGGGCCACGGCCAGCTCGGCCAGCTGGGCGTCGTTGAGCAGGGCAAAGTCGTGGCTGTGCCGTTTGGGATACAGCCGCAGCTCGAACGGAAAGCTGGCCGCATAGGGCGCCAGGGTCACAAAATTGGAAAATTCGCGCACCACGCGGGTGCCCTGCTCAAGTTCGAAGTTGATCACATCGCAAAACAGGCAGCGCTCCTTTTTCTCAAAGTGGCTGCGGCAGACCTTCAGCTCGGTGGCGGCCACCGGCGGCAACAACGGCACGGCGATCAACTGGCTGTGGGCATGGGCCAGGGTAGCCCCGGCCCTGACCCCGTGGTTCTTGAACAGCACCATGTAGCGAAAGCGGAAATCCCGCCGCAGGTCCAAAAGCCGGGTCCGCCAGGCAATCAAGACATTGCTCAGATCGGTGGTCGCCAAGTCTGCCATGGAACGGTCATGCTCCGGCGTCTCGATGATCACCTCATGGGCGCCGATTCCGTTCATGACGTCATAGGGGCCGTACCCCCGGTTCTCCAGCTCGCCTTCAATCCGCAAGGCCGGATAGCGGTTGGGTATCACCCGCACCTTCCAGTTGGGAGTATTGGGCATGCCGCTGGGGCGAATGGCAAAAATCTCCGGCGGGGTCTTGTCCTCATTGCCGTAACAGAATGGACAGGAGGTGATCGGCAGGCTCTCCGGCTCTGCTTGAAAATCCCGCGGCCGGCGCCCCCGTTCCGTGGCTATGATCACCCAGTGCAGTTTTAACGGGTCCCATCTCAGTTCGGACATATAGCTACCCTTCCTGTATAGAGAAACGAGGATTTCCGATCAATCTGCCTACCATGCACGACACGGGACATGCAGACACGTCATGAGGAAGGCAGGATACCAGGCGCACGGAACGCAATGCCCGAGACATACCGATAGAGGTAGGCGAGGGCGTGAGTACCGCGCAACGCAGTAGACTGCCTCCGCAATAGTGTTTGCATGCCCCGTCAAATCAGCCAGTCATTGGCTTCCAGCTCCGGCCCCTCATACCGCAGCATCAGCGGCGCATCGGAGGGCCAGCGGCCGATCTCCTCCCGGTCACGGGTCAGGGTAACGCTGGCAAACAGCTTGGATTTCGGCGAGAGCCCCAGCCCTTCCAGCGGGATGGCCACCTCGCAGGTCCGCTCAATGGCCCAGCGGCAGTAGGTTGCGGTGGGACTCCAGTTACCCAGCTCCCTGACCAGCAGCAGACCTTCACCGCAGCTCCGCTGCATCGGCAGGCGGTATTCCCGGTCGGCAATCAGGTGCAGGGCCAGGATATCGTTCTCCCGCAGCAGGCGCGCCAGATCCTGGACACCATCGATCCTGAAAAAGAGCTGACTGCGGTTATAGCCCCAATAAAAACCCTGCAGCAGCCGGTCTGACGAGTGCATGGCCGAGCCTTGCCGGGTCAGGTCAAAAAGCCCGGCTGCCAGCCACTCGAAGTAGTCGCCGACCTTGCCGTTGATCTCGGGCTCGATGAAACCGGCCGGTTCCCGCACCAGCCCGGCCGGACTCTTTTTCTTGATCGGCTCCAGCAGCTCCCGGGGCGGACTGAGCCCCAGCAGGTGGTAGATGTTGTTCAGGTGCTGACGGAACAGCCGGTCAAACCGGTCGCTATGGGGCGAGAAGTGATCGTCGCCGAACCACCAGAACCAGTCGCTGCCCTCGGCGGCATAGAGCGAGGTGCACAGCAGCCTGGTCAGGGCATCGCCATCCGGCCTGCCGCTGGCCAGTTGCTTGGCTGCAGCGGGGTGATGTTCCTCCAGCACCCGGCGGGTACGGGCCAACAGATCCCAGGCCAGGTTCTCCTCGGGGTGTCCGATCCAGATGCCGTAGTTGGCGTTGATCCAGGAACCGGGGTGAATCCGGTGCAAGCGCCCCGTAAAGTTGCTCTGCGCCATGACATCGCTGCAGGTGGTCAGGTTCAGGTCCGGCGCCTCGGCCACAGCGGCATACAATCCGGACAGGAAGGCATAGGCATTGTCCGGATAGAACTCCCAGGCATTTTCGCCATCCAGGATCACCGGGATCACCCGATCGTCACTGCCGACCTGCCGCCCGATCTGACGCAAACGGGCAATGAAATCGGAGACGGCCCGGCGGGCATCCCACTGGCTGTAGGTAAAGCCGATCAGGTCGGACAGTTGATGGTCCCTGAAGAAGATCCCCAGATCAGTCTTGGTTGTCGCAAAACGCCAGGGACGGTACAGCCGCTCATGGCGCTCACCCAGGCCGCCGTCCAGCGAACGGGCCAGCACCTCCTCGTCGGTGGCCACCCAGCTGAGGCCGCAGTCGCTGATCAGCTGCAGCACCTCATTGCTGACCGACCCCTCCGAAGGCCACATCCCTTGGGGAGCAATGCCGAAAATCTCCTGAAAGTACTGCAGCCCCTGGCAGATCTGGGCCCGGGCATCCTCGGGATGGCGGAAGCGCTCTTCCGGCAGGGTGATCCTGGGCATCGCCTCCCGCGCCATCTGGCTGTCGCACAACAGCGGCAGGATCGGGTGGAAGTAGGGGGTCACCGAAAGCTCGATCCTGCCGGCGGCATGCAACCGTTTGTAGAGCGGCACGATCTCGTTTAAGAGCGTACGCTGAGCGCCGAACAACCGCGCCCGGTCGTCAATCGTGTAGTCCTGCCCCTTGGCCAGGAGCTGCTGAAACACCGGAAACCGCCGCCGGGCCGCCTCGCCGGTCCAGGCCAGAAAGAAACAAACCTGCAGATCCAGCAGGTCCTGGTTGCTGAAATGCTTGACCCGTTCCCGCGCCGAGCCGGACTTGCCCTCGCCGGCCATGTACAACAGCTCAAGGTAGCGCCGATGCGGCTCGATCATCCGTTGACGGTTGGCGGAGAAGAAGTTCTCCAGCAGAAATATCTTGTCATCCTCCGTCATGTCTGCCGGGTTCATCTGCCCCTTGAGCAGGAACGGATCAACGGCAGTACCGGCCGCATACTCAAGCAGCTGTTCCACCAGCGACGGCACGATGTTGAAGACCGCCCGCGCCCCGGGCGTGTCCTCCACAATGGCCGGCATGTCGTAATAATCCTTGATGGCATGCAGATAGGTCCAGGGCAGGGCATACTCCCCCTTGACCGGGTCCTTGTAGTAGGGCTGGTGCATGTGCCACAGGAATATGACATCAATCGGCTTTGTCATCTGCGTCTATTGCAGCTCCTTTTTCCATTTTTCAACCTTCTTCAGGTACTCATCCAGCAACCGTCGGGCATTCTTTTCGTCCTTGGCCTCGGCAAAGATATGCACATAGGAGCTGTATTGATCCGGCAGCACCAGGACCCAGTCATCACCGCTATGGACCTTGATGCCGTCAATGAAGCTGGCTTCCTTGTCCAGGGAGTCCTCACTCATCTTGCGCATGATGCCCCCCTTCATCTCAAAGGGACAGGGGGTACTGGTCTGCAGAAAGGTCTGGCCCGGCACATCGGCCAGGACCCTGGAAAACGGCAGGTTCTGCGCTGCCGACAGCTCGATCAACTTGGCAATGGCAAACATCCCGTCAAAGGCGGCCTGGAAGCGGGGGAAGGCAAAGCGGCCGTCAATGGTGCCGGCCAGGAAGACCTCCGAGGAGTTGGCCGCCTCCAGCATGGCCCGGTCATTGCTTTTGGTGCGGGTAACCGCGCACTTCTTCTTGAGCGCCATCTGCTCGATCAGTGACGGCGCCTGGACCGGCACGGCAATGGCGCCGCGCTGGTCCGATTTGAGCTTCAGCGCCGTGACCAGCGCCAGAAGACTGGCTCCCTCAAACAGGGCGCCGCTCTCATCCACCAGGGTGATCGCCTCGGCATTGGGCTCCAGCCAGAAGCCTGCCTGGGCCTTGAGTGAGCCGACAATGGCGGTCATCTGCGCCAGTGCCTCGGCCTTGGGCTTGGGCGTAATGCCGCCTTTGGCCTCGTCCACGTAGGCATTCAGGGCGATCACGTTGCAGCCCAGCTCGTTCAGCAGCGTCGGCAGCACCAGGCAGGCAGGCGAGAAGTTGAAGTCCACCACCACGGTCCAGGCGGCCTTGCGGATCAGCTCGGTGTTGAGCGCCCGCAGAAAGCCTTCGCGGTAGAACTCCACCACCTGCGGAATATCCACCAAGGCGCCCGGCTCGGTATGGTGGGCCCGGCGGAAGTTCTCCTTGAAGAAGATCCGCTCGGCGTTCTTGGCCATATTGCTGGAAAAGTCCAGCCCATCGCCATCAAGAAACACGATCTCCATCGAGGCCGGATCATCCTGGGCCTGGCGGAAGTGGAAGCCCCCCACCTCGCCGAAGCTCTTGAGCTTGTAGCGGATCACCGGCAGCGAGGTCATGGTCATATCCCGCACATTCACCCCGGCCGAGAGCAACCCACCCACGAAACAGCGCTTGAGCATGCGGGAAGAGCGGTGCGCATCCCGCCCGCCCAGCACAAAACTCCCCTTGGGCAGCATGGTGCCGTAGGCGCACCCCAGCTTGGCAACGAACTCGGGGGTCAGCTCCACATTGGAAAGCCCCTTGATGATGGCCCCCTCAAAGAGCGACTTTTTCCACTTCTCGCCCCAGATCAGGTTGGCGGTCACGATGGAGCCGGCCTCGATCACCTTGCGGGGCCAGATCTTGACATCGGCCTTGATATGGGCCTCGTCGCCGATGGAGGTATCGTCGGCCACGATCACGGCCTCATCCAGCACCACCCCCTGACCAACCCGCACATTGGCGCAGACCACACTGTCGGTGATCTTTGCCCCTTTCTTGACGTAGGCGTTGTCCCACAGCACGCAGCGATTCAGCTTGACCCCGGCCTCGATGGTGCAGTTGCGGCCGATGACCGAGTCCTTGATCTGGACCTCACCGCGAATCTGGGAGTTGTCGCCGATCACCACTGTGCCGGACAGCCCCGAGGCATCCTCCAGGGTCACATCGGTGCCGACCCGCAGGTCCTTGCCCACAAAGTCCTGTTTCTCCTCATCAATCTTGAGGTTGACCTTGCCCTTGAAGATGTCGTGGTAGGCCTCGCGGTAGGAATCGGTGTTGCCGATGTCGCGCCAGTAGCCCTTGGAGGTGTAGCCGAACAACGGATCCTGGTTCTTCAACATCAACGGAAACAGGTCCTGGGAGAAATCGAAATTTTCGCCGGACGGGATATGGGTGAAGATAGCCGGTTCAAACACGTAGATGCCGGTATTGATGGTATCGGAGATTACCTCGCCCCAGCCCGGCTTTTCCAGGAACTGGGTGATGCGCTTCTCCTTGTCGGTGATCACCACCCCGAACTGCAGCGGATCCTTGACCGAGGTGAGCGTGATGGTGGCCATGGCCTTGTTGTCGTTATGGAAATCAATCACCTTTTTCAGATTGAAATCGGTCAGCAGGTCGCCGGAGATCACCAGAAAGCGCTCGTCCAGATATTTTTCCGCCGCCTTGACCGCGCCGGCGGTACCCATATCCTCCAGCGGCGTCACATAGGTGATCTTGACCCCAAAATCCGAGCCGTCCCGGAAGAACTTCTTGATTACCTCGGGCTGATGGTAGAGCAGCATCACCAGGTCGGTGATGTCATGTTTTTTGAGCAGCTCCACGATGTGCAGCATAATCGGCCGGTTGAAAAGCGGGATCATCGGTTTGGGCATACTGCTGGTGAGGGGTTGGATGCGGGTGCCGAAACCGCCGGCCATGATCACTGCTTTCATAATATCTCCTTGGTAGGGAACGGTCTTTTTCCGTGCTGTTTTAGTTATGACCAATGCATCGTTGCTTACCCACCGCTCCCAGAGCGAACATACTCGCTTCTGACGTGGTGGTTGAATGTTCAGGTACCCTGCATTTTACAGCCCGGCGGCGCGACGCTGGGCCTTCTTGGCCAGTACCCGTTTGATCTCCTCCTTCAGTTCGGTCAGGTCGCCCGACTTGACCACGTAGCTGTCCGCCATCCAGGCCGAAAAATCGTCTTTGTAGCAGGAGAAGGCCGAGCAGAGGATCACCGGCATATCGTGACGCTCCTTGACGATCTTTTGCAGCAGCTCAATCCCGCTTTCGTTCTTCAGCTTGATATCCAGCACCGCTAGGTCAAAGTTGTCCTGCTCAAGCTTGGCAACCGCCTCCGCGATGGTCCCGGCGGTCTCAACGGCATACCCTTCGTCACGCAGCTCTTCGCTGTACAGCAACCTGATATTGGCCTCATCATCGACGACCAGCAGTTTACTCATGATGACTCCTCCTTGTAGGTGGGAAGTTTGATGGTATAGGTCACCCCCCCCTCCGGCGGCGCCACCACCACCAGGGGGATGTTCTGTTTGTCCAGCATGCTGCGCGAAAGGGCCATGTTCAGGCCCGAACCCATCTCGCGGGCCTCGGTAAAGGGGGTTAAGAGCGCCTCCAGCTCATCCTCGGACAGGGTACGGCTGTGATCCAGCACCTCGATACAGACCCGGTCACCCTCGGCGCGGGTACGGATGTCAATGGTGCCGTTGCTGAGCCCGTCGATGGTGCTGAGCAGGATGTTGCGGATGCAGTAGCTGGTCTGCTTGAAGTCAATATAGACCAGCGGCAGCCGCTCGGCCGGGTGGAAACGGCAGGTGTAATCCTGGGACAGGATCCGCTCCTGCACCTCCCGCAGGCCGGCCTCGACCAGCTGATTGGCATCCCAGAAATCACAGGTGGGGTAGAGGGCATCGGAATAGGTCAGGATCTCTCCCAAGACCTCTTCCATCTGGCGGGCCTCGGTAACGATTGATTCCAGAAAGCAGCGTTTCGGATCGCTTTCGGGCGTGGTTTTAAGGATGGAGCGGGCAAACCCGCCGATCACCATCAAGGGGTTACGGATGGAGTGGGCGATGCTGGAGGTGATCCGCCCCACCAACGCCATCTTTTCCATCCGCACCAGCTGCTCCTGCTGTTCCTGCAACCGCTGGTTGGCCTGCTTGAGTTTACCCACCTCTTCCTGCACCCGCTCGTACAGCGAGGCCCGTTCAATGGCAAAGGCCACCGGAAAGCTGAAGGTCTCGATGGACTGCATATCCTGCTCTGAGATGGTGCGGTGGGTAATGAAGTTGTCGGCAATGATCACCCCGACCCGGCGATTACGGGAGACCAGCGGTAGAACCAGGAAGGAGTCAACCCCCAGGGCCCGGACGAATTCGATATCAACGTCCGGACGCCGAAAGGCGTCGGTGACCAGCAAGGGCTTGCGTTCTTCCAGGGCCCGCACCAGCAGGTGCTGTTCATCCTCCAGCGGCACCACCAGCTGTTCCAGAATATCATGGAACTTGTCCCGCTCCGCATTCAGCTTGTCCTTCTGAAACAGGCGTGACAGGCCCTGCAGGTCGAGGTCGCCGGATTCGATCTCCTGCCAGGTCTGCCCGGCCTCCTCGGCAGAGCGGGGACCAATCGCCAGGTGCCCTTTTAAGACATTTTGCTGTTTATCAACCAACAGCAGAAAGGCCCGGTTCATACCAAACCCCTTGCCGGCGGTGATGGCGGTCAGGGCAACGGAAAGGACCTCGTCCAGGTCGACGGAGCTCTGCAGGACCGAGCCCAACTCGTGCAGGAAACGGATTTCAAGGGTCTTGGTGTCAAGAAAACTGGCCAGGGATTGGATCTGGTACCGGCGTCGGCGGTAATCGGCATGCAGGATGGAAAAAACCGGCGCCAGGGGATGGCCGCTGTCGCGGAAGCGGATCATGTCGCGCTTGAAGTTGTCGCATTCACAGCATTTTTCAAGGAAGCGGCGGCTGCGCGACAAGAGCAGGTCCTCGTCCCCCTCGCCGATATTGGGGCAGTCCCCCATGGCGATACGGTCGCGCTCCCAGCAGCATTCCCAGTCTGTTTCGGTGCTGATATCCATTGAGCAGTCTCCGTTCTCCAGCTTACCACGGGAATGACACGGGTCAAGGGCGCTCGGCAGCTGGGTACGGTTATGCCGCTTTCAATGTACGGCTCACGGCATGAGCCTCGTGCAAAATGGCATTACTTTGGTTTCCAGGTGGTTCCCTGCGGCGTATCAACCAGTTGGATATTGTTTGCCAGCAGATAATCGCGGATCTCGTCGCTGCGAGCAAAGTTCCTGGCCTTGCGCGCCTCGGCCCGCTCAAGGATCAGGGCCTGGATCTGCTCTTCACCAATGGCAAGCTGCTGCGCCTTCTCGGCCCCACGGGCCGCCAGCCAGTCAGCCGGTTTGCCCTGGAACAGCCCCAGCACCGTGCCGATTTCGGCCACCTGGGTCCGCAGCTGTTCCAAGGTGGTACGGGCAGCAGCGTCCTTGCCGCCCCCTTCGGCCAGGAAACGGTTCAGGGTGCGCACCAGGTCGAACAGTACCCCCAGGGCCTGGGCCGTGTTGAAATCGTCGTCCATGGCCTCTTTGAAACGCGTCGGCAGTGCCGCAACCTTTTCCATCAGCTCTGCGGTCGAATCTGCGGCAACAGAGCCCTGTGGCGGCTCGGCCAGGGCCTGATCCAGGGCGGCCAGCGACTCGTAAATCCGGGAAAGCCCGGCCTGGGCCTCCCGCAGGTTCTGGTCGGAATAATCCAGCGGTGAGCGGTAGTGGGCCTGCAGGATGAAAAAGCGCAGGGTTTCCGGATCGAACAGCTCCAGCACCTCGCGGATGGTAAAGAAGTTGCCCAGCGACTTGCTCATCTTTTCGCTGTTGATGTTCACAAAGCCGTTGTGCAGCCAGTAGTTGACAAACCGGCCGCCATTGGCCCCTTCCGACTGGGCGATCTCGTTTTCATGGTGCGGAAAGACCAGATCCTTACCGCCGCCGTGGATATCAAAGGAGGGCCCCAGAAACCGCATGCTCATGGCCGAGCATTCGATGTGCCAGCCGGGCCGCCCCTTGCCCCAGGGTGATTCCCACCAGGGTTCACCCGGTTTGGAGCCTTTCCAGAGCGCAAAATCCATCGGGTGACGCTTGCGCTCATCCACCTCGACCCGCGCCCCGGCCTGCATATCCTCCAGGTTGCGCTTGGACAGCTTCAGGTAGTCGCCAAAGGTCTCCACGGCAAAGTAGACATCGCCGGCAGCGGCATAGGCATGGCCGTTGTCGATCAGGCGCTGGATAATGGCGATGATATCGTCGATATGGTCGGTTGCCTTGGGTTCGATGGAGGGACGCAACATCCCCAGCCGGTCCATGTCCTCGTCAAAGGTGGCAATGTAGCGATCCGCGATGGTGCGGTAATCACAGCCTTCCTGGTTGGCCCGGTTGATGATCTTGTCGTCGATGTCGGTATAGTTGCGGACATAGGTCACCTCATACCCGCTAAAACGCAGGTAGCGGTAGATCATGTCAAAGACGATCCCGGCCCGGGCATGGCCGATGTGGCAGAGGTCGTAGACCGTCACGCCGCAGACATACATGCCCACCTTGCCTGGTATGCGGGGAACAAACGGTTCTTTTTCACCGGAAAGGGTATTATACAGACGTAAGGCCATACAAGCTCCTGGAAGGACAAAATCGTGCCTACTTTGTCATGATTTCCCCCTGAAGGCAAGAGGCCAGCACTTGCGGCGTGTCTGTCACAATGCTAGAGTAGCGCCCGGGAGACCCGCATGGAAAAAATGCACTATGAAGATCAGTTACGCTTGTTGGACCATACGGCCCAGGATGAAATCCTTGAGCTGCTGCTCTCCTTTTCCCAGAAGACAAGCCATGATCTTAAGTTTTTCAATTATTACAAAGAGGTGCCAATAACTTCCGCAGCAGAACTGCTCTATGTTTTCGGCGATACCCTGGCCTGCCGCTCCAACCAGACCCAGTCCAAGGCGATCAAGCTCAGCAAATTCACCATTGTCCGCTCAAGTCAGTTCAAGCACGATATCTATGCTACCGCTGCCTACAATGAAGAATCCGATGAGATCACGCTCTCGGAATTCGCCTACGTCGAGGTCCTGCCCGACCGCCGCAACACCCTGCGGGTCAAGATCGGCGGTCTGTTCCTGGTAACGATCGAGGCCGGCACCAACTCCTTTGTGGCCAAGCTGAAGGACCTCTCCCTGGGCGGATGCGCCATCGAGATTCCTGACAAGGCGCTTCTGGGCAGCTTTACCTACTTTCACCTCAACTTTTCTTTTGCGCTCCAAGGCCGCCAGGAACCGCACAAGCTGCGGATCATGGCCCGTCTGCTCCGCTTTGAGAGCGACAGCACCCCGTGCCGCTGTATTTTCCTGTTTGAACATGACCTGCGCAGTGAAGACCTGATCGGTCGCTACATTGCCCAGCGCCAGGCCGAGATTATCCGGGAACTGAAAGACTGACCGGCGAGCGTGCCATGCAAAATCTCACCTTTGAAACCATACTGGCCCAGTTTCCCGATGCTGCCATTGTTGTTGACCGCAGCGGCCTGATCAGACACGCCAACAAACGGGCTGAGCAACTCTTTGGCTACGGCGATGATGAGCTTGCCGGATTGCCCCTGGGGGAACTGGTGCCGACGGAAAAACGTCACCATCATACCCGGGTGATGCAGCAGTTTCTCCAGGCCCCGGCCCGGCGAACCCTGGGCAGTGGCCTGGACCTGTATGGCCAACGCAAGGACGGCAGCCGTTTCCTGGCTGATATTGCCTTGGGGCCGATCGGCAGCGGCAGCGGCCTGGTGATACTGGCAACCATCCGGGACATATCCTCCCAACGCCTGGCTGCCGAAGAGTTGCAGCAGGTCAACCGGGCCCTGCGGCTGCTCTCGGCCAGTAACCGGACCCTCTTGCGCTGCAGCAGCGAAGAGACGCTGCTGGCGGATGTCTGCCGGATCGCGGTGGAGATCGGCGGGTACCGTCTGGCCTGGGTCGGCATGGCCATGTTCGACACCGACAAGTCCGTCAGCCCGGCAGCTTGGTGTGGTGCCGAGGAAGGCTTTTTGAGTAGCGCCCAGATGAGCTGGGCCGACGGTTCCCGCGGCACCAGCGCCATGGCCGCCGCCATCCGCACCGGTACCATCCAGTTGCGACAGGATATCCTGAACGACCCGCAACTGGCCCCCTGGCACGAGGATGCCCGCAGCCGCAACTACCAGTCGGCCATTGCCCTGCCGCTACGGTTGTCAACCGACGTGATCGGCGCCCTGGCCATCTATGCGCCGGAACCCCATGCCTTTCACCAGCACGAGATCGAGCTGTTGAACGAACTGGCCGACGATCTCTCCTTCGGCATTCAGACCCTGCGTATCCGCCATGCTCATGAAGCAGCCCAGGTCCATATGCGACAGCTGGCCTACTACGATCGGCTCACCGGCCTGCCCAACCGCAGCCTGTTCACGGAACAGCTTGACCGCGCCATCGCCGCTGCAACAGCCGAAAACCGCCCCTTTGCACTATTGTTGTTGAATTTGGGCTATTTGCGCGAGATCAACGAAGTGCATGGCCACCTGATGGGGGACCAGATCTTGATCCGCGTTGCCGGGCAACTGCAGCAGCTGTGCAACCATGAACAGTTCGTGGCCCGCTTCAGCGGCAACGATTTTACCATTATCTGCCCCGGCCTTGATCAGTTCGGTGCAGCCCTGTTCGGAGACGTCATCCTGAAGCAGACCACGGCGCCTTTCCATCTGTCAGGGCACCGTTTCAGTATCGGCGGCAACATCGGGGTGGTGATCTTTCCGGGAGATGGCGAGACCTCGCAGGAACTGCTGTCCAAGGCAGACCTGGCAATGGCCAAGGCCCAGGAAGCCAGGGGCGGCGCCTGCTTCTACCGGGCCGACATGGGCCAGCAGCTGAACCGTACCCTGGACCTGGCCCACCGCCTGGAGCGGGCCATGCAGGAAAACCACCTGGCCCTGCACTACCAACCCAAGATCGACCTGATCAACGGTCAGGTAGTGGGGGCCGAAGCGCTCCTGCGCTGGCATGACCCGGAACTGGGTTGGATCGGCCCGGCCGAATTCATCCCGATTGCCGAGGCGCGGGGCATGATGGTGGAATTGGGGAACTGGGTGCTGCGCACCGCCTGCAGACAGGTGCGTGCCTGGCAGGATGCCGGCCATTTCTGCCACGGCAGGATCGCGGTCAATGTCTCGGCCCGCCAGCTTGCTGATCCGGCCTTTCTCAAAAACGTGACCGACATCATTGCCGAGGCCGGTATTCCCACCAGCTGTATTGAGCTGGAGCTGACCGAGAGTGTGCTGATGGAAGATCCGGAACGGGTGGCAGCCATCTTGACCGAGCTGAAGCTGCAAGGTCTTTCCCTGGCTGTTGACGACTTCGGCACCGGCTATTCGTCACTGGTCTACCTGAAACGTTTCCCGCTGGACACGCTCAAGATCGATCAGGCCTTTGTGCGGGACATGCTGGTGGATCAAAACGACCGGGCCATTGTGGCCACCATCATCGCCATGGCACAACAGTTGGGACTGACCCCGGTTGCCGAAGGTGTGGAAACGGAAGGACAACATCAAGCGCTTAAGCAGTTGGGCTGCCGGCTGGCCCAGGGCTTCCATTTCAGTCGCCCGGAACCAGCCGAAGAATTTACCCGCAAGCGGCTACGCCGTACCACCGACGCAACGTAACCGCACATAGATTATCCAGCCGTAATCGTTTCCTTGGCCCGCTGCAGCCGCGCCAGGGTTTCCGCAATCCCCAACACCAGCACGATCTCACCGATACCCGGTGCCTGGGTGCCGCCGGACAGGGCCACCCGCACCGGCTGACCTACCTGGGGCATCTTCCAGCTGTTGTCCGCACAGATCTCCTTGAACAGCGCATCCACTGCCGTTGTATCAGCCGGTTGCACTGCTGCCAGCTTGGCCGCCACCGCTGTAAAGACCGCTGCCAGGTGAGCCTTCTCAAATTTGGACAGGGCCGCCTCGTCATAGGCTTGGGGGGCCTGGTAGTAGAACAGGGCCCGCTCGGCCATCTCCTCCAGGGTCTGGGCCCGCTCCTGCAGGGTGGCCACCACCCCGGCCAGATCAGGTACGCTGGTGTCGGTCACGCCACGGCTGGCCAGATGGGGCTTGAGCAGCTCGGCCAGGCGAGTCGGCTCGGAGGCCTTGATGTAGTGGGCATTCAGCCAGTTAAGTTTGTCCGGGTTGAAGACCGACGGCGCCCGGCCGACATTGTTGATGTCGAACTTCTCCACCATCTCCTGGCGGGAAAAGATCTCGTCATCGCCGTGGCTCCAGCCCAGCCGCACCAGGTAGTTGTTCAGCGCCTCCGGCAGGTAGCCCATCTCGCGGTAAGCGATCACGCTGGTTGCACCGTGGCGCTTGGAGAGGCGGGCCTTGTCGCTGCCCAGGATCATCGGCACATGGGCGAACAGCGGCACCGGGTAGCCCAGCGCCTCGTACAGTTGGATCTGGCGCGGGGTGTTGTTGACATGGTCGTCACCGCGGATCACGTGTGAAATCTTCATCAGGGCATCGTCGATCACCACGCAGAAGTTGTAGGTGGGGGTGCCGTCGGTACGGCTGATGATCAGGTCATCCAGCTCGGCATTGGGGAAGGCGATGCGGCCCTTGATCAGGTCGTCAAAGGCGGTCTCCCCCTCTTCCGGGGCCTTGAAGCGGATCACGTGCGGCTGATCCAGCGGCTGGTCCTGGCGGTGACGGCAGGTGCCGTCATACTTGGGCTTGCGCCCCTCGGCCATGGCTGCCTCACGCTTGGCCTCCAGCTCCTCCTGGGTACACCAGCAGCGGTAGGCCTTGCCCTCATCCAGCAGCTTCTGGACATGCTGCTTGTAGAGCGGAAAGTTGTCGGTCTGGTAGAACGGCCCCTCGTCCCAGTCCAGCCCCAGCCACTCCATCCCCTGCAGGATGGCATCCACCGACTCCTTGGTGGAGCGTTCGGTGTCGGTGTCCTCAATCCGCAGGATAAAGGTGCCGCCGAAGTGGCGGGCATAAAGCCAGTTGAACAGGGCAGTGCGGGCGCCACCCACATGCAGGTAGCCGGTGGGGGAGGGGGCAAAGCGGACGCGCAGGTCGGACATGATCGGTTACTCTCTTTCTATCGACATGAAGGGATTCATTGGTCGTTTTTACTGCTGTCTGTAATCTTTTTCTGGAGGTAATTCTGCTTGCTGACCACGCTACGGCCCAGCTCTTTTTCGGTATCAATACGGGCCTTACCTGCCACTCTGCCGCCACGCTTGGCCACGTTTTTATTCTTTTCAAAGGTATCAGGCTTTTCTGACTGCGATATCTCGGTGGTCACTTTTTCGCCCAGCATGGTGAAGATCAACTCAAGGTCGGTCATATGGTCACGCAGGTTATCATTCTTGCGGGTCAGGCCTTTCAGCTCTTTATGCTCTGACGGCGTCACGCCAAAGGTAGCCCTGGCTATCTCAGCAGTCAGAATACTAAAATCACGCTCTGAGCTGATGCCCCGCTCCTGCCACTCGTCAGTCAGATTCTGACGGATGGCGATGCCACGCAACCGCTTGTCGATCCAATCCTTAGGGTAGCCTTTCTGCTCGTACAGCTCCTTCATCCGCTGCTGGGCCAGCTCCGGATTCTCAATTTCCTGTATCCGCTCGTAGCCCACCTGGGCCAGCCAGCGTTTGAATGGCTCTGCCTTGGGGGAGGGGATGGACTGGACAAGCCGTAGAAGCTGCTCGGTATCGGCAACATCTGTAAGGCGCTGTTTGCCGTCGGCAGCTGTCATTTTCAAACCGTGACAATTTGTCACGGTTTCATTGCCTTCTTTTTTCAGCCGTTCTTTCAGCTTGCGCCAGTACGCGCCAGGATCAATACTTCCGGTTAAAACTGCAATAACATCAACAACAGCAAAGTACCATTTTTGATGTTGTGCATCCCATTCAGCACGGATCTGCTGATGCTCAAACAGCTTGATTGCGTTAGTCATGGTTTTGCTCCTTTTGCGGAAGCACTCTCGACCAGGGCAATCTCTTCGTCTGCCAGGCTGTAAAGGGCATAGACCAACTGATCAATCTCGCCCTCAAGCCGGGGGGCCTCCGGACCGTCGGGGGCGGCGAGGATCTGCTGTACCCGCTCGATGATGGGAGCTTGCTGAGCTTGGGTGGCGGGAGGAGCGGGGAGTTGTTCTGCCCCAAAAGGCTGTTGAACGGAAATTATATTAACCATTTTCAAACTCTTGAAAAAAAGACTCATCAACTTCATATATTTTTAGCGGCTTAAGGCCAAGCTCTTTATTTTCAAACAAATCAATAAGCCCGTCAGCATCTATAAGCTCAATTGGAGGAGCCCCATCTCTAATAGCCTCTTTTTTTGCATCCTTTGTAAAGCTTGAAGTTGATAGAATTATGCCTTTATCAGCTCTGCCTTGCATTGCGCCTCTAAAGTCTCTAACTGTTGAGGGTCCGATTGGATTGTTGTCTTTATATCGTTTACACTGGAAAAGTACTTTAAATGTAATGAGTGGATTAATTTCTAAGATTCCTTCGCCATCAATTCCACCATCTCCTGTTTTTCCTGTAACCACAACACGTTTAAAACCAGACTCTCTAAGTAGCCTCTGGCAGATTTTTTCAAAACCTGATGGAGGAAGAGAACGTAAAATTGAAATGATTTGTTCTCGGTGAGATGTTCTGAATTCAGCTTCACTAATTATTTCATCAGGGCTGATTTCTAAAGACTGTTCCTTTTCGTCTAAAGTTTGGGCGCTTGCTTTCTGTTTTTTCTGTATTTCTTTAAACAGCATAAGGGCTTCAATATGGTTAGAGATATTAAGTTTCTGTCCTTTCTCAGTAAGCGCCCAGACACCTCTAGTTGAATTGTCTATTGCACCAAAATGGACCAAATACATTCTTGCCCAAGCAACTTGATTTTTGACTCTTGACCCACCGTTTTTATTCAATACTGACAGCTCGGCGTCTGTGATATTCATACGTTCAACAACACTATCCACTACTTCACCAGCATTGCCTGACCCGCCTAACTCTCTGAGGACGTCCAAGATTGGCTGGAAAAATCGTATAAACTCCGGTCCGTTGATTTTCTTGTCTTTTTTCATTTCATCACCTCTTTGCAGCAAAAGACATCATGCATAAGGGTCAATTGGGCCAAGTAAACCGGCAAGATTCGTCCTGAAAAGATCAATCTGATCCCGCTTGAGGCTCTGCTTGAGGTAAGCCTTATTGAGAGATTTTTGAGGGGTTATAATGGTGAGCTTCATTGAACGCCTTCTGTGAAAAAAGGCCGCCCACTGCTGAGCGGCCTTATCAAGCCCTACAGGTCGACGTACTTACGCCAACCCTTGTGCAGATAAGATACTTTCATACTTTTGGCGATCCATGGGGCAATCAACAAGGTCAAGAAACTGAGGCTTTGTCAAATGACACTGTTTTGCCATTTTGCCCAGCAGGTCATCGCCGATGCTTTTCATTTTGGGAGTGTGGCTGGTCTTGGTCTTAGCCGTGGTTTTTTTCCCGGTGGTAGAGCGATAGACAAAATAGCTGTGATCCCCCTCTGAACGCTCAAACCCCTTGCTTTCCAGCGAGGATTCAATTCGACGGATATCACGCTGCACGCGGCACCTCGCGT
>Ga0302238_1001444_pt1 | contig 19232 bp, 15 predicted proteins | sample AAG_UR_Asn_MG_FD_193527 | JGI IMG/M metagenome (GOLD analysis project Ga0302238, IMG submission 193527) | Enriched activated sludge microbial communities from anaerobic digester in WTTP, New Holstein, Wisconsin, United States - AAG_UR_Asn | ecosystem: Engineered > Bioreactor > Anaerobic >...
CTACTGGGAAGAAGAGACGGCCGACCTGGAATCCCTGGTACGCCTCATTCAAGAAGGTGCACCACCATCAGGCGCCGGGCCGTCGGACAGCTCCGCCGCCGTAGAGCCCGAACTAACCAACAAAGACCTCTTCTGGGACTGGGAAGGGTAGAGACGCCCGTTGGTCCAGCATCTCCATGCTGAATTGGGCAATGGGCGCATCGAACACAACATCCGGAAAGGATCGGCGGGGCAAGCTGCCAACCCGCCTTTGGCGGGACTACGGCCACGAAATGCACCCGGCGGACGTACCGGTCCCCGGCAACGGCTCCGCACCCACCCTAACGCCCCGGCTTGACCACGGGAAACAACTCCTGCTCATGGGCGCGCAGCCATGCGCAGTCTTTGTCCTCGGGAATTCGGATCGCAATAAAGGGGCTCTTCAAGGGGTCGGGATCGGTCACAGAGGTGGGATGGTTCGAGGCTAGAATCTTGTTGTCCGAGCCAATGATATTCTGATCCTGTGTCCAGTTCACAAGCCCTTCGATGCGGTCGGTGCTCACGAATGCTCCCTCAAGGGACCTGAGGTTCCGTTGCACGATGTAGGCAGCACCGTCCAGCACCCCGGTGATGAAGACGGTCATGCCGGGGTGGCCGTCGCCGTCTTGATCGATGACCCGAGGGTCGTCGGCCGTGGTGGGCAATGGCTCGTCCAACGGGGACGCCAAGGCCACGCCGTACAGCTCCGGGGTGAGGTCCAAAGCGAAGTGGTGGGTAGTATCCTTCACCGTAACCGTGCCGGTTTTCTCCATGAGCGGGACACTGGCAATGAACAGGTCCGGAACAACGGTGGTGGCCAATTCGGTGTCTGACACCAGCTTCAAATGGCACAACTCCTGACTTATTGACAGTTTCTCCCCCTGCTGGGTGACCACCCATCGCATGAGAGCCACTCCCTGAGTGCGCGTCTCGCCCAGCAGTGGAGCCTGCGTGATGCTCGCCCCAATCTCCCACTCTGCCCACGTGCCCGTCATGTCGAAGGTTCCTGAGGTGCCTCCGGTATCGAACATGGCGCCATCCCCGCCCGATTCCACTGACAGGTCGGCCCGGGGCCACTCGTCAACGGGCTCCGCATCGGACTCAACTTGGGAGAGGTCGCCACTCCCTGCCTCGTCACCACCGTCACAAGATGTCCATGTAAAGGTCAGAAGCAGAGCAATAATCAACCCTGCCGGCCTGCCATCACTAATACCGCTTACTACATTCCTCATATTAGCTCCTATATGGCAGCGGTGGGGAGGGATGGTAACTGGTGCATCTATAATGTGACGCCCAGGGTAAGTGCTGCTCCGAAGAGCCAGCCCTCGCTGCTGAAACCTGGGTAGCCCGGATTGTTCGTCTGCAGTCCGGCGGAACTCTCGATCTCCCCACCCGACGTGACGTAGACCGAATCCGGGAACTCGTCGAAGACCGGGTGCGAAGCATCCAGAGACTTCTCAACAGACCTTGAGAACAATCGATGCAACTGTGCCTGCAACCCCACCGTCCAAGTGCGGCCGGCCAGAGGTAGGGCCAGGTGCCACGACAGCGAGGCCCCGGCCCTGCTGTTGTCTACATAGTTGCTGCGACCCGTTTGCGCCGGCACCGGCGTCGGGACGTAGGCCAGATCCAAGCTGACAACGTGGGGTCCCAGAGCAATCTGCCCGCCTGCGGAAGCCGAGAGGGTATCGCTCCAATCATCCTCCGGCGCCTCGTTGTGCCGATTTCGGTAATCGGACCACCTTGCATACTTCGCTGCCCCAGCAACTCCCCAGCCAAAACCCCCTTCCTGCGGACTGAGATACGCAACCCCTAAACCGCCCCGGAGGGGTTCAAAACCCCCGGCGAACTCGAATCGCTGGGTCAAAGAGCTCTCACCCTCGGCGTATGGATAGTTCCACATCTGCACATCGGTACCGCCTTCTATGGAGGACTCCGCCGGCAGATGAAGCGTGGCCGACACAGAAAGGTTCTGCAGTGGCCGAATGGAGACCGCAAAATGTGGTACTACCGATAGATCAACCTTAAATCGTGTCTGAATATATGCGGTTTCCTGGTATGTAGCATCTTGAATATATACATCAGATATAGCCCTGCTGGCCGTTGTCATTGACAGGCCAACGCCAAGATCCAGCCAGGAAAGAACCCGGCCACCCAACCCGACGCTGAATGCCGTGCCCGACATCCGGTCGCCCAGCAACTCGAAGCTGAGCGAGTTGGAGAAGGACTGCTCCCGCTCGTCAGGAAACGATGATGCCTGCTGCATAGCGCTGCCTGCCGGTAGCAGAGCGTGGATGCCAAACACAAGGCGCTTGGGCACCACCACGAGCGTGCCGCCGAACTCCAGGTAGTAGCCCGACGTGCCGGGGTCTGCCGAACCCCTGGCGTTGCGAAGAGCATCAGTGGGAAGCGGTCTGTAATCCAGGCGGGCATTACCCCCGTCGGGAAGCCTAATTCTGGCGTCGTAGATCTCCGAGGAGATATCCAGCGACGACGCTCTCGGAGCGAGGCCTATGTCCAGGAATTGCCCAAGGTACAAGAAGGACAACACCGCCGTACTGCCCTCCTCATGGACTAGCAGTGCGGGATTGAAGTAAGCAGCAGCGGGCCCTGAACCCCAGGCCCTGGCCGTCATGGGATTGGTTGCCGAGGGCGAACCGAGCAACTCCATAAGCGGTTGAGATCTAACCTGCTGAGCGCCGCCGGCAACCACCAGAGCAAAAACCACCAGCCAAAGACTCTTCCGCAACAGGGTATTCTTCATTCACCACCAACAGCCCGTTCGCCAATCTATTGAAATATCAGCGTGTAGCAGAGCCCACAGCTACTCCTCGCCAATCCCGGCTAACTTGGCAAATGTAGGGTGCGGACATCTCTCTTTCAAGGCTGAGGCCGCTGTCAGGCCGCTGGGCGCCAACTGGTGTGGAAGCGGCATGTTGAGGGGGGCATAACCGCACGCACACCAGGTTGAGCGAGAGTTTCTGCGCTCCGTCGGGATTGTCTTCTTGGCCGAAGGCCCTATCGTACTCAAAGAGGGCTGGGACGGCGACGAGGCCATGGCGCCATCTGGTGCACTAAAGGCAGGTTTGCTGAGCGGCCCCACGACAGCCAACTTCCAAACGAGACAAGGAGCAATGAATGTCATTTTTCGGCTTTGGTGAAGAGAACAAAGAATTGGGGTTCAGGACACTGGATGAACGCGTGATTCGTGGCAGCGCCGGGATTATGCTTTTAGTTGGGTTTATTGCCTTTGTTATGGGTTTTGTTGTGAAGAACTATGCGGTTCTTCCTTATCTCTCTGGGTTTCTGGCTCTCAACTTTATTATAGGCATATTTATTAACCCAAAGTTTGCGCCCACGATGTTTATTTCTAAGCTGCTGGTCCGCAAACAGACTCCCTTGCCCATCGGAGCGATCCAGAAGCGGTTCGCCTGGTCCCTGGGACTGGCGATGATGATTGCCGTATTTGTTATGTCATTTCAACTTCTCAATGACGTATCTTGGTTCGAGCCTATTTGCATGCTATGCCTTTTTTGCCTACTGTTTCTCTTTCTCGAAACCGCCTTTGGTATCTGCGTTGGATGCCAGCTCTATTATCTCGCCATTCGACTGAAATTGATCAAGAAGCCCGAAATCACCCCCAACTGCATGGGCGACTCCTGCAAAGCGCCATAGGCTCAAGAAGCCCCATCTGCAGCGAACCTACGCCAGCCAGAAACGCCCTCGGAATATGAGTTCCTGACCGAGACTGTCGAATCCGTCCGAATCGGTGCGAATCGTGTTAGACAAGCGCTTTCGCACGCGCTAGCATCATTTTCGTTATCAGGAAATGCTCCAGTGGATGGTAGCCCCGGTATTTGGTCGATGCTTTTCGGAAATCGCTGATTGGCTTGCAATGGGAATTGATGCAGGGGGCAGAATGGCCAAGGCTGTTGTTCGGTTGCTAGGGGGCCTGTTTGTTCTTGCGGTGGCTGGGTCCGCTTGGGGCGCCGGCGCGGATGAGCGAGACACCCCGGAGAAGAGTGTGGATCTGGACCTGGAGTACCGGTTCCAGATGATGTACATCAACCCACTTGAACTGAATGGTCTGGTGGCACGAGAGGTTGGCTATGCCCAGCACCGGCTGCGCCTGGAACCGGCCTTTCGTCCCGTGGTTGGCGTAAGCCTTTTCGCTCAAGTAGACGTGCTGGACGGCGTCCTGGCTGGAGACAACGGTGAGTACGGAGGCGACCCCAGCGCCGGTTCGGGGCTGGCTCTCACCTCCCGCTGGCCCAACAACGCCGGCTTCAAGGTGGGACTCCTGGAGGGTCGAGACCCGCTGGACCCGGACAGCTACGGGCTAACCCTCACCGAGGTTGACCCAGTTAAGATCAACCGTGTGTGGGGCGAGGTCATGCTGCCCGTCGGCCTGTTGCGAATCGGACGACAGCCGGCAGCATCGGGGCCGGGAATAGGCCTTCACGACGGCTCAAGAACCAACCGCTGGGGCGTCTCACGCTATTCTGCAACCGCAGACCGAATTCTCTTCGCCACCAAGGTCTCTGAGGTCTACCGAATGATTCGAGACGGTGCGGCCTACGAAACGGACCGGGCCATGGATGACGGCGTCTTTCTAGTGGGTGCGGAGGATTTGGCCGTGGAGGACGACCCATCCTACGGCGGGGACGACCTGAAACAAGGCGTCGGTATGCTTCAGGTTCGTGTGAAGGAGCCAAGGCTCTTCGGCATGGACTGGCACCCCTTCCTCTTTCAGGTTGCCGTGGGGGGACGCTTCGGCGAACAGTTTAAGACATCAGTATACTCCATACCCGTCTCTCTCGAATTTGGCCTGGGGCCCCTTCGGTTCCAAGGAGAGTTGGTCGCCATCTACGGCCAGACCCAGGAGATTAGCCAGGGCATGGCCGCACTTCGGGAGGCAGACGAGGCCAAGAGGGTAATCAGGGACCAGACCATTCAAGGGATGGGGGCAAGGGCAATCCTGGATGTTGAGATGGGACCGGTCACCGGAACTTTGGAATTCGACTACGCACAGGGCGACTCCGACCCCAGGGATGAGACCCCTCTGACCTCTTTCAGCTTCGCCCGCGACGCCAACGTGGGTCTGCTGCTGTTCGAGCATGTGCTTGCCTTCGAAACCGCCCGCTCCGCTGCCGTCGGCATTCAGAACCTTCAGCACATGGGCGTCAGTTCGTTTCCCCTTACGGAAATAGCCAGCGATGGACGCGTTCAGAATGCCATCGTCTTCTTCCCCCAGCTCCTGGTCAAACCCGTCAGTTCGTTGGGCATCAGGGGCGGCGTGATGTTCGCCTGGGCAGATGCTCCCGTCACGGACCCCATCATGACCCTTCTCAACGAGGATGGGGAACAGATAGCTGACGACGCAGTGAACTGGCACGGCGGCAAGCCCGCAAAGTACTACGGTACGGAGTTTGACCTGCAGGTCGAATGGACCTTCAGGGAACACTTCATCTGGACCGTTGAGGGGGCCGCACTTCTGCCCGGTGCCGCTTTGCAGGACGAGAGTGGGGATGCGGTGCCCAGCTTCCTCCTGGAGAGTCGTTTCACGTTTCTGTTCTAGCGAGGATATCAATGACAATTAGCATCAATAAATTAGTATTTGGGGTGATTGCGGCAGCGCTGTTGGGTCCCTGGGCATGCACATATGATCCTCCCCCTGAAGTCACTTTAGTAGCACCAAGCCAAAAGCATTTTGTGGTTGGTGAACCCATCTATTTGCTCTTCACTGAGCCTATACGTTCAGAGTCCCTTGAGGTATTTGTATGGCCGGGGCAGAAGGATTTGTACACCCTCGAGAAGGAGATCAAAGACGGGGTCCCTCCTCTCATGGATAGTTGCAAGGTAGGCGCTGCTTGTGCAAGTGGAAAAGTCACCCTGCAACTCGATGACGCCGGGACCAAGGCTGTGATGACTCCAGAGGTCGGGGCTTTCGGCCCGGATGGCGTGCCACTTGTACTGGAGGTTACCGGGACCCTCTCGGATCTCAACGGGCGGCGCAAGAACGTATCGGCCTTCTTCGACTTCCAGATTGTTAAGGATGTATGGGACCCCTACGCCGACGTGACCGAAGGGGATGTGGACGGTACCGGGGAGGGTGATGATCTCGTCACCGAACCCATCGGGGTCCCGGAAGGATCGTTCCTCTTCGTTGCAGATTTCACCAGCCCCATCAAGCTTTGCCAGCAGTTCTGGACGGACGTCCTGGCGGACCAGATAACGGGCGAATACGTGATGCTGCTCACCGACGCAGACCCCATAAAGGATGTCCCCGTGAACACGAAGGACCCCGACGAACTGATCATGGACACGGGCCCCGAGGGCTTCATCTTCACCATCGTCGGAAAGGTATCAAAGGACAATACTGGCAAACTGACCTTCAAGTCCGAGCCGGTGACCCTCACTCAGACAATCGGTCCAATCACATTCGAGCTTCGGGACATGGTCTGTGTTGGCACCATCGTCTTCGATGGTGGCAAGACCGTCTGGGACGGCACCCTTGCCGTCAAGGAGGTCTACTACGAGGTCGGCGGCAAAGGAACCCTCTACCCGGCGGACCAGGCCAACTTCCAGTTCCTTGGGCTTGCGCCGGGTCAGGAGCCCGAAGGGATGCCGAAAATCTGCATGTCCGACCCGTGCAGCATCGTGGGCGGCAGGTGTGACCTGCTTCCTCAGTGGCCGCCAGAAGAGCTATGTCAGGAGACCGAATGAATCTCTTCCGTAGTCAACGGCCCGTGCATAGGGGTATGATCAGGTGTTCCGACGCAGGGCGGTGGCCCCACCTGCGTCTTGTGGCTTATGGCTGTTTGTACTAGCCTTTCAATGTCCCTTAAGGAGTTTATCATGAGGCTTTTTTCGCTTTCTATCCTTGTTATGGCCCTTGTTTCCATGATTTCGACCTCAGCCGCAGCGGAGGAGCCAACCTCTGTCAAAGAGCCTCGCACCGGAGTCTCCTTTGCCAAGGAGCACACCAACGGCCAGCTTCTGCTTGGAGTGGGGTGTCGCAGCAAGTTCGGCTTCAAAGTCTATGCAGTTGGATTGTACATAAGACCATCTGACAAAGATGCGCTGGTTGCGGCAAAAATACAATGAAATACCTTGTTAATGGTGCCGGTGAACGACTGATGATCATTCACTTCGTCCGGGACGTGCCCGGTGATAAAATGCGTGACAATTTCGTAGAGAATATGCAGGAGCAAATGACACCCGCCGAGATCGAAGCCTCAAAGGCAGAAATGGAACGCCTGGGTCAAGCACTCTCCCAGGGCGTCAAAGAGGGGCAGCGGGTAGAATTCGGCCGCACAGACAGGGGGGTTCGAATCACCCACGGTGGCACACTGGTGTTCGAAAGCCAGGACAAGGTCCTGATGCGAGCCCTCTTTGCGGTCTACTTCGGTAAGGATCCCGTTGTGGAAGATCTCGTCGATAGTATCAAGTCGGGTTTGAAGCAGAAGTAGTTCGCACGGTTCACGAACAACTAGATACTTCCCGACCGCCAGGCGAAATATCCCCACCGTGCAAGCTCCACCAGCCAGATAGGCAGCGGCTTGTCCTTCGGGTATGGGGAGACGCCAAACCCCTTTTCAACGGTCATACCAATGCTGGCCAATGCGGCCTGCGTGTCAGCTCCTCGCAGGGGCGGAGGGGAGACGTCGACCAACGTGGTCCGGTCCAGGAAGAGGGGGGTGGAGATAAAGGCCGGGGCTTTGGACAGCCCGGATAGGGCCTTCGATTCACCAGCGGAAGCCCGGGTCTCACCACGTTGGCCTGGTCCCCCAGGAAGCGCTTCACCTTGAACGAGGGCACAACCAGGACCCTCCCCCCTACCCCAGCCCTCTGCAGCGATGCTTGCCAAGCCTTCGCCGAGCGGCCACGAAGCGGGCGGCCGGTGAAGTTGATCCTCCTGCCATCGAAGCTGGCTCCGACGATACCCGCCTCGGAAATCCAGCGTTCCACATCACCTCGGGGGCCCACAACCACTGCCCAGCCGTCTCGGGCCAGAGTCATCCCGGCCACAATCTTCTTGGCGGTATCAACTCGCAACCGCCCCAAACCCCGACTCGTTGCGTCACCGACCTGCTTCTCCTGGACCTCGGCCAAGCTCAAGGTCTGCAGCAGCACAGCCACCCACGTCAGGTGCGTGGTAACCTGCACCCCCTCACCGGTCCTCCGCCTGTGGTAGAGCCCAAGCGAAGCGGCCATGGCACCCGCCAACCCTGAACCAATGTCAATTAGAGGCGTGGGCAGAAGTCGTGGTTTCCCACCTTCCCCATAGGCCATCTGTATCCCTGAGACCGCCTGCACGACCTGCTCGAACCCCGGCCTGTCCTTCCAGACTCCCACGTCGCCGTAAGCGTTGAGGTGCGAGTAGACGATTCCCGGCATTCTCTGCTGGAGTTGCTCAGGCCCAAGCCCCAACTTCCTGGCCACGTCCAGGTTGCGGTAGTTGTGTACGATGGCATCGGGCTTCAACTCGTCGAGGAAGGTGTGAAGGTTCTGCCTCCCGGCCGGGGAGGTTGACTCCAGAGCAACGCTGCGTTTCCCAGAGTTGAAAAGCAGGTGGAACGAGAGTGCCCAATCCAGCGCCGTTGCCCCCTGGATTGACGTGACGTCAGCACCCAGTTCGGCCAGCACTCGGGCCGCACACGGGCCGGCAATGACTCGAGACATGTCCGCTACCCGAAGCCCATGAAGGGGCGGATTGTTGTTCTCGGCTGTCTCTGCCGCAATTGGGCAGATGGGGCTCCGAACATCCCTTTCCCAACCTTGGCAGACCGATTCGAGAGTGGCTTCCACACGGGCCCTGATGGTCGGAGGGTGCTCGGCGCAAACCACGCCCGGGCCAGGCGCCACCAGTGTGCCTGCGTCTGGGTCTTCCACGCGGACAGCGTCGTTCATCCCGGCATCGAGTGAGTCCTTGAGCCACTCTTCAATGGTGCGGACCTTGATGCAGCAGAGCTCTTTGCCCAGGGTCTCTTCCCATTCATCGGCAGTTCGCTCCAAAAAGATGCTCTCCAGTTGGCGGACTATTCGCCGGGCCTCCCCGATGCTGCCCACCTGACTGGGATCCTTCACGGTGCCCTCGGAGAGGGTGGCCCTCAGCGCCCGTGCATGGTCCACCAACCCCGACCGCTCCAACTCAGTAAGCATGAGGGCGTTGTGCTCGGGAAGCGTGATGTGAAGATAGGCGTATCGCCCATCCTTGCACTTCCAGGACCTCATGAACGGGGTCGCCACAAGTTTGAGGGGCATGAACCCCCGTGGGACACCCAGCTTCATCAATACGAGAAGTATCTGTGCAAACACACTGGAACCGGTCAGAGCGGCCTCAACGTGCTGACCTCGACCGTCCCGAAGGCGGGCCGTGAGGGCAGCGGCAACACCCGTACCGCAGTAGAGGGCCGCAAGCGCGGATGGCACGGGCAGGTCGTGAAAACGAGGGGCGCCTAACATTCTCTCATACAGGCCCGCATACCCCGCTGCAACCTGATCGTACCCTGGCAGATCGTTGCGAGGGTCTCCAGCCGGGAAGGAGGGAATAGCACAAGAGACCAGGGCGGGATTAGCCGTTCGCCTGGCCTCGTCGCACTCTTTCTTCAGCCGGGCAGGGAGTTCACCACCGCCGCCCCATAGCACCACGTCCACGGAGTTCAGAATCCGCCTCAGAGACTCCAATGGCAATCCATCCCCCAGGTTCAGCGGAACCTCCCGCTTCCCACGGGCCAGCATAGCGCTGACCAAGGGGTCCGAACTCTGCCCCGCCACTGGGCCCAACCGCACTACGTCGGCCCCCTGCTCTGCCAGGAACATGCCCAACATGCCCACCGCCAGCCCCTCACCCACCTCCAGCACACGCACTCCACCCAAAAGGCCGCCACATCCAACATTGCTATCAGGATGAACCATCAGAACCCCCTTCAAAGAGCCGCACACGCTTCTGCAAGAATGAATCGGACCACTGGCGCGGGCCCAGCCCATGGCGTCACGGAACGCACAACTGCAACTCCAGTGAACTACGGGCGACGGTACATGGAATGCATGTATTGGGCAACAGCAGTGTTTAGCAACCGGATCCTTCGGTACCGCCCAAGTTACCCCCCGGGCAGCAGGCAACTGGTCGTGATGGTCTCCCAATCTCCGGCCACATTGCCCATGCTTGCCGGAATCGTCTCATTCTCGATTAGGTCGGTCAGCCAGGGTAGAAGATTCGTCTCGCCCAAGTTCAAGTCGGGGTTCGGCTTGACGGGCGGCTGCACCGGCTTCCAACTGCCCGAGGCCTTGGTGAACTGCTGGAACAGCCCCGGGTTCTGGGCCAGCGTGTGGCAAGTTCCGGGGATGGCGAAGTAGCGGTAGTTGGCCGGGTTGGCCGCTGCACGTCCCTCCATCAGACTCCTCATTTCGGACTGGAATGCCGACGCCTCTTGGTAGGTGGGTGGGGCAAAGGCCATCTGTACTTCGTCACTGATGAATGAGAACTGAGCAAACCGTACCAACCGACTCCCATCAGCCCCATTCAGGCTGCCAACCGTCTCCAGCACATACTGGTTCCAATTGTCAGACCCAACTCCAATCCCGCCCTCTCCGTAGTAGGCCACGGGAAGGCCAACATCGCTCCACCGCTGAAGTATGGTCTGTACCGAGGCCATCGAGGCCCAGGAACCAGCGCTGGAACCAAGGACCACCAGCCGACTGGGCGCCGGGAACAGCCCCAGCACGGTGTCCAGAGCAAAGGCAATGTTCGCCCGGCCATGGAAGTAGGTCTTGATGCTTGCCGGAGCGTCGGCCAAGGCAGCATCAGGCTTCTCAAACACCTGCTCTTCGTTCTTCATCCCGGCGTCGCCAGTGCAGTAGGCAATGTGAACCTGGTCATATTGGCGCAGGGGGTTGGTTGCCTCGTCCAGGTAAAAGACCCCCAGGGTTTTGCCCAGCAGCGGGTGCACGCCGGGCCCCGTTTGTTCACTGTTGCTCATGGTCGACACACGCCGGCCGGAGCCCCCCAATCCATCGATGCCCCAGCAACTGATGTAGTCACTGCACTGGCCACCGCCCCTGAAGTAGAGCAGCAGCCCTTTGGATTGTCCGGCAGCGGGCCGGTAGGTGAATTTGTAGGGAGAGCCATCTCCGCAGACGGCATCGGGAACGGTCGTCGGGTCGGCACAGACTTCGATGAAGCCATCACGAGCCGCCAGCGCCTCGGGTGAGTTGTCCGCTGTGCATCCATCGCTCTGTACATCGCCCCCCTGGTTCTGGTCATCCTCGTTGCCCGTATCGGCGATGTCGGTCACTTGGTGGTCAGGCACCATGGTTCCGTCAGAAAGCTCCTCGGCGCCAGCGGAATCCGTATGCAAGTCCATTGCCCCGTCTTGGGACCCGGCCTCACTGAGTCCATCCGTGGTCGTCGTACCGTCGTCAGTCCCGTCTGGCACTGGCCCGTCGTGTCGGTAATCCCCCGCTGCCCCGTCCACCAAGGCGTCCTGCGCGTCGTCCACAGCCGTGGGCTCTGAGGCGCTGCCGCAGGCCAAAACCACGAGTAGCAGGGCAGATAGCCCGGTCAGCCAGAAACCACGGACCAGTCTCCTGGTGTTCATTCATTCCCCCACTCTACACGGCCGCTCAGATATCTCGATCCCCCCAGCGGCCGTGTACGACAAGAACTTGCTCGCCCAGTTTGATGCCATCCACAGTGGGCCAAAACGGCCGTTCTGAGGCCCCACCATACCACAGAATTCCAAGGCGTTGCGTCAATTGCTGAGACATAAGAATTCCATTGGCAGCCGCTGAGAATAGACTTAGTCTTTGAAGAAGAGTGCCGAATGGTTATTCTGGTTGGGTGGCACAAGGGGGTGAGTTCATGCTTCTGAAGAAGGCACGCATGTTGGAGCTGGGTAGGGTTTTTCTCACCGCGTCGTTGCTTGGTCAGCTCATGTTGCAGGCCTCGTGCGACGACCCCGCTGCCGGGGCCGGAGCGACGCTGGATCTGACATTGGACCATCAGGAATCGGACCACACCGAACGGCCGCCCGAGGATGATGGTGCGCTGGACGGTGATACCGACCTTCACGCTACGTCCGATGGCCAGACCGGGGAGCATGATACCGCCGGGCAGGGCCAGTTGTTTCTGGAGTACTTACAACCCTATGGCGATGATGGCGTGGTTTGTCAGGGGTTTGCAGATTCGCCCGCCGACACGGAGGAGATCGCCTCCTGTGTCTTCGAAATGGCCAAGAATGAGGTTCGGGTGTTCCAGGTCTTGGTCTTGGCCGATGGACAGCCCGTGGAGGGCGCCGTGGTGCGCTGGACGTTGCAGGATGGCGTAGACCCGGAGTCGGGAGAGCCCCTCGCCACGCTGGATGTTCAATCCAGTGCAACCAACGCCTCTGGGGTGGCCACGGTGACTGCTACTGCCGCCTGGTGGGTTGGAACGTTCTCTATCGAAGCGGCCCTGGAGGAGGAAACGCCTGCGACAGCGCCCCTGCTGTTCATTGTCACCATTACTGGTGGCGGTAATGACGACTTGAACGTAGAGCTTCAATACGATGGGACCAAGACGTTTGACATGGTGACCGTGTACCTTTTCGAACGGCACGACGGTGTTCCGGCTTGCTACACGGTATCAGCCAACTCCCTTCCCTGGCCTGCGATGAAGTCGGCCTCCAAAAGCAGCATTAGCCAGCCCTTCAATTTCTCTGGGTTTGCAAACCTTTCGGCCTCGAATCCCACCCTGAACCTGACGATTGTTGCGGTGGCCGGCAGTGGTGGGGCATCAACTCCCCTGGCCTTTGCTTGCGATGACCTCCAGGGCGTCGTCGAGTATGGGAAGAGCACCACCGTCAAGCTACTACTTAAGGGTACCCCCCCAACCTATGCAGGAACCTACGAGTTCACCACCAGCATCGACGTGCTCTCGGCGCTGCCAGACGAGTTGCAGTCGCTGGTCAACCAGATTGTCGACTTCATCAATGGTCCCACGGAGGGGCTGTTGAGGCTCTCATGCTATTTGGGTGGTAACTCATTACGTAACTTATGTGAATCGGTCTTCATCAACCCTGACGACCCACAAGGCACCCAGTTGACGGTAGTGGGAGCGGTGGCAGCTGAGGTCATGGATGCGTTCTTCCACGCTCTACTGGCCGACAGCATCGCCGCCGACATCGTATTTCCGTTCATGCCGACGGCAAAGTTCCTGGAAGACCTTAAGATTCATGGCCATATCACCATATCGTCCGAGCCAGACAGCTTTGGCTACATATCCAATGCGGACACGCTTGCTGTATTAGAGACAGTTTCGTTTTTGTGGACGGTGGGAGAGACATGCAATCCCGATGATCCTCAATGCGGGTTAAAGAGCTACTCCTTGTCACCGTTTGGGGTGAATAATATCACTGGGCGATTCAATATACTTATTAATGGTTACGAGAATGGTCAGTTTGACAAGATGGTTATCACTCCTTATTCCATTAACTTTAAGACGGGATTGTTTTTAACCATGTGCATTGAGAAGATGGTGCTCCCACTAGTAGCCGGGGATGGTTCCCAGGGATTGCCAGTGGTGGATTCCTACGCAGAGTTCGTGAAGGTAGTGATGGGGGGCGGTGCGTGTCTGGTGGCCGACAACTGCTGTGAGGCCTTTGTGGATGCTGTGGTCACGAAGACCGACCCTGCCTTGGAGCCGATGCTGAGCGCCGGATGCACCGCACTGCTACAGCTTGCTCCAGCCTACTTCGAGTACTTGCTGGCCGGGATGGACCCAAGCTCCGGGGATGGGCCCGTGTTGGCCACCGCGGAGGGCAAGCCATGCCAACTCCATGACACCAACGGCGACCACGTTGTGGACCATTTCGGCCTGGCCGAACCAGCCTCAGAGCGCTGCACCTGGATCGTCACCCTCAATGTGGCTGGTCAATTAGTCAGCTTCGAAACCCAGTTCTGGGGCGTGCGCGTTCAGTGAAGCCACAGCGGTGTACACCACTGACACATCTAATAAGATTTACTGTCATTCCTGTAGCGCATCTCCATTTCGTAAGCTGGCATACTATACCGCTCCTCAGACCCATCTGTCCACAAGCCGAATGGATGGAAACATACGGAAGTGCCTATCGCATGTGGCAATGGTCCGGACCCCATTCTCCAGCATGACCGCTGCAATATGCACATCATGATAACGGTTACCATAAACTGGTGCTGATTCTTCGATAATTGTTCGCATGAATCTGGCGTGGTTGTCGGTCTCCCTGAGTATCTCCACACGAGGATCCGCTGACAACGCGTGAACAAACGACTGGGCCGCCTGGGGCGCAAGGGGGTTGGCAAAGACTTTGGGGTGGGTTGATACCCTGAGAAACTCGTAAAGAATGGACCACGTCAGACACAGCTCCCCGGAGGTTCGCACTCCTTCCACGTACTCTTTTGCCTCCATGTGCCGTTCCGAAGAGCTATTAGCTGCATAGAGCAGTATGTTTGTATCGATAACCAGGCTCATGACTCCCCCATGAGCTCTTCAAGGGCGTCTCGGTCCGTCAGGTCGACCCTGGAGGGGCCGAGGTCGAAGACAGGCAGCGGTGCAACGGGTGCGGGCGCACACTGTGCCTCCCCCAATGCAAGGCGGAGAAGCTCGTTTGCACAATCCTGAAAGTCCCGTCGCTCGGCCCGCGCCTTCTCACGAATCCTCTCCCAGACTCGCTCATCCAGGGCAATCGTAGTTCTTCTCATCTGGCCACCTCCTGTCAGACATCTAGATGCTAAATGGTAGATGTCCAGGTGTCAAGGTGCGAACCGAAACCAGAGGGGGTTACCCGTGTGCCCCGCGTCGATGGCTTGATATCGGCCATGCTCCATGGGTAGAGTCATGGTGATTCCGACGACCCGCTGACCCGGAGTCGCAGACAACCCCTTCGGCAAACAACCCCTCTGGCAGACAACCCCTGTGGCAGACAACCCCTGTGGCAAAAAGTCTTGAACTACGTTCCGCAGTCGTTGCGCCACATGAAGTGGACCATGAACTCAGCCGATTCGACATCGGACGCTGCGCTCACGCCTACAAGGAAGTTTTGCGGTTCCACCTCGCTGGTCACCTCCACGCAGACAGTGTTGGCGGCCCACACTGCCGCCAGCGCAGGGCACTCCAGCTCTGGCTTTGGAAGCCACTCCGAGGGCACCGAGGAGGCGCTGTCCCAAGCGGCATCACACTCGAAGAAGCCGTTCTCGGGAGGAGGCAATTCACACACAAGCGCGTCCAGTCGTACTGCGTATATGCCCAGCCTCACCGCCGGGTCCTTGGGGGTCACGCAGGCGAAAACCCCGCACCAGGGAGACAACTCCGTGCCGAAGTAGAGATGCTTGCCCCCAAAGAGCGCCTCCCCTCCGGCCTCAACACACCCCGTCTCACTCAACCACCCATCAGGCCCAGCGCTGCCTGTCGAGAGTTGCCCCTGGAACTCCACACAGGGGCAGGGGCCAAAGGGACAGGGCGTGTGCTGCACTCCGGCGCCCCAGCACTTCCCCGGCAGCGGGGGTACGTCCCAGTTCCTCGTATCCGAAGGTTCCGGCGCATTCTCCTCAAGGTCCGGCTCGTTCCAGTCGGGGAGGTCGCTTTCTTGAGCCTCGTCGCACTGAGCCAGACCCAGAAGCAGTGCAAGAGATGCCACGGCCAGATTCCAGGATGTCTTATAGTCCGATTTCATAATTTGCGCGCCTCCGTTGCGGCGAACCATACTCAGTCAAGGGTTGGCTTTCAACAGCGCATCCGGCGCCGGGAGGCTGTAAGGCATTGATGCTCGTCGCGCGAATTCGATGAGTGCTCCAGAGGTGGACCACAAGATATCGAACTAATGGGCCGGCATTCCTTATCGTGGGTCGAACTCGAAGACCTCGTCAAAGCGTGTCACCAGGTAGTAGGAACGAACATCCACCCGCATCACGGCGCAGCCCGGAGAACTCACGAACTGGGCCATGGTCGGATGCTTCTGCAAGAACCAGTCGCTGAGCCTGGTACGCTCCTCGCCTTGGGCCTCGGCGCATGGGCCCAGAAGAGTTACCGCCGCAGCATGCTGAAGGTCTGCCTCGTCGTTCTCCCGGCTGTCGATGAGCAGGGCCACCCGCCCTTCAGCCTCGAGGTTGGCGAACTTCCGGGTTGCCCGCAGCGTGCAGAAGACCAGCCCCTTGAGATCCGGTGTGACGCTGAAGGCCACCAGGCTTGCATAGGGATGACCGTCCTGCTGGCGGGTGGAGAGCACTGCAAATCGCTGGCCTTCCACAAGCTGCCTGATCTGTTCAACGGGCGCTTGTGATCTGTTGTTCATCGGCAACTCCTTATTAATGATTACCGGTGGGGTGCTGCCGTTCCGGAAAAGGCAATCAGTGCTGGGCAGGCGGAATACGTGCCACGCAGATACCCTCGACCTGGCTATTGCCACTGCTGGAGCAGCCGTAGACCACAGCACCCAGTCCGAGTTGCGGCGGTGTAACAACTGCATTGCCCGCAAGATGGACGGCCTCGTTGTAAGGTAATACCTCTGCGCCAACAAGTCGAACTGGGGCCGTGGCGGAGGGGTCGGCCAACTCTTCGGCCACCATCCATTCGAGCTTGGGCGAGGATATGATGGCTCCAACCGAAGTGCCCACCAGGTTCCATTGAACGCCCTCCCCGGTATGGAACGCAACCACTCCGCTGCCTTCGGCTCCCGCTTCCCCCGCTCGCCATAGAACTGCGCTGCAGTCAAGGCAACCATTCCAGAATTGCTTGGGCCCCGACAACTTGACCATCTCTCCAGTGGCCCAATTCCAGAGCAACAGACTCTCCCTGTTGTAGCCATCCCCTCCCTCCATCGCCGCCTCCCAGCCGTCGGCCAAAGGGTACCTCTGGCCCAGGCCGTCCGGATAGTAATTTTTCGCACCACTACCCACATTAATGACACTAGTGCTATCCTGGTCCCATGTATTGAGCTCCATTGCCGACACCAGAGCTATCATATCGGACTCATCATAAACCATTATAATTGTCATATCCTCTGATACAATCAACTGCGATGTTGCATGGTCTAAGCCATCGGAGGTATTCCACAGGTATACGAAGCCCCCGCCCGGCAAGAGCTGCTGGGCCACCAGCAACGTCTCGCCCGGACCGAACCAAACGGAAGTATTGGGTGCCGGCTCGCAAATCACCTTCTGGGTACCCGTGGGCAGGTCAAATAGAGTCAGGGCCCCGTTGGAGTTGTACGAGCACTCCTTGCCGCACGGGCACACGACCTGGTTTGAACCTTCCCTCCAATGGCATCCGTAGGCCCCGCAAGAGGATGGGCAGCCAGCGGGGGTCCACTTCTCGGCCAGCCAGTCGGTGCGTATGAGGGCCAGTTGCCTCTGAGGCGTCCGGCCTTGGTTGTCATCGCCGACCAGTTCGTCCCAGGCCAACCCTTTGCCGTCACCGCTGAAGTATGCGCTACCCTGGGCCCGGGCTGAGAGCAGGTGCCCCGTGCCGTCGGTCAGGTTGAAGAGCCACAGTTCCCCCAGGCCCGCCTCGCCTTCACCAGACTTCCAGACCGAGACATGGGCCGCATCAGAACCCAGGACAGGGCTGAGGGGCCAGTGGTGGGCCGAGAGAACCAGAAGCGACATGCTCTCCATGTCGAAGCGAGCCAGTTCGTAGGTTCCGGCACGAGTTCTTCGCACGAACACTAGGTATTGGGAATCCGTTGACCATTGGGACTCACCGCTGACGACTCCGCCCGACACGTTCATGACAGGGCCATCCTCCACGACGGAGAATAGATTCAGTTCGCCGGTGCAAGGTGACCCGTCCCCTGAACTCGGGCTGCACCCCGAGACGGAAGCAGCGTAACGCCGGTCGGGGCTCTGCAGCACCTCTCCCCGGTCAAACTGTGCGTCCACGGTGATGGGGTCGAAGGCTCCCGGCCTCAGCAATCCCGCTGCCTGGCTGTCGCAGGAGCCATCCACGCCGGTCATCACCAGAAGGGGGCTCTCCGAATCTTCGGGATTAGACAACACCCTGATTTCACACATATCGGTTTGCACTACGTCAAGCTGTTTCGTCTCCTGGTTCCATCGCATCAGCGTTGATGGCGAATGGGCCTCGGGCCAGGGTGCCTGCACCAGAAGCTGACTTCCGCCCTTGTACATCGAGTGCATCGGCCAGAGCCCATCCCAAACGAGGCTGGACTCTCCCCTCCGGACGTCAAACCATACTACTTGGCTCTTCTCCCTTGGCACCCAGTCGCTTGTAGAGGAAACGTAGAATAGCAGGCCACGGCCTGCCACGTCATAGGGACCCTCCAAAACGTTAGGTACTGAAGAGAGCAGTTTCTTGGCCCCAACGCCATATATATGTTTGGTAGATATATGGTTCAACCCAGATCTATCCGTGTCAAAGACCACAAACTCACCGGATTCTGACGCCCACAAGAGGCCGGGGTACGTTGAGGCTTCTTCGGAAAGCATCAGACTCTCATCACTGTCAACCAGGTAGATCCATAGAGCACCCGACTTGAAGTCTTCAGCAAGGTCAACCCAGTAGGGAATTAGTAATCCACCAAGCAGTGGTGACCCGAACAGGACATCCGAACTCTCGTGCAGCATGCGCCACCTTCGCAGAGTCAGAACCGGTGCCTCCGTTTCTCCCGCGGGAAGAATCTCCGCTACGACCTGTGCCTCGTAGAACCCCGACCCCAATGCCGTGACGATGCATGGCCCTGAGGGCACTCCCTCGATTCGGTATCGGCCGGCAGCATCCACGGTTGCTGTGAACACAGCTTCCCCGACCGTGGCAGTCACCGTTACGGCCCACTGAACGCCATCCTCGCCTTCTACGACCACCGCTCCCAGGAGAGCCCGGCCCTCCACGAGATCATCCGGTTCGACAAAATCCCCCGTTGTCCCATCCAGTTCCGGGGCAACATCCCTCGGCTCCGGCGCCGTACTTAAACTTCCACACCCACCAGAAATCATCACTAGCCAAGCGGCCAGAGAAGCTTTAGAGAAGTACCCAGGCATTCGGCCCTCCATTGTAACTGCTCAAACGGCCAATGCCTTATACCAGAAACAGATCACAGATGTCCAATCGCACCTGCCAGAGGGATCCGCGCTGTGAGAGAATCCGGCCCGACTTCTTGGCTTTGGGGATCGTGCAGAAGGCGCCCAAGTAGGTTGGCGTTGTCGGTCGAGCGGGGTGTGGCACGAAAACGGGGCTT
>Ga0302238_1001446_pt1 | contig 19224 bp, 13 predicted proteins | sample AAG_UR_Asn_MG_FD_193527 | JGI IMG/M metagenome (GOLD analysis project Ga0302238, IMG submission 193527) | Enriched activated sludge microbial communities from anaerobic digester in WTTP, New Holstein, Wisconsin, United States - AAG_UR_Asn | ecosystem: Engineered > Bioreactor > Anaerobic >...
GATGTTCATCGGCATCGTGGTGGTTCTGGCGGGGCTCTTCTTCGTTCTGACCACCACTAGACTCATAGTGGAGAACCGCCGCAAAGAGATCGAGGTGCTGCTGCTGGTTGGAGCCACCAGGAACTTCATAAGGATTCCGCACTACGTTGAGGGGATGATTCAGGGGTTGCTTGCCGGCGGCTTCGCTTTTCTGGTTGTGGTGGCGCTGCAGAACCGCCTCATGGGCGGTCTTCGGGCCGATGCCGGGCTGGAGATCCCTGTCACTCTGCTGCCCCCGGCCATGGTCGCCTGGTTTGTTTTGGGTGGTGTTGCCCTGGGCGTTGCGGGTGGCGTCCTGGGGGTAGCCCGCTACCTACGGTTGACCAGATGATCTCGGGCTCTCCGCTTCGGCGCTTCTACGGGGCCCTCTGCGCCCTTGCAATGGTTGCCCTGGTGCTTGCCGTGGCCGCCAACGGCGTGATTTGGGCCCAGACGCCGCAGGCAGATATTCGCTCCACTATGCTCATGGACTACATCAACACCTTGGAGAAGGACCTCCTGGACCTTAACTCCAAGCGCCGCGATATGGCCCGCATTCAAGAGCAGATCCTCAAACGAATTCAGTGGATCGAGGAGAAGACCAAGAAGGTGGATGGCAGGGTCTCCCGTGTTCAGGCACAGATTGCCCGGCTGGTTAGAAGCCTCGTTCACATGAAGCAGCCCGACGATCTCCTGCTCTTCTTCAGCATGGAGCGCTACCACGATCTGCACCTGTTCAAGCGGCTGGTCAGAAACACCACCGTGTCACTCTTGCAACGCCTTGAGGTGACCCTGCGGGAGAACCAGAAGGATCTCGGCGAGCTGCGCCGCAACAAAGAGGAGCTGGCCACCTTCCAGAAGCGACAGGCCGCAGTTGAGCAAGAGCTCTTCGAAGTAGAGGGACTGATCTCCGCAAAGAAGGCCGATCTTGCCGCGAGACAGGCGAAGATCGCCGCAGTGGAGACCCTCTTCATGACCCAGGCCTCGGTCAGCCAGGATGGTGCGCAGGTGATCCCGCCCCACGGCGAAAAGGCATCCATTGGCCCCTTCAGTGAAGCCAAAGGGAACCGCTCGCTCCAGATCCCTGTCAGTCCCGGCAAGGTCATAAAGGCATTCAACAGAGACGCCAGAGCCCCTTACGGAAATATGCGCATGTCTCGTGGCTGGGTGCTGGTGCCCTTGGTCAAAGAGTCAAAGAAGGGAAAGGACAACCCCGAGTCGGTATACGTGCGAAGCCCGGCGGAGGGTAAGGCCGTCTATAGTGGTGACGTCCCGGGCTTCGGCCTCACCCTTATCATTGAACACGAGAAACGCTACCACACGGTCTATTCCAACCTGCACAGAGTGCTTGTTGCTAAAGGAGAGCACATCAAAGAGGGGCAGGCAATCGCCTCGGTGAGATCTGCCGACAGAACCAAAGTCCTCCCCTGGGTCTACTTCGAGCTTCGAGAGGAGCGCCTGCCCGTGGACCCGAGAGAGTGGTTCAGGCTTAGAGCTGTCTCTAAGAACGAGCGCTGAAAACCAGCCGCTGACACCTCCCCGCCGTGGATGCAGATTTGGCCATTGCCCCGCCGGTGGCTTTCATAGTCCGTACCGCGCCCCCCCGGCCCAAGTGGAATAGAGCGTTAGTGCGCCATTCCCGTTGCCAAGCTGCGGGGGTTGATCTACTCTTCTACGGCAGGTTCTCGGGAACCACTGGCAGGAGGCGATGTCCCTGTCTCTTCTCTCTTCCGTTCAGGATGGGAGCTGCCACAAAACGGGGGATGCTCATGAAGGTCAAATGCAGCAAATGTAAGCATGTTATCAATGTGAGCGATGACAAGCTTGAGGGAAAAGAGGGGAAAATCAAGCTTCGATGCCCTTCTTGCAAGACAGCATTAGCAGTCAAGCTCCCCTCCAAGACGGGCGCTGCCTCCGAGGGTGAACCGGTATGGTACTACTCGCTGGATGGCAATCAGGAGGGTCCGGTAAGCGTCGAGGTCATGAAGAGCCTCATCATGGATGGGAAGCTTCATGGTAACTCCGACGTGTGGCGCCCAGGGCTTGACGCATGGGTGAAGGCCTCAGTGCTTCCCGAGCTGTTTGAGGGCACCGGAAAGAGTGCCGCCCTTGAGGCACCCGTTGCGGGTTCCAACGAGCTCTTCATGGAGAAGACCATGGAGATTGACTCTGTAGCGCCCGATCAGCTTCCTAAGATGGAAGAGCTGGCGGCCGCTGCCGACTCGATGCAGGCTGAAGAGCCCAAGGCCGAGTACGACCCCGCAAAGGCTGCTCTGGAGAGGTCCAGGGCCTACCTCGCCAAGTCGGCAGAGACCTACGCCGCTGCCCCCGCAGCTCCTAAGGAACCAGACGACGGAGACATCTTCGGCGGGTTTGACGCGGGCGGCGAAGCAGAGGACGGAGACTTCGAAGCGCAGGATGATGCGCCTGCCAATCTGGCCCATACGCGACGTGAGACCTCGGTCCTCTTCTCCATCGATGATGCTATTGGCGGGAAGAAGGGCAAAAAGAAGAAGCGTAGCCCCGATGGCGGGTCCACTGTCGATTCCGGGCTTATTGACATAAGGCAGATGGGGGTTGGCAAGCAGGAAGACGACATATTCGCCTCCTTCTCCGGCGGTTCGGTGAGCAGTTCCCTGGACGAGTCCTCGGTTATTGCGGGTGGCAAGGGTGCTTCAATAGCCACTACCGCAATCAACGTTCCGATTCTCAAGCGAAAGAAGAAGTGGCCCTTCGTTGTTGCGGCCGTTGCGGTGGGGCTGCTGCTGGTTGTGGGCGGCGGCGGCTTCTACTGGGCCTTCCACGCCTACTTCGGCACTGGTTCGCCCAAGTGGCTCGAAGGCCAGCTCAGAACCTTGCATACCAACGCTCTCAATGAGTCGACGAACCTGGCCAAGAAGAGCGGCGAGGAGTTGCAAGCCCAGAAGGATGCAAAGCTCAAAGAAATCGACACGAAGCTCGATGCTGCCAGAAAGGCTCACGAGACCAGAGTCGCCTCCCTGGAGGCTGACTTCCGATCGCTGAGGGACGAAGAGGTCAAGGCCTTCGAAACCGAACGAGAGGCCCTGGATAAGAGGCGTTCGGAATTGCAGGAGAAGCTTGGCGCCCTGGCCAACAAGAAGCAGGAAGTCGTCGTTGTCAAAGAGGTAGCGATAGAACCCAAGAAGGTCGAGCCCGAAGACGGGGGGACCAAAGAGGCAGCGAACCCCACCCAGGATGACCAGAACACCAAGAAGGCAACCAACGACTCCGGCTCCAAGAAGCAGGGCTCGGGCAGCAAAACGTCGGGCAACGAAAAAGCTAAGACACCGGAGAAAGAGAAAGCCAAAGAACCTGAAAAGGAGAAGGCCGGCACCGGTGGCGGCACTCAGGCAGCTAAAGAGCCAGCGAAGACCGAAGAGAAGAAGAAGACCGGCAACGAAGCCGACGACATCCTTAAGAAGGTCGACGGCGGCGGCGAAAAGGTGGTTCAGGCTGACACCGCACAGCTCAGACCCCTCAGCAACACCGACATAACCAAGGTGGTTGGCGAGAATAAGGGCAAGTTTAGAGACTGCTACGACAGATACGGCGGTGGCCTGCAGCCCAGCACCATCCGCACCAGGGTCACTATCTCGCCCTCGGGTGATGTGAGCTCCGTTGTTGTCTCGTCGGCTGAGTTCGCTGGAACAGCCCTCGGAAACTGCGTCCGTGATGCCCTCAAGAACGCCAAATTCCCGGCCTTCGGCGGCAACGCAGTCACCAAACCAGTAAGCGTCCGAGTACCCTAAACGGCTGGCCCGGTATCTCGCCCGCCCCAAACAATGAAGGTCAGTGGTTCAGGTGCCGGCAGCAGCAGGATCTCAATGCAAAAACTACCCTTTGTGAAGTATCACGGCGCCGGAAACGACTTCGTCTTCCTAGACAAGCGCCATTTGCCCTCGGAACCATCTCCCGAACTTGCCATCTGGCTGTGCCATCGCAACTTCGGCATAGGAGCCGACGGCCTGCTCATCCTCTCTTATGAGCCGTCGGGAACCCCCCGAATGACCATTATCAACAGCGATGGCTCCAAAGCCGAGATGTGCGGGAACGGCATCCGCTGCTTTGCCAGCGAACTGGTCCAGAAGCACAACGCCCCCAAGAGCATCACCATCGTTACCGACGCCGGCGAGAAACCCTGCCGCGTCTCGGACTCCAACGGACGCTGGACCGTCGCCGTGGAGATGGGCCCCATTTGGGATGAAGGCGGGAAAGCACTGCTCTCCAGAGCGATTGCCCCGGAAACCATCGAGGTGGCCGGACGCCTGCTTCAGTTCTACCCCGCTTCCACCGGCAACCCCCACGCCGTCCTCTTTGGCCGCTTCTCCCGAGCCGAAATGGAAAAGCTGGGCCCAGCCCTCACGGCCCACCCCAGATTCCCCTTCCAGACCAACGTAGAATTCGTCAACCCCCGGAACAGAAACGAACTCGACGTCACCGTCCATGAACGCGGCGCCGGCTTCACCCTGGCCTGTGGCACCGGCTCTCTGGCCTCCGTGGCAGTGGCCATCGCAACCGGGGCCTGTGACCCCGACCAAACCGTCCTGGTCCACCTCCCCGGAGGTGACCTCAAGTTCAACGTCGTCCCCGACTTCTCTGCATCCCTCATGGAAGGGCCGGCAGAGCGAGTCTTTGAAGGCACCATCAACCTGCCCGAGGAGTTGGCAAGATGAGAAAGAGCCAGGGAATACTTCGGGCCCCCTTCTATAATATCGAAAAATTCGATAAGCCTATGAAGGACTACTGGGGCAAAAGAATAGCCCGCCCCATTTCAATACATAAACTTAAAACCGCATTTGAACATATTCAATATGGCGGCGGTAAGGAGGTCTCCTTCCTTAGAGACCTGGAGAAGGCCCTTGTCTCCGGTGGCCGACCTTTCAAGAAGGTCAGAATTGAGCTCTTTCAGGAGGGGCTCTACCAGTGGGTCTTCCTGGTCTCAGGCAGCTTTGGCCGAAGCACCGCCGGCCCTGTTGTAATGCTCCTGGCCAAAGATGGAAAGCGCTTCAGCTCCGTGGCCAGACAAGAGTTCACACTGCTCAACGTGCTCCACGAACGTAACAACAAGCAGGTCGCCAAGACCCTCGGCTCAACTACGGTCACTGTGGAAACCGAGCAGGGACCCCAAGAACTCTTCGGCTACTTCACACAGCTCATCCCTGATTTCACCGAGCTTGGCATCGACGCCGAGCACCGCTTCTACATGGTCGGAATTCAGCAGGTAGAGCGTCTCTCCCTGCGGGCCTCAGACCTCATGAGAAGTAGAATCCTTGAACTGCTTGCCTCGCTGTATGAACCGGAGACCGGCTCTGCCCTTGTGGACGTTGAGGTCAACTCCGGCGATTTCCTCGGGAGAATCCTTGAGGGCACCGTGGATGTTCGGCTCATCGCCGTGCGAAGGCTGCGCTCGGGCATGGCCCCCGCCGGCCTGCTTCGGGCCCTCATGCGCCCCATGGGCGAGCACGCCGAAGCCAAAGTCTTCTTGTACCCCGAGGCCGCCAGAAACATCATCGACGCCCTCATGACCGGCCTGCGAAGGGCCTACAAAGGTGACCGAGACGCTGCGGCCCTTGCCCTCCGCAAAGGCCTCAAGAAGAACGCCGACGGTGACAGCCCCTTCCCCCGGGAAGGCCTCTCCTGGACCATGCTCCTGGACCACATGGACCGCATGTACCCCCCGCCTCGCTGAGCAAAATCACTTCATCGCCCCCCTCCAAGCTGGTTTTGGGCCCACCGGTGCCCCCGCTTCTTTGGCAAGCCTCCCCAGTTGTGTATGATCTGCCCGTAGTACCCGCCAACTCAGCCCATGGAGGAGCCCTTTGAAACCATTCACCCCAAGCTCGGCAATACCCCGACGGTGCAATCTCAACCCCACGGCCCTGGCCATGGTGACTCTGGTCGCCCAGGCCGCCACCACCCTTCTATTCTTGGCAGCGCCCGCTGCGGCCTTGGCAGAAGAGGGATTGAGAGAGCCCACCGATTGGCGCTATGACGGGGCCTCGGGCTCTTCCGCTAGAACCAAGGCGGCCTTCTCCGCCAAGGAGCAGGTGGTCAAGCAGCTTTTCAAGAAGGCCGGTGCTGCTTTTCCCCCCAAAGCGCTGCTCATGAGAGTCTACAAGGCCGAACGGAGAGTCGAGGTTTGGGCCTCTTCTAGCCGCAACAAAGCATACAAGTTGGTTGCCAAATACGAAATATGTTCAGCGTCGGGAGTGCTGGGACCAAAACGAAAAGAGGGCGATATGCAGGTGCCCGAGGGATTCTATATCATCGATTCCGTAAATCCTCACAGCAACTTCTACCTCTCACTTCACGTCAACTATCCCAACGCCTCAGATAGGATTCTGTCGAACGAGAAGCGCCCCGGAAGCGCCATCATGATCCATGGCAACTGCGTCTCCGCCGGCTGCTTGGCCATGAGTGACGAGCGCATTCAGGAGATTTGGGTGATGACCCAGAAGGTGAGGGAGGCCAAGGGTCCCGTGGACGTGCATATCTTTCCATCCGCCGACTGGGCCACCGTTCTTAAGTCGAAGCACTACACATCTCACAAAGATTTTTGGATTAATCTCAAGGAAGGCCACGACATATTTGAGAAGACTCTAATACCGGCACGCTACACGGTCGACAAGAAAGGCAAGTACGTCTTCACCAAGTAGGTCTCAGAAGTTTGCGGCCCCTGCCGCACCATCGGCGCCAGCTCCGCCGTTCAAGCCCATAGAGGGGCCACCGGCTCCGCCAGATCCACCGCTGCCTTGAATCAGCATGTTCGTCCCCGGGTCCTTGTAGTCTGCCAGAGCGTTGGGGTCTACTCCGTGGGCAAAAATGGCATAGGAGGCACCGCCGCAGCCACCGCCGCCACCGGCTCCGTGTCCGCCCTGACCACCGTTTCCACCCGTGCCTCCACGCCTGGTGCAGAGGATGTTTGAGCCCCCGCTGTCAACGCTGAGACCACCAGCACCACCGGCCGAGCCTGCTCCGCCGGTACCACCGGCACCACCGGGGCCGCCGGCGCCACCGTTAGCGCTCTCTACGGTATTCCCAAAGAAGTCGGGAACCGACGCTGGAGCGCTGGTGAAGAGCAGGAAGACGCCGAAGGAGCCGCCGCCGCCGGTTCCGCCCGTTCCGCCGGTACCAGCACAGCCACCGGCACCACCGCCGCCGCCGCTGGCACCAATGCGGTCGGTGCAACCGGATGTGGTTCTGTCCCCGCCACCGCCGGCACCGCCACCGCCGCCGCCAGCACCGTGCGTGCCCGAACCGCCCGCAGCACCGCTGTTGCTCGTCCAGAACCCACCCACCGAAACGCTGCCTTCACGGCTTTGGGCCACGGCCACGGTGCAACCCGCAGCGCCTGCAGCCCCCTGGGCCCCGTTGGCCCCGTGAGCACCATCGGAGCCCTCGAACTGGCCCCCCGATGGAGTGGTGCATGTTGATGCGTTGCCGTCGCTGCACGCAGTTACGGTACCGTCGTAGCCTCCAGAGCCGCCAGTGCCCCCTGGGTTGCTCCCCAAGCGCCCGTTGCTGCCATTTTCGGAAGAAGCAGGCGCAGTCCCCCCTACGGGACAGCCCGCATCGCCGCCATCGCCACCATGGACCGCTGTAGTGCCACAGGTTCTCGCACCGCCGATTCCTCCAAAGGCCTCGGGCTCTACATAGTCGCTGGTGCAGTTGCGCGTATCGATGATGAAAGCATTCACGCCCGAATTACCGTCGCCGGAAGTTCCCCCGGGTCCGCTGACCCCTGGCGTTCCAGCACTGCCGTTGCCTCCATTGCCTGCATACACTGTATTGTTTGAGAAAGTAAACGCATTCGTGGAGTCCTTAATATACACCGCGTAAGAACTCCCGCCCGAAGTGTTATTGCTTTTACCGAAAATAGTGAAGCCGTCCAGAACTGTACTGTCTTGGGCACCGGTAATGGATACAACATTCACTGCCCCGGGCTTCTGCGTGGAGAAGGTCTGGCCCATTATAACCGTCTCGTAGGAGACCTTGCTTCTCTTCTGGAAGTCTGATGAGTAGCCGCCGTAAACCCTGACGCCGGCCACCATGGTTATGGACTGGCTGTAGACTCCCGTGGCCACGTAGATATCACGCTTGCCCTGCTCCACCGCCCTGGCCATGGCCGCCTGGATGGTCAACATTGGGGTATCCTCCGTGAGACCCAGGTTGGCATCAGAGCCGTTCTTGGCCACGAAGATGGAGTTGCCCAACTCACCGTCAACACCATCGCAGTTGCTGTCCTCGCCAGCCGGGTCCGGCATGTCGTCGTAGGACTTCCACTCGCACTCGCAGCCGTCGCCGGGGTTCATGTTGACGTCGTAGTAGCCGCCGATGCACTCCATGGTGCAACTGGGCACCGTAAGCGTGGCGTCGCACCTGGCCAGAGCAAAGGGATACGACAGGAAGAGACAGTTGTTTCCACACTGGCCGCAGTTGGTATCCTGCGTGTACTTGCCCCCCGTCACGAAGCCGTCGTCCACAATACCGTTGCAGTCATTGTCCTGGTTATCACAGACCTCGTCAGGCAGCACGCACTGCTCCCAGCCCGTGGCGCCACAGAGTTGTGAGCCATAGCAGGTAGTGAAAGGGTCACCGGGCGCAGGTTCCACAGGCCAGGTCACGCTGCAATCACGCCCGATACCCACATTGGCCGGGCTACACGAGCAGGTGTTTGATACGGGCACGCACTGGCTACCCTGGGGGAAGCTGGCGCAACTGTACCCTGAGGGACAATCGCTGCCTTGAGTGCACGCCTTGCCGCAGTACTTCCCGTCGGACATATCGAGGCACCTGGATCCGGCAAGCAGGCAGTTCTCGTCTGTGGCACATGGCTCGCACAACGTGGTTATCGTTGGAATGCATTGATAATCATTCAACTTAACATATCCAGGGTCGCAGCTTTCAACCACGCACCGAGGAGGATCCATATCGGCATCGCACCGAGCCGTGGCGTTGAGGAATCCTACGGCGCACGATATGGAGCAAGACCCGCAGGTGCCGAAAGCGGCATAGTCTCCATCGAGGTTCTTGAAATCTTCGTCCACGTCGCCATCACAGTCATTGTCGAGATAATCGCATGCCTCGGGGGCCGCACTGGGGGCCTGGCAGACCCAGCCCGCCGGGCCCAGGCAGACGGCGTTCCCGTCGCAGGTACCGAAGCCGTTGCTGGTTGAGCAGGGCATGGTAGCCGGAAGGTCGTTGTCAATGGGCCCATCGCAGTCGTTGTCGATTCCGTCGCAGATCTCCAGCATTGGAACCATGGCCGTACAGGCCGACCAGCCCGATGACGAATTGCACGTCTCCAGGCCGTAGCAGGTACCAACGCCGTTGCTGTTGGAGCAGGTGCGTTTGGCGCCGTTGGTGGCAGCGTTGCATTCACAGCTATTGGTCACGGGCAGGCAGAGTTCCTGGCCCGGGGCGTATTCGCTGCACTGGGTTTCCGCTGGGCATGTGCCCGATTCGGGGCAGGGCATGGCACACCGCTGCTTGCCGTCGATGGTGACGCAACTGGCACCCATGCAGTCGGCATCGCTGCTGCACTGCTGGCAGGTCATATCGGGCGGAACTACGCACTGGAACGGGCTTGCTTTCACATAACCATCGAGGCACTGGGCCACGACGCAACGAGGAACAGGGTAGGTGTCATCACAGGTGCCAATGGCGTTGGGAATCTGGTTAGCGCAATCGTTGAAGCAGCTTCCGCAGTGTTGGTCCGTATAGTACCTGCCCCCATCCTGGAAGGGCTCGTCCACGGTACCGTCGCAGTTGTTGTCAACGAAGTCGCACTCTTCCTCGGCCGGAGCCTGGGCCTGGCAAACCCACCCCGAGGCCCCGACACAAGTGGCAATACCGTCGCAGGTTCCGAAGGAGTTGCTGTTGGAGCAGGGCTGCGTTCCGGGCAGGCCGTCGTCGGCAGCACCGTCGCAGTCGTTGTCGATACCGTCACAAATCTCCTGAGCCGGCACTCTGGCGTCACAGGGGCTCCAGCCCGAGGCGGGATTGCATGTTTCAAAGCCGAAGCAGGAGCCAAACTCGTTGCCGTTGCTGCAACTACGCTTGGTGCCCGACGTCGCCACAGTGCACTCGCAGCTTCCGCTGGGGGGCAGGCAGAAGCTGCCCGACTCCCCAACCTCGGTACAGACGGTGCCCTCCTGGCACGACCCCTCCTCGCACGGGATGGCGCATCGTTTCTGGCCATCAACCAGAACACATTTGCTTCCCAGGCACTCGGTGTCGCTGTTGCAGGCAAGGCAGGTGGTATCGGGGGGAATGGCGCACTGGAAGGGGCTCACCTTGATATATCCGGCCTCGCACTCATCAACGACGCAACGAGGTACAGGCAGGGTTCCATCGCACACGGCAGTGGCGTTGGGTATCTGGCTTGCGCAAGCGTTGTAACAGGCGCCGCAGTGTTCGTCGGAGACGTACTTTCCTGCCTCTTTGAAGAGTTCGTCAACCTCTCCATCGCAGTCATTGTCGAAGTAGTCGCACTCTTCCTGGGCCGGCACCTGGGCCTGGCAGACCCAACCTGGAGCCCCCATGCATGTGGCGTTCCCTTGGCAGGTGCCGTGTTCGTTGCTGCTTTCGCAAGGCTGAGTGGCCGGCAGCCCGTCGTCGGAGACCCCGTTGCAGTCGTTGTCTACACCGTCGCAGAGCTCCATGGCCGGCAACCTGGCATCGCACGGCGTCCAGCCGGACCCCGCAACGCAGCTCTCGAAGCCGTAGCAGATGCCATACTCGTTGGTTTGGGAGCATGAGCGTTTCGTTCCATTGGACATGGCGGAGCACTCGCAGCTTCCCGTATCGGGCAGGCAGTATTTGGTGCCCGTGCCGAGGTCAGTGCAAACGGTGCCTTCGGGGCAGGTTCCGAAGTTGCAGTGGTTAACGCAGCGGTTCTGTCCATCCAACAGCAGGCAGGTTGAACCGAGACAATCGGCGTTGGTGGTACAAACCTGGCAGGTCATATCCGGCGGAATAATGCACTGGAAGGGACTGACCTTCACATACCCCGGGTTGCACTTACTGACCACGCACCTGGGCTGCTGCCCTGAGCTATCGCAGATTCCTTCGGCGTTGGGGATTGCTGTGAGGCATGAGTTCTGACAGGCACCACAATGCTCATCGAGAGCATAGACCCCGCTCACCTTGAAAGGCTCGTCCACGGTGCCGTCGCAATTATTGTCGATGTAGTCGCAGAGTTCCTCGGCAGGCTCAAGCGCCTGGCAGATCCAACCCAGAGAGCCCATGCAAACGGCGGTACCGGGACACTCGCCCCACTGGTTCACCTTCTCGCAGGCCGAGGTTGGGCCAAAGCCGTCATCGACCAGACCGTTGCAGTTGTTGTCCAGGCCGTCGCAGAGTTCAGGCAGCGCTTCCGAGGCGTCGCAGGTGCTCCATGCACCGCTTTCGGTGCAGGTTTCGAAGCCGTAGCAGGTTCCATACTGGTTGGCCAGCGAGCATCCACGTTTGTTGCCCAGGTTGGCCGAGGAACAGTCGCAGCTTCCCGACAGCGGCATACAGACCGAGCCTTCGGGGCGAATCTGGCACTCGTGGCCTTCGGCGCACTGCCCCCCTTCTCCGCAAGGAACCAGGCAGTACCCCACGCTGCCAATCAATGCACAGACATTGCCGTAGCACTCGGCGCTGGTGCCGCAGGGCTTGCATCTGGTATCCGGGGGAACGATGCACTGATAGTCGTTGAGCTTGTAGAACCCCTCCTGGCACTGCTCCACCTTGCACTCGGCAACGGCGCCCGAGGCATCGCAGAATGCGACGGCATTGGGCAGCGCTCCGGAGCAATCTTTGGTGCAGCTACCGCAGCTGTGGAGGGTCGAGTACTTGCCGTCAACCAGGAAGCCCTCGTCCACGGCGCCGTCACAGTTGTTGTCCAGATAGTCGCATACCTCGGGGCCCGGCGTTGGGGCATTGCAGACGTAGCCCAGGGCCCCGACGCATGTTGCCACGCCACTGCAGGTGCCGTGGTCGTTAGAGCTTTCGCAAGGCTGCGTGTAGGCTATTCCATCATCGGGGATGCCGTTGCAGTCGTTGTCAAGACCGTCGCAGATCTCGTCGCCGGGCTCTTTGGCGGTGCAGCCAACCCAGCCAAGATCAACGTCACACAGTTCGTATCCCCAACATACCGCTTCGCCCGTGGTCTGGGAGCAGGGGCGCTGGGCCCCCTCGTTGCCTGGTCCGCAGTCGCAGGTGCCGTTGCGGGGCATGCAGACCGAACCGGCTCCGCCTTCCTGAGAAACACACTCGAAAGCAGCGGGACACTGATCGGCTTCGCAGGCCTTCGTGCAGAACTTCCCGAATCCCATATCAACGCAGACCCCACCTTCGCAAACACCGTCGTCGGCGCAGGGGCGGCAATAGGCCTCGCCCACAGGCAGGCACTGGAACTCGTTGGAAGCGTAGTAGCCATCTTCGCACAAATCGACGACGCAGAGTGGCACGGGCCTGGTTCCATCGCACCGGGCAGTGCCGTGGGGGATCATCCCCTCGCAGGTCTGGGTGCAGCTACCGCACGACTGCAGGCCCACATATTTGCCGTCAACTTTGAAATCCTCGTCCACTTCTCCATCGCAGTCGTTGTCCAGATAGTCGCAGCTCTCAAGCACGGGCTCCTGCGCAGTGCACATCCAGCCGTTCACGCCCATGCAGGTTTGGGTTCCGGTGCAGCTTCCCACTCCGTCCACCGACTTCTCGCAGGGTTTAGGAACCATCTCCTCGTCAAAGAGGCCGTCGCAGTCGTTATCCGAGCCGTCGCAGATCTCCTCTGCGGGGACCGGAGCGCTGCAGTCAACGAAGCCTACGGTCGGGTTGCACGTCTCGGTCCCGTAGCAGGTTCCGAAGTCGTTGGAGACCTGGCACTGACGCAGTGCTTCCCGTGGTATCCTCGGTGCAGGCACAGGTGCCACTCACGGGCGCACAGACGTCACGCTGGCCGAACTCGCTGGGAAGCGATACGCACGAGAACCCTGGGCCGCAGTCCGACTCTTTCTGGCAAGTCACGGCGCAATAAGAGGCATCCATCATCTGGGCGCAGACCGCCCCGGCGCATTGCGTGTCCTTCTCGCAGGGGTAGCACTGCTTGTTGGACTTGGGCATGCAGACGAAAACCTGGTCTGTTGCCGAAGTGGAGATGCCTTTGCAGATCCAGCCCACGGGGCACTCCTCCAGGCACTCCTCGGTGCAGACGTAGCCAAAGGGCCCCTCGACGCAATAGCCGCTGGTGCACTCGCTGTTGCCCTCACATGGACAGCCGAAGCCGAAGGGGGGCTCGCCACAGCCCGGCACCAGATCGCCAGGCAGATCCATGGTGGGAATATCCCAGGAGGCATAGTCTATGGCGATCTCATGGACCACCTCGGCCACCACCTCGGCCACATCGCTGGGCGCGGCATCGAGGTCCTGCTCCAGCTTGGTCGTGGTTCCGGAACCGGAACACCCCAAGGCAAACGTCCCTAGTACAAGGCCCACCAGAGCCCAGCTGTTTCTTCTAATCATGGCTATCCCTCATGGCTGCCTGAACGCCACCGCATAAGACCACGCAGTTTACCCCGTGGTGCCCCGAGTCGCAAGCCGCATTCCCGCATTGTAGGCCACTGTGCCAGGCCCCGAAGAGCTGCAGTCGGGCGCCTCAGCCCACCTGCACGGTGCCCCCCTGGCCTTGTGCTATTGCATTCTTTCTGTCTGTTCCACGGGTTTATCACCGGGCAAGGATACGAACTCAAGAGGCGGGAGTAAAGGCGCCCTTGACGGGGTGGGAATCAGGCAGCAAGACGCTTTGTGAGGGAGTCCGAGATGTCGGGGTGGTCTTCGAGGAATCCAACGGCCTGCTCGGCGCCCTGGCCCATGCGCTCGCCGTCCAGGCTGTACCAGGAGCCGGCCTTCTGCACGATGCCCTGATTCACTGCAAGCTCCAGCAACTCTGCCGTACGGTTGATGCCTTTGCCCCACACCAAATCCGTCTCGATCTCAGCGAAGGGCGGCGCCAGCTTGTTCTTCACTACCTTGAGGCGGATCTTGTTGCCCTTGATCCCTTCGCCGTCCTTTATGGCCTGGCCCTTGCGCACCTCGATTCTCACGCTGGAGAAGAACTTCAGGGCGTTGCCGCCAGTGGTGGTCTCGGGGTTGCCGAACATCACGCCGATCTTCATTCGGATCTGGTTGATGAAGAGAATCGTCGTGCCGTTGCGGTTGCACACCGAGGCCAGCTTCCTGAGCGCCTGGCTCATGAGCCTGGCCTGCAGACCAACGTGCTGGTCGCCCATCTCACCCTCAAGCTCCGCCTTGGGCACCAGAGCAGCCACAGAGTCCACCACGATGAAGCCCACCCCGCACTGCTGCGTGAGCACGCTGGCTATTTCCAGGGCCTGCTCACCGTAGTCGGGCTGCGATACCAGCAACTCATCCACGTTGACCCCCAACCGCCGGGCGTAGCCGATGTCCAGGGCGTGCTCGGCATCCAGAAAGGCTGTGACCAGGCCAGCCTTCTGGGCCTGGGCAATCATGTGGAGGGCCAGCGTAGTTTTGCCCGAGCTCTCCTGGCCGAACACCTCGATGATTCGCCCCCGGGGAATTCCTCCTATCCCCAATCCCCTGTCCAGCAGCAAGCTGCCACTGGGGAAGGTCACGACGTTCTCCCTGTCGGTGCCCCCCATGGCCATAAGCGAGCCTTTACCGAACTGCTTCTCTACCGTCTTGATCGCTTGAAGAATGCTCTCTTGGATACTCATAAATCTCCTCCATTGTTTATTAGACCAAACAAGAACCAAAGAACACATCATCTCCATATCCTATACAACCTACAACCCATACAAACAACACTCCTCAGCGCCCTACCCTCTCGTACAGGCCCCCGGGGCAGGGTCTCGTGGATCGGCCCCTGTTCGGCTCTTGGTCTGCCCTGGGGATGTGGCGTTGAGAGCAACGGTGCAGCCATCAGATCACCGTGTCCAGTTGGCGGTAGTTGAGGGCTTGGGCCACGTGGTCCAGGCCGATATCAAGCCGGTCATCGAGGTCAGCGAGGGTTCTTGCCACTTTGAGCACTCGGTCGTAGGAGCGTGCGGAGAGTCCCCGTTTTTCGAAGGCAGTTGCCAGGGTCTTCTCGGCTTTGCTATCGATCTTGCAGAAGCTTGCCACTTGAGACGAGCTCATGCTGCCATTGCAGAAGGTGCCCGTTCCTGCGAAGCGCTGGGCCTGGAGCTCCCTGGCCCGGATCACTCGGGCTCTGAGCTCGGCGGAGGTGGGACCGTTCTTTTGGGTGCGAAGCTGGTCGAATTCTACGCCTCGGACATCGACGTGCATGTCGATGCGGTCCATGAGGGGTCCGGAGATTCGGGACATGTAGCGTTTCACGGCGAATTCGTCGCATGTGCACTCTTTGCGTGTGGATCCACGGTTACCGCAGGGGCAAGGATTAAGGGCAGCGACGAGGACGAAGCCCGAGGGGAAGAGGCAGCTCATGCTGGCTCTGGAGATTGTCACGATGCGATCTTCAAGGGGTTGGCGAAGGCATTCCAGGACGGTGCGAGGGAATTCGGGCAGTTCGTCGAGGAAGAGCACTCCGTTGTGGGCCAGGGAGACCTCACCGGGTCGAGGGATGCTTCCTCCGCCCACGAGGCCGACGTTGCTGATGGTGTGGTGGGGGGCTCGGAAGGGTCGTTGGGTGACCAGTCCAGTGTGTCGCCCCAACAGGCCCGAGACGCTGTACACCTTGGTGGTTTCCAGGGCCTCTTCGGGGCTCATGGGGGGCATGATTCCGGGCAGTCGGCGGGCCAGCATGGTTTTCCCGGAGCCAGGAGGGCCGGCCATGAGGACGTTGTGTCCTCCGGCGGCGGAGACGACGAGGGCCTCTTTGACCCACTCCTGGCCTTTGACATCGGCCATGTCGGCCACGCCGGAGGCGCTGGCGCCGGCCATGGGCGTGGGGCGCACGGGTTCCAGGCTTTCGCCGGGGCGTCCTTTGAGGTGGGCTATGAGTTCTCCCAGGGTTGCGGGAGCGTAAACGGTAATACCCTCTACCACCGCTGCCTCTTGGGCATTAGAAGCTGGGACGAAGGCTCGGCTGAGGCCACGGTCACGGGCGCAGATGGTCATAGGCAGGACGCCGGGCACGGGTCTCAGCTCGCCTGTGAGCGACAATTCGCCCACCACGAGGCTTGACTCCACCTCCTCGGGGCTCAGTTCGCCCTCGGTGACCAGCAGGGCCAGGGCTTGGGGGAGGTCATAGATGGTACCCCGCTTCGGCACATCGGCGGGGGCCAGGTTGACCACGATGCGGTGGGTAGGAAAGTCTACCCCACTGTTGACCAGAGCACTCCGAACCCTGACCCGGCTCTCCCGAACCGCTGCCTCAGCCAGCCCCACAACTTCGTAGGAGTTCAACCCTGCGCTGGTATCGCACTCAACGGTGACCAGGAAGCCATCAACACCCATGACCCCTGCCGACATGACCTTGGAAAGCATCGCATCACCTCCACCCCCTGTGTCGCCCCGGAGCGGAAAGCCAAGCGATATTTTTCAAGGCTACCCCACCGGAACCGCCACGCCCACGCCGCCCGGCGACGCCCCCTTAGAGCGCACCGCATACCGGGGCCCACCGCCTACAACGGGCGCACCGCCCACAACGGACGCACCGCCCACAACGGACGCACCGCCTACAACGGGCGCACCGCCCACAACGGACGCACCGCCCACAACGGACGCACCGCCTACCCAGGGCTCCGGCGCCGGCGCTGCCGTCGCCTCCGGCCTGGGCCATTTAAGGCGCCGCCCCCCTGGGGCTCTGTTCGGATTTGGATTTGTTCTGGAACGGTTGAGGGAGATCGGCCCCGCCGTTGGGGGATACACGGCTTGTGTTCTCTTTGGCGGCCCGTCCGACGGTGCCACGCATCGTCAGCGCAGCGTCAGGTCAACGTCACGCTCCCGGCCCGGGTTCGCCATCTTCCAGCTTGAATCCGATTAGTTTGCGACTTCTGTCCGGTTGCCCGAGCAGATCTCCGATGACCTCCATCACGGCGTTGATGGAGGCGTCGTGGACGTCCACCCTGCTGCGTAGCTTGTCCAGCTCATGGGCCAGCCGGGTCTGGGTGATGGCCATCTCTCGCAGGCGGACGAAGGACCGGACCACATACACGCTGGCGGCAACAGCGGCGGGCGTGTTGAGGACGGTGGCCATCATGATGGCGCCGTGCTCGGTGAAGGCGTAGGGTAGGTATCTGCGACCACCCCTGCCGTTTGAGGTCGCAAATTGCGATCTCAAACGTGCCGCCTCTTCCACCGTGAGTCGAAACATGAAGTCCTCGGGGAAGCGGCCTGCATTTCGGCGTAGGTGCTCGTTCAGACGGCTCGTGGTCACCGAATAGACTGCTGCCAGATCCACGTCCAGCATCACCCGCTGACCACGCACCACGTAGATTGAGCTCGCAATCCGCTGCGGCACTTCTCTGGTTGTCTCGTCGGCCAGGCTCGACCTCCAAGCACTCTGTCGGGAGTTGGCAGCGGAAGCGAGAAGATGTTGGCGGTACGAGCTTGAGGGCGGGGTTTGAGGTCACAAATTGTGACCTCAAGATTTCGGATTGGTAATTCGGTCAGATTCTGCTGATTCTATTCAGTTTTGGCCGCCTGCTGGTTGCCTGTAGGAGCCGTCGACAACACCGGCTGGCGCCAGCGACGACCTTGGAAGGCGGACTTGGCGCCGTAGGGGGCTCCGGCACCGGGTTTCGACGCGCCCCGAGGAGGGCGGGGGCTGCATCTAGACCACTGCTCGCCATTCTCGTCCCCCCCCGTCGACTCGGCCTTTGGCCGGCTCCCATCGAAGGGCCTGAGCGGCCCCCTCTGGGCCGTCGAAGGCGGGGTACACGGCTGCTGGGTGGATCGAGATATGTGAGCAGCCGTGTAGCGGGACTTGATGATCGGGCCTGGGATTTCACTGGCAGAGGCTAAGCTCCGGGCGAGTTGCCTAACGGGTGGAGCAAACGGTCGGCGGTGCAAGCATGGCGACGACGGCCCGTTGAACAACGAGTTAGACCTCACTTCTTGCCATCAGTGACCGCACGCTTGACGTGGAGCAGGAACTTGTGACCTTCATGGCTAATGATTAACCTCTTAAAGTACGGTGCCGATTTGGTTATGAGTCTAACAACCACAGACCAACAACAATATCTTCAAGTAGCGAGGCTGTGAAATCGATATCTAGTGGCAGCTTATGGCCGGGCACGGAAGTGCAGCGAAGTTCGGTATGCGCCCGGGCTATGTCGCGGTCATTGGGGATGCCGGGGTCATCCATCAAGATCGAGGCCGAGTTGTTTGGCCTCCAGCGGAGTGAGGCCCATTGCGACAGAAATCCTGAGCATCTCGGACACGCCCCTTGCCTGCTTGTATGCCTCAAGGATGATCTCGGAGCGCTCAGTCTCGGGTACGCTTGCCCACTCGTCCCACGAGACGTAGACCCGGAAATTGTCCGAGAGGCGTACGTCTTCCTCGACGATCCTCGGGAAGGCGGGAAGCCCGGATTCGCCAGCGAGGTGGCGTACGAGTTCGGCAACAAATCTGTCATGTTCCGGATGATCCTTGGGTCCCAAGCGCTTTCTTATAACTGGCATGGCATCCTCAAATATACAGCGACACGTAGTGCCTGTCGATCCAATCGACCTCTGCGACAAGCAGTTCCAAGTCCACTCGTGACGAATATGCTCGCTTGTACCGCATCTCGATCCACCAACGGTCATAAATTGCATCCACAGCGACTCTAAGTCTCCTGATTTGCTGGCGCCCAGCACGTGCGATGCTCAAGAGTGAATGGTGTTTGGACCGCCCGATGAAATTGACGTTCAACATCCGAGTTCCTCCATCTCTCTTTCGCAATAACTCGCCCCTCGCTTCAGCTTCCCGCTCGTATCATCCTGGCAGACCACCACTGCTATTCCTCCAGCCACGACTCCATTATGGAACGGTATGGTTGGTCAGCACTTCTGGTCAAGGCCTTTCTCCCCGAGCTGCACAGGCTCTTCTGGGTGCCGGGCCGGCGCGGTCCGTCCGTTTCCACCGCTTCGTAAGAGTTCAACCCTGCGCTGGTATCGCACTCAACCGTGACCAGGAAGCCATCAACACCCATGACCCCTGCCGACATGACCTTGGAAAGCATCGCATCACCTCCACCCCCTGTGTCGCCCC
>Ga0302238_1001447_pt1 | contig 19223 bp, 17 predicted proteins | sample AAG_UR_Asn_MG_FD_193527 | JGI IMG/M metagenome (GOLD analysis project Ga0302238, IMG submission 193527) | Enriched activated sludge microbial communities from anaerobic digester in WTTP, New Holstein, Wisconsin, United States - AAG_UR_Asn | ecosystem: Engineered > Bioreactor > Anaerobic >...
CATGGCCACCAGCGAGTGCATCATCGTGGAAAGGACGTTCTTCTGACGAACCATACCGCCATAGAACAGGGCCAGGCCAGGAATCATCAGCAGCACCAGAGCAGATGAAACCAGCATCCAGGCTGTGTCTCCGGTATTCAGCACCGGCTTAACATCAGGCGGTGTTGCCGGTGCAGCAGCAGGTGCAGCAGTGGCGGCTGCCGGTGCAGCAGCGGGTGCAGCAGCATCGGTTGCCTTGGGCGCCTCTGCTGCAACAGCGGCAGCCGGAGCGGCATCCTTCTTTTCTTCAGCCATGGCGGAGACCCCTGCCATCAAGGTGAAGAGCGAAAACATGAGCAAAACGAGTGTGTACTTCAGTTTCATGACCAACCTCCTGATTCTATGGTTACACGTCTTTTTTGTATGCCTCAGATTGCATCGCCGCCGGTCTCGCCGGTGCGAATCCGTACCGCCTCTTCAAGGCTGATCACAAAGATCTTACCGTCACCGATGCGACCGGTCTTGGCGGTGTTCTGAATCGCCTCAACCACCTTGCCGACCTGATCATCCGAAACCGCAATCTCAATCTTAACCTTAGGGATAAAGTCAACTACGTACTCGGCGCCACGGTACAACTCGGTGTGGCCTTTCTGACGTCCAAAACCCTTGACCTCACTAACCGTAATCCCTTCGATGCCGATCTCGTTCAGGGCATCCTTGACCTCATCCAGCTTGAACGGCTTGATAATCGCTTCTACCAGTTTCATCTGACTCTCCTTTCGCTGTCTGTATGATCACCATGCTGCATGCTTTCGCGGCACCTTATCGTTAAAAAGACCGGGGATTTCACACCCCGGTAAAGAAGGAGGACGTTACGGTGTTTATATAGGCGTCACCCGTAATCCTGTTGTCATCTTTTTAGCACCTACCATGCCAATTCATAAAAAATGCGCAAATATCGACTGTTGCGACGGATTTCGGCACTACAAGTACACGTCAAACCACCCAGACATGCCTAAAAAAGTTTCTGTTGCGCCCATATATTCGGCATTTAATTCAATCCGCACTGTTTACTTTCGCAATTACGTGTGCCAAATCGCAGCAACTGCCCAGGATAGCTACAGTGCATATTTTTTTGCACATAGCTGCTCAAACAATTTACACATGATGGCCGGTACTCTCGTGCGAACGCGCCTGCAGGACAGGCATTTGCTCTCGTGAAATACGTCGTTGGGCCAATCAGAAGAAAAGGGGGATAGGGTCAAAGGCGGGGAAACTGACCTGATTTTTCGCGCTGTAAGCTCAAAATACAGCAGCGTCCACTGCCACACCGGCAATGGACGCTGCCATGGAAAGGAATCAGACGACTAATGCTGAACCTTACTCGGATTCCGTTTTCTGATGATAGCCTCCGCTCAACGGCAGGTGACGCAGGTTAAAGTCAGGATAGGCGGTAACCGCAACCTCATGCTGGTCAAGCCCTTCCAGCTCTTGATCCTTGGGCACCCGCAGCCCGATCACCATATCCACCACCTTGAAGAAGACCCACGAGATGATAAAGACATAAACGATGTTGGTCAGGGTACCGATGCACTGGGCCATGAACTGGCCAGCATCGCCGTAAAACAGGCCGGTTACCGGACCTTTGACGCCGTTCCAGCCGTCACCGTACTTGCCATCGGCAAAGAGACCCAGTGCCAGTACACCCCAGGCGCCGTTGGCACCGTGCACTGAAACAGCACCGACCGGATCATCAATCTTCAGTACCCGCTCAATAAAGAAGACACTCAGGACGCACAGGATACCACCAACAGCCCCGATCAAAACAGCAACCGGTGCCGTCACAAAGGCGCATGGCGCGGTGATGGCAACCAGGCCGGCCAGCAGACCGTTGGCGCTCATGGAGATATCCGGCTTGCCATAGCGTACCCACATATAGATCCAAGAAGAGAAGGCACCGGCAGCGCCGGCCAGCATGGTATTGGTAGCAACCACGCCAATCCGCAGATCAGTACCGGCCAAAGTGGAACCGGCGTTGAAGCCGAACCAGCCAAAGGCGAGGATAAAGCAACCTACCACCGCCATCGGAATATGGTGGCCGGGAATCGGGTTGGCGGAACCGTCTTTGTTGAACTTACCGAGCCGTGGGCCAAGTACCATCGCACCAGCCAAGGCACAGACACCACCGGTCAAATGCACGACCGAGGAGCCGGCAAAGTCAACGTGGCCATGTCCCAACCCGAAGTTGCTGCCCAGGGTTGCCAACCAACCACCACCCCAGACCCAGTTGGCGTATAAGGGGTAAATGATGGCAGAGACAAAGAATCCGTAGATAAAAAAGGACTTCATATTCCAGCGTTCAGCCATGGAACCGGTTGGGATGGTTGCTGTGGTATCCATGAAGACCATCTGGAACAGAAACAGGGTGAAGATGGCGGCATCATACGTATCGCCGGAAAGAAAAAAGCCCTTCATACCGAACAGACCAAAATCCTTACCGAACAGATGAATCACGAATTCGCTGTTGAGCGCCTTGGCGCCGCCCAACGCGGCAACGCCACCAACGCCGCCCATCTGTAACGCAAATCCGCAGACCCAATAGCCCAACAAACCCAGGGCGTACACCATGAAGTTCATGGCCATGGTATGTCCGGCGTTCTTTGCCCTGGTAAAGCCGGTCTCTGCCATGGCAAAACCGGCCTGCATGAACATGACCAGGAAGCCGCAGATCAGCGTCCAGGCAAAGTTGATGGAAATCTTGTTATGGCCGGCAACGTCAGCAACCTTGGCGGCCAACGGCTCGGCCTTACTCATTTTGTCCAGGTCATCCTGAGTCGGAGCATTGGCTGATGCGCCGACAACATCCCCGGCGACACCAATACCGGCACCACTGGGATCTGACACAGGTGCTGCCGCGGCAGGAGCAGCAGGAGCGGGAGCAGGCGCAGCGGCTTCGGGCGCCTTGGGAACTTCAGCGGTTGCTGCAGCTGCAGGCGCAGCATCCTTTTTCTCTTCTGCAAAGGCCGTTACACAGGCCTGGGCAGTGAGGAGTGCAAACATGAACAGAATGAGTGAATGCTTCAACTTCATAACCAACCTCCTGATCGTGATGGAATCGTCTCCTGGTAAAAGTCAAACCGCATCATTGCCGGTCTCGCCGGTCCGAACCCTGACCGCCTCTTCCAGACTCAGCACAAAGATCTTGCCATCACCAATGCGACCAGTCTTGGCGGTGTTCTGAATCGCCTCAACCACCTTGCCGACCTGGTCGTCTGAAACGGCAATCTCGATCTTGACCTTGGGGATGAAGTCCACCACATACTCGGCGCCACGGTACAGCTCGGTGTGGCCTTTCTGACGACCAAACCCTTTGACTTCGCTGACCGTAATCCCCTCGATGCCGATCTCGTTCAGGGCATCCTTGACCTCATCCAGCTTGAACGGCTTGATGATCGCTTCTACCAGCTTCATGATGTAAGCCTCCTTTGCTTGTCCTACTGCTATCAGTAACGTCCTGCAGTCTGTACGCAAAAAACCCGGGGGCGTTGTCGCCCCCGGCAAAAGAAGGAGGACAGCGGCGTTATGCGTGCCTGCACCTTTTTCAAGGCGCCTGTCTGCGATTCACTTAGCATTGTTCGTGCCACACAATGAATCCAAGTAAATTCGAGCACTTGAGCGCATAAAGACCATTTAAGCCTTATTTGTTCACGATTAATTAGTTCGCAGCACAGCCCGCACTACGCGTAACATTTCAGCACGCCTATCCTTTTGACGATTCTGCAAAATGTGTTAGGCTTGGCGCACCCTTAAACGAGAGAGGAGATATCATGCCGGTTGTTGCGCGTTTGGACGAGATTCCCAACCTTGGGAAAAAGCAGGTTTCTGTCAATGGGCAGGAGATAGTACTGATTAATCTGAAGGGGAGTATTTTCGCCGTAGAAGCTGAATGTCCCCATCAGGGCGCGCCGCTTGCCAATGCCGTGATTAAAGATACTCACCTGTCGTGCCCCCGTCATGGTTACCGCTTTGACGTGAGGGACGGCAGCTGCAAGGAACATCCTGAATTTACCCTGAAGACCTACCCGGTGCGGATTGAAAACGGTGACATCCTGATTGACCTGGCGTGATCAGACCATTCTTGATGACGTAACGCTGCTGGTGCTGCTGGTTGGTTGCATCGCAGTAGCGCTCTGGGCTGCTGGTCATGCCTTGCTGCATAAGCGTGACCCGCGCTCTGCCCTGGTCTGGGTCAGTCTCAGTCTCTCGTTGCCCGTGTTCGGGGCGCTGGCGTACTGGCTTTTAGGCATCAATCGCATTACCCGCAGGGCCCTACGCTGGCACAGGTCAGGTCAAAAGCCGGACCTGCGCCGCCTGACGGCTCATTTAAGGCCGTCTTCGATACAACTCCCCGCTGCCTACACCAACCTCAGCAACCTTGAAGCGCTGGCTGATCGCGTGGTTAAAACCCCTACCGTCGCCGGCAACCGGATAACACCGCTGGTGAATGGCGAAGAGGCCTATCCCGCCATGCTGGCAGCCATTGCAGCCGCTACGCACTCCATCCACCTGAGCAGCTACATCTTTGATGGAGACGGAGTCGGCAGGCAGTTTGTCACCGCACTGGCCGATGCGGCAAAGCGAGGTGTTGCGGTACGCGTGATTGTCGACGCCATGGGTGAGCAGTACAGCAGACTTTCCGCCCACAAGGCCCTGCAAGGCAGTGCGGTCGATATCAGGCACTACCTGCCGCTGTACAAAGGACCGTTCATCAACCTGCGCAACCACCGCAAACTGTTGCTTGTCGATGGTTCGCTCGCCTTTACCGGCGGTATGAACATCCGCTCCAACCATTGCCTCACGGCTGTTCCGCTTGCACGCGCTGCCAGCGACCTGCATTTTCGCGTCGAAGGCCCTGTGATCAATAACCTGCAGCGTATCTTCATCGAAGACTGGTACTTTGTCAGTCACCAGTTTCTGGATGACCCACGCGATATGCCGGAACTTTCCCCCTGCGGTTCCGCCTTGGCCAGGCCGATTGCCGACGGCCCTGACCGGGAGTTTCGCAAACTGGAATGGATCGTCATGGGTGCCCTTGCTGCAGCGCGCAAGCGGGTACGGATCATGACGCCCTACTTCATTCCGGATCGCCCGATGATCACGGCCCTGATCACGGCAGCCCTGCGGGGGATAGAGATTACGATCGTCCTGCCGAAGGTCAATAACCTGCCGTTTGTGGCCTGGGCCTCGCGGGCCTCATACTGGGAACTGCTAAAAAACGGCATCGCTCTATTTGAACAGCCTGCCCCCTTTAGCCACACCAAGCTGTTTCTTGTTGACGATAGCTGGTCCCTGATCGGGTCGGCCAATCTCGACACACGCAGTTTCCGTCTTAACTTTGAACTGAATCTCAGCGTGTTCGACCTTGATCTGGCCACACGCCTGAACGGCTACTACGACGAGGCGGTAAGCCGTTCCCATGCCATTACCCTGCAGGAAATGGATGGCCGGGCTCTGCCGATCAAGTTGCGTGACGGCATGGCCCGGCTCTTTTCACCCTACCTCTAAAAAGATCAAAAGACTCTTTTTATCCTCTTGACAGACTACCGATTGCTTGGTATCACTTTTCCATCAACGTATTGATTCCATCCCCACAAAGGAGAACACACACTATGTCTACCTGCACACTGGTAACCAAGGCTGCTCCCGATTTCACCGCCGATGCTGTTTTGGCCGACAACTCCTTCGGTCAGGTAACCCTGTCCAGCTTTAAGGGCAAGTACGTCTACCTGATGTTCTACCCGCTCGACTTCACCTTTGTCTGCCCTTCGGAGATCCTGGCCTTCAATAAAAAACTGGATGAGTTCAAGAAAAAGAACTGCGAAGTCATTGCCATCTCGGTCGACTCCAAGTTCACCCACCTGGCCTGGAAAAACACCCCGATCGAAAGCGGCGGCATCGGCAATGTCCAGTTCCCGATGGTGGCTGACCTCAACAAGGAGATCACCAAAGCCTACGGTATCGAGCATCCTGCCAGTGTTGCCCTGCGCGGCCTGTTCCTGATCGACCCGCAGGGCACGGTCCGCCACTGCGTCATCAACGACCTGCCGCTTGGCCGCAGCGTTGATGAGGCCCTGCGTATGCTGGATGCGCTGCAGTTCACCGACACCCATGGCGAAGTCTGCCCGGCAAACTGGAAGCAAGGCGATGAGGCCATGAAACCAACCGCAGAAGGCGTTGCCTCATACCTGGCAAAGCACGCCAAGTAAATAATCCGCTAGCAACATCAAAAGGTGCCGGCACACTGCCGGCACCTTTTTTTGTGGCTGCCCCATGACAGCAGCGCGTTTATCGCTATACTGTCTGCATGCATACGCCAACAGCCCCCTTCGTTGCCCATATCCCACCGCACGGCCAAGACGGCGTCGTGGCGATCGAACCGGCCGGTCCCTTCATGCGCCTGTTCATGCGCAGCCAAACAGGCATAACCTTTCATGACTATCCCTTTACCCCGTTTTTACTGCTTGAAAGCCGTGAACTGATAACAGCCACCGGCATGCCGCTGGAATTTCGCGAGCTGCATGGCAATGGGAATTTACGCTGGTTGGCGCTGTTCCAGACCTGGCAGCACTGGTGCCAGGTGCGCGACATCCTGCAAAAAACCGCATCACCCGGCGCCTGGTACGCCTTGGCGGACATGCGTCAGCAATTCCTGGTGATAAGCGGTATCCATCTCTTTCAGGGACTGGCGTTTGCGCAGATCAGGCCGTTCTGTCTTGCGGTTGAGGCCGGCGACGCCTGTCAGGGACCAGCCAGCTCCGCCATCCAGCGTATCAGCCTGAGCAACGGCTCTGATTATCATGCCGTCTTTGACCGCAACCAGATGGACGAACGTGAGATGCTGCAGCAGCTTACCGCGGCGTTGCATGACCAGGACCCGGACCTGCTGATCGGCTGCAATCTGGGGCAGCAGCTCCTCCCCCTGCTGGCCAAACGGGCCCGGCAACTCGGTCTGCAGCTCAACTGGGGCAGAAATCATTCAGAACTGCGCCGTCTTGAGCAGACAGATGGCGGTACGCGTTATGAAATCTACGGTCGCTCGATCATTGAGCTGCTTGAGCTGGTACGTCAGCTACACCGTTACCTGCAGCCGATGGAAGCACTGCAGCTGGCAGAGGCATCTCCGCTTGTGGAAGATGTCGTCCTTACCCGTACGGCAAATGCTGAAACCAGTGCACATCTTTACCAGTTGCTGGCACCAGCCTGGTTCGCGGTGGCCAGACAGTTTCCCACCACCCTGCAGGCGGCAGTCAACAAACCAATGGCAGCGGCGCTCAACGCCCACCTGATCCAAGGCTACCTTGCCCACCAAACGGCAGTACCAAGCCCTCCTGAGCAGTTTCAGACCGCAACGCCCGAAATAGGGCAGGTCTTCCAACATGGCACGGTGCGCCCGGTCGCTCACTGTGATTTGAGCAGCTTGTCCCCCTCCATCATGCAGGCCTACCGGATCGGCCCCCGCCGTGATGAACTGCAGCTGTTTCAAAATTTACTCGGCCAGCTGCTAGCTGATCCAACGCCGCTATCCACAACATTGCCTGCCATAGCCGCCAAACTGCACCTGAAACTTCTGTACAGCGCATTCAGCAACCTGCTTGAGCGTCATGGTCCGTTTGCAGACCGACCTGCCGCCTATGAAGCTACACGCCTCACTGCCGTGATCACCCGCGACATCCTCCACTGGCTGCATGACCACGGCGCCGTACCGGTTGCCCAGGATCAGCAGGGCATCTTTTTCATACCACCGGCTGGACAAACTGCCGAAGCAGAGGTGCAGGCCCTGATGCAACAACTTGCCACCATCCTGCCACGCTGTTTTACCTTACGCTGTGATGGCCAGTATCAGGCGCTTTTCAGCTACCATGCGGGCAGCAGCGCCCTGTTGCAGCTAAACGGCGTCATCGCCTTCAGGGGTAGCGCAATTGTGGCGCGCAGTATGGAACAATATCTCAGGGATTTTCTGACCGAGGCCATTGCTCTGCTGCTTACGGACAAGGCCGATGAGGTTTCCAGTCTGTTTGAACAGTATCTGCGTCGGCTGGCGACCCACAACCACCCGGTAAGCTGGATAACGCGGAGGGAGACACTGACCGACAGCCTCGAACACTACCTGCAGGCTGTGGCCAGCGGAAAAAGAAAACACGCGGCCGTGTATGAGCTGGCCCTGAAGGCACCGGCAGCCTGGCAGCGTGGCGACTGTATCGAGTACTACATCACCGGAAACGCAAAACAGATCAACCTGCATGAGCACTGCAAGCCGGCCCGTGATTTTGATCCACGGCGGCCGGACAACAATATCGCCTGGTATGGCGAACGTCTGCGCCTGCTCTATCAGCGTCTGCAGCCATTTCTGCCACCCGAGCGGACGCTTTTTACCTAAAAAAAGGCCGCATCCCAAGGGATGCGGCCTTTTTAACTGCAGCTAAAGAGAAATTACTTAGCAGGAGCAGCAGCAGGAGCAGCTTCTTCAGCTTTCTTCTCAGCCTTCTTAGCAGCTTTCTTAGCTTTCTTGGCTTTTTTGGCTTTCTTAGCAGGAGCCTTCTCAGCAGCAGGAGCCTTCTCAGCGGGAGCAGCAGCAGGAGCAGCAGGCTCAGCAGCGAAAGCAAAACCAGCAAAAGCAACAGTAGCGATCAGGGTAGCGATAATCTTTTTCATTGGGTACATCCTCCTATGGAATTTGTTGATTTTACAAATGCAGACAGTATGCCAATCTTATAAAAATATACAAATCATCTTATTTCAGCAGGTTACAGATTTACCGCCTATCAGCACCATAAAACAATACCCCATATCAGGCAAAGACTTCTTGAGTTGCGGTACAACAGGTTGCTAACCCTGCATTTCAATCAGGGAATGATCCCCGATATTCATCTTACGCGGTGAGCCGACCAGTTGCACGGCGTCGCCCAGGATTGTGTCGGTCAGGATCATATTCTGCACTGATGAGTTGCCGTTGACAATCGAGTCACGAATGATGCTCTGCTCAATCACGCAACCGGCGGCAATCGAGACATTGGGCCCCAGGATGCTGTTTCTAACGGTCACACCCCGCTCAATATGGACTGGTTCGATAAAGACGCAGTTGCAGGCCTCGCCATGGATATGGTGCCTGCCCTTTAAAAGGTAAGCATTGGTCTGCAGAATGGTCTCAGGTTTGCCGCAATCAAGCCAGGCATCGATCTCCGGCGCCTTGAGGCTGCACCCATCGGCAATCATCCGCATGAAGACCGCCGGCAGGTAATACTCCCCCTTGACTAGGTCACCTGCCTCAATGGCGGCTGTCAGGTAGTCCATGAAGCGCTTGCCGTCCTTCAGGTAGTAGAGTCCCACCTGGGCCAGGCGCGAGACCGGCGTATCCGGCTTTTCCACCATGTTGACGATCCGGCCGTCCTTGACCACGTTCACGCCAAAACGCTGGTAGTCCTCCACCTCTTTGGAGTAGATCAGCCCGTCGCAGTCGCTGCACAGGGCTGGGATCCTGGACAGGTCCGTATCAAAGATGGTGTCGTTAAAGACGACCAGCAGGTCATCGCCGGCACTGATATGGGGCGCTGCCAGCCAGACCGCGTGGGCCGGGCCTTTACGTTCCTGCTGGGTGATATACCGGCAATGCAGCTGCGGGAACTTCTTCTGCATGAACTCCTGGATCTGGCTGCCGTTCTCATCGATGATGAAGATATAGTCGCTGATCTGAAGCGGCACCAGGCGGGAGATGATATGCTCCAGCACGGTCTTGCCGGCCACGTGCACCAATGACTTGGCCTTGGTGTGGGTGTGGGGCCGCAGACGGGTTCCCTTGCCCGCTACGGGCAGAATGACTTTCATCGCTGACTCCTCTCAACAGTGATAGTAGTCTCGATACCAGCGCACAAATGCGGCAATTCCCTCTTCAATCGGGGTTGCCGGCTTATAGCCGGTAGCACGCATAAGATCATCAACATCGGCAAAGGTGGCAGTCACCTCACCTGGCTGCATCGGCAGGAGGTTCTTGTGGGTGGTTCTGCCCAGGCAGTTCTCCAGCAGTTCGATGAAGCGCAACAGCTTGACCGGCTGGTTGTTGCCGATGTTATAGAGCCGCCAAGGGGCAAAGCTGCTGCCCGGATCAGGAGCCGCGCCGTCCCAGGCAGGCGCAGGAGCAGCGGCCCGGTCAAGCACCCGGACAATGCCTTCGACAATGTCGTCAATGTAGGTAAAGTCGCGCTGCATCTCGCCGTGGTTATACACATCAATCGGCCGACCGGCCAGGATGGCCCGGGTAAAACTGAAATAGGCCATATCCGGCCGCCCCCAGGGACCATAGACCGTAAAAAAGCGCAGGCCCGTTGTCGGCAGACCATAGACGGCCGCATAACTGTGGGCCATCAGTTCATTGGCCTTCTTGGTGGCAGCATAGAGCGAAAGCGGATGGTCAACATTCTGGTGCACGGAGTAGGGCATGCAGGTATTGGCACCATATACGGAGCTTGACGAGGCAAAGACCAGGTGACCGACCTCGGTGCGACGGCACCCCTCCAGCAGATGCAGAAAACCGCTCAGGTTGCTGTCGGCATAGGCATACGGATTCTGCAGAGAATAGCGCACCCCGGCCTGGGCGGCCAGATGGACCACCCGCTCAAAACGCTCGGTCTGAAAGAGCTGCTCAATGGCGCTGCGATCGGCAAGGTCGGCCTTGATAAAGCGGAAACCTGTCTGTTGCGACAGCTGCTCCAGGCGCGCCTGTTTCAGGCTGACCTCATAATAGTCATTCAGATTGTCCAGGCCAACCACCCGGTTGCCAAGGGCCAGCAAACGCTGACAGGTATGAAACCCTATGAAACCGGCAGCACCGGTAACCAGAATCCTCATGGCTGAAACTACTCCGTCTCCAGTATATAGCCGTGCTGGCGCAGATAGCTGATGATCTCCCGGGCATGGTCCTGACCACGGGTCTCCAGCAACAACTGCACGGCAGTGGTACCCATCACCAGCCCCTTGGTGCGGCGGTCATGGGTGATATCATGGATATTGGCCCGCACCGCAGCCAGGTCAGTGGCCAGACGGGCCAATGCACCGGGCGCGTCCTGGATCTCGATCCGCAGTTTCAGGTAGCGTCCCGCTGCCAACAAGCCACGCTCCACCACCACGGCCAGGGTCCGCACGTCGATGTTGCCGCCGGAAAGCAGGCAGACCGTCTTGCCACTGATCCCCTTGACCCGATCGTTCAATAGGGCTGCCAGGGTCACGGCACCAGCCCCCTCCACCAGCAGCTTGCTCTTTTCCAGGAGTGCCACGATTGCCAGGGCAATCTCTTCCTCTTCCACCAGCACCAGGTCATCCACCAGATCGCGGATCAGCGGCATGGTCAGCTGTCCGGCCTTTTTCACGGCAATGCCGTCGGCAATGGTGACGCTGAGCGGCACCGCTTCAATCCGGCCATCATGCACGGCCCGATACATACAGGGCGCCGCAACCGACTCAACCCCGATGAGCCGCACCTGCGGGTGCTGTTCCTTGATGGCAACCGCAATCCCCGCCAGCAGGCCACCCCCGCCGATCGGCACCACCACATTGGCCACATCGGGCAGGTCCTTCAGGATCTCCAGACCAATGGTCCCCTGGCCGGCCATCACCAGTGGATCGTCAAACGGGTGGATAAAGACCGTCTTGTGCTGCTGACTGTTTACCTGGGCAGCGGCAAAGGATTCGTCAAAATTGGCCCCGGTCAGCACCACCTCGGCCCCCAGGTCACGGGTGGCCTGCACCTTCTGGGGCGGGGTGCTCTCCGGCATGAAGATAGTGGCAGGCACCCCCAGCAGGTCAGCCGCATAGGCAACCCCCTGGGCATGGTTGCCGGCAGAAGCGGCCGTTACCCCCTGGGCAAGCTCACTGCGCTCACGGGCGGTCATGAAGTTCATGGCCCCGCGCAGCTTGAAGGCCCCGGTCTTCTGCAGGTTTTCACACTTGAGCAGCACCGGGTAGCCCAGACGTTCACTAAAATAGGTCGAACCGATCAGTTCAGTATGACGCACCCGCTTGCGCAGACGGTCCTGTGCCTCCAGAACCAGCTCATAGTTCAGGGTATGAATCGTATCGCTGTCACTCATGCCCGCTCCAGCCCGGCAAAGCGTACCAGCAGCTTCTTGGGACCACCGCTGGCAAACCAGACCACCACCTTCTGTTCATCACCCTTGCCTTCGATCTTGCGGATGGTGCCGACCCCGAACTTGGCATGCCGGACCTTCATTCCCAGATGGATACCGCTGCCATACTCCTCGCTCGGTTCCGGTACCATCTCCACTTCGGCGGTTACGGCTGCGGCTGCGGCAACCGCAGCCAGGTTGTGGACGGCAGTCTGTCGTAACGGCGCCCCCCACTGGGGGCGCTGCTCCGGTTCGGCGGAATAGCGCTCCACCTCGGCCCGCTGCAGCAATGCCTCCGGAATCTCTTTCAGGAAACGGGACGGCAGGTTGCTCTGTTCCTGGCCGAAGATCATCCGCCGCCGGGCATACAACAGGTAGAGCCGCTCACGGGCACGGGTCATGCCCACATAGCAGAGCCGACGCTCCTCTTCCATACCGTCCGGGTCGTCCAGGGCACGCACATGGGGGAACAGCCGTTCCTCCATCCCCACCATGAAGACCGCCTTGAATTCAAGCCCCTTGGCAGCATGCAGGGTCATGAGGGTCACGGACGGGGTGCCGGTCTCTCCCCGCTCAAGATCGGACACCAGCGCAACCTGTTCCAGAAAGTCCGCCAGTCCCGCCTCCGGGTTGGCCCCGCAGAACTCCTCCACAGCCGACACCAACTGGGCCAGGTTTTCCAGACGCTCGGCATCGTCCTCATCCCGGCTTTCCTTGAGGCGGGCCAGATAGCCCGATTCCTCCAGCACGGTCCTGACCAGTTCCGGTAGCGGCTGGACCGGCACCAACCGCTGAAAGCGCTGCAACAGCTCCACAAAACCTGCCACCTTGGAGCGTGGCCCGGTTGCCAGCAGGTTCGAATCAGCGGCACGTTCAAACGCCTCGAACAGGGAAAGCCGCTCTTGCCCGGCCAGCCCTGCCACCCGCTCCAGGGTGGCGCTGCCTATGCCGCGGGGCGGCACATTGATGACCCGCTTGAGCGAGACCTCATCGGACGGGTTCTCCAACAGACGCAGATAGGCCAGCACATCCTTGATCTCCAGCCGGGCATAGAACCGTACACCACCCACAATGTGATACGGCAACCCCTCACTGGCCAGGGCCTCTTCCAGCAGACGCGACTGGGCATTGGTGCGGTAAAAGGCCGCCATCTCCGACAACGGCAGACCGGCTTGCCGCAGACGGGCCATTTCCGCCGAGACAAAGCGGGCCTCGGCCCGATCGTTTTCAAGCCGTTCGCAGCGGATCGGCTCACCATCGGGGTTCTCGGTCCAGAGGGTCTTTGGTTTGCGCCCGAAGTTGCGGGCTACCACGGCCCCGGCAGCCTGCAGGATCGTGGGGGTGGAACGGTAGTTCTGCTCCAGCCGGATCACCGTGACTCCGGGGAAGTCCTTTTCAAACTCCAGGATATTGCGAATATCGGCCCCGCGCCAGGAATAGATCGACTGGTCGTCATCCCCCACCACACACAGGTTGCGCCGTTCTCCTGCCAAAAGCCGGATCAGGCGGTACTGCACCGGGTTGGTATCCTGGTACTCATCCACCATCAGCCACTGAAAGCGTTCCTGCCAGTGCGCCAGCACCGCGGGCTGCTGCTCGAACAGATGTACGGCCTGCAGGATCAGGTCACCGAAATCAAGGGCATTGCAGCGCTTGAGCCGTTCCTGATAGGCGGCATAGATTCGGATGAACTGCTGGTTCCAGAGATCCCCCGGCGGCAGTTCCTCCGGCAGCAGCCCCCGGTTTTTACAGTCATCGATCCGGGCACCGACGGTTGAGGCCGGGAAACGCTTGTCATCCAGGTTCAGCTCTTTGATGACATCCTTGAGCAGCCGTTCGCTGTCCTTATCGTCGTAAATGGCAAAGGAGGCGTCATAGCCCAGGTGATGGATCTCCTGGCGCAGGATTCTGCCGCAGGTGGCGTGAAAGGTGGCGATCAAGGGGGTGTCGTGGGAACCCAGCAGATGACGCACCCGCTCCGCCATCTCCTTGGCAGCCTTGTTGGTAAAGGTTACGGCCAGGATCTGCCGGGGACGCACCTGATGCTCTCTGATCAGATGGACGATCCGGTGGGTGATCACACGGGTCTTGCCGGAACCGGCCCCGGCCAGGATCAAAAGCGGCCCCTCGGCATGCAGGACCGCCTGTTTTTGAGGTTTATTCAGGTGTGCCAGTAAATCCATGATGCAATGGTTGTAGTATCCCGTGCCGACAGCGTCAAGTAAAAGAAGCTGCCGTGCTCTGCTCGCGCAGGTAGTGCAAAATACCGCTGAAATCCTCTGGCGGTTCACTGGAAAACTCCAGGTACTGGCCGGTGGCCGGATGAACAAACCCCAGCACCCGCGCATGCAGGGCCTGACGTCCCAGGCGACTGATCATGCCCTTCAGCACGGCATCCTTCAGGTTATTGAAACGCCCGCCGTCCGGGTAGAGCGGATCGCCCAAAAGCGGCATGCCGGCCTCGCTCAGATGCACCCTGATCTGATGGGTCCGGCCGGTTTCCAGGCGCAGCTGCACCAAGCTGGCAGGTCCGAGCCGCTCCAGTACCCGCCAGTGCGTGACCGCCTGCTTGCCATGACGGGCCTTGCCGGACAGGCGCAGACGGTCGGTGGGGTGACGGCCAATGATACCGCTGATCCTGCCGGTATCCTCCTTGGGGGAACCGTAGACCAGGGCCCAGTACAGCCGCTTGATGCTGTGGACACTGAACTGCTCGGCCAGACCGCGGTGGGCCGGATCATTCTTGGCTGCCACCAGCACACCGGAGGTACCTTTATCAAGCCGATGCACGATCCCCGGCCGAATCTCACCGCCAATACCGGACAGATCATCGCAGTGCGCCAAAAGAGCGTTTACCAGGGTGCCAGACGTTACCCCGGCGCCGGGATGTACGGTCATACCGGCCGGCTTGTCCAGCACAATCAGATGGTGGTCTTCATACAGAATGGTGAGGGAGATCGCTTCCGCCAGCGGCACTGCCGGCGTGGGCGGCGGCACCTGCAGGACAATCTGCTCGCCCCCCTGCAGCTTGAGCGAGGCGCGCGGCACCCGCTCATTCAGCAGGACCAGCCCTTCCTCGATCAGGCGCTGCACCGCAGCGCGGCTCATCTCCGGCAGTTTACCGGCCAGAAAGGCATCCAAGCGTTGCCCACCGGCCTCCGGCTCAACCGTAAAGGTATAGCTTACCTCGTCCATCATGACTCCAAACAAAAAAGGCGCGCCACCGGGACACGCCTCAGATACACATCACTCAAAATCGTTTACCAGATGGCCGACTCGATCTTGCCGGCCCGCTTGATCAGGATATCCACCAGGGTCAGGTCAAACATCCGCTCCGGGTCGAGCTCCGGCGCCACGCGGGAGTAAAAGTGCTGACGACCTTCCTCGATCTCCTCGCTCAGCGCCTCAAAGATATTGTCGTTTTTAATACCGCTCTCCACCTTTTCCTGGTTGTAGATGGCAACATCCGAGACAATGGCCCGCGCCAGACGTGCAGCCTGTTCCTTGGTGGTGATGATGTTCATGGAGCATCCTTTCGAGGGAAGTCGTCCAAGCGATTCTCGATACTTTAGCCTAGTTTAGCGGTAAAGTAAACGGATTGCAATCAACGCCCTCCCGGCTGTTCATCACCATTTCAGCTTCTGCGGGGTGGCGTTGCACTGTCGGCATTGCCGGTTTTGATTGTCAGCACCAGCCGGCGGCCGTTCCGCAGCACGGTAACCCGCACCGTCTCGCCGATCCGGGCATTGGCCACCAGTTGCTGCAGATGCGAACTATCCCGCACCTCACTGGCGCCAAAGGCCAGTATCAGATCCCCCGGTTGCATGCCGCCCCGGTCGGCCGGGCCCCCCTCGAACAGCTCAGCCACCAGCACCCCGGTTGGCTTGGGCAGTCCCAACGAACGGGCCATCTCCTCGCTGACCGGCTTGATGCTGACCCCCAGCCAGGCCCGGGTCACCTTGCCGTTATCCACCAGCTGGGCAATGATCGGCCGGGCCATGTTGGTGGGGATGGCAAAGCCGATCCCCTGGCCAGCCGCCACGATGGCGGTATTGATCCCCACCACCTCGCCATGGATGTTCAGGAGCGGTCCACCTGAGTTACCGGGGTTGATGGAGGCATCGGTCTGGATGAAGTTTTCGATGCTCTCGATCCCCACGTTGGAACGGCCAGTGGCAGAGATGACCCCCACGGTCATGGAGCGTTCCAGTCCAAAGGGGTTGCCGATGGCAATGGCCCACTGCCCCACCTCCAGCCGGTCCGAGTCCCCCAGCACCGCAGTCGGCAGATCCGCAGCATTGATCTTGATCACGGCAATATCAGTCTTGGGATCGCTTCCCACCACCCGGGCATCATAAACCTTGTCGTTGGAGAGCTTGACCCGCACGCTTTCAGCATCCCTCACCACATGCTCGTTGGTCACGATAAAGCCGTCACGGCTGATGATAAAGCCGGATCCAAGGCTTTTGTCGCGCCGGGGCTGGGCGCCGCCGCCAAAAAACTCCTCAAACATGGGCGGCAGATCCGGCAGCGGCCTGACCAGCTTCTTGCGGCCGATCGTCGAGATATTCACCACGCAGGGGGTGACGGTCTTGGAAACCTGGCTGAAGGCCTTTTGCGTGGCCAGAATATCGGCCGGCACATCCTTGACCGGCGGCTCGGCCTCGGCGGTTGGACGCTTTGATTTGAACAACAACGCTTCATCCTTGCCGGATGATGAACAGCCCACCAGCCAAAGTCCAGCCAGCAGCATGAAAACTAAGCCCTTCAAACGTAATCCGATCATATTGACAACCCTGTACCATGGAATGTATATCGTTCTTACAGCATAATAAAACAAGGTTAGGCCAGCCAGGGTTTCTACCCCCCCTCTCGGCTGGTCCGACCAGCCAGCTGCTCCATCAGGAGGCGTCCCATGACCGACATCAAGGCCCAGATCAAGGAGTTCAGAATCGGCGAAAAGATTCGGGGACAGCGGCAACAACGCCGTTTGACCCTGCAAGAACTCTCCGAAATGACCGGGCTTTCAAAACCGCTGCTGTCCCAGATCGAGAACGAACAGGTCGTCCCTCCCCTGGCCACCCTGCTCAAGATCGCCCGCGGCCTGAAGGTCGACATCCACTTCTTTTTTGAGGACGAAGGTAACCGCCAGAAGCTGGTCCTGACCAGGGGCGAGAGTCTGCGCCCCAGCCTGCAACGCCTGGCCGTCAATGCCGAGAATCGCCCCTACACCTACCACTCTTTGGCGCAGGGGATGCGCCAGAAGCATATGGAACCGTTTCTGGTTGAGGTGGAAAACTCAACCTGGGACGACAAACTGCTCTTTCATCACGAGGGGGAAGAGGAGTTTCTCTATGTGCTCGAAGGAGAAATCGACCTGCATTACAACAATGACGTCTATCGCCTGCAGCCTGGTGACAGCGCCTACTATGATTCGAGCCAGCCCCACGGCCTGGTCTCGGTCGGCACAGACAAGGCACGCATTGTTGCCGTACTGTACTCCAAATAATACCCGGCCTTAGGACAAGCTGCAGCGCAGGGATTTTCGTCACGTTACGGAAATCCCTGCGCTGTTTTCAATCGTTACTGCAAGCCGGAACCGGCTAACGCCTCGGTCCCATACCGCCACCCGGCCCCATCGGGCCGGCTCCCATCCCCCTGCCGCCGCCACGGGCAGGCGGCAGGTCAGGCAAGGTCACCCCACGCTCCTTGGCACGCTGCTGCATCTTGGCATGGTGTTCCTTGCGGATCTGCTCACGCTCCTCCAGGGTCTTGGCGGCTCGCATCCGGCTACGATATTCCAGGCGTTCCTTGCGCGTCATCAGCTGGCTGCCGTAGATCTGCTCCTTGGCCTGAGCCTGTTCCTTCACCTGGGCCTGGGCCTTGACTGCCGGCGCTACCGGCTCTTCGGCCAGGACATTGCCAACCCACACCAATCCGCCCACCATCACCAGCCCCATCATCCGTTTTCGCAGCATACCTCCTCCTTTCAACGATTCAGTTCGTTGGTTTCATGGGCAGCCGCTGCTGTCCTGTTGCAAGGATACCACGCGAAAGGGCGATTACAACCGGGCGGATTCTCAGAGCTTGTTCGTAAACAACCTCTTTATTTACGGATAGGCGCTTAGTGTTCGTGGTATCCCAGCACCACCAGCAGACAGCTGTGGTCGGCAATCACATTGATGCCGGCTGCCTGACAGCACTCTACAGCAGCCGCACTCTCGGCGCCGGGCTGCATCCAGATGTTGGTGATCCCCTTGGCAATGGCTGCCTCAACCACCTTTTCCGTCACTGCCGGCGGGGTAATGACCGAGATACTTTTTACGTTGTCAGGCAAATCAGCCACTGTCGCCACTGAGGCCACACCCTCAACCGTGGCTGCCTTGGGATTGACCGGGATGGCCAGTTTCTTGTTCTGTAGATAGCAACGCAGCACCTTGTTGCCGTACTTGCTACGATCCTCCGATGCCCCTACCACTCCAAACGCCTCTGATTGCAAGAATGTCTCAATTGCTGCGGTCATGGTCCCCTCCATCTTGAATCTTGCGCCACAGGCGCAGTTGCCGTATGCTGTCCGGCATGTCAACCTTAGCCACAATCGCAGAAAAAGTCCACGCTGGTGAACGGCTTTCCGAGGCTGATGCACTGGCCCTGTACGCCTCCAATGACCTGCTGGCCCTGGGTGAGCTGGCAGCCCTGGTCAATCAGCAGAAAAACGGCGCCAACGTCTACTTCAACGTCAACCGCCATATCAACCCCACCAACATCTGCGTCAACCGCTGCGCCTTCTGCGCCTTTTCCCGCACGGCCGATGCCGACGACGCCTATACCCTGGCCCTGGACCAGATGGTAGCACGGGCAGTGGCAGCCAGCGCAGAAGGGGCCACCGAGGTACACCTGGTGGGAGGCCTGCACCCAGACCTGCCGTTTGCCTTTTATCTGGAACTGCTGCAGGAAATCCGCAAAGCGGCGCCGTCCCTCCATATCAAGGCCTTTACCGCCGTAGAAATCGACTACTTTGCCCGGATCAGCAACCAAACCGCGGAACAGGTCCTCAAACAATTGATT
>Ga0302238_1001451_pt1 | contig 19205 bp, 11 predicted proteins | sample AAG_UR_Asn_MG_FD_193527 | JGI IMG/M metagenome (GOLD analysis project Ga0302238, IMG submission 193527) | Enriched activated sludge microbial communities from anaerobic digester in WTTP, New Holstein, Wisconsin, United States - AAG_UR_Asn | ecosystem: Engineered > Bioreactor > Anaerobic >...
AGCACCGTACCGACGGACCATGAGGGAGTCACCCAGTCGGTCTGCATGGCCGGGTGCTTTTCCAGCATGGTCAGCACCAACTGCTTGACCACCGGCGCCAGCTCTTTGGCCAACTGTTTGCCTTCATCAACCAGGGCCTGCAGTTGTGCGCGTTTCTCGCCATCAAGCACAAAGGTGATCCCGCCCGCCACCGCAGTAACCGGGTGGGTTCCCCGGCCGCCGACAATCTCGTTCAGACGCTGCCCGATGGTGCGGATACGCAGGGCCTTCTTGGCCACCTCGGGATTGGCCTGGACGATCCCCACCACGTTGCGGATGGCCGGGTCGGCATCCAGCCCCAGCACCAGATCGGGCCCTTGCAGCACAAATAGCGACAGGGCATGGGAGTGGATGATGTGCCCCATATACATCAGCTCGCGCAGCAACATGGCCGCAGGCGGGGCAACCACGCCGCAGGCATGGTCCAGGGCATTGGCGGCGGCAATATGGTGGGCCGTGGGGCAGACCCCGCAGATACGGGCCGTGATGTGCGGCATCCGGTTGGCCTCCATCCCCACCAGGATCTTTTCAAAGCCGCGCAGTTCATTGACCACCAGACCGGCAGTATCCAGAGAGCCGTCATCCTTGAGATGCACAAAGACCTTGGCATGCCCTTCAATGCGGGTAACCGGATCAATCCGGATGGTCTTGGCGTTTGCTGGTTCAGCATGTGCAGACATTGCAGTTCCTCCTAGCCGTGCAGCGCTTCATAGTCTTCATTGGCCTCGTGAATCCACTTCTTGATCAGGAAGGTCGGTTTCTCGCCGATCATGGAGCTGGCCATGGTGTAGGAATAGTGGGATTTGGAGCTTTTCTCGATCTCTTTGACGATCTCATCCCGCGGGATTTTGGTCATGCGCGCCATACGATCGGCAATCTCGGTCCTGATATCCCGGTTCGGCTCGGTCAGGATCTGCATGGTGGCGCCGGCGCAGCCGGTACAGGGCACCCCGTTGGTGGGACAGGGGGAAAGACACCGGTCAATGGTGGCGGAGCCCATGCAGATATAGCCCTGCGAAAGGAAGCAGAGTTCCGGGTCGGGGATACCGTCGGTATGCTGCCTGATCTGGGCCACCTCGCTCTTTTTCATCTGGCGCTTGCATTTGGCGCAGACCGACTCCTTGGTTGCCCGCGGCTGGCGCCCTTCCAGCAGCGACAGGAGTGCATCAAAGATGTAGGTGGGATGAGGCGGACAGCCTGCCAGATACAGATCAACGTCAATCACTCTGTCGATCGGCGTGACGGCCGGTTCAAGGGGCGATACCTCGCGCTGGGGCAAGCTGCGGGTTACGGTGGTCTTGTTCTGCAGGTAGACCGCATCGGCGATCTCTTCGCGGCTATGGACGTTCCCGGCGCCGGCCGGACCGCCGAACACGGCACAGGAGCCCCAGGCAATGATCAGGTCGCAGGACTCACGCATCGCAATGGCAGCCTGCTTGTCATGCTCATTGCGGATGGCGCCGGACACCAGGCCGATCTTGGCCGGGGGATAATCCTTGATGTCGGTCAGCACCGGGCAGTGCTGAATCCTGACCGACTCCAGCACCGCCATGATCTTTTCATGCAGGTCGACAATCGCGATATGACAGCCGGAGCAGTCGGACAGCCACTCGGTGTTGATGGTAACCGGCTCAGCACTCATGCGGCACCCCCTGTGCTGCGGATGGTCAGCTTCTTCATGCAGGCGTTTTCACCGGCATGGATGATCTCCAGCGCCGAATCAGCCCCCATGATGGTCTGGAGCGCCCCGGCAAAAAAGCCGTTCATCATGGTGCAGAGTGATCCTTTCTGGCAGTGGCCGAAACGGAACAGCGACTGCCTGATCATGCAGTCACGGAAGACCAGACTGATCTCCTGCCCTGCCTCGGTCTGCTGAATCAGCTCCGGCTGATCATGCCTCTGAAAGGTTTCAAACAACCAGAGAAAGCCGTTTTTGACCAGCACCTCGCGGGTGGCCTGCAAGGCCTCTTCCAGGCTGTCTGTTTTGGGAATGCTGCAGGAAAGGTTTTTACCGAGGTTCTTGCCGGCCAGGTAGGAAATACTGTTGGCCGACTCGCCGATGGCTTCTTCCATGCCGCTGGCAATGGCCCCGAGAAACACCATGGTTTCCTGCAGGGCAAGACGGGGGTCGGGAGCGATGGTGAATGGGACGGTATCCGGCATAGGCTGCTGGCTCCTCTCTACGTTGACCGACGCTACGAACAAAACAGCCTCACGGCCCTATAAAAAAAGCCGTATACAAGGTTGCCAAGCCATATACCAGGGTTTACAGGATTTGCAATAGGGTGATCACCCTAGCAGGGCATTAAAAATCGTCATGAGGAAGCATGGCTACGAGAGTATTCGAAGTGCAGCAACTGAGACATACCATCGAGTTAGGCGAAGGCGCGGCTACCGTTGCAACGCAGTAGGCAGACTCCGTAGAAGATTTTCAACGACTTGAGCCGATCACCCGCTGCAGCTCCTCCAACAGTGCTTCAAGGGTCAGCGGTTTGGCCAGATACCCGTCAAAGCCCTGCTCAAGCAGATGTTCACGGTCCCCGCGCAGGGCATGGCCGGTCAGGGCAATCACCGGTGTGCGGCCGGCGCCGTCCTGTTCCTCCTGCCGCAACAGCCTGAGCGCCTCAACCCCGTCCATAACCGGCATCTGGATATCCATCAGGATCAGGTCAACCCCGCCTTTACACCAGCAGGCCAGGGCCTCCTGGCCGTTATAACTTGAGCGTGTACTGAAGCCGAGTTTTTTCAGGAGGCTGATCAGAAACTGCTGGTTCACCCGGTTATCCTCTGCCACCAGCACGGTCAGGGGAGGTCCATGCCAGACCGGCGGTGCAGCGGCTCTGCTTTTGGCACCGGCCAGGGTGGCAGCGGAAGCGCTGCTGATGCCGAACGGCAGATCAAGGTGAAAGGTGCTGCCGTTACCGGAACTGCTGCTCAGCGAGATGCCGCCCCCCATCAGTTCGGCCAGTTGCCGGCAGATGGCCAGACCAAGCCCTGTTCCGCCAAAGGTGCGGGTGGTGGAGCTGTCGGCCTGGCAAAAGGGGGCAAAGATCTTCTGTTGGACCGCATCGCTGATCCCGATGCCGGTATCCTGGACACTGATTCTGATCCTGTGGTGATACTGCTGTTGTTCAAGTACACCGGCACGGACCGTGATGCTGCCCTGCTCGGTAAATTTGATGGCATTGTTCAACAGGTTGAGCAGGATCTGCTTGAAGCGCAGCTGGTCGCCACGCACCAGCTCAGGCAGGCTATCCGACAGTTCAAGGTTAAACTGCAGACGCTTTTTGTGCAGTACGGCTATCTGGGTGTTGATCACGTCGTTCACAGCCCGCCGCAACGAGAAATCGGCGTACTCCAGCTCCACCTTGCCGGCCTCGATCTTGGAGAGATCGAGAATGTCATTGATCAGGGCCAGCAGATTGTCCCCGGAATCCTTAATGCAGTCCAGGTAGCCCTGCTGTTCTGCCGTCAAATCAGTAAAGTGCAGCAACTCCACCATCCCCAGCACCCCATTGAGCGGTGTGCGGATCTCGTGGCTCATGTTGGCCAGAAACTCACTCTTGGCCTGGTTGGCCTGTTCAGCCAGCTGTTTGGCTTCGGCCAACGCCTGTTTGGCCTTGACCTGGTCGGTGACATCCCGCATCAACTCCAGCATGCAGGTGGAGCCATCCGTATCCACAAACGGCAGGGTCACCACGTGAAAGATCGTGCCGTCGGGATGGCTGATCTCAGTCGTCACATTACCGCCGGCCAGCAGGCGTTCCTCGAAACGGCAATACAGGCAGGGACTAGCCGAACGTCCCAGGGCTTCATGGCAGATCCTGCCGGTCTGATCGCCGTACCGCGCTTGCAGCGGTCCATTCAGGTAACGGATCCGGTACTGCCGGTCAATCAGCAGGATTCCCAGGCCGCTGTCGGAAATGGCGCGAAACAGCATCACCTGGCGTTCCTGCCGCGAAACCTGTTCGGTCACATCCTGCACCGTCCCCAGCGAACGTTGCGGCTGGCCTGCCTCGTCAAAACGGGTCTCACACTGCTCATGCAGATACCTCAGGCGTCCGTCCGGCAGGATGACGCGATGGGTCACATCGTAGGGCGACCTTTGCAGCAGCGACTCTTGCCAGGCGTGCTGGACCACCTGGCGGTCATCGGGATGTACCGCATGCAGAAAGCTCCCCAAACAGGGCTCGAAAAGCCCTTGAGAGTGGCCAAATATCCGGTAAACCTGCTCTGACCAATAGAGCTGCCCACTGTGATGGTCCAGTTCCCAGAACCCAACCTGTGACAGCTCCTGCGCCTTGAGCAGTTTCTGATGGCTGAGCGCCACCTCGGCCAGCAAGGCGTTAAAACGCATGGCCAGCGCCTGGACTTCATGGGCGCCACTGACCTCAAGCAAGGCCGCATCGGTAAGGTTTTGGGGGTTGATGGCCTGGATCGACGCCGTCAGGCGATCAAGCCCTGCCGTAACCCAGCCGGCCAGCAGCCAGACCCCGACAACCGCAGCCAGGGTCACCAACGCCATGCCCAAAAGGTACACCTGTTTGAAGCGTTGCACCGTTGCATAGGCCTCACTTGCCGGCAGGCTGGCGGCCAGGATCCAGTCTTTGGTCTTCAGATGCTTAAAGGAGGCAATGGTCAGGTTTCCCCGGCTGTTGACGGTCTCTCCGCTGCCCTCAAACCCCTCAAGCGCCTTGTCGAACAGACGGTTCATGCCGGGCAGCACATCCTTTTGCATGATTCGGCTCTGCTCCGGATGGGCAATCAGGGTGCGGTCCCTGGCAAACAGATAGTAGTAGCCGGTCTTGCCGAGTTTGAGTCTGGTGAGGCTGTGAAAGAAGGTATCTTCGGACAGCAGATCCATGGCGCCGCCCAAGATGCCGATCAGTCGGCCATCCGGCACGATGAGCGGGACCGTCATCATGATGGTGGGACGGCCATGTTTGGAAGAGGGATAGGGCTCGGAGATATACGGCTTACCGCCGGCAACGGTCTGGCGATAGTACTCGCGGAACGAGAGGTCCAGGCCGCGCCTGCCGGGCAGCTGTGGATTTTCCACCAGGATGCGCCCCTGGGGTGTCAGCAGGAACATGCCGCTGGCAAAGATACTCTTAGTGCCAACCCGGTTGTTCAGCCAGACCTGGGCTCTGTCAGGATTCTTCAAAATTTCGGGCGGCACAACCCGTGCCAGCTCGACCAGGGCCCGCTGGGCAGTCAGCAGCTTGTCGTCCAGCCCTTGGGCCAGGCTGGACAGCATCACAAACTGCTGTTGCTGAATAAAGGCGCTGTTCTGCTCTCTGAACCAGCGGTAGGTAACCAGGGCGGTCAGGCTGAATACCGGCACCAGAAACGCCAGTAGGGCAATGACAAAACGGCTCCTGATGCCGGCCAGGTTCATGGCGTGTCCCGCCGATCCATCAGCCAGCCGCTGTCCCGCAATTCCCGGCAATAACGCCCCGCCTCGTTTGTCAGTTCGGTCAACAGCTCGTCTACGTGTTCAGGCGCACCGGCCTGCGCCGCGGTCTCGATCCTCCGGGCAACCTCTGCCAGCCGTGCCGCTCCGCCGTTCAAGGCCGCCCCCTTCAAGCCATGGGCCAGCCTGCCGAGCTCGGCAAGATCCCGCTCTGCCGCGGCCTGCTGCAGCCCGGCCAGGGCGTCTTCAAGTCCCTCAACCAGGATCTCCAGCAAGGTAGCGGCCAGTTCCCGGTCACCCTCAACCCGTTCCAGCAGCTCATCGTGGGCAAACACCGCAACGTTCTCCAGTGCAGCAACCGTCTGTTCCGGCGAGGTTACCGCCTCATCAAGCGCAACCGCATGCTGCCGGCCGATCCATTCCTGCATCACCTGCCCCAGCAGGGGCAGCTGGATCGGCTTGGTCAGATAGTCATCCATACCTGCCGCCAAGGCGCGCTCACGATCCTGAACAAAGGCGTGGGCGGTCATGGCGATGATCGGCACGTGGCGCTGCGGCTCCCCGGCCTCGCCGTTCCTGATACGCCGGGTTGCCTCAAAGCCGTCCATGACCGGCATCTGGCAATCCATCAGCACCAGCTCGACCGGTAAAAGACGCAGCATGACCAGGGCCTCTTCACCGTTGGCCGCAACAGACACCTGGTGTCCCAGCTTTTTCAGGACTGTCCGGGCCACCTGCTGATTAACGGCATTATCCTCCACCACCAGGATATGGGCCGACTGCGTAACGGCAGATTGCGCCCCCGCAATCGGTTGTCGCAGGCTTGCCGACTGGGCCTGGTCACAGGCGCCAAACGGCAGCGTGACAGTGAAGGAGCTACCCTGCCCCGGCAGGCTGACGACCGCAATATCGCCCCCCATCAAACGCGCCAGCTGACGGCTGATGGCAAGCCCCAACCCGGTGCCGCCGAATTTGCGGGTAGTGGAACTGTCGGCCTGGGTGAACGGATTGAACAGCTGCCCCAACCGACCTTTGGTGATGCCGATACCGGTGTCGCGGACCTGGCAGCGCAACACGGCCCGGCCCTGTTCTTTGCCCGCCTCAGTCCAGGCACGCAGCGTTACCGTACCGGTCTCGGTGAACTTGATGGCGTTGGAGAGAAGATTCAGCAGGATCTGTCGCAGCCGGGTCATATCCCCCACCAGACAGCAGGAATCAGTAAGTTCGAAACGTCGCACCAGGCGCAAGCCCTTGGCCTGCAGTTGCTGCTCAACCAGTTCTGCCAGATCCTGCACCAGCGCCAACGGCTCAAACGGGACCTCTTCAAGATCGAGATGACCAGCCTCTATCTTTGAAAAATCAAGAATGTCGCTGATGATGGCCAAAAGCAGCTCGCTGCTGGAATGGATCACCTGCAGGTACTGCTGCTGTTCCTCTGTCAGCGCGGTGCCCTCCAGCATACTCGCCATGCCGATCACACCGTTCAAGGGCGTGCGAATCTCGTGGGACATGTTGGCAACAAAGCGCATCTTGGCCTCTGCCGCCTCCTGCAAGGCAATCTCTGTCTGTTTTCTGGCAGTTATGTCACGCCCAACCACCAGGAGCGCCTTGCGGCTGCCATCGGATTCGAAGATCGGCAGCTTGATGACGTCAAAGGTCATGCTGTTGCCGTCGGCCCGCTGGATGGTCTCTTCACTGCGCAGCGGTATGCGCGCCTGCCATGCCAGTTCATCGGACGAGGCGCAGGTCATAAAGGCGTCATGGTAGAAGTGGCTGAACTGGCTTAAGTCTGCGTCGGTCTTGCCCTGGTACGACACCCCTTCAAGCTCGAAAAGGTGCAGATCAAACTCATTGGCCAAAAGCCAGCGCCCCTGTCCGTCCTTGAGGCAAATCAGGTCGGGGATCATGTTGATCAGTGTCCGCACCCGCTCCTCAGACTCTCGCAGGGCATCTTCAGCCAGCTTTTTGTCGGTAATGTCGCGGGAAACGCCGACCACCCCCAATAGCCGTCCCTCCTGATCCCGCAGCGGAGAGGTAAGGGTATCCAGCAAGACCTGCCTGCCGTCGGGATAGGTCATCCATGCGTCGCTATGGCGGGAGGTTCCTTCCTGCAAGACAATGCGGTCCTGCTCACGGAACTGCATGGCAAGATCACGGGCAAACAGATCAAAATCGGTCTTACCCGGAATTTCCTCACGGGACAGCCCGGTCAGCTCTGCAAAACCGGGGTTGCAACCGAGATAGCTCCCATTGCAGTCCTTGAAAAAGATACCGTCGGCCGACGACAGCATCACGCCGTCAAGCAGGGTGGTCCGCTGTTGTACCCGCTGTTCCAGTTCAGCGGTGAGGCTCTGCAGCTCAAGGGCCTGATGCTGCAAGCTGACCGCCATCTGTTGAAAATTGGCCGTCAGCCCCTCAATCTCGCGCACCGGCGCTGCAGGCCAGACAATCGCATCACCGCACAGCACCCGTTGCGGCAGGCTGCGGGTCACCAGCTCAAGCCGCTCGAAGATTCGCGCCAACAACCGGGCAAACAGGTGCGCCAGCCCCACGGCCAGCAGCAGTACCAGCATGACCGCAGCCAGGGCGCGAACCGACTTGCCCTGGGTATCCAGCAACAGCGGCCGCAGCGACCACTGCACCTCAAGTTTCCAGCCCGGCAGGCTGGGAATGGCACTCTCACTCAAATAGAATGAGTCCAGCCATTGTTTTACGGCGCCGCTTCGGGGCTGCGGCTCGGGCATCCACTGCGCAACCCCCTCGCGGACCTGCCGCAGACTGCCGTCATGGGGCAACCGGAAGGGGCTGAACGGCTGCAGCGCGTTCGTGCTGCTGACGACCACCCGCCCTTCGGGATCAACCAGGGTCAGGGTCACCGCCTGTTCTCCCGCCAGTGCGCGCAAGAGCTGCTGCAGCTCTTCAAGCCGCAGGACCGTCAAAACAGCCCCCTGGTATGCCTGCTTTGTGAGGATGGGGGCAACGATCGCAAGACGGGGGCCGGGAGTGCCGATCTGCCCCATGAAAAAGGCGGTTACGCTCAGATGGGGCGGTGTCAGCACCTTGCTGAGATAAGGGCGCTTGCTCAGGTCAAGACCGATGGTCGGGTTACCCCTCTCATCGGTACTGGGAAAAAATGCCCGGGAGATGCTGTGTTTATCCAGGACAATCTGGCGATAGGAGTCGTCCTGCCTGCTGTTCAGTTTTTCCAGCAGGCCCTGCAGATGGTGCTGGGTCACCGTGTCCGGAGGCGGCATAACCGCAGCCACCCCCTCCACCAGCCGTTGTTTCTCGGTAAACCAGAGGTTGACACTTGAGCGGGCAAATACGGCACCGAAACGTTCGGTGTCTGCCTGCAGCTGCTGCACCTTGCGGTTAAAATCACTGGAGATACTGAACCAGGCAAAGACAACCGCCGGCACCAGCACCAGCGCGGCAAGGCTGACAAACAACAGCTCACGCAAAGCCGGCTTTTCCCGCTCAAAGCTGCCACTGCTCCAGGGCAACAGGTTCAGCCCTTGCGCCAGCAGGGCGTTGAAAATACCGTTGACCCCCTGCTTCAACGCGATCATCACGGTTGCTTGCAAGGCAAATCCCATCACCTGCCCATAAAACAGCCACACCCAAAACAGACCTGCGCTGAACCAGTAGCAGATATCTGCGGTTAGCAGGCTCAACCCCCGCCGTCTCCGCAGCAGCTCAACCAGCAGGACCTCTGCGGTAAAGACAACCATGGCCCAGGGGTGCCCCCAATGAAACCAGGTGGCGGAAGATGCCACCAGTGCGGCGACAACACCGCTGAGCACCCCAAACCGCAGCAGGGCGAGCATGACCGGGATAGAGCCGAACAACAGGTCAACATGAAAAAACAACTCAAGTTTGAGCCAGTTAACGGCAAATCCGGCAAGGCCGAACCCCAGCCCTGTCAGCAGGCTCTGCAGCTGTATGTGCCGTCCTTTCACACCGTGTCTCCTGTATTTTTGCATCACGTTTTACGCTCCGGCAACAGAGCGAGACTGCAACCGACAGCGCAGCGGCCATACGGCGCCGTGTCTGACGCAAGCTGTTGCAGCGCTTCTCTTGCGTTGGCAGCGGTGTAGATGAAGGCAGGCACCTTTTCCAGCATGGCCCGCATGATCTCAATTGTGAAGCTGTCATCATCGACAAGCAGAACCGTTTTCACCACAGCTCTAGCAACTCTTGCACGAGTGGTTTTGACACCCTTTGTAGGCAGCCTTGTCCCAGTACATCCGCTGGTCGGCGAGGATCAGCGCCTCATTGATCTGTGCGGCATCGCTGGCCGTGGCCATCCCCAGGGCCAGCGAAAGCCGGGGCAGTTCCTGACGCTGCTGCGCCAGCAGCCCCCTGATGCGTGCCATGATCGCCCCGGCTGCCACCTCGTCGGTCGCCGGTAACAGGATCACAAACTCATCGCCACCAAGCCGGCAGATCATCTCATCGGCGCGGCAACTTTGGCGCAATATCTCAACGGCACGGCACAAAAGGGCGTCACCAGCCGCATGTCCCAGCTGGTCGTTGGCCAGCTTCAACTCGTTCAGGTCAACCATGACAAAGGAAACCGGCCACTGACGCCCTTTGGAGAGCCGCTCAAGTTCCGCAGCATACCAGGCACGGTTATACACGCCGGTCAACTGATCGTGGGTGCTGACATACTGGAGTTTTGCCTCCTGACGTTTCCGTTCCGTGCAATCACGCACAATGCTCAAGACCTGGTGACAACCATTCAGGAAAAACAGCTGACTACTTATTTCCGCAGGAAAAATCGTTCCGTCCTTTTTACACAGATCAAGTTCAAGCAGCACCTGGCCGTTCTCAAGCAGCTCTTCGACCAACGGACTACCGGTATCGTCAAGACGGGACAGTTGCAGGTCTGCAGGCCCAAGGGCCAACAGCTCGTCCCGGGTATAGCCGAGCATGCGACAGGCGGCCTGATTGACCTCGCTAAACAAGCCAAATCCCATGGATTCTTCAATAGCATGCACCCAAATGGCGTCATAACTACTGTTCAGCAGCATCCGGTAACGTGCCTCGCTGCGCACCAGTTCCAGGTCTGCCAGGGCCTTTGCGGTCACATCACGGGCAACATGCACGATACCGGCCCGATGTCCCTGCTCATCCAGGATGTGGCTGACCGTAACATCGTAGTATCCGCCCAATAGTGCTACAGGCTCACTACTGATCCGCATACAGCACTCGTCCGCTTGGCGGTGCTGCGCACAGCCCTCCGGCAGGGCCCCTTCGTTATACAGCAGGCCACAGTAGTCTTGACCAACGGCATCATCCTGGGAACGTTGCAACGACTCCTGGGCAGTGCGATTGAGCGCAACCACGCGATACCGGCTATCAAGGATGGCTATCAGATCGGGGATCGCATCAAAGGTGTAACTCCAGGTCCGGGCGGCCTGTTCCAGCTGACGCTTGGCAAGCAAGCGCTCGGCAGCTCTCAGCAAGGCCTGCTGCAGCAACTGCGGATCAACAGGTTTGAGCAGGTAGGCGTCGATGCCCAGGTTTGCGGTCTGCAACAACAGCTGGGCTTCGTCATGGCAGCTGATGATGATAATGGGCATCTCAGGCGCGTACCGCCGCAACTCACGGCAAAGCTGCACACCATCCATGCCGGGCATCTGCAGATCGGTCAAAAGGAGATCGCACGGTTGCTCAAGGAACGACGCAAGCGCCTCCTCCCCGCCGGATGCAAGACGCAGTTCGGCAAACAGGCCGTCGAGCATCCGGGCATACAGCGCACGGGTGAAGTCATCGTCCTCAACATACAATGCTGAAAGCTGTGAGAGGTGCGCCAGCATGAAAAATGCGACTCCTTCGCAATGCAACCTGCTGCAGACAGGGTAGGAACGTCCCTACCCAAGCAGATAGCATGAATGGCAGTGCGGGCACAATGAGGTGATTACCCTAGTGACGCATCAGGACAGCATGATGCCGGAATGACTGGAGGGATACTTAAGAGGCAAAACACAAGTAATCGCACTGACAAAACAGGCCGGTTAAAAGCGATACAAAAGATTCATGGTTGCCCCGCCATTGGAGACGGCTGGTAGCAGCACCAAGCGGTTTGTCCCTCCATGGCTGGCATGGTAGCCGGTCACCACGCGTCCGGACAATTCACCAATGGCAGCCCCCAGCAGGATGTCACTGGCCCAATGCTTGTTTTGATACATACGGGAAAAACCGACAAAGGTCGCCGCGGTGTAAGAGAGCACGGCAACAGGGATATTTTCCGAGGTCCGTGCTAGTACCGAGGCCAGGGCAAATGAGCTGGCAGTATGCAGGGATGGGAATGAGTCGTAGTCGTTTTTAAAGCCGAATGGCTTGAAATCACCCTTGTGTGCGGTTGCAACCGGCCGACCGCGGCCGGTGCCCTCCTTGATCAACAAGGTAGCCGCATCGGCCAGGGCCAGGGATTCCACCAGCATCTCACCGGTCTCTTTCCATTTTGGCGAATCAGCCAACATTCCGCCGCCATACACCAGTGCCGCCACTCCCAGGTGCAGATACGGATCACCAAGCAGGCTGCCTGCATCGCTGGCCCGATCCATCCCCCTACTGCGCACACGCCCTTGCAACTTGTCGTGGATAGCAGTGTCGTAGGCATACGTCAGGCCGATCGCTCCGGCAATCCCCACAGTCCAGAACAGGTTGCCATTGTTCAGACTGAACGGCGTAGTGATAAAATCAACGCCTTCACCAGCCAGACGGGTACCATAGCCCGTGAGTTCTCCACCTAATGCTACTTCTTCAGCAACAACAGGCCCGGCAGACAACAGGAGCAGCAAAAGGCAGCAGATTCCGACCAGATAGCGATGCATTTCAGCAAACCGCCTTTCGCTTACGCTGCAGCAGCCCAAGCACCAAAAGCACCGGGATAACACCGCACAGATCAGCCAAGAAGTCACCCCATTCCGCACTACGGCTGCTGGTGCAGGTGCCTTGCAGCAGCTCAATCAGGGCACCGAGGCTCACGGCAAACAGGGCAGCATACAAACGTGGCCGGCTGGTCGCGCTAAAGGCGCGAAACGCCACCAGCATGACCACCGCCATCGCCAGGGCATGGTTAGCCTTGTCCCAGCCGGTACCCTGGGTTGGTGGAGCCGGGGTGAGCGCCAGCACCAGTATGGCTGCGGTCAGCAGCAACAGCGCGCTCCACCAAAGGGCTCGTATGGCGAACATCCGATCCAAATCTATTTAAACCACAAATAGACGCTGCCAGCAGCCAGGGCCACATTGGAAAGGATCTGCGTGATATCTTTTATATCTCGCATCAATGCCGTGCGTTCCACCTTTTGCGGTACCACCAGGGTATCTCCCGGCTGCATCTGAGTACCGCCAAAGCTGTCAAAACTCCAGAACGATTTCTGTTGATTACTGACAACCGAACCATCAGCCCGAATCAGATACATCTCGGAGGTGTCGGCCTCAGAGGTAGCACCGCCGGCTTTAGCCAAATAACTGTCAACATCATCATTTTCCGGCAGGTACACAAAGGAGGTCTGGTTGTACACATTCCCCAGCACATGCACCACACCGGGCTGCTGCGGCACTTCAAGCGTTTCACCACCTTCAAGCAGCAGGTCATAGTTGCTGTTTTCAAAGGTATGTAAGGAAGACAGGCGAATAACGATACGGCCTTCGGCCTTCATCTTACGCATCTCTTCAATGCTTTTGGCAAGTCCTGCAATTGTTGCTTGATCACTTGCAACTTCATCTTTACTCGTCGCCGTGCTCGTTAAGCTTGCCTGCTTCTGCATGAGATCCCGTTCTGCACGTTGCAATGCCTCGTCCATTCGCCTTTGTTGTTGTTCCTGCGTCGAGCGACGGATGAACTTGGCTGCACGCAGGTAGGCCAGCGGTGTGAAACCACCTGCCCGTTTGATCACGGAGCTCAGGTGCTCCCCGCGATAAATGGGATAGATCCCGGGAAAGACAAATTCGCCCTTCAAGGTCACATAGCGATCCGTTTCCTCAGACCAGTTCGGAATCTTACGAATGTAGAGCTCATCGAATTTTTTCAGCACAATATTGTGCTGCGGATCACCCGCCATGGCCTTTGTCAAATTGACCAGTATCGGGTAGCTTTTCACGGCTGTTTTAGAATAGTCAGTGCGGGTTATCTCGGCATTATCCTTAAAGGCATCCAGCTTGAGATTACCAGCAAATATTAACAAGTCTCGCACACGCATGCCTTCAAATAGCCGGTACACGCCTGGGCGCTGCACCTCACCGCTGACCCGCACCTGCGGCATTTCTTCCATCTCCCAGCGGGAAAAAATCTTAATTGTATCAAACTCCTGCAATGCAATATTCTGCTGGTGATCTTTGGCCACAGCTTTTTTCACGTTAAAGTACAACACCTCTGGGTGAAAGTCCGGTGGCATCAAACGCAGGATTTGACCTGCCTCTCCATAATACTCCGGCAGCAGGTTATCCTGTGACAATAGATCATTTACCCGCATACCAGGTTTGAGGGCATAATCGCCAGGACGCAATACATAGCCATCCAAACGGACATAGCCGCGCAGGGTCGCGTCGATCGGAAAGACCTTCACGATATCAAGGTCTTTAATGGGAATAGCAGCTGTGATAGCATCCAAAGTTTTACCGTTAGACTTGGGATCAAGACTGATATCGCTAACAGTCTTCTTGTCATGGGCATCAACACGGGAAATCTGCACCCTCTGCAGATAGCCGGTGGGAATCAGACCATCCGCCAAGATCAACAGCTCTTTCAGCGTTTTTTCCTGCTTCAACTCGTAAATAGCAGGGCGGCGCACATTCCCGGCAATCCCGGCCACGGATCCGATACTGGGAACGTAAATCGTATCACCTGACTGCAGCCTGACATCCTTTGACTTGTCGCCCTTGAGAAAGAAGTCGTACAAATCTATGGTCTCCAGTAGTTTCCCATCGCGTTTTACTTCAATAGAACGCAAGCTGCCGTTCTTGGTAGGGCCACCGGCTGCGGTCAGGGCATTTAGGATCGTAGAAAGTCCTGGTACGCTATAATCCCCCGGTGCCCTGACCTGCCCCACCACGTACACCTTAACCAAGCGCAACCTACCCATGGTCACGCTCAGGTGAAAGTCCTTGAGGTATTGACCGATCTGTCCCTTCAGCACCGTGGGCAATTGCCCATAGCTGACACCAGCAACATGAATAGTGCCCACTTTAGGAACAACCAGATCGCCGTTTTGATTCACCTCAAGCTCAAGACTTGTCTCAAGGCTGCCCCAGATAGTCAGGTTGATCCGGTCACCGGTTCCTAACACGTAATCATTACCAACCGGCACATCGGTGAGTGGGGCAAAGCCTCGCGCATCACCACGAAAAAAATTGTAACCAAACTGTTGCAGCACTGTCATGGCCGATGTCTGCGGCTTGGCTTTCTGGCTGCCATCAGCAGACTCCTGCATTGAACGCTCAATCGCTGAGACGTCCATGCTTGCATCAACAGCCCCTGTTGCCGGGAGTACACCTGTTGGCGGTACCCCCTGAGTGGCAGTCTGCTGCATTGCTGAAGGAGGCGGCGGAGTCAATCCTGGCGTACCGTTCTGCAAGGGGGTGGTTCCTTGCATAGCACCAGCTTGCGTCCCTAAAGGGCCGAAGTTTCCACCTTGTGGGATCCCCCCGCTAACGTTGCTACCAAAGCTGCTAGCAGTTGCAGGTGCAGAGGCAGAAGAACCGAAACCACTGCTCAAGCTGCCGGTTGCTGCAGGAGCAGCAGGACCAAAGGCGTTACCAAAACTACCTGCTGCTGCCGGTCCTGTTGCTGTTGCCCCAGGTGCTGCAGCAATGGTTGCCGCTCCCCCTTCAGAAAACGCTTCGCTTTTTAAAAAAGCAAAAAAAGCCAGAATAACACACAGCGTAATTGCAATTTTTTTCATCTCAAATTACCCTCGTTAACTTAACAATAAAACTATCTAATTTAATAATTGTAGCTCAATTCAAATTTCATCAGCTGATTGGTACGATGCACTCCCGAAACCAGGTCGGCATTCCGGAGCCCCTCAAGACCATACAAAAACTGGGCCGTAAGGTCTTTACCCACCGGCAAGGTCAGCGCAACCCGACCGGCATGTTTTTCTTCAACAGCCTGACCGGGTAACCGGCCAAAGCTGCCACGCGTCGTGTAAAAATACTCCAGCGCCACATTACTATGCACCGAAAACCAGTGGGCATACCGCAGGTAGAAGTCTTCCGTAGCCCCGCCTTGCGAGTTGCCTAAGGGGAAGCCATGATACAGATATCCTTGGGGCATGGTGCCGCTGGTATACAGGATGTTGTTGCCCCTGAAATACTCAAACCGCAGGTCATTGGTACCGTCAGCAGTCAACATGGGGATATAGAATCCGGCCAGATAGCTTTCCACAATCGGCCAGAAACATGCCGTATCCTCTCCGGAAAATTCGGCGTAGATCTCGGTATTGCGAAGCCACGGCATTCTGTAGCGCAGCTCAAAACCGGCCATGCCATTCGAGTTATCCGCGCTGGTTCCCCCCAAAATACCATTCAGATATTGCTGCAGGCTGTTGTTCAAACCGGTGCCGCCAGCCTGCTTACCTAGGTTAAAGCCGACCTCAACATTTTCAGCCGGTTTACTGATAAGCTTCACGGCGTAGAAATACGGTTGACGTTCCTTGCCATTGGTAACCGTATGGTCAAGCTGGGAAAACAGCAGCATATACTTCATTTTTCCCAACCACGAAAGCCACGAGGTCTCAAGCGGCTCAGGGCTCGAAAGTTTGATCATGTCAAGATTTCGGGCATTGTTTGAAAGCGTGATGGCACCCCGTTGCCCTAGTCCCATCCAGGTGCTGTCACGCCCCACTTCCAGTTCAAGCGCGCCGCCGCCAATCTTTACGTAACCGCGGTTCATGGTCAGGACCGACTTGCCATTATCGGCGGCGTACAGCAGTTGGGGCTCGAACAGTCCGACAACATACCGGTCTATATACGCCTCACCAGCCACCCGCAGCTCTGCATTGTGTCCGGCATGATAAACAGTGCCTTCATTATTTTCCAGCAGCGGCGTACCTTCATTGCCGTGCTGCTGGACCGGTGTCGGGTAGGGATTCCGTGGGCGTAGACCTTGACCAATGCCAAAGACACCATCATTTCCCGGATCATTGACTTTGCGTTCGTAACTGCGTGGAACACCCTGCAGATACACATACCGCATACGTGCCGACAAGACAGGCGTTGCGTCCAACAGGCGCGGCTTACTATCCGTGTTGTACAAAGACAATTCGCGTGCCAGCTGTGTTTTTAATTGTTTTAAAAAAGCCCTGGCAGCAGGGTATGCAGGACGTTCTTCTGCTGCATCTAAGCGCAGATTCTCACTCGCCTCAATCGTCAAACGCGCGGCCTCACTACGCGAAAACGGTTTAAGACCGCGAACATCGGAACGTACCAATCCCATACCGGAGAGTTTTTCCAAGTACAGATAAATAGGGCTGTCCAGCGGAATATTGGAAGATGCGAGCGACGCGGCAGAAACCGGAACCGCAAGACACATCAGGATCAGCAGCAGAAGCACTATCCGTATCGCCATCAATCGTCCTTTACCGGTATACGTTAAGCTCACCCAGAGGTGCAGAAGAAACCATCATCATGTGCATAAAAGGCTTCAGCCCTAAATCAGACTCTCGCTTTTGCCGTTCACTGCGATCCTCCGCGCCTCCGCGTGAGACACGTCTTTCGAACCTGCTTTGCTTTAGCTTGCCTCACGGACCACATCTGGCCGCAAGCGCTGAAATGAAAACGGAGGAGCGCCCTCAAAGTGATATTGAGCCACAAACTCAGGTACCGTATGCTTTAATTGTTGCAAAATAGCGCCAGTATCAAAACTGGAGGCAACACGCAGAAGGCTCTGAATTTCCTGTAAAACTGACTCGTATTCAAGGGGAATTGCACGGACAATACGTATTTTTTCATGCGTTGTCGGCAAAATATTTTCACCATCAATCAACAGCTCCTCAAACAACTTTTCTCCTGGCCGCAACCCACTGAAAACAATGTCAATATCGTCATATGGCACCAGCCCGGAAAGGCGAATCAACTCTTCAGCCAAATCCAGAATCCGCACCGGTTCACCCATGTCGAGCACAAATATATCGCTTCCCCGTCCTAAACAACCTGCCTGCAACACGAGCTGGCAGGCCTCGGGAATCGTCATAAAATAGCGAATCACGCGCGGGTCTGTTACAGTAATCGGCCCACCTTTAAGGATCTGCTCCTTGAACAACGGTATGACACTACCATTGCTCCCCAGGACATTGCCAAAACGAACCGTCGTAAAACGTGTACGAGATTTTTGGGACAAGGCCTGCACATAGAGTTCAGCAGCGCGCTTACTGGCCCCCATCACGTTAGTGGGATTAACCGCTTTATCGGTCGAAATCATGACAAACCGCTCCACCCCACAGGTATGAGCAGCATCAGCAAGATGCATCGTACCGCCAACATTGCTGGTCACCGCTTCCATCGGATTATATTCCATCATCGGCACATGTTTATAGGCAGCAGCGTGAAAAACAACCTGGGGTAAAAAACTGTCAAACAGTGCAGAAATTCGCTCTTGATGACGCACATCGGCGATAATCGGCACAATGCGCAAGGCAGGATATTGAGCAATCAGTTCTTTTTCAATATGATATAATGGCGTTTCAGCACTATCAAGGATCAACAGCTTGGACGGGTTGTAGCTACAGATTTGACGGCAGATCTCGCTGCCGATACTTCCGGCTGCACCAGTCACTAAGACTCGCTTGCCGGTCAAATATGCGCTTATTGCTTGCTGGTCAAGCTGAACCGGATCTCGCCCAAGCAGGTCATCGATTTCAACCTTTCTAATCTGAGAAATAGCGACAGACCCATCAATCAGGTCCGGAATACTTGGAAGGGTTTTAAACTGCACGCCAGAAGACTTACAACAGGCCACTATTTTGCGAATAAATTTCTTGTGTGCCGAAGGCACGGCAATAATCACTTCTTCAACGTGCAATTCACGAATGAGTTTTGGCAATTGTGAGGTTTGGCCCAATACGGGAATTCCCCCTAACTTCAAACCTTGTTTTTCAGGATTGTCATCAACCAGCCCGACAATTTTGAAGCCGGTATTATTGTGCCTCTGTACTTCCTTTATCAACAAATTTCCCGCATCGCCAGCACCAACAATCAGGGTCGCGTGCCCTTCAGGCTGTTGATGAAACCGCTGGGGTAACAAGCTGCAGTTTTCTCGATAAAAACGAAATATAAATCGGCTGGAGAGCATCAGTGCCATCAGTACACCCCAGTCAAGTACCAGCAATGTCCGGTAAAACACCAAGGTATCGCGGGCAAACAAAAGCCCGAAGGCGGTCATAACCACCGCAAGGGTGACCGCCTTAAAGATTTCAAGCACATCCTGTAGTGAGGCATACCGCCAGATGTTGCTATAAAGTTTCGACGTCAAAAGAACTAATGCCTGAATGCCAACAACATAGGGAAAGGAATGCAAAAAACGATCTAAATACGTTGAGGAAATAACAAAATCTTCGTCAAGCAAGAGGGCAACACTGTAAGCAAGGGCAATTAATATGACATCTAGCAGAAATTTGAGTAAACTGCGCGGGATTTGCATTAATTAGTTCCGTCCTTAGCCACAACGTCTCATTCAAAAAGTTGCATGCTGCATAACGTTAGCTACCACATTACAGGTGTGCTGGATATTCTCGTCGGTCAG
>Ga0302238_1001459_pt1 | contig 19092 bp, 17 predicted proteins | sample AAG_UR_Asn_MG_FD_193527 | JGI IMG/M metagenome (GOLD analysis project Ga0302238, IMG submission 193527) | Enriched activated sludge microbial communities from anaerobic digester in WTTP, New Holstein, Wisconsin, United States - AAG_UR_Asn | ecosystem: Engineered > Bioreactor > Anaerobic >...
ATATTTATATTTATCTAAAACAGATATCTTTTCCTTCTTCATATTTGGAAGTAACTCTTCCCATATCAGATCCAAAATCTGTTGCATGTTCTGCAATCCTGAAGTAGCTGCAATTACTGCATCCTGATCCGGCATTACAAGGCAATACTGTCCAAATGCCCCATCTCCACGATAGGCATTGTTCTGCGAACGCCAAAATTGATAGCCGTATCCCTGTGCCCAATCAAACTTTCCAGCATGAGAGTTCGAGACCTGGAAGGACGTTGCTTCCTTTACCCAAGATTCAGGAACGAGCTGTTTATCCTCCCATTTCCCCTTTTGAAGATAAAGTTGCCCAAATTTTGCTATGTCTTCTGTCTTCAAACTCATTCCCCATCCCCCAACATGTGTACCATCAGGGCTTTTTTCGGTCTTAGCTCCTTGGATTCCAAGCGGAGAAAAAATTCGTGGTTCAAGATAATCCAGCAATTGCTCTCCTGTCACAGAATTCAAAATTGCCGACAGCAGGTATGTGGCTCCTGAATTATAGACAAAATGCGTTCCGGGTTCGTGGATTACTGGTTCCTCAAGGATCTGCTTGACCCAGTCTCCTTGAAATTTGTTTTTCTTCACCCCTTCCAGCGAGCATTTACCATGCCCGCTGGTCATGGTAAGAAGATGACGAACTGTCATGGCCTTAAGTCCGTCAGAAATTTCGCCAGGAATCCTTTTCCCTGGGAAAAATCCAATCACAGGATCATTAATTTTGAGTCTTCCTTCGGAGATTGCCAGTCCTATAGCTGTTGAAGTAAAGCTCTTGCTCAATGAAAAGAGAAGATGGGGATGTTCAGGAGCGTAGGGGTGCCACCAGAATTCCGCCGCAACTTTCCCGTTCCGCAGAAGCATGAAGCTGTGCAGGGAATTCAGCTCAGTAGTTGCCCTCTCCATAAACCGTGCGATTGCTTTCCCCGGAATTCCAACTTCTTCTGGTTTTGCCCTCTTGAGGTCAGACTTTTTCATTCTACATCATTATTCCTTCAATGATGTCCCTGGCATCCTGAGATAATTTTTCCAAATTTGTAATCTTGTAACGGTTTTTCTCGATGTCGGTTATTATGATGACGCCTGCATTGGTGACAGCCATATTTTCACGAGGATTGAAGAGATACATCGTCTTTTCTCCTCTATCAGTAGTTATAATCCATTCGTCAAACCCATGTCCTCTTTTGGACTGTTTCGTAGATAGCCTTTTTATATCCAGTATTTCCGGAACAAAATATCTCTCATCAACAGCTTTCCTGACAAGTTCCAGTTGATCTGTGCTGAATCCATCCAAGGAAATAATCACACCCACCTCTTCAACTTCCATTTCGAATTCTTTGATCACTGAGATGTACTGTTCAGGAAGCGTAAGAGGGAAAAGGGTGACACAGTGCAGATGCTCATGGACAGCTCCGTCCTTGAGCCGGCAATTCAGAACACCCGTTGGACTCTTCTCGAATTTAATGTCGTCTTTTTTAAGTATATTCATATCTTTTTACTCAACAAAAGGTTATACGTTGAAATTTTCCCCTCCTCCATCCTGTCCTTCACCGCCATTTGGCTTATCACCAAATCCCTTTGTCTTCTTTCCATTCTGTTCCGTTGCTGGAATTTCAAATGCCATTATTTTGGAGAGTTCGCTCTGTATCTGAACAAGCTCGTAGAACATTCCTTTCTTTTCCAAAAGCTCCTGATGAGTTCCCATTTCACCTATTTCACCATTTTTGATGACTACAATCCTGTCACATTTGCGCAAGGTGGAAAGCCGGTGGGCAATGGCAATCGTGGTACGGCCTTTTGTAAGCCTTTCAAGTGCTTCCTGAATCTTTTTCTCGGTCTGTGTATCAACCGAAGAAGTCGCTTCATCCAGAATCAAAATCTTCGGATCCCTCAGTATGGCCCTGGCAATAGAAATTCTTTGTTTCTCACCACCAGAAAGGCTGTTTCCACGTTCCCCTACTTCTGTGTCGTAGCCATCAGGCTTTTTCAGGATGAACTCATGGGCGTTAGCGGCAATCGAGGCTTGGATTACCTCCTCCCTTGTCGCTCCCGGCTTAGTGTAACTGATATTCTCATATATAGTTCCGTTGAAGAGGAATGTGTCCTGTAGCACAATTCCGATGTTTTTACGCAAGTCATTCTGTTTCACCTTCTTTAGATTTACACCGTCCAGCAATATTTCTCCTTCATTTACATCATAGAGTCGGCATATCACATTGATCATGGTGCTCTTTCCTGCACCACTCTTTCCGACAAGGCCGATCATTTCACTGGGTCTGATATTCAATGATATGTTCTTCAGGACCGGCTTGAACTTGTCGTAGCCAAATGAGATGTTCTTAAACTCAATTCCCCCTTTCAGGTCAGGAAGTCCTACTGCATCAGGAGCTTCCCTTATCATTGGCTCAGTATCCATCACATCAAACACCCTTTCCGACGCACTCAAGGCATTTGTAATTAGATCAAGCATACGTGTCAGCATGAACACCGGACGGTAGAATGTCATCAGATAACCTGAATATGCCAATACATCTCCTAACGTCATTTTCCCGTCAAAAATCAGATGTCCTCCAACATACCATACAATCACCGCTCCGGACATTATCAGAAGATGGAATGATGGATGGAAGACACTCCATCGTTTGACCAGTTCTATTCCCGCATCACGGTACCTTAGGCTATATTTCTGGAACTTGTCTGTCTCCATCTGCTCCTGACCAAACGCCTTGACAACTCGGATTCCGGACAATGAATCGGCGACAACCGCGCTCAGCTTCGATCTCCGGTGGAAGAACCGGTGGAAGAATATCCAGAATTTTGGGATGACCATTTTTACAAAAATGACAATTCCTACGACAGGAATCAAAACAAACAAAGTCAGCTTCCAGCTCAAGATGAAAAGGAATATTCCTATTCCAAAGAACATCAGGATGGACTCTACAGTTATGGGAATAAAATCCACCATAAGCCTCTGCATTTCCGAAGTGTCCTGATTCACCCTTGCAAGAAGGGCTCCAGTCTGGTGCTTGTCGAAGAATCCCAAAGACAATTCCTGAAGCTTTTCATATATGCATTTACGGACATCGGCAACGGTATTGAATCCAAGTGTTCCGCACAATCTTTCCTGGATTCCACCTAGGAAAAGCTGGAGGGCGTATGCTGCAAACAGAACCAAACATGCAATGCCAAGCCATTTCATGTTTGGATATTGTCCTGTCAGATCCTGTTTGAATATTACGTCTGCAAAAAGTTTATTCATGTATGGCGGTATGAGCCCAAATCCCGTACTAGCCGCCATAGTAAAAAGGATGAGAGCCAGTTTTCCTTTATATGCCATCGCAAACTGCGAAATTCGCAGAAGAGTACCTTTCCGGTCGGTGCATCTTGGGCATTTGTTGAGATCTTCAGGTACTGGTTTACCGCAGGACTTACATATCTTTCCTGTCAGTGTTGACTTGTCCAGAAGGGGTTCGCTGTTCACAATCCTCGATATGGCATCTGCGGCATGCGCAAAGAATGGATTGAGTGTCTGGGAGAAGGAGATGATCTTGTAGGGCTTTCCTTCCTTTGGTTCGACAATCAAGGACATGATTCCAACGAGCGGGGAAATTCTCGCCTTCTTAAGCGAGGCAATTGCAATGTCATGACAAGGCACTGCATCTCCATTTTTTTCCAAGCAATACACAAGCACTGATTTTTTAGTCACTACCAGCCATTCAGCTCCATAATGACGGTGCTGGGATATGTCGGAGACCAGAGAGATTATGATTTCTTCGCCGGAATGATCTTTTTGGAGCAAGTTTTTGACCTGATCCGGTATGTCGGTATTCAAGGCTGAATTCTGAGTGGATGTCATATAAACATGGAAGTTAATCCTGAGACCTTAAAGAATCAAGGAAATCAAAATTTAAATCAGACATACCGTCATGTCAGTCGGCGTGCTATGGCTCTGAGGCTGTCTCCATTGGATTTGACTTCAACACGTTCCCTCAGGATATCAAAACCATGGGAAGTTATCTCTCCTATCAAAGATTCTTTCTTTCCAAAATATCGATATGGAGAACCATTAGAAAAAGTACAGCGTGTGACTGGATCATAGTTCTTGACAATTTCCTTGTCCTTTGGTTCATCACAGATGGAATTCAATAGGAATATTCCTCCGGGTTTAAGGACGCGATGGATCTCCTTGAACGCCAGATCCCGGTCATCTCCGATGATGCATTGCAAACACAGTCCGTCGAATACAACATCAAAAAAAGCGTCTACGAACAGCGAGAGGTCTGTCACGCTCATCTCGAAGAAACGAGCTGAAGCGAGATTCTCATTCCGTCTGATTGCAAGCTGGACCGCCGTCGGTGAGATCTCTATCCCGGTAACCTTGAATCCGTGACTGGCGATTATCCCGCTTATATTTCCGGCACCACTTCCAAGTTCCAGCACTTCACCCTTGTCAGGGAGTTTAAAATTGCTTGTAATCTCGTTCCAGTAGTCAGTCCAATATTTCTCCCGTTCCGGAACCTGGTCTCCGCCCCAGCCCTTCAAACCTTTTTCCACCACTTCACGATATCTGGCTTCGTGCAGTTCTTTGTATTTTGGTTTCATAGGATTAATATTCCTTTTCTTTTTCTTATATATGATTCATCTAATTGTAAATGAACATGATATGCTGATAAAACAAGGAAAAAATAGTAAATAACTCTCATGGGTGGTTTCTTCAGGAAAATCCTGTTATATTCATGATGTCAATGAACGTTATGGGGTAATTAAGGGCACCTTTATTCATCATCCAAAAAATAAATCATGAGACAGACAGCTGAAATTAATATTTCCCTTTTATCTTCTGGTGAGTCAGAGGCTGCTTCACAGTTGATAATGGAAACATTCCGGACGTGTGTGGCATCCCAATATTCACAAGAAGGAATTGACGAGTTTGCGAAATACGCAAAAGCTGAAAGCATCCAAGAGCGGCATGGGCATGCACATGAGACTTGGACTGCAAAGATTGGGAACACCATTGTCGGAGTGATGGAAATCCGCTTTCCTGACCATATCTCAATGCTATTCGTCTCTACAAGCTATCAGTGCAAAGGAATAGGGCGACAGCTTATGGATCGAGCTATGATTCAATTGCTTAGTGTCAGTCCTGACATCGGAAAGTTGACTGTACACTCTTCTCCCAATGCCATTCCAGCATACCGGAAGTTTGGCTTTAGGGAATATGGAGAAGTTCAGGAAAGGAATGGAATCAAATTCCAGCAAATGGCAATGGAATTGAAAAAGGAAATAGAGCAATTCTACAAGGGGCTGACACCATATTATCACCTTATTTACAAGGATTGGGAAGCGAGCATACGGAAGCAGTCTAATGATCTCAATTCACTTATCCAGGAAAAATTAGGCAACGGAAAGCATAGCATACTTGATGTTTCCTGCGGGATTGGAACTCAGTCGCTTGGGCTTGCCAGGCTCGGTTATGAAGTAACTGCCTCGGACCTGTCACCTGAGGAAGTTGAACTGGCGAAGAAGGAAGCTTCAAGACAAGGTCTAAAAATCAATTTTTCCGTGGCAGACATGCGCGAGAGCTTCAAGCACCATGCCAAACAGTTTGACGTAGTCATCTCCTGCGACAATTCAGTGCCCCATTTGCTGACGGATGACGACATACTTCTGGCTTTCAAGCAATTCCACAAATGCATCAGACCTGGAGGAGTATGTATCATCAGCGTCAGGGATTATGAGAAGGAAGATATGTCAAAGCAACAAGTTAAGCCATACGGGATCAGAGAGGAAAACGGGGTCCGCTGGCTTCTCTGGCAGGTCTGGGACCCTCATGGATCGACCTATGATGTGACCATGTATTTCGTCGATGACCGGGGCGGTTCCGAATGCCATACGCATGTGTTCCGCTCAACATATTATGCTATTAGCATACAGAATCTCATGGATCTAATGAAACGTGCCGGATTCGAAAATGTCTCAAGATACGACGGACGTTTCTTCCAGCCGGTGATCACAGGGACAAGAAAGCTTTGATTCCCTTGATCATGCAGGCTTTTTCGCCTCAATGCATATTTCATCCCCATCGGCTTCATGTATCAATGCCCAACTGATGATTTCAAGCCCTATGCCACGGACTTCGGATAGGATGCTTTCATGAGTTCCGTAATAGGCTCCTATTACTCCACATTTGTTAATAAAAACTCTGCGACTGGGATCATATGTCAATCCTTTTTCCTGTGCTTTTTCTATGTTTGGTTCATCGCATTGTGAATATTGGAAGTAGAACCCTCCCTTCCTGAGTATCCTGAAAATTGAATTATAGGCCTTTTTACGGTCCTCTCCATAGATCCAATGGAGGCAATGGGCGTCAATGACTATATCAAAAGATTCATCTCCATATGAATTTAGATCAGTTATATCTCCCAGTTGGAAATCAGCTTTGAATTCAGCAACAGCATTCTTCTCCTTCGCCCATTCGATTGCAGTCGGAGTAATATCAACTCCAAACATTTCATAACCTTTCTGAGCCATCCAAAGAGTTAAGTTTCCCGCTCCACATCCAAGTTCAAGAACCCTACCATTTTTTGGAGCTTTGGACCTTACAAGAGAACTTTCAATATTCAATTTGAAGAGATCATAGTCAGATTCGTGCCCTCCCCAGCCTGCTTTCCCTTCTGCCTTAAGTCTTGCATAACCTTTGTCGGCTGTGAGTTTCATTCCAATTATGATTCCTTTCTTTGTTTTTCCAACGATTCCAGATAGGCACTGGAGATAAACCAGTATTTAACATAGGCAACTAAAGGAACGCTTACTGCTCCGTATCCTGGAAGAATCTGAAAAATTCCAAGAAAGATTACCAACAGTCGCATGGTCCATTTCGTCCTGAACCTCTTGAAAAAGGGAATATATTGGCCAAACGGGAGGATGATTGTTGATTTCAGGAAAAATATCCCTATTATGAATCCGACAACCGGAATGAAACTAAGAAAAACGCATACCGGAATTACATGCCTGATATATCTCTTGTGCATGAAATTGAGATAGGCATCAACATCCTCCTGCGTCTTCATCAGTTCATAACTGCATTTCCGGCACTTCTGGATAGGAGTGCTTTCTGTGAAAATTACTCCGCATTCCGGACACTTTTTCATGCTTATGGCCAAAAGCCTGTCCATTTCCTTTTTATCATCCTTTAAAAGCCAGTCCTTGAACCCGGTATTACGTTTCTTCATCAGTTGGATGGATCTGAAAATAATAAAAGATAATACAATGACAATGAATGGCAGTGCAGATATGATGCTTTTCCATATGAGGGTGAACTTTTCCATTTCATTTCCTGTTATAAATCTTTTATACAGAATCCATAACTTCTTATAGAGAAAGCTTTTTGTAATGTTTACGCCGGTGCAGGAGGTGCTCAGCATCCGCAGCAATCATCTTTTCCTCGTAGGACTGGAAGTTGCCTTCGAACCACTTAAGCTTGCCATCACCTTCAAATATCAGGAGATGAGTACATATTCTGTCAAGGAAGAACCTATCATGGCTGATCACCATCGCGCATCCAGGAAAATCAATCAGAGCCTCCTCAAGAACTCTCATTGTATTGACATCAAGGTCATTTGTCGGCTCATCAAGAAGGAGAAGGTTTCCTCCGATACGTAGAAGCTTTGCGAGATGTACACGGTTGCGTTCTCCTCCGGATAGTTCTCCAACTTTCTTCTGCTGCTGTTGTCCGCGGAAATTGAATCGGGAACAATATGCACGACCGTTGATAGTCCTATCACCAAGCGGAATTTCTTCAAGTCCACCAGTTATCTCCTCATAGATGCTCTTGCTGTCATCAAGTGCGTCGCGGTGCTGGTCAACATGGGCAAGTTTGACGGTATCCCCTATTTCCAAGGTTCCTGAATCAGGCTTTTCCTCTCCAACTATCATTTTGAAAAGAGTAGTCTTGCCGGCACCATTCGGCCCGACTATCCCAACGATTGCACCAGGAGGAAGTGAAAATTCCACATTGTCCATCAGGACAATACCGTTATATCCCTTTGTAAGTGATTTGGTTGTAACCACCTTGTTCCCGAGATGTGGTCCTGGGGGAATTTGGATTACGCAATCATTCTTTTGCACTTCGAATTTCTGATTTGACAATTCCTCATAACGGCTTATACGGGCCTGCTGTTTCTTCAGTCGTCCCTGAGGACTTGTTCCTATCCACTCAAGTTCCTTCTGAAGTATCTTCTGGCGGTTGCTCTCAGACTTTTCACGTACGCGCAGGATCTCGGACTTCTGTTTGAGCCAGGAACTGTAATTGCCTTCGAAAGGGATTCCATAGGTGTTTTCAAGCTCGAGTATCCACTTAGTGATATTGTCCAGAAAATAGCGGTCATGTGTTACAATGATAACAGTTCCATGATATTCCCTGAGAGCCTGTTCGAGCCAGGCTACCGTCTCGGCATCAAGATGGTTGGTAGGTTCATCCAGAAGAAGAAGATCAGGTTTTGAAAGAAGTGCCTTGCAGAGGGCAACACGCCTACATTCACCGCCGGAAAGTTTTGTAACGTTTGCGTCATCAGGCGGCAGCACCAGGGCGTCGGAAGCCATGTCTATCATCCTGTCGATTTCCCATCCATTTACCTTGTCAATTTCGTTCTGGAGGCGGTCCATTTCATTGCCAAGTTTTGTCATCTCGGCTTCAGAAAGCTTTTCTCCCAATTTTGCACAGACTTCATCGTAGCGTGCAATAAGATCCTTTACAGGCTTCAGAGCCTCCTCGAGATTCTCCCTGACATTCTTTTCAGGATTAAGACGAGGTTCCTGTGGAACATAGAAAACGTTCATGTTCTTGGACAACTGGCAGGTTCCTATGATGTCCGTATCAATGCCAGCCATTATACGGAGGAGGGTTGACTTTCCTGAACCGTTCTCACCGACGATTCCTATTTTTGCTCCATAATAGAAAGACAGGCTTATATCCTGAAGGACAGGCTTGTCGTTATACAACTTGGAAACATTCATCATCTGGCAGACAAATTGCGGAGGCATATGGACCCTTTCTGAATAGAATTAGTGAATTTTTTGGAAAATAACTCTCCCGGTGAAAATCTTCAAGCAGGTTCCACTGGGATCTTGAGGGTGATGGCGGACGGACAGGTTTCAATGGTAAATTCATTCGAATCAGGTATCTGCTCACCATCAACCTGAGCAGGAATTGGTTTTTCAAACTTAAGCTTGAAAGTTCTACCTTTTATATGGTAGATCGAATCTTCCCCATAAGATCCAAGTTTCCTTATTATCCTCGGGAAATGACGGTGGCTTAGCAGATATCGACGGAGGTAATTGAAACGTCCCTTGGAAATCAGTATATCAAGTTTTCCATCATTCGCATAGGCAGTATCGGTAAGGTCGAACTCGCCGGCATAAATCCTTGTGTTATTGATGATGATGTTGAATATCTTGTCTGAATATTTGTTCTGCCCATCGATTTCAATCTCACCTTTGGTGGTTCTGTAACCAAGAAGATTCTTCATTACATTCCATAGATATATCAGATAACCTTTCACCATCCAGAAAAGTATTGGTATCTTCCTGAGGAAAGACTTGTCCTTATCACGCCCCTTGAGGATATTGGCATCAATTCCACATGCAAAACCATCGGCAAAATACCTGCTCCCTATCTTCCCAAGATCCATCTTATAGTCAGCCCCCCACACAGTTGATATCACGGCCCGCCGGATGTCATTGAATATAAGGTTTTCCATGGGACTCATTCCAAAGGACTTGGCGATGTTGTTTCCAGTACCGAAAGGTATAATGGCATAATAGGGGATATAAGCATCCGGACATGATTCCTTGAACCTCATAATGCCATTGATGAGGGCATTATGAGTTCCATCTCCCCCTACTCCAACAAAAGTTGTGGGATTTGGAATGCCAGCCTTGAGAATTTCAAAGACTTTCTCTGAAAGATCTCCTTTGTGAGAAACCAACTCATATATGATATCGAGTTCCTTGAAGATAGTCTCCACTTCTCTCCAACGATCAACTGATTTGCCATCGCAGGAAAGAGGATTCAGGAAACATATGACCTTGATCTTGTTCATGCAGGAATATACACGCTTCAGGAAGAACTTTGTAGTTCCCTTGCATTATACCTACCTGCCATCATCATAATACTTCCGGCTGACCTCAAAATGTGCGGAAAGGGCGACTACGGCATCTTCAATAGAATTGTTCAATATGCCATCTATTATTTTTTTGCGTTCAGTCATGATTCCGGAAAGATCATCCGAATCAGCGCATCTCAGGATCCGGTAAGGACGGCACATCAATTTAATCCTGTTGACTTGCTCAACAATGAATTTATTATCGCATGCGGATACAATAGCAGCATGGAGATTTTCATCCGCTTCAAGAATCGCAATCCTTAGATTTTCAGCTCCGGATTTTGTAGCTGCATTCAGTTTTTCATCTATTTCCTTGATCTCGTCACGGTTGATTTGATGGAACCATTCTCTTAGAATCATGCATTCCAATAGACTCCTGCATTCCATAAGCTGGCATACTTCCTTGTTTTCAAACTGACGGACCATGCATCCACAGTTTGGTTTCTGCTCCAGAATTCCTTCCTGTACCAGTCTGATAAGGGCTTCCCTAAGAGGAGTCCGGCTGACACCAAGCTTTTCACAAAGTTTTTCCTCCCTCATCCATTTTCCAGCCGGAACATCTCCATCAAGAATCAGTCTGAGAAGCCGCTTATAAACCTCTTCCCCAAGTGAACGTCTCTGTATTTTCATAATATTCTTATCCCTGAGAAGAATTGCTATCCATTAATTTTTGTATTTCTACCGCCTCATCCCAGAAACCTCTTCCGTCAGTATCATGGACTGAATTTGCATAGGGAATATTGGCTTTGACGTCAAAATGACGGGAAATATCCAATCCCATGACCATATTTCCTCTCCGATTGACATGCATCCCATCCTGCATAAGCGGCAAGTGCTTCTTTGGATGATATTTACGAAGATATTCCCACCTGACAAGATGGTCAATAAGTCCAGATCCTGTTTCCTTGGCAGTCTGACGTATTATTTCCATGTACCGATAGAATTTTTCCATGTGAGCATCAGGACAAAGTTCATGTATTGGTGCATAATAGGTCTGGTAGACCACCTTGCAATCCATCTTATTGAAACGATTAAATAATTCCATAAGATTGGCTTTAAACTGGTCTTCTGAAAGATTTCTGTCTGGATTACTATCATTTCCACCTACCGTAATGAAAGCCATATGAGGTTTATAAAATACCGCATCATCTTCAAAGCGGTCAAGAAGATCTTTCGATGTATTTCCTCCGATTCCTGTATTTATGCAACAATGCACTCTCCCAAAAGTATTTCCGATGGCAAGATCAAACACATCAAACCAATGCATCCCTGGAAGGATCCTTTCAGTATTTGACGAACCAAATGCAAGAATACGGATTTTCTGTTCGGATTTGACTCTTTCCTTGATCAAACTGAAGGTCTCATTATTGTTCATTTTTGAGCTCCCTTGTCATCCTTAACTTTGTCTTTATCCTTCTCAGCATAAGTTTTCTTTATAAAATCCAACAGAAGTGGAATTCCAGGAGTTACCATCCCATGTCCATATCCCTGGAGTTCATATAGGGTACAATTTTTGTTACCATTTAGTTTCAGCATACGCAGGAGATATGCGTTCTCTTCATAACGCCCCAGCATTTCCTTCTCCCTGTCGCCAGTGATAAGCAGAATTTGTGATGTATCCCCACGGACATGGTAAAGTGGGGCCATCTCATCGACAATAGGTTGCTTATCGGGTATTCCCATCTCCTTGCGAGTCGTCATATGAGTGATGGTATGCCCGCTGAAAGGAACTATTCCAGCAAGCTTGTTTGCGTCAATATCATATTTAGCGAGCCATTTTTTCTGGAGTCCTACCATCAGGACCAGATATCCTCCTGCAGAATGTCCGGAAATAAAGATCTTGTCAGGACTTCCCCCATATTCAGACGCATGCTTAAAAGTCCAGGCTATGGCCGCAGTAGCATCTTCAATGCAGACAGGCGTCTTTACCTGAGGGGAAAGCCGATAATTAACTGCTATGACAACATATCCTTTTTCCTTCAAACCGGTCGGTATTGATTTATTACCTCCTGTAAGACCACCTCCGTGGAACCAGACTATTACCGGGAGATCCTTCCCGTTTTCAGGATATGAGATATCCAGTTTACAACGTTCCTGCTGGTATTCAGTCATATTAGGTGTATCAGGCTCATAATAAGGTTTATCTTGAACCAGCTTATATTCGATCTTCTGGACGTTATCCTCGGATAATGCCGGCCATGGGATGGTTGCAGAGAGCAGCAAGAAAATCAAACCAATTTTTTTCATAACAGAAATTCTCCTTTTAATTGTATATTGTATACAATATTATTTGACATCATTTTTTCAAGGAAACAGCTGGAGAATTTTTAAAATCAATTAGGCTTTTTCAAAGGCAGTTGACATTTCCAGACAGGATCTGGCAAATATACCTACATCGGTAGAACATGCTATATAACTTATCCCCAGAGACTTATATTGCATAGCGCTTTTAACGCTGTCAGCGTAAATGCCAATATGCTTCCCCTTCTTCTTGCATTTCTCAATGATATCATTTACCGTGCCGATGACTTTTGGGTGTGTTACGTCTGGGCATCCAAGAGACTGGGAAAGATCATTTGGGCCTATGAAGAAAATATCTATGCCTTCAACATCCATTATAGAATCCAAATTGTCAAATCCATCCTTGCCTTCTATATGCACTATGACTGTTACATCATTGTTCTGTTCGCTGAAATAATCCTGTCTTTTCTTCAATGCATAATCCGCAGGTCTTACATTGCAGCAGACTCCCCTGTTGCCTAAAGGTGCGAACTTCGCAGCCTTCACAACATTTTTTGCATCCGCCTCTTGCTGCACCTGTGGAACCTGTACGCCTGATAAGCCTAAGTCGAGCATTCTCTGAATATCTATTACCGACGATGTACCTACACGCACCACCGCTTGCAGTCCGGATGCCCTGGCTGCAAGTACGAGTGGAAGAACTTCCCTTGGCGAGTTCGGACCGTGTTCACAGTCAAGAATCACGAAGTCAATGCCCGTCTTCCCCATGATCTCTATGAACATCGGATCATTCGTCTTTGCAAAGATTCCAAAAACAGACTTTTTTTCAGCAATCAGTTCTTTCAATGTTTTCATGCTTTCCCTTTCATTATGGCTTCTGTTCTCTGCATGGGGATCTTCAAACGGCATGCCTTTGAAATAGGATTCCCAGAAACTACATCCTCCTCATTGAATACAGCCAGAAGTATTTCCCCATCTATCCTTTTCCTATCATAATTCAGATATATCCGCCCATCTGGTGCCTGGAATCCATCGGGATAACTGACATTATTCCTCTCATCAAGGACAATCCCCCCATACCAGGTTTCACCTTCATCATCAGATAGATATGCCGTCAGTTGCGTACGTTCTGTTTTCTGGAATAGAGGACCATGCTTTACAAGCAGCACTTTCCCTGACTTTAACCTCAGAGTGAAAATCCTGGCGCTGCAGTGCTGGAGTTTTGACGGTTCAGGCTTGGACCAGTTGAATCCTGAATCGTATGATCTTGTTTCAGCCAATCCATAATGTGTCCTTATGATACAACGCAACTCACCATCCGGCTTTTCTATGAATACCGGCTCATCAAACAGTCTCTTATCAGCATAAACTCCCCCTCGCCTTTCCCAGTTGGCTCCATTGTCAATCGAAACCATAAAGTTGCTCATCCTCCACTGGTCGAGATCATGGAACAGATCGCTCTCCTTCAGGTCACCTCCACAAAATCCCATTAGATATCTATCCCAAAGAGTTGTTGGCAGTAACCATTCACCGCCACGTAAAATAATCGGCTTGTTCAGGACAAAACCATTGCAGAGACGTTTCGGTATAGACCAGGCAAGTTCATCGGAATCTGGATTTTCACAGACACTTGCCCAGACCCCCTGCCTTCCGTCACAGAATCCTATTGAATAAGCAAAGAAGCACCATAGCCTGCCCTGAGGATCCGTCCAGAGGTTTCCACCGAGTATTGAACGATGGAATCCATTTGGTGTCAAAGGCTCTTTTATTATATATTTCGGTTTCGACCAGGTCTGCCCATCATCATCGCTGGACGCCATCATCATGAACGCCTTCTGACCATCCTCTCCTCCAAACCATAACACCCAGATCCTTCCTTTAGGTGTCATTGCTATTCCTGCGCTCATTGTAAAATCATTGCGTTCCGGAAGCAGTTCCGGATCATTGAACTTGCGAATCAGAGGTGGGACAAGGAGTAAATGTGAATCTTCCATTACCTTGGCGGCCTTTATCTTCAAATCATTATTCACTTTCATTTTTCTTTCTCCAGTTCTTATACCGAAATCCAATCATTTATATCAACTTATGTACTACTTATATGCCTTCGAATTATCTTGCATGCCTCATCTGCATTCTCCTCTTTAAGCGCCTCGAGCAGAGCTTTGTGATCCCTGACACTGTTCATTTTCGACTTCGGATTCAAGAATTTCTCCCTATATTGGCGCCTGAACAGGAGGCTTAACACATTTGAGAATATCTTCAGGATTCTGTTTCCAGATATCTCGAATAGAAGGATATGGAACTCCCTGTCGAGACAGTCGGCCTTTTCAGGATTTGAAAGGCATTTCTCCATCTCGTTGATGTTCACCTTGAGTTGTTCAGCCTTTTCCGGGGTGATCCTTCTGACGACCAGAGGCATGATAGCGAGTTCCATACAGAGCCTCGCCTCCTTTAGCTCTTCAAATCCGAAACCAGAGAACTGGAAGCAGAATGAGACGCTCTCTTCCAGCTTCTCATAAGTGAATTCCCTTATGAAAGTGCCTTTGTTCTTTATCCGTTCTATGAGCCCCAGGGACTGCAGGTGCATGAGCACCTCCCGCATGCTGCTCCTTGACACATTGAACTTCTTTGCCAGTTCCAGCTCATTGTCCAGCCTGCTTCCCGGCTTGAAGTCACCGTCTATGAGATATTCCTTGAAGACCTCGTTCAAATTTCCGCTCATAATGCCTCTATGTATGATATATTAGTTTAATATGTCTGACATATTATAAATTAAAAGAGTACTAAGTCAAATGCCGTTTTGAAGATTATTCCCTATTTCTTCGACTGGGAGAAAATCCACTCAATGACTTCGGGATTAGAGAAGGTCTGTGTCCAGGAATTGTGTCCTACACCTGGATATTCGGTATATTTTGGATCTCCCCCAGCTTTCTTTAATGCTTCCACCATGTCCCGGGAACGCTGGGTCTTTACGGTATTGTCATTTCCACCATGAAAAACCCAAATAGGAATTTTTACCAGTTTTGGAGCCTGGGCCGTGTCCGCACCACCACAGACAGGGACCGCTGCGGCAAACTTGTCGGGAAAACGCGAAATTGCATCCCATGTCCCAAATCCTCCCATGGATATCCCCATGATATAGATTCGCTTTTGATCAATAGGATTTTCCTTTTCAATCTTCCCCAAAAGTTCAAAAAGAAGGGTAAATGGAACCGAAAGCTGTTCCGGCATTGTGTGCGAGGCTGCGCCCCAGTCAACCTCGACCCATTTCTTTCCATTCGGACACTGGGGAACAAGCATGAAGAACGGATGCTTTTCTGCACCGAGCTTGATGATGTCCTGAATTCCATGCCTGAGCTGCGCCTTGTTGTCAGTTCCACGCTCCCCGGCACCATGCAGGAAAATGACAAGAGGATAAGTCTTACCTTCCTCAACTTTTGCTGGTTTCATGAACCGATATGGAAGCTTGTTCCCATCCTTTTCAAATGTCAGTGATTCAAGTGAAGCGTCCCATGTCTTCTGTACCGCTTTTGCATTCTGAGCCGACACCACGGAACATATCCCGAAGAGCATGAAGATCGGCAGGATTGAAATAATTTTAGTGCTCATAGGACTCCAAAGATAGCAATTTCTGCAGATAATTCAAGAAATGTAATCTTTTCGAGCATGCTTGCACCATGATAGTTTTGAACGTCAACAGACCTATGAAATTATACTATTTGGCAATTGTAGGAGCCTTACTTTATTATTGAATTCCCAGAACCAGATTGTATCGTGACCTACTGACGAGAAATCAAGGATAAGGAAACTCATGGAAAGGCCGAACATACTCTGGATTTTTTCAGATCAACATCGTCCACATGCAATGTCGTGTTATGGAGATCCGAATATAGCGACTCCAAATCTCGATAGACTTGCACGCGAGGGAATCCGTTTTACGAATGCTTATTCAAATACACCTCTTTGTTCTCCTTTCCGTGCATGCCTTTATACCGGCCAATACGCCACCTCAAATGGCGTAACTTGCCTTTTCAAACCGCTTCTTCCTCGGCAGAAACTGCTCCCAGAAGTGTTGCGAGAACATGGATATCATACCTCTCACATGGGAAAATGGCATCTTGCCGGAGGAGATGCACCATCACACTTCGTTTCCCCGTATTTCCGGCCCGGATGGGATGAATGGCTCGGATGGGAAAATTCAAATGAACCTTTCCATACGGAATATGGGTGCGGACCCATGCCAATTCCTCTACATACATTTAAAAGCTATCAGACTGATGCATTGACAGACTTGACTCTCAAATGGCTTAAAAGTTATGATAGGAATAAACCATTCTTCCATGTCGTTTCAATTGAACCTCCGCATCCCCCAAATAATGCTCCTGAACAATATATGGAAATATTTAGAACAAAGACAATTGAGTTTCATCCGAACTTTTCACACTCTCATGAGAACCATACAGAATTTGAAAAAAGGTTGCGCGGATATTATGCTCAGATTGCCAACCTTGATCACAATGTTGGCAGGATTATGCAGGAACTTGAAAGTTGTGGACTCCTGGATAATACGATTATCTTCTACTTTTCGGACCACGGGGATATGCTGGGAAGCCACGGAATGCTCCATAAGTCACGACCGGAAGAGGAATCTTCACGCATTCCATTAATAATCCGCTACCCGGCAATGCTTGGACAAAACCGGGTCTCTAACGGTCTTATAGGGGCAATAGACATCATGCCATCCCTTCTTTCACTCCTTGGTATTCCTGTTCCTAATTCAGTAGAAGGAGAAGATCTGAGCAGTCTTTTTACTGGAAAGTGCAATGAGGGCAGAAGTGACCTTCTCCTGCAGTTTGAAAGGAACTTCTTTGATCATACCGACGAATCCTCCATGGCATGGCGCAGTATTCGGAAGGATAAATGGAAATATAATCTTTTCCGAAAGGGAAACTATAGAGAACTCTTTAATCTTGAGTCCGATCCATATGAGATGCACAATTTGTCTGAATCAGGGGATCACAGGGATATATGTGCTGAACTGCATTTGCTGCTCAAGAAAAGGCTTGGTGAGCAGAAAGACGATTTTCCTATATCCTGAATTAATAATTGGAATTCTTCAGCTAAAGGAAATAGGAACCTCCATCAAGAAAAACAGTAATGAGAGAAAATAATTGGTGCGTATGCATAATCCAAGTGATTTGAATTATATGCCGACATTAAATTGATAGGTTCTTTTCCACTCCAGGTCCTTTCCCGGTTTCAGGCTGATCCTGATGAACTGTTCAGGTGAAACGTATTGTGGACGCCCATGGATGGCTGTAACAATTCCAGGAAGAGATGTTTCACAGATTATACTCATCCCGTTCACAGTATTCTTCAATATGCAGATATTCGGTCCTTTGTAATCGGAAGGATATGGAACTGCCATGTTCACCCATTTAGGAATCTCCTTCACAAACTTTATATCCCTCCCATCCTGCACCTGCTCTGCTTCAAGGCCGGTTGCCTTGAAATCGTATGGAAACGACAACACATAGTCCGGCCCGATATTCCTGTCATCAAACCGGAAGAAGTTATGGGTGTAATTCTTCGTAGTGAATCTCTTGGTTCCAGTATTGGACAGTTTCCATTCGACGATGACTTTATTCCCATCAAGCTTCACATCGGCCCAAAGTTCATACGAATACCCATTTACACCTGTGCATGTCTGGTGGAATTTCGCACCGGTTCCAGCCCATTCAACTGATGTCTTCGCAGGGCTGATCACCTCCGGGCTCTGGAACAGGGAATACTTATCGCCTTTTTTCTTTTTCAGAACTCCTACACCTATCTTTAGGAATCCTTCCCCTTCCTTCGCCTCCAGATATCCCGGAGGCAGATCCTCATCAGGTCCTCCGGGAATGCAAAGATCGAATTCCGAAGCCAGCCCTCCATTATCATTTATAGGATCATGCTTCTCTGGATGGAAAAGAAATTCCTTTCCATCCATCTTCACTCCAAGGACGGCCGCTACAGGAGTGAAACGGACTCCCCTGTTGTATCGTTCCGGATGATCCGGCACCATTATTTCAACGGAAAGCTTATTATTCCCAATCTCCTTCACAGGCTGATTCTCCTCAGCGCAGGCAATTGAACCGGCCAGTATGAAAAAAAGTACCGATAGATATTTCACAAAAATTCTCCATATAAGTATGTCGGATTTTAACCCGCCAATTCCTAGCGGTTTAAAAACCGCCCAACTTTGCTTACTTGCTCCTTATCGCGACAATCCGGTCGACGTACAGGTATTTCACATTGTCATTTCCGGTGTTCGAGAAATAGAACGTCGTAATGCCGGTTTTGTCACCTGAATCATAAATGTATGGACCTCCTGGAAATTTCACCCACTTATATGATCCTTCAGTTAGGTCTCCTATCTTTATGCTTGCAGATTTTCCCGGATCAAATCCGAGACGCAGAGCATCATCGCCATCACCGCCCTTGTTCTTGTCGACACGCACGGCCGCCCAGACATCCCACTTTCCTTCCTTCGGCAGATTTGCAGGTCTAAACTGAATCCCCCAGATATGCGGTTTTCCCGGGAGACGCACGGCGCCACCGTCCGATGCCACCTCATCTGAAACCACCTGCGCCATGTAGCGGTTGCAATAAAGGTCCTGGAACTCCA
>Ga0302238_1001460_pt1 | contig 19085 bp, 10 predicted proteins | sample AAG_UR_Asn_MG_FD_193527 | JGI IMG/M metagenome (GOLD analysis project Ga0302238, IMG submission 193527) | Enriched activated sludge microbial communities from anaerobic digester in WTTP, New Holstein, Wisconsin, United States - AAG_UR_Asn | ecosystem: Engineered > Bioreactor > Anaerobic >...
TGGCAACGCCCTGCTGGGGGACATCTCCGCCTCCAGCGGGACGGTGGTTTTGGGGCAGGCGGGGGACATGATAACCGGGACGGTGACCCAGGCCCTGGCGACGAGCGTCCTGGCGGGGGTCCTGACGGCGGAGACCGGCGGGGCCATCGTCCTGAACCGGGACAACGGCGTGGTTTCGCTGGGGACGGTGCGGCGGGGAGGGGCGTTCACGCTGAACAATTCCCCCGGAGGCCTTACGGTGACGGGGCCCGTCACCGGAGGGACCATCACCAACGATGTGACCATAAGCGCCGCCGGGAACCTCACGGTTTCGGGTCCCGTTTCCACCTCCGGGGCGGGGACCACCCTGAGCCTCTCCGGGCAGTCCGTGGCGCTGGGGGCGAACCTGTCCGCCGGAGGCGGAACGGTGCGGCTCCATGCATCCGCCGACGGGATCTCCCAGACCGCCGGAGCCATAACGGCCGGCGGCCTGGCGGTGACGGGGGTCGGCTCCGGGGTGAACCCCTTCTCCCTGAACCAGGCGGGGAACCACGCGGCGGTATTCGCCGCCGCCGTCACCGGGGGTGATCTGTCCTACACCGACGCGGGGGCGGTGTCCCTGGGGACGGTGTCGGGGGTGGTGGGAGTGGATACGGCGGCGGCGGGCTTTTCGCTGAAGGCCGGGGGCGCCGTCAGCCAGACCGCGGCGGTCGCGGTGGGAGGGACCCTGAACCTGGACACCGGCGCCTTCCCCATCACCCTTAACCGGAACGACAACGGCTTCGGCCTGGTCACCGTCGTATCCGCCGGGACTGTGACCCTGAGGGACGCCGACGGTTTCGGCATCGGCGCGGCTGCGGCAACGGGGAATTTTGACGCCTCCACCGTGTCCGGGGACATCACCGTCTCCGGGACCCTGTCTACCGGGGCGGGGAACATACTTCTTCACCCCGCCGGGGATCTGTGGATAACCGGAAGCCTGACCGCGACTACGGGAAACATCACCCTGGATCCCGCCGACGCCGCCGCGAGCCTCATTCATTTCAATTCCCTCTCCAGCCCGACCGTCGCCACCGGCGGGAATGTGGTTTTTTCCGACGCCGTGGAGCTGGGGAGCGACCTGGAAGTGACCGCCGGGGATGTGACCGTCTCCTCCGGCATCGTGTCCGTCCTGTCCGGCGGGGTGGAGATAACTCACTCCGGTGTTCTGACCATAACCGACACCGCGGGGGCCCCCGACGAGGCGGGCTCGGACATCAACCTCATGGGTCCCTTCACCCAGATCAACGGCGGCGGGACAGGCACGGTGATGCTCCAGGGTGACATCGTCACGAACGGCGGGGCGGCCATCAGCCTGGACGGGCCTGTCACCCTGACCGGGCATGTCGTCCTCCAGGCCAACGGCGGGGACATCAGTCTGGCGGGGGCGGTGGATTCCGACGGGACGCCCCGGAACCTCAGGCTGAACGCCTCGGGGACCACCACTCTGGGCGCGCCGGTGGGTCAGGCAGTTCCGCACCTGGCGGAGCTTTCCACCGACGCCGGGGGAAGCACCGTCATCAGCGGCGGGGCGGTCACCACCGCCGGAGTCCAGAGCTTCCAGGACGGGGTGCGGCTGGGAGCGGACACGATCCTGACGGGAGCGGGGATCTCTTTCGGCTCCACCCTGGACTCCGACGGGACGGCCCGAAATCTGACGGTGAACGATTCGGGGACCACAGTCTTCGGGGGGCCCGTGGGCACCGTCTCCGCCCTGGCGGGCCTGAGCACCGACGCCGCCGGGACGACGAGGATAAGCGGCGGCGGCGTCACCACCACGGGAACCCAGACGTACCTGGACGCGGTTCTGCTGGGGGCCGATGCGGTTCTGGACGGGACGGGCATCCTCTTCTCCTCCACACTGAACTCCTTCGGGGCGAACCGGGATCTGACGGTGACCGGCGCCGGAGCCACCACCTTCAGCCAGCCGGTGGGGGGAATCCTGGCTCTGGGGGACCTGAGCGTGGCGGCGGGCCGGACTTCGGCGATAAACGGCGGCGGGGTAACCACCACGGGGGCCCAGAGCTATCTGGGCCCGGCGACCCTGGGGACGGATACCCTTCTGGACTCCACCGACGGCGGCGGGAGTCCCGCCGGGGCGGACATCCTTTTCGGCGGGACGCTGGACTCCTCAGGCTCGAACAGGAACCTCACGGTAACCGCCGGGACCGGGGGGGACGTGGGCGTCGCCGGCGTTCTGGGAGGCGCCCTGGCTCTCGGGAACCTGTCCGTCACCGGAGATAACGTCGCCCTTGGAGGGATCGGCTCCGGGGGGTCAAGCGGCGCCTCGGGCACGGTAACGGTATCCGCCGGAGGGGCCGTGACCCTGAGTGGCGGGCAGTACCGGAGCGGCAACAGCCAGACCTACAGCGCCCCCGTCGGCGGGGTGCGGCTGGTTCTTTCTGCCGACGGCGGCTGGGACGCCGGGGCGGGGACCCTGCAGCTGCCGGGAACCACCCTGTACCTGGATCTGCCGGGCTGGACGGTGACCCTCCTGAGTGATCTTTCGGCGGGGCGGGTCGTCTTCTACCGGGGCGCCTGGAACCTGAACGGCAGAACGGTGACGACCGCGGGGGACTTCGTTGCCTTCGGCTCAGGCTACGATCCGGAAGACCAGGACTGGACAGGGCCCAACACGAGATTCGCCTATTTCCCCGCGACGGCTTTTTCCTATTACCCCGGCGGGGGTAGTTACAACGGGGGGACGGGGGCTTTCTCCGTCGGCACCGGCGGATCTTTTTCGGATCTTGCGGGGGCCACTGTCGATGTGACCGGCAACTTCTATGTCAACGGGGCGGACATGACCGGCACGGCCCCGTGGACCCTGCGGATCCCGGACAACTCTAAAAGCGCCCCGGTTTTTAACGGCACAGCAGCCGCAACGGCGGACATGTGGGGCTCGCCCTACGCGGCGGCCTTCAACATGACGGTATCCAACTCCCAGGTGAACTCCCCCGACATAAACGGCGACGGGGAAGGGGGCTGGGTGGCGGCGGCATCGGCAGGGCCCCCTCCGGAAGGGGGGCAGGGAGTCACCGACGGCGGCGGGAATACAAACTGGCAGTTCGGCCGGCCGGAGATTGTCTCGGTCCAGACGGTGCGGGACAATGTGATCCGGATCACCTTCACCATGCCCGTGGAGAACTCCAACGGCGAGATAGATGCCGCCGCCCCGTCGGTGGCGGCCCATAACGGGGCCCGGTTTTTCACCGCCGCCCTGGTGGACGACGACGACCTGCCGCCTTTCACCGCCCTGACGACCACCAGCGGGGAGGGGAACCTGAGCCTCTTCTACCTCCGGACCGACACCACCACCTGGAGCACCGACGCCACGGGGGCGGGTCCCGGAGCCGCCGGAAGCGCCGATTACCAGGGACGCAACGGCGGGGTGTGGGGGACATCCACACCGAACATCTCCTTCCCCAAGGGGCTCTTCCGGGCCGCCCGGGGGAAAACCATGGCCCGGAACTACGGGCATAACGGTTTCGCCGCCTTTACGGGCACCACCGACGAAACACCCCCTGCCCTGGTGAAGGTGGAGATCGGCCGGGCCGCCCACAGCACGCCCGCCTCCACCTCCTACGACGCCCACAACTTCTTCGACCTTCATTACTCGGAGCCGGTTAATATCGGGACGGACCCGGATCTGGCGGCCACAGCGGCGGGCACCCCTGCGGCGGAGAACCTCCGGGCCCAGGACAGCTTCGCCGCGGCGGGGGACCGGGGCGGGGACCTCACCGGGGGAGGCGCCGCCGCCGTCACTGTGGCGGGGTACTTCAGCTACGAGGACTTTCATGGGGTGGGTCCGGTGGAGAGGGGTTCCCGGGACGGCAATCCGGTGACCAACTCTCTGTACCGGCCCGAAGCGCACAGGCTGCAGATCTTTCTCTCGGGCTACGACATCAATAACAACCCGGCGGACCCCCGGTGGCCGGGCTGGCACACGGGAGTGGCCGACCCGGGGGAGGCGACGGCCATCACCGTCCCGGCCAACCCCCATATCGTGGACCTGGCGGGGAACATCTTTGATCATACCGAGACCGCCCGGCTGGCGGCGGACCTCTTCACCCCCTACTCCGGGGGGGAGGCGGGCCTTACCGCAGCGGCCTGGGACGTGGACCCCCCGGCTTTCTCGCCCCAGTCGGTGGACCGTTACGAGATCGTCAGCTGGGACGACGACATGCCGGTGAACGGCCTGGTGGACCGTTTCGACTTCTTCATCCAGGACAACGCATCGGAGATCGCCGGCTGGGACCCGGACAACGACCACCCGGACACCCGACCCGGACCCCGGGGGGTGCGGGATTCGACCCTGAACTACACCGGCGTCGCCTCACCTCCGGAGAGGCTGGCCTTCCGGATCGAGCAGGTGGACGTCGTTCCGCTGGTGAACACCTTCAACCAGGGATTTTCCTCCGCGGCGGCCAACCCTCTTTTCACGGTGAACACTCCGGACGACCCCTATTTTTCGCTGCACATCGCGGAGAACCCCGACTGGGAGATGATCAAGGAACTGAACATCAGCTACAACCACACCGAGGCTTACATAACCGACCTGGCGGGGAACCTCCTTCCCTCCACCGCCGCCCCAATGAAGATCATCGACCGGGCGCCTCCGGCCATCCTGGTCTCCCTGGCCTCGGCGGGGGACGACAAGATCTATGTCCGGTTCACCGAGCCGGTCTTCGGGGACAATCTGGCGGCGACGCAGATCACGGGGGCGGATTTCACCCTGGCCGGGGCCGGGGGAAAATCCGTTGTGGGGGTGACTCCCCTGTCCACGGGGATCCAGCCCCACAGCGTGCGGGAGGCCTTCCTTCTTCTGGACGGCGCCCTGACGGCGGACGAAGCGGGCTCCGCCCTGGTGACGGTGGCTGCCGCCACCAATGCGTCCATCTTTGACGCGGCGGGAAACGCCATGGATCCCATGTCCACCCGAAGGATCAGCGATGTGGGCCTCGGGGTGGTGACCCCCCTCTGGGCCTCCGACGGGTACAATCTGGACGGCAGGCCCTTCGATCTTTCCTCGTCCTCCCTGCGGGTCTTCGATGGGACCGGACGTCTGCGCCCGGAGGATATCATCCTGCAGGCGAGGATCGAAACGGCGGGAGGGGTCAACCTGACCCTCCATTACGATGCGGACGCGCCGGCGGCCTGTTACGGGCACAATTTCCCCGGCGTCTGGCTTCCCTTTTTCATTCAGGGAATAAATCCCGCCCCCAACGGCGACGCGAGAAACGTCATCCCGTACGACACTGCGGGACAGCTCCGCAATTTCCTGATACCCGAGACGGACCCGGAGAACGCCGCCGGGAACAGGATGGATTTCGTCTTCGATCTGGACGGGTTTTCCTGCGCCCGGCTTTCGGACCCCGCCGACCCCCGGAGTCTGGCCACCTGGGGCTTCAACTTCGACACCGGAAAGGCCCAGCGGGGCGGAGTCACCATTTTCAACAACGTGATCAACCCGAACCGGGGCGAGCGGGTCCTCCTGAGCTACACCCTGAAAAAGCCGGGGATGGTGAATGTGCGGGTCTTCTCCCTGGACGGCAGCCTGGTGCGGGTGCTGCACCGGGGAAACCAGGGAGCGGAGATGCACAACCTCACCTGGGACGGGAAGAACGCCGGAGGCCGGTCCGTGGCCCGGGGCATCTACTTCATCCGGGTGGTGGGTCCGGATCTGGATGAAATCCGCAAGGTCATGGTGGTGAAGTAGAAGGCCCGTCCCCCGGGAAAAGCAGGTTCAGGCAGGATCCGGCGACCCGCGCCGCCTGCAGGATGAAGCTCCTCTTTCCCTGGGTAAGCCGGACCCGGCGGTCCCCGGAGCATCCCCGGCAGCGGGAAAGGCTCCCCTCCCGCGGCTCCCCCGGCGGCGCGGACGGCGCCACGGGTTTCGGGAGGCCGTGCCGGAAAACGCAGACCCGGCTGATGAAGAGGGGCGCCATGAAGGCCCCGTACTCCCCCCGGGGAAGGGCCGGAGTCCTGCCGCCCCATCCCGGCGCCGCCGCTTCTTCCGAGCCGTTCACCGTCCCCCCCGAAACGGAGCCCCCGTCGACGCCGTCCCCTGCCCTTCGCGTCTCCTCTTCCGCCACCCGGGGACCCTCGATCCAGGGATAGAAACAGAGGGGGCGCGGAACCAGGCGCAGAAAAAGCTCCAGGGCCCACCCGTTGGCGATATGAAGGCCGTAATCGGCGAAGAACTCCACCCGGGCCTCGTCCCGGAAAGAAGACGCCAGCCGGAAATGTCCCACGTTCCCCAGGCCCAGAACGACCCGGACCCGAGGCCTTTCCTCCAGGACCCGGCGGACAAAGGCCTCCGCCTCCCTGACGTAGGCTTCGGCGTCGAAAAGGACCGGCGCCAGGGGAAGGTACAACCGCCCGCCATCCCCGGCATGAAGGTCGTCGGGGCTGAGGCCCGCGAAATCCGCTGCGAAGGGAAGGCCGTTTCGCCGATCCCGGAGAAGCTCCCGCAGGGGGGGCCGGTATGCGGAACGGGCCCCGTCCCCGAAGGGCCGCCAGGGGACGCCGGCGGGCCGAGGGAAAGAAGGCGGCAGCGGCGGCGGGACCTCTCCGGCGCGGCCTGTCCTCCGTCCCCCGGGAGGCTCCGCCCCAGGGGGCTCCGAAAGCCCCGCCTTTGCCAGGACCGCCGCGGCCAGTTCTTTTCGGGCCTCCTCCCGGGCCTCATCCACCAGCCGGTAGAATGACCGGCGCATCTCCTTCAGCCGGGAGGGATTCAGGTAAATACCGTCCGACGGGAATCCCGTGTCGTTGATTCCGTGGAAGTTCCCCAGGGAGAAGAGGGAATCTCCGGGAGGGGAGAGGCGTTCCCTGACCATTTCCAGGAAGGGCCGGGAAACCCTGCCCGGCTCCGGCGCGGCGGGAAAGAATTCCTGAAGACCCCGGGGGATCCAGGGCTCCGGGGAAACGGAAAGGATCACCCCGTCGGGGAGGAGGCGGACCTGGAGATCCAGGGGGATTTTTTTCTCCGCCAGGCTTCCCCCGGGTTCCGGGGTTCGGGAATCGTGGAGAGCGATCTTGAAAAGCTCCGTCCCCGGCGGGGGAAGCAGGTCTCCGGGGGCCCCCGGCGGAGAAGGCAGGACCCGGGGGATGAACACCTCCTCCCCCGCCCGGGCGAAGGAGGTTTTTCCCGTCCGGGTCTCCAGGCCTTCCACGGAGAAACGGACCGGCTCCCGGGGGCTCCTGTCTCCGCCCCCCGGTTCTTCCCGGCGGAGTCCTCCCGCCCCGGGTTCGGCGAAGTAAAGAAGAGCGTCCCGAACCGCCAGGTCCTGGGTCAGCTTCACCACCAGGCCCGGCCGGACCCCCCGGCGAAGCTCCGCAACCCTGCCCGCGGGAAGCCCCCGGTGGCCCGGGTAGTCGGGGGAAAGAAGGCCCTCGCTTTCCACCCCGGGAAGATGGCCCCGGGTGGGCCGCCGGGAGAAGAGGACCTGGGCCCGGCGGACGTGTTCCTCCGCGTCCCGGGGGTCCGTCCCGTCCAGAACGGCCCGGTAGTAGGCGGTGACGGCGGCCACCCAGGCGGGGGGCTTCATCCGACCCTCGATCTTGAAGGCCGCCACCCCCAGATCCCGGAGCCGCAGCAGGTCATCCCGGGCCGCCAGGTCGTTGCAGGAGAAAAAGTATCCCCTCTGCCGAAAACCTTCTGCTGCGGCGCCCCCGGCAGCTCCCTCGTCCGGGTGAGCCTGAAACCAGGTGCGGCAGATCTGGGCGCAGTCCCCCCGGTTCCCGGACCGTCCCAGCATCAGGCCCGAGGCCAGGCAGAGCCCCGAGAAGGAGTAGCACAGGGCCCCGTGGATGAAGACTTCCAGCTCCATGTCCGGGTGGTCGTCCCGGATGCGGCGGATCTCCTGAAAGGAAAGCTCCCGGGACAGGACGACCCGGCGCGCCCCCAGGCGCTTCAGGACTTCCACTCCGGCGGAATTGTGGACCCCCATCTGGGTGGAGGCGTGGACGGACAGGTCGGGAAAATGTTCCCGTAAAACGGCCAGGAGCCCCAGGTCCTGAACGATAATGCCGTCCACCCCCAGGGCCTTCAGATCCAGGAGAATCCCCGCCGCCCGGGCCGGCTCCCCGTCCCGGAGAAGGATGTTCATGGCCGCGTAGACCCGGGCCCCGGCTTTTTCCGCCGCCGCCTTGATCCGGGCGAAGTCCCGAAGGGAAAAGTTCCGGGCCGCCCGGCGGGCGGAAAACTCCGACAGGCCCAGATACAGGGCGTCGGCGCCGCTTTCCAGGGCCAAAAGCCCGGCGGTCAGGTCCCCCGCGGGGGCCAGGAGCTCTCCCCTAGACGGTCTGGGTAGCGTCCAGCTCAAAGAGCCGTATCCCCTCCCGGGGGAAGTAGCTTTTCAGCTCCCGCAGCGCGTCCCGGACCGCCGCGGCCTCGACCTCGTCACAGTAGAGGATCAGCAGGAAGTTCTCCTCCGGCCAGACCCCGTCCCCCTGCTTGGGGTTCGAGTCTCCGGCCCCGTGGACCGCCGGTATCTTGGTGTAGCGGCTTCCCACCTTCCGGTTCCGCAACAGCTCGAACAGGTCCTCCTCCACCGACTGATTGGCAATTATTTCCAGTTTTTTCATATCTCGCCTCCTCCGGCGCTCTGCTCCGCCGGGCCCATGGTGATCCGTCGGGCCTCCCGGATCCGCTGCCGTTTCGCTTCCCGGCGGACCTCCCGTTTTTCCGAGATCTCGTTGAAGAAGGAATAGATCACCGGGACCAGGAACAGGGTGAAGAAGGAGCTGACGGACAGCCCTCCCAGCAGGGTCATGCTGATGGGCTTAACCAGATCCGCCCCCTCGCTTTCCACCACCGCGATGGGGAGAAGTCCCAGGATGGTGGTCAGGGTGGTCATCAGGATGGGGCGGAGCCGGTTGCCGCCGGCTTCGACGCAGGCCGTTCGGATGGGCAGGCCTCTTTTTCGCAGGAGATTGGTGTAGTCCACCAGAACGATGCCGTTGTTAACCACCACCCCCGCCAGAGTCACGATCCCCACGGCGGTGAAGGTGCTGAAGTTGGTATGGGTCATCACGTGGATCAGGATGACCCCGATCAGGGTCAGCGGAATGGTGAACAGGATGATGAAAGGATCCAGGAAGGATTCGAACTGGCTCGCCATGACCCCGAAGACCAGGGCCACCGAGATGATCAGGATGATGATCAGCTTGCTTCCGTACTTCATGAGATCGGCGTAATCCCCGGAGAACTCGATGGTGTAGGAATCGTCGGCGGGGATCTCCCGGGCGATGAGAGCGCGGATCCTGGCTTCGGTTTTGCTGAGGTCGGTTTTCGGCACCACTCCGGCGGTGACATGGATGACCCGGGTCTGGTTTTCCCGGTTGATGTTCACCGGGCCGGTGGTCCTTTCCAGGCCGGCGAAACCCGCCAGGGGGATCCTCCGTCCCTGGGGGTTCATGACGAAGAGCTTGTTCAGGTCAGGGATGGAGTCCCGGTCCCGGGGGTCCAGGATGACGACGATGTCGTACTCCGAACCCTTTTCCCGGTACTTCGACGACTCGATGCCGTCGATGTTGGCCCGGATCTCCGCGCCGATGGAGGCGATGTTCAGACCTAAGTCATAGGCCCGGTCCCGGTTGATGACGATCTCCACCTGGGGCAGGCCGTCCTTCAGGTCCACCGTGGGTTCGGTGACCTCCGGAATGTTATCTTTCAGAAGGAGGCGGATCTTCTCCGCCACCTCCTTGCTCCGGGACAGGTCGTCGGATTTCACCAGGATGTCGATGGGCGTGGGGTTGCCCCGGGGGCCGCCCCCCTGGCTGAAGGAAAACACCGCCGACGGGAAATCGTTGAACCGTGCCCGGAGCTTGGCCTTGACGGTGTCGGAGGTGTCGATCCTCCGGGCGTAGGGGGGGAGCATCACCGTCAGACTCCCCTTGTGGGTCTGGTTGCCTCCCAGGAAACCGAAGAAGGATCGGGTTCCGGCGGTGACGACGATGTCCCTGTAGCCCTTCACGTCGTTTTTCACCACCAGCTCCAGCCTCTTCAGCAGCGATTCGGTGATGTCCAGCTTCGTCCCGATGGGGAGCTCCACGTTGACCATCACCATGTCGTCCTGCATGTTGGGCATGAACTCGAAACCGGTGAGGGGGATGAGAAAGAGGCTGCCGATGAAAACCGCGATTATCCCCAGGACGGTGGCCAGGCGATGCCGCAGAACCAGGCGGAGGGACTTCTTGTACAGGTTGTCCAGCCCGTCGAAGAACCGGGCCATCCGGTCGTCCAGGCTTTTCAGGACCCCCGTCAGGGGCTCCTCCTTGCGGGACGACAGGGGGAGGTAGCGGCTGGTCAAAGCAGGAACCAGGAATATGGCCGTCACCAGCGACGCGGTGAGGGAGATGACGATGGTGAAGGAGAGGCTGGAGAGCATCTCCCCGATCATGCCCAGCTGGCTCTTCAGAATGGCCACGGGGGCGAAAACCACGATGGTGGTCAGGGTCGATGCCGTTACGGCGGTGACCATCTCCTGGGTCCCCAGGATGGAGGCGGCGGTGAGCTTGGCCCCCTTCTCCCGGTAGCGGTAGATGTTTTCCAGAATGACGATGGAGTTGTCCACCAGCATCCCCACCCCCAGGGCCAGTCCCGTCAGGGTCATCAGGTTCAGGGTGAGGCCGGCGAAGTACATCAGCATCATGGTGACCACGATGGAAACGGGGATGGATATGCCGATGATGAGGGTGGACTTCAGGCTCCGGAGAAAGACGAAGAGGATCACCACCGCCAGGACGGCCCCGGAAATTGCCGACGAGGAGACCTGGGCCAGGGAGTCCCGGATGATCTTGGTGGTGTCGTACATCACCTCCACGCGCATCCCCACCGGTATCTCCTGGTTGATCTTGGGCAGCCGGGCCATGACCCGGTCGGCGGTGCGGACCGAATTGGTTCCGCTCTGCTTCTGCACGATGACATAGATGCCGGGTTTGCCGTTGATGAAGACCCGGCTGTCCTCCCGGCGGAAACCGTCGTAGACATTGGCGATGTCCCGCAGACGGATGGCCAGGCCCGCATGGGCGGAGGGGTTCATCAGGCCGGCCGCCGAGCCCTTGTAGGCCACCACGGTGTTGCGGATCTCGTCCAGACTCCGGTACTCGCCGCTGGTGCGGACCAGATAGTTCCGGGAGCCCTCCTCGATGCTTCCGGCGCTGACCTGCAGGTTCTGGCCCCGGAGCATGGCGGACACCTGGGTAAGAGTCAGGTTGTAGGCCTCCAGGCGGTTCTGGGGGATCTCCACCATGATGGTCCTGTTCCGGCCGCCGCTGACGGAGGTCAGCGAAACCCCCTCCACCTGCTCGATCCGGGGCTGGATGATGTTCTCGGCCACCTCCTTCAGCTCCTCGGGGCTCCGGTTCCCCGTGACCATGAGCTGCAGGATGGGGATCATCGCGGGGTCGAACTTGAAAATCTGCGGCGTCGTCGCCTGGGCGGGAAGGTAGTCCTTGACGAACTCCAGCTTGTCCCGGACCTCGCTGGGGGCCTCGTCCATGTTGGTGCCCCAGGTGAACTGCAGCATTATCTGGCTTGACCCTTCGGAGGAGACGCTGGTTATTTTTTCGATGTTGGACACGTTGCTCAGCGCCCCCTCCAGCGGCCGGGTGACGGTCTCCTCGATCTCTTCCGGGCCCGCCCCGGGGTAGTTGGTGAACAGAAGCAGGACCGGCGGGGAGATCTCCGGGTACAGGTCGATGGCCAGGTCGGAGATGGAGTACAGCCCGAAGCCCACGGTGAGGACAAAGATGATGAGGACCGTGGTGGGGCGCTTGACCGCGCTCTTCGCTACCATAATGGCCTCCTAATCGAGCCTGTCCACCGAGGGAAGGGGAGGGACTTCCCCCACCACCTTGACCGCCGAACCGTCCTCCAGCAGGGTCTGCCCCTGGATGACCAGCTCTTCGCCAGGTTCCAGCCCCCCGGCGATCTCCAGCTTGTCGTCGATGAGGATTCCCGGGGTCACCTGCCGCCGTTCCACCACCCGGCCCGAGGCGTTCCCGGGATCCGGTTTCACCACGAAGACGAAGGTCTGACCGAAGCGGCGGATGATGCAGTCCGCGGGAATTTTGACGATCCCCTCCTTCATCTCGGTGATGAGCTTGATGGCGGCGAACATTCCCGCCTTGACCCGGGGATCCCGCCGGGGGAAGTCGATCTTCAGCTCCAGCATCCGGGTCTGGGGATCCACCGTGGGGCTCACCTCGGAGATCCGGGCGGGAAACTTCTCCCCCGGAAAGGCCTCGAACTCCAGGATCGCCGCCAGGCCGGGGCGGATTCGGGAGATGAACCTCTCCGCCACGTGGGTGACCACCCGGACCTGGTCGGTGGTGGCCACCCGGGCGACGGGAACGGCGGGGCTCACGGTGGTGCCCACGTTCACCGGTATGTCGGTGACGGTCCCGTCGATGGAGGAGCGGACCGGGCTGGCGACGAAGACCGAACCGGGCCGGGAGGGGTCCACCTCGGCGATGACGGTTCCCTTGGAGACCCGGCTGCCCACGCTGATGGGAAGCCTCACCACCTTGCCGGCGATGTCGGCGTAGAGGTCCACCGTGGAATGGGGGGTCACGTCGCCGTTGACTTCGATGTAGTCGGTTATCTGACCCAGGACCGAGCGGGTGGTGTTGACGGCGAAGACGACCTGCTCCGCCTCTCCCCGGACGCGGGGGGGGCCGCCCGGTCCGGGAGCCTCGGGTTTTCCGCCTTTGCAGCCGCCCAGAAGGAGGAGCATCGCCCCTGCGGCGAGAAGAGTTCCATGCCACCGGTGACGGGCGCAGTTTCGTTTCATTTTTTTGTTCCTTCCATTTTTTCGAGACTGGTGTTCAGGGTGTATTCCAGGTCCAGGAGGCCCGCAAGATAATTGTACTTTTCCCGGAGCAGATTGAGCCGGGCCTCCCGCAGCGCCAGCTCGGTGGTTTCAATCTGGGAGTACTCCCGGAGCCCCGCCCTGTAGGCCTCCTGTCCCATCCGGTTGGCCTTGTCCGCCAGCCGCACATTGGACTCCAGGGCCCGGATGGCCTTCGCCGACTTGTCCAGATTCATGACGATCCGGCGGACTTCCAGCTCCGTCCCCCGGAGGGCCTGGGAGAGGCGGATCCGGATGGTCTCCCTGTCGATCTCCGCCCGGCGGATCTCGTTCCTGGCCCTGGAATCCGGCAGCAGGGAATCCAGGCTCAGGGAAAGACCGATCCGGAGCATCCCCGTCCGCTGGCTCCAGTCTCCGGAAAACCAGGAGTCGCCGAAGGGGTCGCCGCCGAAAGTAGGATCCATGCTGTACATCAGGCTCAGGTTCGGGTAGAGGGCGGAGTTCTGCAGCCTGACCCGCTCTTCGGCGATCTGTCCCGCCAGGACCAGGGCCAGGACATCCGGGTTCTCCGACAGGCGCCGGGCGGTGAGAGCCTTCGCGTCCAGGGAGAGGACCGCCGGCTCCACCGAGCCGGTGAGGCGGATCTCCCCGTCGTAATCCAGCCCCAGGTCCATCTTGAAGGCCAAAAGGGCGGTGCCGCGGCCGTTCCGGGCCTCCTCCACCGCAGGGCGGATGCTCTCCATGGCCACCTGGGCCGCCAGCAGGCTGTACTCGTCCACCAGGCCGGCGCGGTAGTTGGCCCGGGCCTGGTCGTACCGGGTGGATGCCGCCGCCAGGTTCTGTTCCGCCAGGGCGATGGCCTCCTCCAGAACAAGGAGGCTGTAAAAACTTTTTCTCACCGCCAGGGCCAGCTTCTTTCGGGCCGTCTCCAGACCCAGGAGGCCCGCCTGGTAATCCTGCCGCACCAGCCGGATCCCGTGGATCATGCTGATGGACAGGGGCAGGGTGGCGGAGACGCTGGTCCCCAGACTGAAGGTGTGGGGCGGGGTGTAATACCCGATGGATGGGCCGGGAAGCAGCATAGGAACCGCCGACGGGCCCTCGTTCATTCGGGAGAGGGACGCCCCCGCCAGGATCTGGGGGTAGAACACATTGTAGGCCGTGTCTTTCAGGAGGCGCTTCATCTCCAGACTCAGCTGTTCCGCCTCGATCCCCAGGTTGCTCCGGAGGGCCAGGGCCACGGCGGTGTCTACATCCAGGTCCAGGGGCTCCCGGGCCTGCAGAAAGGGGGCGGCGGCGAAGAGGAGAAGGGCCGCCGCAACGGGGACGAGAGTTTTCATATTCCCTCCGGGGGAAAAAGATTTTTCACGAAGACGCCTCCCAGGCAGAGCCGGTGAAAGACCCGCAGGCGGCGGGCGGTTTCGGCCCAGCCCAGACCGGGGTTTTCCATGACGATCCGGAAAGCCGCCACGTACAGCAGGGGACCCACGCTCATGAGCTCGTCGTCGTCGCCGTCGATTTCCCCCCGGTCACGGGCAGTCAGAATGAAGGAATGCATCTCCCGGGTCAGGGAGGGGTCAGGAGCTTTCACCGCCGGGGCGATGTTCTGGAACCGCAGCCAGTCGAAAAAGGTCAGCAGGGCCGGATTGTTGCGGGTGTAGGTGGCGGTTTTGACCATGCAGCAGTAGGACCTCTCGGCGAAACCCGGGAGGTGCTCGAAACGGTCCGCGTAGATCCGGGTCACGTACTCCTTCTCCCTTTCCAGCATGCGGCGGAAAAGGTCGTCCTTGTTCTTGAAGTAAAAATACAGGCTGCTCTTGGAGACTCCGACCTGGGCGGCTATCTTGTCCACCGAGGCGTTCCGGAGCCCTTCCCGGGAGACCACCGCCTCCACCGCGGAAAAGATCCTGTCCGGAGGCGGCATCTCCTCCCGGGGCACGGAGCAGGAGTTTTCCAGCCCCCGGTAATCCAGGTCGTCCGGAACGCCGGCCCCCATGAAGCCCTGAAGGCAGAAACGGGCCGCCCGGTCCACCTCCCTCCGGAACCGCTCCTCCGACAGATCCGGGACCCGGGAGTAACCGGTCCGGCAGTCGATGAAGACCCGGGCGGCGGCGTGCACGCTGGAGATGTACAGAAAATGGAGGCGGGTGAAGAGCTCCTCGTCCCCGGGATGCCGCCCCTCCGCGGCCAGGAGGCGGCGGAAGAGGTCCGTCTGTTCCTGCAGAATGCGGTTTTTCCTCCCGCTGTCCCGCATGGGCGGGCGCAGAATCCGGGCCAGGAAGAAAATGTAGTAGTAGGGATGGTTCAGGAAAAAAAGGTAATGATCCCGAACGAAAAGGCGGACCGCCTCCCGGGCGCCCGCCGCGCCCCCTGTCAGCCACTCCGCCGCCCGGCGGAAATCCCCGTGCATGCCCTCGTAGTCGTGGAGGAAGACCTCTTTCATCGCCGCCACCAGAGCGTCCTTGTTCCGGAAATGACGGTACAGGGCCGATTTGGTCAGCCCCAGACGTTCGGCGATGGGGCTGAGGCTCATATGCGAGAAGTTGATCCTTCCCCATTCGGTGAAGGCCGTGGAGATGATTTCTTTCTGGCGGTCGGTCAGAGTCGCGGCGTTCATTCTACCCCTGCGGTTGTTACCGAACGGTCGTTAACTTTGCTGACGGGCAATATAGCGGGGAGGAAAAAATAAGTCAAGGGGAGCAGGCGAGGGTCCCGACCCGCCTCCGTTTCCCGGTTGCCCAGCCCCCGCCTTTCGGTCATCGAGGCGTCCGCCCGTGCGAGGCCGGAGCCGCCCCGAGTCGTGACCGGCGGCGGGAGCGGCGTCTGCGGAAAAGCGGCGTCTGTGGTGAGAGAGGCGCCGGCCTTGGGAGCGGCCGGGGCGGCCCCCGCGATCACGCGGCCCCCGCGGCCGGCGGATGACGTCGGTGACGCCGACAGCCCACCGGGCGGCGCAGGGGGCCTGCGGCTTATGTCACCTCGGCCGGCTCCTTCTCCGCCGGCGGCGCGGCCTTTCCGGCGGCTGTCCCCAGGGGAAAGACGTCCCGCTCGTAGAGCTTGAACACGTTGGTGGGGCATTTCTCCACGCAGGTGTTGCAGGAGGTGCAGAGGGCGTAATCCACCACCGGGAGGCCGTCCTCCATGCGGATGGCCTTCTCCGGACAGTTGCGGACGCAGATCTCGCACTTGAAGCAGCCCACGGCGCAGGTCTTCCGGACCATGGCCTTGATGACGTTCCGATTGGAGCAGAGGGCGATGGCCCCCACCCGGTTCCGGGGGATGAGGCTCAGGATCTTCTGCGGGCAGGCGGCGATGCACTTGCCGCAGCCGGTGCACTTGTCATAGTCCACATGGGGGATCCCGTCGGGGCCCACATGGATGGCGTCGAAGGGGCAGACCCTTTCGCAGTCCCCGAAGCCGTAGCAGCCCCAGGCGCAGAGTTTGGTGCCCCCGGCGGAGAGCTTCGCGGCGGCGCAGGTCCGGATCCCCACGTAGCGGCCCTTCTCCGGGGCCCGTTCCCGGGTGCCCTGGCACATCAGCACCGCCACCTTGTCCTCCGCGGACACGACGATGCCCAGGATGTCCGCCAGGCTCCTGGCCACGGCGCTTCCTCCCACGGTGCATCTGTCCGGGGTGGTCTCCTCCAGCCCCACCGCCTCGGCGTAGGCGTCGCAGCCGGGATAGCCGCAGGCTCCGCAGTTCGCCCCCGGGAGGACTTCCCGGATCCGGTCGATGATGGGGTCCCGGTCCACCCGGAATTTCTCCCGGAAAAATCCCAGACCCAGACCCAGGACGAAGGCCAGCAGGACCGAAACCGCCAGTGTTATCAGAATGATGCTCATACGCTACCTCACTTGATGAGCCCGGCGAAGCCCATGAAGGACACCGCGATGAGGCTCGACAGAACGAAGAGAATGGGGTTTCCCCGCAGGAAGGCGGGGATCGCCGAGGTTCTGACCCGTCGCCGCAGCCCCGCCAGGAGCAGCATGGCCAGCAGGAAGCCCAGGGCCACGCCGACGCTGTAGACGATGGACTGGATGAAGGTGTAGCCACCGGTGATGTTGTCGAAGGTCACCGCCAGGATCGCGCAGTTGGTGGTTATCAGCGGAAGGTAGATCCCCATGGACATGTAGAGGGCCGGAGCGGCCTTCTTCAGATAAAACTCCACCAGCTGGACCAGCGACGCGATGATCAGGATGAAGATCAGGATCTGCAGGAACTCCAGCCCCAGGGGGACCAGCACGAAGTAGTAGAGACTCCAGGTCACGGTGCTGGCCATGACCATCACGAAGGTCACCGCGAAGCCCATCCCGATGGACTGCTTCACGTCGGTGGTCATGCCGATGTAGGGACAGAGCCCGATGAACCGCATCAGGATGATGTTGTTGATGAGCAGGGCGGCGATGAAAATTTTCAGAGTCACCGGCATGGCTATTTACCTCCTTCCGGGTCGGGGCAGCCCAGGGGGCTTTCGAGCCATTTCTTTTTCAGTATCTGGTTCAGGGAGATGAAGAGGGCGAAAACCAGGAAGCCTCCGGGGGGAAGCACGAAGAACAGGATGGGCTGATAGGACTCGGGCATGATCGGGAAGCCCAGAAGGGTTCCGTTGCCCAGGATCTCCCGGACGACCGCCATGCCCACCAGGACCCAGGTGTAGCCCAGGCCCATCCCCAGGGCGTCCAGCGTCGAGTCCAGGGGCCCTTCCTTGGAGGCGAAGGCCTCCACCCGGCCCATGATGATGCAGTTCACCACGATGAGGGGAATGAAGACCCCCATGGCCTTGGACAGCTCCGGGAAGTAGGCCTTCATCACCAGGTCCACCATGGTGGTGAAGGCGGCGATGACGATGATGAAGATGGGCATCCTGATGGATTCGGGGATCAGCTTGCGGAAGAGGGAGATGATCAGCTCCGAAGCCACGATGACGAAGGTCATGGCCAGGCTCATACCGATGCCGTTGGCCACCGAGGTGGTGACCGCCAGGGCCGAGCAGAGTCCGATCATGATGACGGCCAGGGGGTTTTCGATGACCAGTCCCTGGAGAAAAACGGAAAGGCGGCGGCTCACTTCGCACCTCCTGTGGTGTCGAGATAGGCCTTCGCCGCGGCCCCGGAGGCCTTGACGATGGCGGCGATGGACTGGGTCGTTATGGTGGAGGCGGTGATGGCCTGCACGTCCCCCTTGGCGGTGAAGGGGTCCCCCAGGCTTTTACCGGCGAACTGACCCATGAAGGTGATCTTGTTGGGCTTGTCCACGAAGTAGTTCGGGTTGGCCGCGTTGGCCCCCAGGCCGGGGGTGTCGTTCAGTTCCAGAATCACCGCCCGGACCACCTTTCCGTCGGTCCCGATGCCGGTGAGGACCACCGCGCCGGCGGAGTAGCTGGGCCCGATGGCCTTGACGGCGGCCCCGATGGTGGAGCCGCCCTTTTTCATGACATAGCCGTTCCGTATCGTGATTTTCGGGTCCGGGCCGGCCAGCTCGGGGGTGATGTCGGAGAACCCGTCGCTGTCGGGGAAGATGGCCTTCAGCGCCGCCTCCAGGTCCTTCTGCTGCTGCTGGGCGATCACCGGGCCGGTGATGCTGTAGACCACCGCCAGGCCCGCGCAGGCCAGGCCCGCGAAGAGGGCGAGAATGACGCCGAGGCGGATCATGCTTCTGATCATTTCGCGCCTCCCTTGACGAAGCCGTATTTTCGGGAGATCAGGTCGTTCAGGAAGGGGGTGAAGGCGTTCATCACCAGGATCCCGTAGGTGACTCCCTCGGGGAAGCCGCCGAAGCGGCGGATCAGCACCAGGATGACCCCCGCGCCGACGCCGAAGACGATCTTGCCCGCCGTGGGGAGGGGGGTGGTGACGTAGTCGGTGGCCATGAAGAAGGCTCCGAAGACCACACCGCCGGAGAGGAGGCCGAAGAGAGGATCCATCCCCAGAAGGGCGGAGAGGCCCGCCGTGGAGGCAAGAAGGGACAGGGGCACGGAAAGGCCGATGGTCCCGGTGATGACCAGATAGGCCGCCCCCACGAGGATCAGCAGGATGGAACTCTCGCCGATGCAGCCCGCCCGGTTCCCCAGAAAGAGACCCAGGTAGACCTGCGACGGGGAGGAGAGTCCCATGCCGGCGGCCACATCCGCCATGGTTCCCCCCAGCTTGATGATGTTCAGCGGCGTCGCGGTGGTGGCGGCGTCCGTCAGGGCCTCGAAGGGCCGGTGCCAGGTGGTGACGGCGGCGGGAAAGCTCATCAGCAGAATGGCCCGCC
>Ga0302238_1001467_pt1 | contig 18988 bp, 19 predicted proteins | sample AAG_UR_Asn_MG_FD_193527 | JGI IMG/M metagenome (GOLD analysis project Ga0302238, IMG submission 193527) | Enriched activated sludge microbial communities from anaerobic digester in WTTP, New Holstein, Wisconsin, United States - AAG_UR_Asn | ecosystem: Engineered > Bioreactor > Anaerobic >...
GGGCAGGAGTTCAAGGCGCGCAGCGCGTTCCTGTTCAGTTCGATCCTGATCCCGCCGCTGCTCGACCAGGACATCAGCCGCCTGGCCGTGCTGGAGCTCGTGCCGCTCGAGCGCGGCGAGACCAGCCCGAGCCTGGACCCGAAGCGCTGGCGCAAGGTCGGCCGCGAGCTGCAGGCGCAGGTCCTGGCGGAGTGGCCGCGGCTGCACCGGACGCTGGAGCTGTACCGCCAGGCGCTGCACGACGCCGGCCACGACGCCCGCGGATGCGACCAGTTCGGCACCCTGCTCGCCATGGCGGACCTGGCGCTGCACCAGGGCGAGCCGCCGGCGGAGCGCCTGGCGCTCTGGGCCGGCAAGCTGGCCGCGGACGTGGTCGGCGCGCAGGTCGACCAGTCGTCCGACTGGCAGCGCTGCCTGAACCATCTGCTGGGGCAGCATCTGGACATCTACCGATCCGGCGACCGGTTCACGGTCTGGCAATGGGTGATGGCGGCGGCGGGGTTGCGCGACGATCCCGACCAGATCAAGGCGGCGAACGCCCTGCCCTCCTACGGGCTGCGCGTCGACGGTCGCGCCGACACGGCCGAGCTGGTCGTCGCCAACAACCACCCGATGCTGGCGAAGCTGTTCGAGGGGTCGCACTGGTATGCGCCGGCCGGCCAGACCGGCGTCTGGGTGCAGGCGATCAAGCGCATTCCCGGCGCGCGGCCGAGCGAGGCCGCCGTGCGGTTCAACGGCCCGAAATGCCGGGCCTACCGGTTCAAGCTGACCGTGGTGCCGAATTTCGGCCACGACGCGCCGCCGCCGGCGGCCGACGCCTTCGACCGGGTCCCGGGCTACAGCGGGGAGGATTTCGCATGAGGCGGCCGATGACGAGGCCGATGCGCGCGGTGCGCGACGTCGACGTCGAGGCGGCGCTGGACCAGGCGCGGGCGCATCTGGTGGCGCGCGAGCTCGACCTCGGGGTGTTCGGCTGCCCGTGGTGCGGCGAGCCCGCCTGTCTGACGATGCGGCTGTTCGGCCCCCTGCGGCGTGCGCAGGTCCGTTGCGCCGCCTGCGGCGTGCGGGCGATCGACCAGGGGGGCGCCGAGGGATGATCGCCCTTCGCCCTTGGGACGACGCGCTGGCGCTGCACGTCTTTTCAGACCTCGACGTCAACGACGCGCTCGAGGCGCAGCTGATGCTGGGGGACGAGGCGCGGCCGCTGCCGCTGTGGGCGGCCTGGCGCGCGGCGGGGCCCGGATCGCTGATCGCGGTTCGCGGCGAGCGCGCCTTTGCCGTCATGGCCCTGACGCCCTTCGCCGTCGGCGCGGCCACCGTCGCCATGCTGGCGCGCGACCATCGCCGGTGGCGGGCCGAGCTGCGCCAGCTGGTGCGGCACTGGCGCCGGGAATGGCCCGCCTATGCCGCCGCGCGAGGGGTGACGCGGGCGGAGTGCCGCAGCTGGTCGGGGCATCCGACCGCCGGGCGGCTGCTGGCCGCCATCGGTTTCCACCTCGAGGCGCGGCTGCCCGGCTTTGCCGGCGGCGGCGTCGATTTCGACCAGTACGCCTGGATCAGGGAGGACTGAAGCATGTGCATGCGCGCGATCGGCAAGATGTTCGGGATGGAGGCCCCCAAGATGCCGTCCGTCCGGCAGATCATCCCGGCGGCCGACAACGGAGAGGCGAACCGCGAGGCGGACATGGAGGCGGCGCTGCGCCGCCGCCGCCGCGGCGCGGCCGCCGACATCCTGACGGGGCCCGCCGGGATCCCGAGCACGACGTCGCAGCTGGGGGACGCGCGGTGACCGCGCCGCGCTATCGCGAGAAGGCGGCCAGCGTCGAGGCCATGCAGTGGACCGGGGAGAATTCCGGCGAGGTCGTCGAATGGGCGGTCGGCGGCTGGCAGCCGAAGGCGATCTGGATCCGGCAGGCCTATGCCGGGCCGGACGAGATCGAATGCTCGCTCGTGCTGCCCGGAAACCAGGGCGAGGCGAATGTCGGCGACTGGATCATCAAGGACGGCGACACCCTGTCCGTCTGCGGCCCGACCGACTTTGCCGAGCTGTTCGAACCCGTCGAGGAGGCCGCATGACCGAGACCCTGAAGGATCCGCGCGCCGAGGAGGCGATCCGGCGGTGGGACGAGCTGAAGGCCGCCCGGGGCCAGCACGAACAGGACTGGGAGGAGCTGGCGCGGCTGATCCGGCCGCAGCGCGGCGGCTTCGTCACGGCCGACCCGAGCCGGCATCGCGACGACAAGCCGTTGAGCTCGGCGCCGATCATCGCGCAGGAGTATTTCGCCAGCGGGCTGTACGGCACGCTGACGAACCCGGCCAACCGCTGGATGGGCGTCGAGACCAACGACGACGACCTGAACGCCTGGGGGCCGGCGAAGTTGTGGCTGGAGCTGGTCGGCAACCGCATCCTGCGGAGTTTCGCCCCCGGGGTCAGCACGTTCTATGACGCCGCGATCCAGACGTTCGGCGACATCTCGACCTTCGGCAACGCCGCCGGATACGACGAGATCGTCCCGGGCGAGCAGCGGATCATGGACGTGACCCTGTCGCTGGCGGAGGTCTGTTTCGAGATCGACGCCTTCGGCCAGGTGACCGAGGCCGTGCGCAAGTTCGGGTTGACCGGGCGGATGGCCGTGCGCCTGTTCGGGCCCGACGCCGTGCCGCCCAAGATGCTGGAGCGGGCCACTAAGGGGGCGCTCGACCGGGTGGATTTCTACCACCACGTGCACCTGAACATGGACTGGTCGCGCGGCAAGCTGGGGCCGAGGGGCAAGCGGTGGCTGTCGACCTATGCCTGCGCCGAGGGGTGTCGCGTGGTGCGCGAGGGCGGCTATGCCGAGATGCCGTTCTACGCCCCGCGCTGGGAGGTCGACAGCGGCCAGGCCTATGGCCGCGGCCCGGGCATGGTCGCGCTGCCGGACGCCCGCGTGCTGAACCTGATGGACGCCGCGAACCTGCGCGCCGGCCAGAAGGCCGCGGACCCGACGTTGCTGGCCCCGGAGCGCGACGCCTGGGCGACCAGCGGCGTCGTGCGCCCCGGCGAGGTGATTTACGGCGGCGTGAACATGAAGGGCGACCCGCTGCTGCGCCCGCTGGACAATTTCTCGGGCACCGGTCTGACGCTGGAGATGGCGCAGGCCCGGGTCGAGGCGATCAAGGACGCCTTTCACTGGACGCTGATGCAGATGGTGGGCCGGTCAGGCATGACCGCGACCGAGGTGATCGAGCGCCAGGAGGAGAAATTGCGCCTGATGGCCCCGAACATGGGGCGGGTCCAGGGCGAGTTCCTGGCGCCGAAGGCGTCGCGGCGGTTCGCGATCCTGCTGCGCGAGGGGCAGATCCCGCCGCCGCCGCCCGAGATGGCGCGCGAGGGCGCGGCGCTGCAGGTGAAGTACATCTCGGCCGCCGCCATGGCGCAGCGCTCGGCCGAGGGCGCGGCGATGGCGCGCATCGTGCAGGACATCGCGCCGCTGGCGGAGCTGAAGCCCCGCCTGCTCGATCGGTTCGACGAGGACGCCTATGTCGAGCTGATGGTCGAGGCCCGCGGCGCGCCGGGCCGCATCCTGCGATCACGCGAGGCGGCCGACGCGCTGAGCCAGCAGCGCGCCCAGGCCGAGCAGGCCGCGATGGCGATGCAGGCGGCGCAGGCCGCCGGCGGCGTGGCGAAGGACGTCGCCAGCGCGGCGGCGATGGAGGGCGCGGCGTGAGGGAGCTCAGGGGATTTCTGATGCAGTTGGAACGGATGAGGGACATCGCTGCGGCCGCGACGCAGATCGAGGCCTGCCCGTCGGACGGTCTCGAGGCGCTGGCGGCCGAGCTGGGCGCGCGGATCAAGTACAGCTGCGGGGCGGAGCACTGTCGCCTTCTGGGCATAGGCGCGTCGGCGACGATGGATCGGCCGGCGGCGATCCAGGCCTGGGCGCGCGCTGCCCGCCGGAGGCTGGAGCAACAGGTGGAAAGCGAGAGGCCGGCGTGATCGACTATCAGGGCAATTTCGCCGAGCAGGATTTCGACGTGATCGTCGATGCCGAGGCCGGCGACCTGGTCGTCACCGTGAACGGGGAGACGTACCTGCGCCTCGGCCTGCCGCGCCTGAAATGGCGGGCGCTGCACCACGGCGCGGCGCGGGCGATCGACCGGATGGTCGCGCGGGAGATCGACGGGTGATCCTCGACCGGCTGGCTCTGGCGCTGTGGCGCGGACGGATGGATCGCGACGGCGGCGCGGCGGCGCGCGCGCGGGCGCGGCGCTGGCAGGAGGCGGACGAGCGCGAGCCGCAGCTGGCCGGCGACCTGATCGTGCTCGGCCGCGTGCTGGTCGGCCAGCCGGTCGATGGTTCCGGCCGGCTGGCCGCCTCGGCCGAGCAGCTCGCCTATGAGGCCGGGCGGCGCGACCTGGCGGTCGAGCTGCTGGCGATGATGGCTCTTACCCCCGGAGACCTCCGGGCCATGATGGAGATGGACGATGCGTAACAGGTTCGGGCGGTTCGTGCTGTTCCGCGAGGCCGAAGGGAGCGGCGCGGGCGGCGGCGCGGGCGAAGCGGAAGCTGCGGCGGCCGCCGCTGCCGCGGCCGCGGCGGCCGCCGCCGGGCAGGCGCAGGCGAAGTGGTTCGACGATGCGCGGTTCACGCCGCTGCGGCCGTGGATCGACGCCAAGGGGTATTCGGTCGACGATCCCCTCGACGCGCTCGACCGTATCTCGAAGAGCTACAAGAGCGCGGAGACCATGCTCGGCAAGCCTGCCGATCGCCTGATCGAGAAGCCGAACGAGGGGGCGAGCCTGGCCGAATGGCTGCGCGCCCAGGGCCTCGGGGGCCTGCCCGAGAGCGCGGACAAGTACGAGATCGCCAAGCCCGACCTGCCCAAGGGCGTCGACTGGGACCCCGAGCTGGAGGCCGCGGCGCGCAAGATCGCCCATGAGCATGGCGTGACGCCGGCGGCGCTGAATGCGCTGATCGGGGCATACGGCGCGCGGCTGGGCGGTATCATGTCCTCGGCCGAGACCCAGCTGGCCGCCGCCAACGCCGAGATGATGACCAAGTTGGAAACGGATTGGGGCCAGGCTGCGCCGACGAAGATCGCCCAGGCGCGCGCCGCCGCCGCCGAGATCGGCGCCAAGGCCGGGCTGGACGCCGAGGCGCTGGCCAACGTCACCGCCTCGCTGGCCCTGCGGACCGGCGACGCCGGCGTGGTGAAGTTCTTCGCCGCGCTCGGCGACATGATGGGCGAGGACGTGCTGAAGGGCCATGGCGCGGGCGGCGGCGGCGGCATGGCGGGAACGCCGGCCGAGGCGCGCGCGAAGCTCGCCGCGATGGACGGGCCCGACGGCGAGTTCGGCAAGGCCTTCAACCGCGGCGACCAGGCCGAGATGCGGCGGCTTGCCCCCATCCGCGATGCGCTGATGCGCCTGGCCGCCGGGACCTGAGCGGCTCCACCAAGTCAGGCGGAACGGAACCCCAAAAATCCCAAGCATGGAGAGCAGGCGTGAGCGAGCAGACCCAGACCGACCAGACCCAGCCGGATCAGGCCCAACCGGATCAGACCCAGCCGGATCAGGCCCAACCGGATCAGACCCAGCCGGACCAGGCCGAGGCCAATCCCGGTCCTTCGCCGGAGCCGGACGCCGAGCTCGAGGACGAGGACCTCGACCCGGTCGAGCTCGAGGCCGCGCGCGTCTTTGGCCGCGGCTTCACCGGCGCGGAGAAGCGCCTGTCGGATCGGTTCGAGAGCCTGGGCCGCGCGTTGCTGCGCGCATTGCCTCCCGGCCAGGGCCAGCAGGTTGCGGTGCGCAAGCTGCTGAAGACCCGCGACGCCGCGCTGCGGGCGCTGCGGGCGGCCTGAGCGACAGCGCGGAAAGGGCTTGACAACCTTTCCGCGTATTTGAGACGATTCCGCCCAATTCGACGGGGACCGGCTCACCGCGACAGCGCGCCGTCCGTCTGGGAGCCGGGAACACCGGCGGGGTAGCGCACCTGACGCGCAGAAGCGGTCCGGCTGCCGGGCACCCCCTTCGAAAATCCACGCAACCCGTGTTTTTCCGGAGGGGCACATGCCCAAGGACCTGCTCGTCGAGCAGCACCACAAGCTCCAGTTCGAGGCCAACACCCAGCTGGCGACCCAGCGCTTCGGGTCGAAGCTGCGGCGTTACGTCGTCGAGAAGCCCTGCTCGGGCGAGGGCGCGGTCGCCGCGAACCTGATCGACCCCGTGAAGGCCGTTCGCGACGTCGGTCGCCGTCGGTCGAACATCGAGATCACCGCGCCGCGGCGTCGGCGCTGGCTGATCTATCGCGACCCGATCGCGGTCGGCGACTATATCGACGCCGAGGACACGTTCCGCCAGATCGGCGAGCCGACCTCCGAGTTGATCCAGAACGGCGCCATGGCGATCGGTCGCGGCATCGACGACTGCATCCTCGGGCTGAACGAGGATGGCACCGTCGGCGAGGGCGGCATCCTGGGCAGCGTCGTCGAGGGCAAGCGCCCGGGCGGCGCGGGGATCGCCCTGCCGGGCGGCAACATCGTCCCCGCCGCGGCGCTCGGCCTGACGATCGCCAAGCTGCGCGCCGTCCGCAAGGGGCTCGGCCTGTCGGAGGTCGACCTCGACCGGGTGACGCCGGTGATGGCGATCACCCAGAACCAGGACGACGACCTGCTCGGCATCGTCGAGACCGGCACGGCCGACCTGAACCAGCTGGAGCAGCCGCAGCTGCGCGACGGCAAGGTGACGCAGCTGATGGGGTTCGAGTTCGTCCACATCAACGCGCTGCCCAAGGTCGCCACCGTCCGCTCCTGCCCCGTCTGGATCCGCGAGGGGATCAAGCTCGGCGTCTGGCAGGACGTGAAGACGGCCATGTGGAACGACACCAGCAAGCGCAACATCCCCTACTGGCACATCGACGCCTACATGGATTGCGCCCGCGTCGAGGACCTGCAGGTCCGCGTCATCGAGTGCGTCGAGAGCTGAGCCCCCGCCGGGGCCGCTCGCCGGCCCCGCCCCCGTCACATCGCTGAACGAGGAGGCCGCGATGGCCGTCGTCAACCTGAAGTCCACCCTGTACCGCGCCGCGCAGATCGGCGGCCCGGTGCCCGACGCCCGCCTGGTCAAGGGCAACGTGCGGCGCGCCACCGGCCGCATCGTCAACGCCGCCGATGACAGCGCAAACTCGGTCTACCGGCTGATCCGGCTGCCCTCGGACGTGATCCTCGGGCCGGGCACGTATTTCCACAACGCCGGGCTCGGCTTCGCCACCACCCGCGTCGGCATCGCCGGCGCGCCGGCGGCGCTGTTCACCAAGACCACCAGCGCGTCGGTCGAGGAATTCCCGGTCACCGCGATCGAGGCGGCCGCCGCCACCCGCCTGTGGCAGCATGTCGGCCTGGCCGCGAACCCGAATGCGGAGATCGAATTGATCTTCCAGGCCGCCGCCAACGCGACCGGCGACGGGTCGATGAACTTCATCATCGAGTGGATCGACAACCTCTGACCGGCTGAGCGCGATGCCCACCCCCATCGCCCAGTCGGGCATCGCCGCCCAGGCCTTTCGGCTGCTGGAAATGCAGCCGATCAGCTCGCTCGACGACGACAGCGAGCAGGCGATCAGCGCGGCCGAGCAGTATCCCGAGGCGCTGAGGATTTGCCTCGAGCACGGGGAATGGTCGTTTGCCCGCGTCGCGGCGCAGCTGGCGCGGGTCGACGAGCCGGCCGGCGATCCCGAGCTCGGGTTCTCGTTTCAGCGGCCGAGCGACTTCGTGAAGATGCTCGACGTCTGGCCCTGCGGCGTCCGCTGGCGGCTGGACGCCGACCGCCTGCGCGCCGACGCCGCCGGGCCTTTGCATGTCCGGTACACCCGGATGATCAGCGACGAGACGCTGCTCGGCGCGAACTTCCGCACCGCCGTCGCCGCGCGCCTGGCGAGCCTGCTGGCCCTGCGCTGGACGACGAGCAACAACCGGGCCCAGGCGCTGCTGGAGATGTCGGCCGAGTATCTGGCCCGCGCCGCCCGGGCCGATCGCAACGCCGCCTCGCAGGGCCGGTACGACGGCCGCGAGCGCGAGCCGGATTGGGTCGGCGCCGCGCTGGCCCCCGGTTTCTCGGGCGGCCTGCGATGAGGCAGAACCCGGGCCAGCGCAGCTTTTCGGCCGGCGAGGTTTCGCCGCTGCTCTACGGCCGCGAGGATTACCAGCGGGTCCAGTCCGGCCTGCGCACCTGCCGCGGGTTCATCCCGCTGCGCCAGGGCGCTGTGACGCGCAGCCCGGGCACGATCCACCGCGGCGCGACCCGGGGCAACGCCTCGGCGCGGCTGATCGCGTTCCAGTTCGCCGAGGACGACGCCGTCGTGCTGGAGTTCTCCAACCTGCGCATGCGCGTCTGGCGCTACGGCGTGCTGGTGACCAGCGGCGGCAGCCCCTATGAGCTGGTGACCCCCTATTCGCTCGCCGCCGTCCGCCGCCTGAAGTTCGTGCAGTCGGCCGACGTCATCTACCTGGTCGACGGGCAGACGCGGCCGCAGCGCCTGGCGCGGCTGGCGCTGAACAGCTGGACCATCTCGCCCGCGGCGTTCGAGCGCGGCCCGTTCGAGCTCGAGAACGACGACGAGGCCGTCACCGTCCAGGCCTCGGCCGAGACGGGCGCGGCGATCACGCTGACCGGCGTGGGCTCGCCCTTCGTCGCCGCCCATGTCGGCGGCCTGTTCCGGCTGCGCGCCGTCGACGACGAGACCATTCCCACCTGGGAGGGCCAGCGGCCGACGAATGTCGGCGAGCGCTGGCGGCATGACGGGCACATCTACGAGGTCACCTACACCGGCGGCGACAACACCACCGGGGTCAACCCGCCGATCCATCGCGAGGGCACCGTCAAGACCGGCCGGTCCGGCCCCGACTGGCGCTACATCTCCGACCTGGTCGGCATCGTGCGCATCACCGCCTACACGAACGCCAACAGCGTCACCGCGCGCGTGGTCAAGCGCCTGCCCCCGGGCGTGGTCAGCGCCCCGACCTTTCGCTGGAGCGAAGGGGCCTGGTCCGAGAAAAACGGCCAGCCCGCCGCGATCGCCCTGTGGCAGCAGCGGCTGTTCCTGGCCGCGACGCCGCGCAACCCGCGCGGCATCTGGGCCAGCGCCGTGGGCGGGTATCTCGACTTCGAGCCCGGCGTCGAGGCCGACGCGAGTTTCGGCTACACCCTCGCCGCCACCGGCGGATCGCTGAACAGCATCGTCTGGCTGCAGCCGGGGTCGCGCGGGCTGCATGTCGGCGCGATCGGCGAGGAGTATTCCACGCGGGCGAGCGGCGACAAGAGCGCGCCGATCGGCCCCGCCAGTGCGGATTTCGGGCTGGACAGCACCGTGGGCGCGAGCCCGGTGCAGCCGATCGCCCCGGACGGCAAGCCGGTGATGATCGCGCGCGACCGGGCCCGCGTCTTCGAGATGCGCTATGCGTTCGACCAGGACGCGACCCAGCCCGTGGAACTGAGCCTGCCGGGCGAGCACATCGGCGCCGTCGGCCTCGAGGAAATCCACTGGCAGAGCGCGCCGATGCGCCTGGCCTGGCTGCGCCGGTCGACCGGCGACCTGGCCGTCATGGTGCATGACGCGGCCGAGGACGTGCTCGGCTGGGCGACCGTGCCCCTGGCCGGCGGGATCGTCGAGAGCCTGTGCGTGTCGACCGACGCCGCCGGCGTGGCCGACGTCGTGACGCTGGTCGTGCGGCGCGTCATCGGCGGCGCGACCGTGCGCCGCGTCGAGGAGCTGGCCCCGTTCTATTCCGTGCTGTCGGGCGCGGCCCCGGTTTCGCAGGCCGTGCACCTGTTCGCGGCGACCGTCGTCACCGGCGCGCCCTTCAGCGCCGTTTCGGGCCTGGACCATCTCGAGGGCGAGAGCGTGCATGTCTGGAGCGACCGCGGAGCGATGCCGCCGCGCGTCGTCACCGGCGGCGCGATCGAGCTCGACGACGCCGTCACGCGCGCCGTCGTCGGCCTGCACGATCCGACCCACCTGATCGAGTTGCTGGACGTGTCGGCGCAGGTCCGCGAGGGATCGGCGCTCGGCCGCCAGAAGCGCGTCAAGGCGATGGGGCTGCGCTGGCACCGCACCGCGGCGGCGGAGATGTGCGTCGTGATGCGCGACTTCGGGCGGCCGGAGGTCGCCGGGGCCTGGACCGACGTCGCCAACCAGCCCGTTCCCGCCGACCTGGTCTCGGGATGGTCGGGCGTGATCAACGCCCCCGTCCCGAGCGGCTGGGCCGGCGAGGTGTCGTACCGCCTGCGCCCCGTGGGCGGCGCGCCGATGACGCTGTTGTCGGCCACCGCGATCGCCGAAGTCTCGGGAGGCTGAGCGATGTGCATCCCGGCGATCGGCGCGTTCATGGGGTCGATGTTCGGCGGCGGCGCGGCCGCGGCGGGCGGGGCGGCTGCGGCCGGCGGGGCGGCCGCGGGCGCCGCCGCCGGCGGCCTGACCTTCGGCCAGATCGCGAGCTATGCCGGCCTGGCGGCGAGCGTCGGCGGGTCGCTGATGCAGGGCCAGGCGGAGGCCGACGCCGCCGCCATGAACGCCCGCCTGGCGAAGCGCCAGGCAGGGGTCGAGCGGGCGCTGTCCGCGGTCGAGGACCAGCGCACGCGCGAGCGGATGCGCGGCGCGATCGCGCAGCAGCGCGCCGAGCTCGCCGCGCGGGGCGTCTCGCTGGACAGCCCGACCGCGGTCCTCCTCGGGCAGACCGCCGCGAAGGAGCTGAGCTTTGCCAGCCAGTCGGTGCGCTCGGGCGCCGCCGCCCGCGACACCGAGCTGACCGCCGAAAGCCGCGCCTGGCGCGCGCGCGGGACGACGGCGCTGCTGACGGGCAAGCTCAGCGCCGCGACGTCGCTGCTGAGCAAGGCCCCGACCATCTGGCCCGGCCTCGCTGACCGGAGGGTGGCCGCGTGAGCGGCGGCGTCATCATCCCGCTCGCCGAGCTGGCCGGCGGCCGCGCGGCGCAGGTCCGCGTCGAGGCCCCGGGGACCGGCGACGCCGTGGCGCAGTTCGGCCAGCGTCTCGGCCAGATCGGCGAGGCGATGGAGACCGACCGGCTGGACCGGGAGATGGTCGTTGCCCGTTCGCGCATCCAGCGCGACCTGGGCCAGCTCGCCCTCGAGATGGAGGGGATCGGCGATCCCGACGCGCTGGACGCCGCCTGGGTCGAGCGGTCGGGCGCGCTGCGGGCGCAGTCGATGGCCGGGGTCGATCCGCGCAACCGCGCCCGGGTCGAGGCCAGCTATGACGAGCTGGCGAACGGCTACACGCTGCGCATCGGCGCGCGCGCGCTCGAGGGGCGCAACAGCGCCTGGCGCGCCGCGCTGGACGAGCAGACGAACGCCTATGTCGGCGCCGCCGCCGGGTCGGATCGCGGAAGCCGCGACGCCGGGCTGCAGGAGCTGACCGAGAGCGTCGCCGACGGGATCGCGTCGGGCAGGATCACCCCCGAGCAAGGCGGCGACATCCTGCGCCGCGCCGCCGCCGAGGGCGAGCAGGCGGCCGTCCTGCGGCATCTCGAGGCCGATCCGGCAGGCGTCGTCGCCGCGCTGGACCGGGGCGAGTACGAGGGGCTGGACCCGGTCTATGCCGAGAACGTGCGGATCAAGGCGGCGAACGACATCGCCGCCGCGTCTGTCGAGGCCGAGCGCCAGGCCAAGGTCGCGTCGGACGCGATCGGGGACGAGCTGGGCGAGATCCGCGACATCTTCGCCGCGGGGCGCATGCCGAGCGCCGGGCAGCTGGCGCTGCTTTCCGACGCGCGCGCGCAGGATCGTCCGGAATTCGCCGAGACGATGGCCGCCGGCGAGCTGATGCGCGACCGGGGCGCGATACTGTCCGCGCCGCCGGCGGAGATCGCGGCGATGATCCAGGAGGAGCGCGCCCAGCCTATCGTCCGCAAGTGGCAGAACGAGCGCCTGAAGGTGCTCGAGGGCGCCTTTGCGAAGGCGAACGAAGGCTGGGGCAAGGACCCGATCGCCATGGCGGCAAGCGTGGGGATGGCCGTTCCGGACCTGCCGGATTTCGACGCCGCCGCGCCGGGGGGCTTCGTCAGGGCGTTGCGCGACCGCGCGGCCTACGCGCGAAGCACGATCGAGGGCGAGGGCTATGCCCGCGTCGCGATCCCGCTCACCCTCGACGAGCAGGCGGTGCTGAAGGAAGCCGCCGGCCTCGAGCGCGATCCGGCGGAGCGGGTGGCGCTTGCCGGAACGCTGGGCGGCGTTCTCGGGCCGGACGCGGCCGCGGCGATCGCCGGCGACGAGGTCTTCGGCCATGTCTCCGGGCTGCTGGCCGATGGCGGATCCGCCGGCGTCGCGCGCGAGGTGTTCCGCGGCCAGCAGGCGATCGAGGCCGAGACGGTGGTGATGCCGTCGCGGGCCGATCGGCTCGGGCCGACCTTCGCCCAGGTCGGCAACCTGTTCGCCGACGTCGACGGCGGCGAGATGATGCAGGGCGCGGTCCAGAAGGCGGCCGACGCGCTCTATGCCGCCCGCGTGCGGCGGCAGCCCGCCGGGACCGACATCGACGAGGTGGTCTATCGGCAGGCCGTGCACGAGGTTCTCGGCGGCACGGGCGTCGTGGATCCCGACCCGAGGAAGAACAACAAGGACGTCAAGGGCGGCATCCAGACGGTGCGCGGCGAGCTGACCGCGCTGCCTGCCGGCGTGGGCGCGGCCGACGTCGAGGTCGCGCTCGGCAAGCTCGGCCGGCGGACGCTGGACAAGGGCGATCGGCGGGGCGTCGCCGCGGCCGCCCAGAACGTTTCCGACGACGCCTTTCTGGCCGGCCAGCTCGCAGCCATGTCGAGGGACGGCGCGGCGCCGGAGATCGCCGGCGTGCCGGTGACCGTCCGCGACCTCGCCCACATGACGCTGCGCGCCATCGGCGGCGGCGAGTACATGATGCTGTACCAGGGCGAGAAGCTCACCCTGCCTGATGGTCAGACCTGGCGCTTCACCATCCCCGGCCTCCTGCGGGAGGCCGCGCGATGACGTTCTGGCTGAAAGGCATGGAGGCGCTGGCCTCCGAGACGCCGGCGCTGACGACAAAGATCCCGACCTATGCCGAAACCGTGGCCGCCGGCTGGCGGGCGGATCGCCTCGAGCGCAACGTCTTCAACCAGCGCGCCCAGTACGAGACCGCGCTGATCGAGGAGATCGAGGCGGCCGCGGGCGTCGAGCCCCTGTCGCCGGCGGAGCGCATGCAGAGCGTGCGGCGCGGCGATCCGCTCGGCCAGCGCCGCCGCCGGGCCCTGGCCGCGCGGAAGGAGCAGGTCGCCAAGGATCCGATGATCGCGAGCGACCTGCCCTTCAGCGACGAGGCGTTCTGGCCCTATCTGCAACAGCTGATGCGCCGCGACTACGGGGACGCGGACGCCGTCCTGGGCAACGCCCCGGAAGGACGGATCGGCGCGCAGACGCTCGGCCGTCTTGGATCCGGCCTGATCGATCCCGTCACGCTGGCCACGGCGCCGCTCGGCGCGCCGGGCCGCGCGGCGATCCTGACCACGATGATGATCGAGGGCGGCGTGAACGCCGCCGCCGAGGCGATGATGATCCCCGAGCGGCAGGAGATGGCGGAATACCTCGACGCCGAGGATCCGAACCCGCTCCTTGACATAGCGACGGCCGGCGTCCTTGGCGCGGGGCTTGGCGGGCTCGTCGCCGGCGCGGCGCGCTATGCCGGGTATGTCCGGGCGCGCGGGCAGTCCTCGGCGGCCAGCCGTCCCCCGGCGCGAACCGAGGCCGAGCACGCAACGCGGATTTCCTCGGCCGTGAAGGACCTCGAGCAGGGGCGGCTGCCGGATCGGGGCGCGATGCCCGGCGTCACCTTCGACGCCGAGGCGGCGCTGGACCGCCTCGAGGCGGACATCGGCCGGCGGCTGAACGTGACCAGCGCGTTCCGCGACCCGGCCCGCAACGCCCGCGTCGGCGGCGCGAAGGGCAGCCAGCATATCCAGGGGACGGCCTTCGACATCGATGTTTCCGACCTGTCGATCGAGGAGCGTCGCGACCTGATCGTCCGCGCGAAGGCGGCGGGGTTCCGCGGCGTCGGCGTCTACGCCAACTCGCTCCATTTCGACGTCGGCGGCGAACGCGCCTGGGGCCCGTCCTACGGCCGCGACAGCGTGCCCGACTGGGCCGCAGACGTCGTCGGCGTGCCGTCGAAGGCGCATCCCTCCGTCGGCGCCGGGCGCTTCGTCGACACCACCACGACCAGCCGCGGCTACACCGCGCCGAACCAGGTGGCGACGGCGCAGGGCACGCGCGTTGACGTCGAGTGGCAGGTGGTCGACCTCGCCTCGCTGAAGCCGGCGACCGGCGACCTGCAGTGGCGCAACCGCGCGGAGACGCGGTCGGACGCGCAGATCCGCTCGATCGCCGCGGCGCTCGATCCGGCGCTGCTGATGCCCGGCCCCTATGCCGACCGGGGCGCGCCAATCGTCGGCTTTGACGATGTGGTGGAAAGCGGCAACGGCCGCGTCGGCGCGTTGCGCATCGCCTATGGCGAGGGAACCGACCGCGCCGCAGCGTATCGCCAGGCTGTGCTCGACTGGGCGGACCAGAATGGCGTCGAGGTTCCGGCGGGCATCGAGAACCCCGTCGTCGTCGGCCGCGCTCCCGACCGCCCCCATGCCGACCGCGTGAAGTTCGCGGTCGAGGCCAACGACGCCGGCGTCGCCGAGCTGTCGCCGGCCGAAGCCGCTCGCGTCGTCGCGCGCCAGCTGACCACGTCGCGGCTGGCGACGGCAGACCTTTCCCGCGGGGTCGGCCACGATGCGAACCGCGGGTTCGTACGCTCTCTTCTCTCGGCTCTGCCTCCGAGCCAGGTCAATCGCCTGGTCGGCCGCAAGGGCGCGCTGAACGCCGATGGCCGGCGTCTGGTGGAGAACGCGCTGTTCGCCCGCGCCTGGGACGCGCCGGACCTTGCGGCGCGCGCGATCGACAGCGAGGAGGCCGGCGAGTTTCGGGCGCTGCTTGGCGCGCTGCAGGCGGCCGCGCCTGACTGGGCCGCTCTGCGCGCCGACATCGAGGCCGCGCTGGTTGCGCCGGAATACGACATCGGCGGGGAGGTTCTCGACGCGATGAGGCTGATCGCCGAGGCGCGCGAGATCGGGGCGCGGTTCGGCAAGGAGGTCGGCGCCATGGTCGAAGATCTGCTGGGTGCGGTCGATCTTCTCGATGGGGCGATCAGCCCGCTGACCGCCGCGCTGGTGCGCAAGTTCCACCCGGAGGGGCGCGCCGTGCCCGCCGACGAGATCGCGGGTTTCCTGAAGACCTATGCAGGCAAGGCGCGCGAGCTCGGGCGGATCGGCGACATGGCCGGCGCGGTTCCGGTGGCGCGCATCCTGCGCGACCTCGACGCGCGGGTCTTCGGCGACCTGCCCGCCGACTTCGCGCGCGCTCCGGTGAAGAGCTTCGAGGGCTGGTCGCCCGTGCGCGGCGCGGATCTGCCCGAAGGGGCGTTTGCCGACGGCGCGTCAAGCCCCGAGGCCGAGGCGGCCGACCTGGTCGCGACCGAAGATCTGCGGGCCGAAATGGGGCCGTTCGGCCCGGTGTTCCGGGGCTATGAGGGCGATCCCGAAGGTGCGATCGCCCGGCTGAAGCGCGACCAGCGGGGCGAAGCGCTCGGCGTGCTGGAGCACCCGGAGGTTCCTGGCCGGATATCGCTCGTCTGGGGCGAGGCTGGTGACGGTAGCCGGGGAAGCGGACACGGCATCGCGAAGATCGCGCTTCGCCACGAGGAGATCCTCGACGACCTGCAGGGTCGCCTCGCCGCCGCGACCACCGTGGTCAGCCGGTCGCCGAACCGCATCCGCCTCGAGAACGATCGCGATTTCTTCGTCGTCAGGCTGACCGACCAGGATGGCGGCGCGAAGACCTGGCTGCTGACCGGGTACGAGAAGAGGCAGGACGCCGGACGTAGTACGGGGAGGTCCGGCGATCGCCCGGAGGCCTCTTCCGCCTCCGCCCTGCCTGACGCGGAAGATACGCTCTCCGACGCCGCCGATCAAGACGATGCGAGCCTGCGCGCCGCGCTCGAGGCGTTCGACGCCGAGGATGCGGCGCTGCTGCTGCCCGGGCCGGACGGCGAATTCCGCCGCGCCGGCGACCTCCTCGATGAGCTCGACGCCGACGACGAGCTCGTCGCCGTGCTCGACGCCTGCGGCATCGGAAAGAAGGCGACGCCATGAGCAACATCCACGACTGCCTGCAGCGGGCGATCGACGGCGGCGAGCTCGGCCGCGGCCACGGCCGCGCCGCGCAGGGCGAGTTCGCCCAGCTGGTCGCCCGATACGAGACGATCATGGGCCGCCACCAGGCGCAGGCGATGGCGGCGGCCGACCTGAAGGAGGCGACCCGCCGCGCGGCGCGATCGCGCCGACATGCCGTCGTGAACCAGCTGCAGGCGGCGCGGCGGATCCAGCACACGATCATGACGGCCGACGATCCGGCCGTCGCGCTGAAGGGCCTGATCGAGCGCCAGACCGGATCGGGCGCGGCCGGCGAGGCGGTGCGTTCGCTCGCCGAGGCCTATGTCGACCATGCGAACGCGATGATCCGCGAGGTTCTCTCGAGGCACCATCTCGACCTGCTCAGCCGCGTCACCGACCAGGCCGGGTTCCGCAACGTGATCCTCGAGGCGTTCGGTCGCTCGACCGGCGACGCGGCGGCGAAGGAGCTTGCCGGGGCGCTGGCGCGGGCGCAGGAGTTCCTGCGCCAGGCCTTCAACGCCCATGGCGGCGACATCGGCAAGCTCGACTTCTACGGCCTTCCGCAGACCCATGACGCTGCGCGCCTGCGCAAGTCTGGCTTCGAAGCGTGGCGGTCGCGGATCGAGGGTCAGCTCGACTGGTCGCGCATGACGGACCACAAGACCGGCCGCCCCTTCGCCGCCGAGGGGGCGGTCCCGCCGCGGGAAGCGACGGAGGCCTTCCTGCGGCAGGTCTATGACGGCGTCGTCACGCGCGGCTGGAACGCGCGGGAACCGGGCATGACCGCCGGCGGCAAGGCGCTCTACAACCAGCGCGCCGAGCACCGGGCGCTGCACTTCACGCCGGAGGGCTGGCTAGACTACGCGCACGAGTTCGGCGGCGCCGATCCTTTCTCGGCGATGATCAACGGCCTCTCCGGCCTCGCCCATGACGTGGCCGAGATGCGCGTGCTGGGGCCGAACCCGCGCGCCGGGCTGGAGTTCGCCCACCAGGTCGCCTCGAAGCGCGCCGCCATGCTGGCCAAGGCCGGCGACCCGCGCGCCGTCGACATGGAGAATGCTGTCCATTCTGCCGCCGCGCGCGCGAAGGCGATGCTGGCCGAACAGGACGGATCGGCCAGCGTGCCGGTGAATGCGTTCTGGGCCAGCTTCCTCTCCGGGACGCGCGCCGTCATCGTGTCGTCCAGCCTCGGCTCGGCGGTGCTGTCCTCGGTCACCGACGCGGCGACGATCCGCATCGCGGCGCGCGCGATCGGCGGCAACCCGGCTAACACTCTGTCGCGCGTCACGCGCCTGGTCGCCAGCCACGCGACCCGCGACGAGGCGGCGCGCATGGGCTATGTCGCCGGCTCGCTCGCCGACGCCGGCGCGGCGACCAGCCGGTTCCTAGGCTCGAGCATGGCGAGCGGCCTGCCGCAGAAGCTGTCGAGCTTCGTCATGCGCGTGCAGGGGCTGTCCTTCCTGACCGACATGAACCGCACGGCGTTCAAGATGGAGTTCTCGGGCCTGCTGGCCGAGAACGCCGGGCGGTCCTTCGACGACATGAGCCCGCAGCTGCGCCGCGTGCTGGCCGAACGGGGCATCACGGCCAAGGACTGGGACGCGCTGCGCGCGCCCGAGGCGATGTTCCGCGCCGCGTCCGGCGAGACCTTCATCACCCCGTTCCACTGGCTGGAGACCCAGACGGCCCTGCCGCGCGCCGAGGCCGAGGGCCTGGCGATGCGCCTGTCGATGACCATCAACGAGATGATGGAGCTGGCCGTGCCCTCGGTCTCGCTCGAGGGCCGCGCGATCTTCCTGCGTGGGACGTCGCCCGGCACCGTCGGTGGCGAGCTGCTGCGCTCGTCGCTGATGTTCAAGAGCTTCGCGCTCAGCTTCACCCTGAACCAGTACCGCCGGATCGCGGCCATCCCGGGCCCGATGAACAAGGCGCTGGCCTTCGCCAACCTGGCCGCGCCGCTGCTGATCCTGGGCGCGCTGGCGGTGCAGCTGAAGGAGGTCGCGAAGGGCCGCGATCCCCGCGACATGACCGAGGGCAAGTTCTGGATGGCCGCGCTTTTCCAGTCCGGCGGCCTCGGCATCTTCGGGGACTTCTTCGCCTCGGAGACAAGCCGCGCCGGCGGCGGCCTGTTCGAGACGCTGGGCGGCCCGGTCGTCGGCCTGGGGTCTGACATCATCAGCCCGTTCGCGCGCGGCGCGGCCGCGCTCGCGGGCGGCGAGAGCTTCAACTTCGGCCGCGAGGCGGCGAACTTCCTGCGCTACAACACCCCCGTCGGGTCGAGCCTCTGGTACACGCGCCTCGGCTTCGACCGGCTCGTCGCCGACCAGGTGCAGGCTTTCCTCGACCCCGAGGCCGAGCTGGCCTGGAGCCGCCAGGAAAAGCAGCGCGAGCGCGATTTCGGCAATCGCACCTTTGTCGGGCGCGGCGCGACGGATCTCCGCGCGCCCGACCTCGCCTCGGCGATGGGGGGGGCGCGATGAACGCACCGCAGATCACGTGGTCCTGGCAGATCAGCCTCGGGAACATCACGACGTTCGCCGGGATGGTCGCGGTGGCGTCGCTCGCCTGGGGCGACGTGCGCCATTCCGACGCGCTGCAGACCCGCGAGATCGAGGAGCTGAAGGCCGACGCCACGCGCACGCTGGCGCGGCTGGCGGCGTCGGACGTGGCCGACGCCCGGTCCGACGCCCGGATGGTGCGGATCGAGGAGCTGATGACCGAGGTGCGCGAGGTGCTGCGCGACCTGAACAGGAGAGAACAGCCGTGACGAC
>Ga0302238_1001468_pt1 | contig 18984 bp, 11 predicted proteins | sample AAG_UR_Asn_MG_FD_193527 | JGI IMG/M metagenome (GOLD analysis project Ga0302238, IMG submission 193527) | Enriched activated sludge microbial communities from anaerobic digester in WTTP, New Holstein, Wisconsin, United States - AAG_UR_Asn | ecosystem: Engineered > Bioreactor > Anaerobic >...
CCTCGCCCAGCGCCTCAGGGGAGCGACCGTCGAAGTAGCCCATATCGAAGCGACCGCCACCCGACGACATGCCACGTTGCCTCTTACCCCCCTTCTCGGCTACCACTGTGACCTGGAAGATGAGCATAGGCTGGAGGTCGGTGAACCAAGCCCCTTCGCTGTTGTAGAAGGCCAGAACCCGCAGCTCTTCCATAAGCGAGATGTCAACCCGCTTCACGAACTCGGAGTATTTCCTGGCGCTGGCATCTGCCCTGGAGAGCAGTTCAAGCTTGGAGGCCAGCGGAAGCTTCACCGAGGCCGCATCTCCGAAGTAGAGACCCCTGGTACCCACAACCCGGGCCAGATTGCCAAGGTTGACCTTCCCCTCTGATGCCTTGCCGATGGCAGCGATGTCTGCGGCGGCAGTGTCCATGGACTCAAGGTCGGGGCGTTGCACGAAGCCGAAGGCCTGAGCATCGCCGAGGACGGCTCTGAGCCCTACGCCGCCGTCGAAGGATGAGGCAGCATTCTTCACAATGCCATCCTCCCAGACAAGCTGGGTTGCGAAGGCGTCTTCGATGAATACGTCGGCGTACTCTGCACCTTTCGAGAGCAGGGTTTTGAGGACCTTGCGGGCCTCATCGGCACCCACGCCCAGAACCGAGACTTGTGCATCGGGCGGCGGCAGTTTCACGATACTCTTTCCCATGACATCTCCTGCTCCGGACACGGCAACTGCGGCGCCCACACCGGCAAGCGCCGAGGTACCCAGGAATTTCCTTCTTGACCACTCTTTCTTCGTCATAACTACTCTCCAGACAATTATTACTTTATTTTCTTAAAGCATCCCCAAACATTCACAAAAGAATTATAATCAAATCCACATAATAAACCAGTGGCACAATCCGATGAGGTGCAGCACTCTTTTCTGCACTTGGTACCCTGGCCCGAGATGGCGCAGCAGCGGTACCCCAGCGGGCACATGGCCGTGGTGGCGTTGCAGTCCTGGCACTGCCCGTTGTCCTTCACGCATGCCTTACAGAATCCACTGGCTGAACTGCAACTGCATGTTGTCGGAACGGACACTGGCACAAAGTTGCTTGTCAGCTGTTCTGGCTGACACACATAGCACCTTGACTCTGGGCTATATGTTCCTGCCGAATAATATATTCCGCTCACTTTGCAGCATGTGCCGTTATCGACATAATTGCATATGCCTTGGTTGCACGCGTCAGTAGTACACGATGTACCGTCATCACAGACCACGGCAGAACCGCCACACATCCCAGAACCATCGCAAACATCACCTGTAGTACAGGCATTATTGTCGTTGCATGGAGTACCTGCGGCTTTGGCCGTTTCGCCACAGAGCATCTGGCCGCCGGTATCGAAGCATTTGGCAGCGGTGCAAGGGTTGACGGGCGGGGGGCAGTCGGAGTCCTGGGCGCAGGCGCCGAGGACGCAGGTCCCGGTGGAGAGTTGGCAGGAGCGGCCCGCTCCGCAGTCGGAGTTCTTCTCGCACAAAGTGCAGCGGTAGGCCTTCTTGACTGAGTCGTAGGTGCAGAGGGCTGAGGCGCAGAGGGTGGCCTGGCGGGCCTGGGTGCATTCGCCGGGCACGCAGGTACCCGTACCGCCCAGGGCTTTGAAGTCACACAGTTCGCCAAGGGGGCACTCGACGTCGTTGGCGCAATCGACACAGGTGTGAGCGGTGGGGTGGCAGACCTTACCGCCGGCGCAGGGCGTTGTATCGTTGCATTCGGCCTTTTCGCACTGACCGGCGATGCAGAGATAGTCGCTGCTGAATGCGGTGGCGCACTCGGGGTCGTTGGTACAGGCCCGACAGCGGAGGTCGCTGCCACAAATCTGCCCGGCATAGCAGCCTTGGCCTTGCACGCAGCCCGGCATACAGAGCCCACCGTCGCAGATCAGGCCGGCAAGGTTGTACTCTTGGCGGCAGCGGGCATCCTCGACGAACTCGGCGCAGGGTCGACAGGAGTAGGGGCTGGCTCCGTTGGCGTTGGGGTCTTCGGGGGTGGTGCAGAGCATCTCCATGGCCTGGCAATCCAGGGAATCGACGCAGTTGCCCGCTACACAGGAGCCTTGCGGCGTGCAGAGATGACCCGCCCCCAGCTTCGAGATGCACTCTACGTGGTCACCCTGAGGGGTAGCCATGCAGGTTCTACAGTAGTTGCTCTCACCACAGATTGGCTTGTCTGCCGGGCAATCTTCGTCCTGGATACAATCACCCCCACTGCAACGCCCCATGAGGCACAAGAAGCCGGCGGAGTAAGTATCCGATTCGAGGCACTGAATGGTAGAGGTGCAAGGAGCACAGGTGTAGGACTGGGTGTCACAGAGTTGTCCTTTTAGGGCACAATCGGAGTCAGTGGTACAGGTACTCTTGGTGCATCTCCCCTCCTGGCACCAGTACTCCTGGCCCAACTGGTCGGCACACTGCTGGTCGGAAGCGCAGGGGGTGCACTGGCCCTGGGTGCAGAGTTGACCGTCGCATCCATCAGCGCTCTGGCAAGGAGAGCAGACTCCGGAGAGGCAGGCCAGCCCGGAGGTACACTGCGAAGCCATGCTGCACGCTCCGCAGACGCCGTCACGGCAAGCCATGGTCTTGGGGCAATCATCCACGGTATCGCAGGCGCCACAAACCCCGTTTATGCAATTGATGCCCTGACCACACTCCATCTTGTTGGTGCAGTCATCACAGACGCCATCTACACAACCCTGTCCCGGCTGACAATCCTGAGCGAGGGTAGCAACGGTGCACGGCACGCCAGGCAGATCATGGGCTGATTGGTCGGGCAGCGGAAGGTCCGCTGCGACAAGGTCTGGTGCCCAGTTGTCCTCGTCGCCGGTGGCATCGGGCTGGATGCAGGAACAAACCCCCTCGGCGCAGGCGCCAGACAAGGCTCCATCATTTACGCATTGGGCATTACATACAGATGGTTCACAACCAGAGACATCGGATTCTTGCGGTTCCGGCTCTGCGGAACACGATGCCAGCAGTGCCGCTGCAACGGCAAGAGCTAGTGCACGCCTTGTCATCATTACCTCCAGGTAGGTGACACAGGGTTGACGGTGGGCCCGACAGGCCGTTGGCGATACTATTGACGCGATACGGGGGTGTCAAGGCGACCACGCGGGCCAATGGCGTTCTATCCTTTACCTGGGGGCCCGATACAGTTAAGATGCTGCGGACATTCCGTGTGGTGGAGGTTGATGATGCGGAGTTCTAGAATCGCTTTGGCCGGAGTGCTGGCTCTGTTGTTGGGGGCCTCCGGGTGTGGTGGAGATGATGAGAAGAAGGGAAATGAGGGGCTTCTGGACCTCTCCGGCCTGCTCGATTTCGGCAGCGGAGATGTGGCTGAGGATACTTCGACCCTGTCGTGCCAGATAAGCCAGGACTGCCCTTCGGACAAGCCCGTGTGCGACATCAACACCAAGGTGTGCGTGGAGTGCAAGACCGACGGACACTGCTTCGGAAGCAAGCCCCACTGCCACCCCGCACGGCTTGAGTGCGTGGAGTGCCTGCTCACGGAGCACTGCCCCACGGGCTTCTTGCATTGCCTGGACGGCGAGTGCAGCGACCTGGCCTGCGTGCCCAACGCCTCGGTCTGTGTGGGAAGCGAGATTCACACCTGCTCCGCCGACGGTATGAACCCGAAAGAGTCGGTGGTTTCTTGTGGGACCAAGTTCTGCCAGAACGCCAAATGCCTGGAGTGCAAACCCGGCGAGCTGACCTGCAAAGAGAGCGACGTCATCCAGTGCAACGCGGACGGCAGCGCCTTCCAGGTGCTGCAGACATGTCCCGTGGGCACCTCGTGCTTCGGGGGCCAGTGCATGGTCTGTTACCCCGGCGCCAAGAAGTGTGAGGGCTCTGTTCCTTATGCCTGCAACGCCCAGGGCAACGGCTGGGACCTTCTGCCCGACTGTGCGCCACAGGGCCTCAAGTGTATCATGGGGACGTGTATCAGCCCGTGCGCCAGCGACATCAAGCAGAACACCAACGCCGGCTGCGAGTTCTACGCCGTGGACCTGGACAACGCCTACTACGACGCCGGGGGCGGAGACATCATGGACGCCTGGTCGGCGCAGTACGCCGTCATCGCCTCAAACACATCCAAGGACACCGTGGCCACGGTAACCCTGCAGCGGCCCGACGGAGTGAAGGATACGGTTCAGGTTCAGCCCAATTCGCTGCATAAGTTTCTTTTGCCCTCAACTTGGGGCTTGAATAACACAGAAAAGGGTATGAAATCCTTCAAAATTAACAGCACTCTGCCTATCACTGTTTACCAGTTTAACCCCTTATCCAATGAAGATGTCTTTTCTAACGACGCATCTGTTTTGCTGCCCACACCAAGCCTTGGAGCGAACTACTATGTGATGTCCTACCCCGAAAAAGGCAGTCTCACCTACAGGGGCTTCGTCACCGTGGTGGGCACAAGCCCCACGGCCACTACCGTGACCATCAAACCCACGGCCAAGACTCTTGCCGGGGCCGGAATCAACTCCATCAACGCCGGCCAGGTCATGAACGTTAGCCTTGAACAGGGCGAGGTCTTCAACCTGGAGTGCGACGACGTATACGGCGACCTCACGGGGACTCTGGTGACCGCCACTGCCCCCGTAGCCGTATTCTCGGGCCACGAGGCCAGCACCACGGGCGATGCCTGCTGTGCGGACCACATGGAGCAGCAGATGGTTCCTGTGGAGGCATGGGGCACTACCTATCTGGTCACCCGTTCCTATCTTCGCTGGATGGAGAAGGACCACGTCACCATCGTCGCTGCCCACGTCGACACCCACGTCACGCTGAAACCGCCGGTAGCCACGGTGCCCACGCTCCAGCCCGGCAAGTCCTACTCGTTCGCCACGGGGCAGAACGTTGAGATTACGTCAGACAAGCCCATCATGGTGGCTCAGTTCCTGGCATCGAGCCACGAGATTCTGGGGGAAGGCCTGGACCTCGATTTCTGCTTCGATAATTCTGATTGTCCGCCTAATTATACGTGTGATATGTGGTCCGGCTGCATACCCCCGTCCTGCACCTCTACTGCCCAGTGCCCGTCGGGACATACCTGTGCTTCCTATTCCACCAGCGATAAATATTGTCAGCCTATTGGCGATCCTTCTATGATTTTGAGCGTGCCTGTGGAGCAATATCTGGATAGCTACGTATTTCTTACTCCCGATGCCTATGCAAAGGACTACGTTAACATTATTGCGCCCACTGATGCTACATATGTAACCCTGGATGACCAGAACCTTCCCTTGGTGCAATTCCAGCCCATCGGCACCAGTGGGTATGGTGTTTATACTACAGAGGTGAAAGACGGGGTTCATACGCTAAGATCTGATAAGAAGGTGGGTGTTGTATCGTACGGTTACGACAAGGACGTCTCCTATGGCTACCCCGGCGGTATGGCTCTGGAGAAGAAATAACTCGGAGGTGAATTTTCGTGGTGCTCAATACCGGACGTAGACTGGCATGGCGGCTTTTGCTGTCAGTGGCTCTCATCGCCACAATGGCTCTCCATCCCCAGGCGGGCACGGCCAAGGAGAAGGTCATCACTCTGGTGGCAGTTGGCGACGTAAACATGAACCGCCACAGGGAGGTGGTAAAACCCGACGGAATCGCCCTGTGGGGCAAGCTGGTTCCTTTCGAGAAGCAGATTGAAAAGATAGTAAAATACATAGACGGCGATATAAATTTCCTGAATCTCGAAACCACCGTCATGGACAGCAATGACATTAAGGCAGCGGATAAGACGTTCGTTTTTAGATGTCACCCAAATTCCGTAAGAACACTGGCCAAAGCTGGCTTCAACCTCATGTCGATCGCCAATAATCACATTATTGATTATGGCGAAGAGGGAATGAAGGAGACCCTCAAATGGATGGAGACTATTGCCAAGGAGCAGCGCAAGGGTCGCCTCTGGTATGCCGGTGCGGGGATGAACATCGAAGAGGCCACGGAACCGACGCTGTTCAAGGTGAAGGGGGTCCGCTTCGCTTTTGGCGCCGTCTCAATCTCTCAGCGGGCCACAAGCAAGCGCTACGGGGTTGCCTCGGTGCATGACCCGGAGCTGGCTCTCAAGAAGCTGAAGGCAGCGGATGCGGATGTGAAGATTCTCTCCATGCATGCCGGTACGGAGAAGGAGTCCAAGCCGGTCTCGGTCCAGCTCAGGGTGGCCCGGGAGGCAATTGAGAAGTATGACGTTGACATCGTGCTTGGTCACCACGCCCACGTTCCTCAGGGTGTGGAGTTCTACAAGGGTGGTATAATCTTCTTTGGCCTCGGCAACTTCTCCATGCGCGGCGCCAGAAACATGGGCGTTGCGGAGTTTCGCCCCATGCGGGACTTCGGCCTCATCGGAAAGATCGAGATGGCCTGGGACACCAAGAAGCAGTCGTTGACCTTCCGCCGGGTGGAGGCCCTGCCGGTCTTTGATATGCACTCTGGCGTTCACGCCTTCAGCAAGGAAGAAGATGCCAGGGTCAGGGTGGAAGCTCTCAACAAGCTCTCGGACACAAGGCATCTGGGCAAGGGCTCTGGCGGTCTGGTCTTCGCCTTCAGGAACGGGCGAGGGGTAGCCGAGTTCGAAGAGGGAAAGCCCAAGGCCTCCAAAGTCGAAGAAAGGAAAGACGAAAAGAAATCGTCTAAATCGGTAAAGAAATCGTCCAGTAGCAAGAAGAAAAAAGAGATAAAAAAAGAAAAGAAAAAGGATAAAAAAAAGAAGCGCGATAAGAAAAAGAGCCATTCCGGGCTCTCTCAGCCCATTGAGGAAGCCACGCTGGTTCAAAAATGAGACTCTCTCTGGGTACCCGGGTCTTCCTGGCCTACTTCTTGGTGTTGGCCCTGCTGGGCACCGTGGCGGTATACAGCCTGAGAGCCATGGAGACCATGCGGCGTGAGGTTGTGGCGTTGCGCTCCGGGGTCTTTCCGGCGTGGGGTCGATTGCAGCGGCTGGTGAGGGATACATCGGGGGCCGTGGGCGTGCTGCAGAAGGGCACGGTTCAGGAGGTCTGGTGGCTGGCCCACAGCATGGGCAACTGGCACCCCTTCGACTCGCTGGGAAGCGTTGCCCAGGGCCTGGAGGCCATAGTTGCCGGCAGCAGTTTGGATTCAGAGACGAAGTTGAGGTTCGGCCTGCTGCTGGCCGACCTGGAGTCAATGCTAGACCAGGGAGAGGGCGGCGAACCCACGGTGGCAGGGGAGCGGGCCGAGGTTGAGCGGGCCTTGTCGGCCTTCAGAGCCGGACTCAATGAGGGTGGCTCTGTGGAGGAGTGGCGGGATGGCCCTGAGCGTACGGAGTTGCAGCTACAGTTAGAGGCCCTTCGTGACAGGCTGGTCTCGGTGGAGGCCGCTTTTGACTCGGACATCGAACGCATCTGGTCCAGGGTGGAGGAGCAGGAGGGCCGCACCTTCCGAATGGCCGTCTACCTTGGGGGCTTTTCGGCCTTGGTGGCCCTGGCGACATCGTTTTTGCTGGTCATCTGGTTTCGACCGCTGCGACTGCTGCGGCGCTTTGCCCAGCGTGTAGCGGTGGGTGACTACGACCAACCGCTTCTAATCAAGGGCTCTGCGGAGATTACGGACTTGGCATCGGACCTTACGAGCATGGTGCAGCGCCTCAAAGAGCGGGAGGAGATGATTCGGAACCAGGCTAGAGAGTTGGTGAAGGCCGACCGTTTCAGCACCATTGGCAAGATGTCCACCCAGATTGCCCACGAGATTCGCAATCCGCTCAACGCCATGGGGCTCAAACTGGAACTCATGGAGGAGATGTTGGAGGAGCGCGCCGACGATCTCTCCGTGGATGAGATGAAGGTAGCGGTGGGTGCCATAGGCAAGGAGATCGACAGGCTGCGGGAGATAACCGACTACTACCTGAAGTTCGCCAAGTTCCCCCGCGTTGAGAAGGAGTGGCTGGACATCAGCGTGGTGCTCACGGACATTGTGACCTTCTACTCTGAAGAGGCCCGTCGCAAGGGCATCGAGGTGGAGACGAACTTAGAGCGGCCCATGCGGGTGCACGTCGACCCGAACCTCCTGCGCCACGCCATGGCCAACCTGCTCAAGAACTCCATCGAGGCCATGCACGGCCAGGAGAAAGGGGCCGGAAAGATCCAGGTGCGCTCGTGGCGTGACGGAAACTCGGTACGAATCCAAGTGAAGGACAGCGGCCCCGGCATCCCCGTGGAGGTGCTTGACCGGGTCTTCGAGCCCTTCTTCTCCACAAAGAAGACCGGCACGGGGCTGGGTCTGACACTGGTGCAGCAGGTGTTGCAGGAGCACGCCGGCGAGGTGAGGGTAACCTCGGAGCCCGGCCAGGGGACAACCTTCCTGGTCTCTATCCCGGATTGAGGTGAGCCGGTGAAACCCCACAGACCCAAGGGCATTGCGTTGAGCGTGGCAGGATTGGACGGCAGCGGAGGTGCGGGTCTGCTGGCTGATGTAAAGGTGTTCCAAGCTATGGGAAGCTACGGTATGGGGGTAGCATCGGTGCTGACGGTGCAGAATACCAAGGGTCTGCTGGCCAGCCTCCCTGTGGACCCCGCAACCCTCACGGCTCAACTGGAAGCCATTTTCTCCGACTCTACCGTGGGGGCAATGAAGGTTGGCGCTCTGGGAAGTGCTGCCAACGTGCAAGTGGTCCTTGAGAGCGTTGAGCGCTACGGCGTGACCAATCTTGTAGTGGACCCGGTGATGAAAGCAACCCTGGGGGCACGCCTGCTCGATGTCGACGCAGAGAGGCTACTCAGGCGGCTCATCACCCGCTGCCTCATCGTTACGGCCAATCGTGAGGAGTTGGCGCTGCTGTCGGGCATGGATGTCACCAACCTGGAGGAGGCCATGGAGGCATCTCGACGGTTGGGCGACCAGGGGGCCGGATACGTTCTGGCCAAGGGAGGGCACATGCCCGACGATTCCGGGGAGGTGGTGGACCTCTTGTGGGACCACCAGAGCTTCCACCGGTTCAGAGCACCAAGAGTGCCGGGGACCACGCCCCACGGCACGGGCTGCGTCCTCTCAGCGGCCATAACGGGCCTGCTGGCGCAGGGAGTGACGGTTCTTGATGCTTGCGAAGCAGCTAGGCGGTATGTTCAGCTTCGTTTCTCTGATATGAAGAGTTCGGGAGAGGGGCGTCCGGTCCTGGTCTGAACCAGTGACCTTCATTGGGGGGCGGATCGGGATATGAGGCCAGCCGTTTGGTGCTGCGTCCGCTTCCGGGGACGCCATTGCCCCCGGCCGTGGCAACAGGGGCCAGCGAAGATATTGTTCATGGCAGACTTGGATATATGGAGGGGTCGATGAAGCGGTTTGGAGCGGTAGTCATGGCTGCGGGCAGGGGCGTGAGGATGCGTTCTCCCATCCCCAAGGTTTTGATGAAGATGCTGGGCAAGCCCATGGTAGCCTTCCCGGTTGAGATGGCTCTGGAACTTGTGGATGGTCCCGTGGTGGTAGTCTGCGGCGAGTTCTTGGACGAGACCAGGTTGGCCCTTAGCCCGTGGGTCTCCTCGGACCGAATCCGCTTCGCCGTGCAGGAGCAACCCCGGGGCACTGCCGACGCCGTCTCCTGCGGCCTTGCTGCTGTGGGCCAGGGCGAGGTGGAGAGCATCCTGATACTGAACGGGGACATACCCGCCATGCCCCACAGCCTCACCAGGGAGCTTCTGGACGCCTATGCCGGCGCGGGCACGGAGTTGGCCCTGGTATCATGCCGCCAGCCCGACCCCACGGGTTACGGAAGGCTCATCCACGACCAGCATGGGAACCTCACCGAGATCCGTGAGCACAAAGAGCTGGACCCGGGCCAGGAGAGAATCGACCTCGTCAACGTGGGCGTATACACCGTTCGATACGACACCCTAAGCCGCTTCTTGGGGGGTGTATCTCTCAGCAGCAGACAGCGTGAGTACCTGCTCACAGACCTGGTGGCGGAAGTCGCTCAGCGCTGTAAGGTTGCCGAAGTGGAAGCGCCCGTTGCTGCCGAAGTGTCGGGCATCAATAATCGTGCGGAGTTCGCCTCGCTGCTGGCCCTGCTCCGGGCAAAACGAAATAGAGAACTGATGGAATCGGGGGTAGGAATGCCTCACCCCGACTCCGTTGACGTAGATTTCGGCGTCACCGTTGGGGCCGATACCACCCTTGAGGCCTCGGTGGCCATCCGAGGCCGCTGCGCCATCGGGGCCGGCTGCCTGGTGGACAGAGGCAGCGTGCTGGTTGATACGACGCTGGCTGACAACGTGGAGGTCCTGCCTTACTGCATGCTGGAGGGCAGCGTGGTGCACAACGGGGTTCATATCGGGCCCTTTGCCCACACCAGGGCCGGCACTGTGCTCATGGAGAACTCCAAAGTTGGTAACTTCGTGGAGACCAAGAAGACAATACTTGGACCAGGCAGCAAGGCCAACCATCTAACCTATCTTGGGGATTCCACGATAGGTGCCAAGGTCAACATCGGTGCCGGTACTATCACTTGCAACTATGATGGATATAAGAAATATCAGACCATCCTTGAAGACGGGGTTTTCATAGGTAGTGATACGCAGCTAGTGGCACCGGTAAGAGTCGGCAAGGATGCTGTAGTGGGAGCAGGAACCACCGTTACGAAAGACGTACCCGCTGGTGCATTGGCCACCAGTCGTGTTGACCAGCAACACAGGGAAGGCTACTCCGCTGCCAAACGGGAACGTATGAAGAAGGGGTAAGGAAATGTGTGGCATTGTTGGTATGATAGGCAGCAGGGAGTGTAGCACTGTACTTGTGGAAGGGCTTCGGAGGCTGGAGTACAGGGGCTATGACTCTGCGGGCTTGGCCACGGTGAGCGGCGGTGAGCTGCACATCTTGAGGGCGCCGGGGAAGCTCTCGGTTCTGGAGGGTTTGCTGGCGGGGTCACCGCTGCCTGGTTCCCTGGGGGTGGGGCATACTCGGTGGGCGACCCATGGGCGTCCGTCGGAGGAGAATGCGCACCCTCACAGGTACCGTGACGTGGTTGTGGTTCACAACGGCATTATTGAAAACTACAGGGAGTTGAAGCACCTGCTGTTGGAGCGTGGGCACAGCTTTTCGTCTCAGACCGACAGCGAGATTCTGGCGCATCTTGTTCAGGACGAGTGTGATGCGGGGCGCCCTTTTGTGGAGGCGTGCAGGGTAGCGCTTGGGCGTTTGGAGGGCTCCTTTGCCGTGGCGGTGCTTCACCGCAGTGTGAGCGACGGGTTTGTGGCGGCCAAGCGCATGTCGCCGCTCATCGTTGGGCTTGGGGAGAACGAGTGTTTTGTGGCCTCTGATGTGCCTGCGCTGTTGGCGCATACCAAGCGCTTCCTGTTCTTGGAGGATGGGGACTTGGCTTGGGTGCATGCGGGTGGGGCGGAGATCAGCGATTTACGGACGGGTTCAAGTGTGTGGCGTGAGTCCAAGCAGGTGAGTTGGACTCCTGCCATGGCCGAGAAGGGTGGTTACAAGCACTTTATGCTCAAGGAGATCCACGAGCAACCTCGGGCCTTGGCGGACACGTTGCGTCCCAGGATGGACCTGCACACGGGGCGAATCCATCTTGAGGAGCTTGAGCCGCTCAACGAGACGGTTGCCCGGAGGATAGAGCGGGTGTGCGTGGTAGCTTGCGGCACTTCGTACCATGCTGGTCTGGTGGGGAAGACGGTGCTGGAGAAGCTGGCCCGGGTGCCATGCGACGTGGAGGTAGCCTCGGAGTTTCGTTACCGTGAGCCCATTATCGATGAGAGGCATCTGGTGATTGTTGTTTCGCAGTCGGGTGAGACTGCGGACACGCTGGCTGGTGCTCAGGAGGCTCGGGCCCGGGGGGCCAAGGTGCTTGCCATATGCAACGCTGTTGATTCGAGCATTGCCCGAATGGCCGATGCGGTGCTCTACACCCATGCGGGTCCGGAGATTGGTGTCGCCTCCACGAAGGCGTTCATTTGTCAGATGGGGGCCTTCTATCTTCTGGCGGCCTGGATGGCCGAGTGTCGTGGGCAAGTGAACGTCTCTGCGGCCTGCGAGTTACTGCGTGAAGTGGCGAAGATTCCTGGTGATATGGAGGCAACGCTGCAGCTTGGGGCCCACGTGAGGGAGGTTGCCCGGAAGTACATGGGAAGCCGCAGCATGCTTTACCTGGGACGGCTGCTATCGCACCCCATAGCATTGGAGGGGGCGTTGAAGCTCAAGGAGCTATCATACATCCACGCCGAGGGGTTCCCGGCCGGGGAGATGAAGCACGGCCCCATTGCCCTGGTGGATGAGGAGGTTCCCAGCGTCTTCATCGTCCCACAGGGGGCTTCTTACGAGAAGACGCTATCGAACATCGAGGAGATCCGTTCCAGGGGCGGTCCGGTTATTGCCGTGGCGGTGGAGGGGGACGAGCGAATAGGCCACGTGGCCGACGATGTCCTTTTTGTGCCGCCTTGCGGAGAGCTGGCCCATCCCTTCTTGACCATCCTGCCGCTGCAGTTGCTGGCCTATCACGTGGCCGACCTTAAAGGAACCGACGTTGACCAGCCACGAAACCTGGCAAAGAGCGTCACGGTGGAGTAGGAAGCGCCGGGGTCTGCATCAAGTGCACTTTTTCGCTTGGAGGCGCTGCCTGAATCGACACAGTATCCGACGGTAGACAGGGAGATGCGATGGTACTCTCAGCAACGGGATTGCTAGCCAGCTTGAACGAGGAGCAGCGCAGGGTGGTTTCGTATTGTGACGGCCCGATGCTGGTGCTGGCCGGAGCGGGCTCGGGGAAGACTCGAGCGGTGACACACAAGATAGCCTGGCTTCTCAGTCAGGAGGGTTATCTTCCCCACGAAATCCTTGCAGTTACGTTTACAAATAAAGCAGCGCAGGAGATGAAAAAGAGGTTAGTGAAGCTGGTGGGGCTGCCAGGCGCCGGGGTTGAGGCCGGCACCTTCCACGGTGTGTGTGCGAAGATTCTTCGCAGCCACGCTCAGCTTCTGGGTTTCACGCAGCGGTTCGGAATTCTGGATACCGACGACGCCAAGGTGCTGATGCGGCAGGTAGTGCAGCGGATGGGCCTTGACCATAAGCAGGAGTACCCTCCGAACCAGGTGTTATGGATCATCGACAACCTGCACAACCGGAGGAAGAGCCTGGACCGCTGGGTTGGCGAGGCCAGTTACGGCGATCAGAGAACATGGCGATACACGGTTGAGTCCATCGCCACGAAGTACGTCGAGCGCAAGAGGCAGCTTGACATGATGGATTTCGGGGATCTGCTGGGCCTCTGCGAGAAGCTGCTGGCGGATCATCCCGAGGTTGGGGAGCAGTACCGGCGAAGGTTCAGGTATGTCATAGTTGACGAGATGCAGGACACCAATGCAACCCAGCTTGAGTTGTTGAAGCTGCTGTTGGGCTCGCACAACCGCATCTGCGCCGTTGGGGACGACGACCAGTCCATATACGGCTGGCGCGGCGCCCAGATAGCCAACGTCCTGGAGTTCGAGAGGTCGTTTCCCGGCGCTCTGGTCATTCGCATGGAGCAGAACTACCGAAGCACGGGCACCATCCTCTCTGCTGCCAACTCGGTGGTGAAGAAGAACCAGCGCCGCCGTGACAAGCGAATGTGGACCGAGAACGAGGATGGTGAGCCCATCCACCTGGTGCACACCGATGCCGACGGCGAGGAGGCCCACCGGGTGCTGCAGATTGTGGTGAAGCAGCATGCTGCCGGCACGCCCTTGAGGCAGATAGCCATTTTGTACCGCACCAACGCCCAGAGTCGTCCTTTTGAAGAGGCCTTCACCCGTGAGGGGATTCCATTTGTGGTGGTTGGCGGCTTCCGGTTCTACGACCGTGCCGAGGTGAAGGATGCTGTGGCCTATTTGAGGCTGCTGAGCAACCCCAACGACGAGCTTGCTTTCCGCCGTGTTGTGAACACGCCTCCCAGAGGGATTGGCGATGTGACCATGGAGAAACTGGCAGCGGTGGAGGCCGCTGAAGGGGCCACTCTGTGTACCAAGGCGCTGCTGCTCAAGGAGATGGGGGTGCGCCAGAGGTGGGCTGCACCGGTGGTGGCCTTTGTGGAGCTTATTGAGCGTTTCCGGAGGGGGCTGACGGAGCGCCCAATCTTCGAGACGATCAGGGATCTGCTCTCGGAGATCGGCTACTACGAATACCTTTCCAAGATGGGGGACATCGAGGCCGAGAGCCGCTCGGAGAACGTGGGGCAGTTGATCAACGGCATAGCGCAGTTCGAAGAGGAGCGACTGGCGGGGGGGGTCTCCAGAGAGGCGATACTGCAAGATTATCTGGAGAATGTGGCGCTATTGTCGGACATCGACCAGTGGAAGGAGGAGCAGGACCGGGTGCCACTGATGACGGTGCACTCATCCAAGGGTCTGGAGTTCGACGTGGTAATCGTAACGGGCATGGAGGAGGGGCTCTTTCCTTACAAGGGCCGGGGCCAGCAGGAGGAGCCAGACGACGAGGAGGAGCGGCGACTCTTCTACGTAGCGCTGACCAGGGCCGCCAAGAGGGTCTTCTTGACCCACTGCAGCAGCCGTCGCCGATTTGGGCAGTGGGAGAGTGCCCAGGGGTCAACCTTCTTGAAGGAGCTGGACCCCAAGGTGCTGACCAGAGAGGGGCGTGGTGTACGCCGAGGGTTCAACGAGGTGGTGCGGGAGCGCTCCCAGGGTGCTGTGCAGAACTGGACGGGGGCCCTGGTGGAGCACCCGAAGTTCGGGCGAGGCAGCGTTGTGGCAACCACGGGGGGTTCTGGTGAGTCGCTGACGTTGTACGTGAAATTCGGCACTGGACTGATCAACGTGAGAGCCATGGAGTGCACCCGGTGCTCATGAGCCGGGCGCAGGCCGGCGACGGGAGTTTGCCTGTATTGCTTGCCTTACTACCCGCTGCCTGAATATCATGCGGCCCCGAGAGGTGGACCATGGCTTTGAGGCGAATCGGCTTGTTGTACGTGTGGGTGGCGCTGCTGGCACTGCCGCTGGGGGCTTGCGATAGCGAGGGGGGTGCTGGAGAACCGGAGCAGCAGAGGGACATCGACCCGGGCCTGCTCGAGGATGCCCTGAGCGAAGAGGTTGCGGTGGACCCGGGGGTCTACCAGAACGAGGGGTGGTATCCGGATTCGGCCAACGAGGCTCAGATTGAGGCATTAGAGCGGGCCAACTGGTACCGCTGGATGAGCGGTTTGCCGCCCATGGACATGATAGAGGGGATTAATCTGGCAGCACAGGCCCACTGTGATTATTACGTGAAGCACATAGATAAATACCGCAGTACCGGGATGAGCCCTCACGACGAAAATCCATCGTGGGCTGAGGGCTTCTCGGGGGCCGCTCCTTGGGACCGAACAGCGCGATATGGTTACTCCAGCGGTGCTGCGGAGGTTATCGCCTTCTTGAGGAATCCTGTGCAGGCTGTGGACGGATGGATGAACACGCTGTATCACCGGATACCGTTCATGGATGCCAACATGGTGGCATGCGGATACGGCCTTGCGGGAAGCGGAACCTGGTCCAACTCCTCGAAGATCGACACTATGGATTTCGGCACGAAGGATGCGAACGGGTCCGGCTACACGGGCCCTGAGGTGTTGGGGATCTACCCTCCTCCGGGCGGTACCGGGATCCCTGTAAGTTTCGACGGCATGGAGAGCCCTCAGCCCCCCCCACCTCCCACGGGCTACCCATCGGGCACCATAGTCTCCATCACCTGGTCCAGCCGAGCGCCGGCGAAGGTGAAAGAGCACGCCATCTGGGCCGAGGATGACCAGCAGCCGCTGGACCACGTCTTCCTGGACTCTTCCAACGACCAGCACCTGGTCAACGCCAGCACCATTGCCCTCTACCCATACAAACCTCTGAAGGAGGGAACCAAGTACTGGGTGGAGCTGAAGGGCGAGAAGGGCGGGAAGCCATGGGAGATGAAGTGGCACTTCTTCACGGTGAGATACTAAACCACCGTTCCAGTAAGCGGACCGAGCCCGCCTGATGAATCGTTTTCAGGCGGACGAAGTGAGGATGAGTCGAGGTAGAGCCCCGGCTATTCCGACCGACCAACCCGAGCCCCGCAACGCTTTCCGAGCCCCCGACCGTGGCGCAGAGTTGACTTGCCGTTAGAACCCTGACACCAGGCCCACGGTACCACGGTGGCCGTTCTCCATCCCGGCGTCCTCCAGAATGAGGGTGTACTCACCGATGAGGCGGGCGTTGCGGCCCAGAAGCCAGGAGGCCGAGAGGGTAGCCGAGTGGTAGGCCAGGGGGTCGTCCCCGCGTTCGTCGGTCATGTCCGAAGCAAACCAGTTGTAGAGCGCCGTGAGGGCGAAGCGCCCCTGGTCGTAGCCGGGGCGCCAGATGGCCTCTGCCAGGAGCCCGTGGCTGGTGACCCCTTCGCCGTCTTTGGTGAAGTTGGGGTTGGTGTCCGTTCGGCGCAACAGAAGGGCGCTGAGTTCAAAGACCTCCAGTTGCAGCGAGACGTCGCCACCAACGTACATGATGTCGTTATCAAAAGTATCTACAGCCAGGGCTGAAAGCGAACCCCCTGCCAAACCGCCCAGGGCCCCGGCCGCCGCTGCCTGGCCCTCCTCCCTGCCGTAATAGAAGAAACCACCCACAGAGACGGGCCCGATACCCTGCGCTGCCCTCAGAAAGCCCGACTTGTAGTCGTCCACGTCGAAGGCCCCGTCGGCGGTGCCTATGCCATTTCCGTTGAAGACCATGGCCACCAGGTCCAGGCCAAACTCGAAGCCCGTATCCAGGGCAATGCCCCGCTCATAGCTGAGGGTTCCCATGGAACGCCCTGGCTTGCGCTTGTAGGCCATGTACCCCTCTCGTGTCAGCCGAGTCTCGGACTTGTAGAGGGGATCGTTCACGGCAAACTGCCCCACAGTAAGATTCACGCCACTTCCGAAGAGATCTCGGAAATAGAGTAGTGCATCTTCGATGCCAGCGATTTCACCATGCTCACTGAAGAAGAAGTAGAAGTAGTATGAAATATCCTCGGTGACAGGCCCACCGGATATTATTTTCAGCAGATACGGCACCGTAAAGTCGTTGTTGGGCGTCTTTTCGTGTTCATATGTGCCGTACAGGTCCATTCTCATGCCGATAGGGAAGTCTCTGGTGAGGGTGAGCAGGTCGTCACCGGTGTCGATGGTGGACCTGGGGGGCTCCCCCTCTGGCAGTTTGTATCCCGCTGCTATGAATTCGAACCCGTAGGGCTTCAGCTTGGGAAACGGAGCATGACATACTGTGCAGCTCATATTGTACTTTCTGGCGAACCCAGGCATGCCAACACCATCAGGTGGCATGAGAATAAGTGCTGCCATCACCACGGCTAAAAGTGAAAACGGTAGAAGAATTCGCATAATATCCCCCTTAAGCAGATCTTAAAACAAAATATCAGGGCAATACTTCAATCGCCACGGTGCCGCTGTTGATGATGCGGTCGGCGGACTCCTCCTGGGGCACTTTCAGAAACTCCGCAACGGGTCTTACCAATAATTGATAATTAAGCGAAGCGTGCACGGTCAGTGGTCCAGGCGGAAGCGTATCCGGAAGAAGCCATGTGAACGTCTCAATTTTGTTCTCTCTTGGTCCAATGCGGTAGTCCACGCCAAACTTCGCCGTGTTCCACTGACATATGGTCATTTCGCCTTTTTCGGTAAAGTAGGGCATGCGGAAGATGCGGTCGCCTTCGGCGACGCCGTCCCTGGGCAGCCCTTTGAAGTCTTCCGAGAGGCCCATGACGTATTTGAGGTCCTGGTAGGCCACGGCGTTGGAATCGGCGATGGTCCACTCCTCGCCTTGGAATCCCTTCTTGTCCACCTTGAGTGGGTATTTCTTGCCGGCGCTGTCCACGGCCTCGACGTGGAGATAGAGGAGGCGGTCCTCCACGGACCCTGTCGGGATCTTGTGGCCGGCCTTCTGGTTGAAGAGGTGGACGGTGAAGACCACGGGCTCTCCCGGTTCAGCCTCGGTGGTATCGGAGTGGAGCACAACATCGATGGCCCCATTGGTCTTTCCGGGCACGTGGCCGCCGTGGAAGAGGTGGTGGCGCATGTCGGGAATCATCTTACCGTCGGTGATTGCCCTGATGCCGGGGCCTGCGGGCATATGGCATGTGTGGCACTGGACCTTCTCTTTGGAATAGGGTCCTTCCAGCCATTCGTTGTAGGTTCCCTTGACGTAGACTCCCCAGGGGCTCTTCTCGTTGTGGCAGGTAGCGCAGTACTTGGCCGAGGTGATTTCGGGGCGAGCGACGAGGTCGTGTGCCGGCGAGTTTTCGCCTCCTCTGGCCCCGAACTTGGTGCGTCCGGGCTGGCTTATCCACTGGAAATTGAATAGGCGGTCCTCATGGTACCCTGAGATGGTGTGGCACAAGTCGCAGGAGACGCCTTCGTTGGCCCGGCTTTTTTTCTCGGGCCTTGGTGGGGGCACATCGCCGGCGAGGAAGGCAATGGGGGCATGGCAGCCGTTGCAGCCGTCGGCCACGGGCTTGAACTTGGGGTCCAGCTCTGCGTGTTTCACGGCCAGTTCGAAGTACTCGATTTCGTCCCAGTGATGAGTAAAGGCCTGGGCCATCATGGAGCGCTCCCACTGGGCGTAAATCAGCGGGTGGCACTGGCGACAGGTGGCAGGCTTCTCATAGTCGTCGTAGCTTCGAGTTCCCTTGGCCTCCTCGCCCACGGGTATCTCGCCCGATGCCCCGTTGCCGGCCTGGGTTGCTGAGATGCAGAGCAACGAGAAGAGAGTAAGTGACACTGCTCCGATTCTGATCCACATATCGCCCCCTCAATATCACCCTGTTGCAGAACTGCCCGAAGGAGCGACCATACCCCTTACAGCCATTCTACTCAAGCCGGATTTGTTCGGGGGGTAGCCCTGATCGGAGAAACGGGGGCCGGATGTTTACACAAGCGTTGAAGCCCCCGGAAGGGCAGGGGCGCTGCGTGAAGTGCTGCTGTAGCAGGACCATGGGTGCAATTCCCCCCTTTCCCCCCG
>Ga0302238_1001472_pt1 | contig 18956 bp, 15 predicted proteins | sample AAG_UR_Asn_MG_FD_193527 | JGI IMG/M metagenome (GOLD analysis project Ga0302238, IMG submission 193527) | Enriched activated sludge microbial communities from anaerobic digester in WTTP, New Holstein, Wisconsin, United States - AAG_UR_Asn | ecosystem: Engineered > Bioreactor > Anaerobic >...
ACTGATGCTCCGATCTCCGGCGGCAGGTCCCGAAAAAGCGGGGAAAGCTCCGAGGCATCCAGGCGGAAGGCCGGGTGGACCGGTTTTCCCTTCTCCGGAGAGCCTCCGGAGGGTGACCCGCCGCCGCAGGAGGCGGCCAGGGTCGCCGCGGCAATGATGAGGGCGGGCAGGAGTTGCCGGGTTCGGGTGGGGGAGGGCAGCTTCTTCGTCATGTGTCGTGTCCCGGGGGAATGATAGTGTAAAAGCCCGTATTGGGCTACCATGGGGGCATGGATATCCGCTTTGTCCTTGTGGCCCCCGCGGTGGCGGGAAACGTCGGGGCCTCGGCCCGGGCGCTGAAAACCATGGGCTTCCGTGGCCTGCGGCTCGTCGGCTCGGAGCTGCACCGGCAGGAGGAGGCCCTGTGGACCGCCCACGGGTCCCGGGATATTCTGGAGAATGCCGAGGTTTTCGCCTCTCTGCGGGAGGCTCTGGCGGACCGGGACTTCGTCATCGCCACCACCGCCCGCAGGAGGGGCCTGCGCCACGAGTACCACCCCGCCGGAACCCTGGAGGAAATGATCCGGCGGAAGGGGGGCGCCGCGCTGCGTCCGGCTCTGGTTTTCGGCCCCGAGGAGAGCGGTCTGTCCAACGCGGACCTGCAGCTCTGCGACTGCCTTTCCTCCATCCCGCTGGCGGCCCCCCAGCCCTCCCTGAACCTGTCTCAGGCGGTGATGCTCTACGCCTACCTGCTCTCCCCGCTGGCGCCCTACCCGGGGCGGGAGCCTGGGACGCAGCTCCCGGCCCGGGCGACCGGATCGCGGCTCAGACCCCGGGGGCCCGGCACGGCCCTCCCGGCCCGGGCGGCCGGATCGCGGCTCACATCCCGGGGACCCGGCACGGCCCTCCCGGCCCGGGGTCCGGAAGCGGACTTTCCCGCCCCGGAGGATCCGGCGGAACTCCGGGAAGATGGGGGGGAGTCCTTCCGGGCCCTGAAGGACCGGGCCGCCGCCCTGCTCCGGCGGCTGTCTCCCCCGGCGGAAGATCAGGTGGGGCGGCGGCTTCTGGAACGCCTGGCGGCCCTGGACGGGGAGGACATCAAACTCCTCCATTCCCTCTGCGCCCGGCTGGAAAAAGCCCTGGACGAGAGGGGCTTTCCCGATTCGGCCCCCCCGGTTCGCCGGTCACGGTGAGGATGGCATGAAGGAAGCGGAAAGAATGGTCCAGCGGCAGATACTTCAGAGGGGCGTCACCAGCCCCCGGGTTCTGGAAGCGATGCGCCGGGTGCCCCGTCATGAGTTCGTCCCCCCATCCCAGAGGCTTTTTGCGTACCAGGACCGTCCTCTCCCCATCGGCCGGGGTCAGACCATCTCCCAGCCCTATATCGTGGCCTATATGACGGAAATGCTGGATCTCCGCCCCGGGGACAAGGTTCTGGAGGTAGGCTCCGGCTGCGGGTACCAGACTGCGGTGCTGCTGGAGATGGGGGCGGAGGTGTATTCCATTGAAATCGTGGATTCCCTGCGGGAGGAGGCGGAAGAGAGGCTTCGGAGACTGGGCTACGAAAAGGCCCGGTTCTTTCCCGGCGACGGAGCCCGGGGTCTGCCCCGGGAGGCCCCCTTCGACAGGATCCTGGTCGCCGCCGCCGCGGCGGCGCTGCCCGGGGAACTGGTGCGACAGCTGACACCGGAGGGCCGGATGATCCTTCCCCTGGGCGGGCCCTACGATGCCCAGGAACTGGCGCTGGTCACCCGGGACTCCAGAGGAGAGCCGGTGATGCGGAGCCTCATTCCCGTCAGGTTCGTGCCCCTGGTGGAGCCCCGGCCCTGAGTCGCCGGCGGGGCGGCGATGGGAACGGCCCTCTGGGGCTGAAACCCCGGAGGGGCGACGGTGGGGGGCGGCAGCCGGGCGGCATCAGGGGATGGCAGCCCGGGGAAGCTGACGACAAGGCGCTCGGAGAGCTTGACGGGAGGGGGAAAGACGCGCTATTTTAAACACATGAATAACTGTTCATATATGAGGTTTACATGAAGGCTGCGGCGGTTTCGGGAAAAACCCCGGTCCGCCGGAAACGGCCCGTTCCCGACGGGAGAGCTTCCCCGGTTGCGGTCCCGGCTGTTCCCCGGGTAACCCATCCAGCCTCGGCGGCGACAGGGACGGCTACAGGGGCGACTGCAGGGACGGCTACAGGGGCGACTGCAGGGGCGGCTACAGGGACGGCGACAGGGACGGCGGCATCTGCAGGGCCAGGGACCGCCACCCGGATCCGGGACGGACTCCCGGGGGAGGAAACTCTCCAGGCCGCGGCGGCCTTCTTCAAGGTTTTCGGCGACGTCACCCGGCTCAAAATTCTGCAGGCCCTCCTCCGGTCGGAACTCTGCGTCCAGGATCTGGCCGCGGCCCTCGCCGCGTCGCCTTCCGCGGTTTCCCATCAACTCAAGATTCTCCGGCTGGAAAATCTGGTGAAATACCGGCGGGAGGGAAGGACCATCTTCTACTCCCTCAGCGACCACCATGTGGCGTCGATCCTGCGGCAGGGCCTGGAACACGTGGAGGAGAAACGATGACCACCTACCAGGTGAAGAACCTGGACTGCGCGGAATGCGCGGCCCGAATAGAGAAGCGCATCAATTCCATGACCACGGTGCGTTACGCGTCCCTGAGCTTCGCCTCCGCCAGCCTGACCATCGACACCGACGACATGGAGGCGGTCCGGGAGGAGATCCGCCGCCTGGAGCCGGAGGTGGAAATCTCCGCCCCCGGGGGCGGAATCCCGGAGGGGGAGGAGGCGCGGGAAAGGACACGGAACCGCCGGGAGGTCCTGGCCATCCTCCTCTTCGCCGCCCTCTACGGGACCGCCTTCGGCGCGGGACGCGCCCTGGGACCCGCCCTGTTCATCGCGGTCTGGCTGGCGGCGGGGTTCCGGGTCCTGCGGGCGGCGGCGGGGAGCCTGCGGCATGGCAGGGTTTTCGATGAGAACTTCCTCATGACCGTGGCCACCGCAGGGGCCCTGACCATCGGGGCCTTTTCCGAGGCCGCGGGGGTCATGCTCTTCTACCGCTTCGGCGAATTCCTGGAGGAGCTGTCTCTGGCCCGGTCGCGCCGCTCCATCAAGGCCCTTCTGGCGCTGAAGGCGGATTACGCCGAGGTTCTCCGGGAGGGGAAAACCCTCCGGGTGGATCCGGAGGAGGTCCGGGCAGGGGAGACGGTGCTGGTCCGTCCGGGGGCGAGGATACCGCTGGACGGGGTGGTGCTGGAGGGCTCTTCCTGGGTGGATACCGCCGCGGTCACCGGCGAGCCTGTCCCCCGGGAGGCGGCTCCGGGTTCGCAGGTCCTGGGGGGAACGGTGAATGGTCTGGGTCTCCTGTCGGTCCGAGTGGTTCGGGAGTACGGAGAATCCACCGCCGCCCGGATCCTGCGTCTGGTGGAGGAGGCCTCCGCCCGGAAGTCCCGGACCGAAAGGTTCATGACCCGGTTCGCCGGGTACTACACGCCGGCGGTGCTGGCGGTGGCCCTGCTGACGGCGGTTCTGCCCCCGCTTCTCCTTCCGGGCCAGGCGTTCCGGGACTGGCTGTACCGGGCCCTGACCATCCTGGTCATCTCCTGCCCCTGCGCTCTGGTGGTGAGCATCCCCCTGGGCTATTTCGGGGGCATCGGAGCCGCCGCCCGCCGGGGAATTCTGATCAAAGGCTCCAATTTCATCGATGTGCTGGCCCGGGTGGACACCGTCGTCTTCGACAAGACCGGCACCCTGACCCGGGGGAATTTCGCGGTCCTGGGGGTGCACCCCGCCGGAGAGGGGGAGCGGGAGAGGGAGGCCCCCGACGGGACCCCGGCGTCGGGTCCCCGGGGAAACGGGTGGTTCGCCCCGGGGCTTCTGGAACTGGCGGCCCGGGCCGACGCCGGCTCCAACCACCCCATCGCCCGCTCCCTGCGGGCCGCCCACGGACAGGAGCTTTCCCCGCCTTCGGTTTTCCGGGAGGTTCCGGGCATGGGAATCCGGGCCGAGGTGGAAGGGAGGCTGGTCCTGGCGGGGAGCGCCGAGTTTCTCCGGCAGGAGGGCGTCTCCGTCCCCGAGGACCTTCCCGCCCCGCCGGCGGGAAGCGGGGAGGTTCACATCGCCGCGGACGGTTTCTACGCCGGACGCATCGACCTGGGGGATCAGGTCCGGCCGGAGTCGGCCCGGGCCGTGGAGGCCCTGACGGGGCGGGGCATCCGGGTTGTCATGCTCAGCGGCGACGAGGAGGGCAGGGCCCGGGAGGTGGGCCGGAGTCTGGGGATCGACGACGCCCGGGGCGGCCTCTTTCCGGAGGACAAGGCCCTGCATCTGGCGGAAATCAGGAAAGAGTCCGCCGGCGCGGTGGCCTTCGTCGGGGACGGCATCAACGACGCCCCGGTCCTGGCGGGGGCCGACGCGGGCATCGCCATGGGCGGGATAGGCCAGGACGCGGCGGTGGAAACCGCGGACATCGTCATCCTGGACGACGACCCCCGGAAGATCCCCGACGCTCTGACCCTGGCGGGCCGGACCCGGGTCATCGTTCTGCAGAACATCCTCTTCGCCCTGGCGGTGAAGGCTCTTTTCATGGCCGGGGGGATTGCCGGTCTGGCGGGCATGTGGGAGGCGGTCTTCGCCGACGTGGGGGTGGCGGTTCTGGCGGTTCTGAACTCCATGAGAACCATGCGGATGCCGGGAAAAGCGTGATAATTGTTACGGCCTTTCCGCCGCGGGTCCGGTATATTCGGGGTGACAGAAAAAACACGAGGAGGCCGGCCATGGCCGACAAAAATGATAGAACCGCGAACAGCGTCCCCGGGGCCTACTATGTGGACGAGACCTGCATCGGCTGCGAACTCTGCGTCAACACCGCTCCGGAGGTTTTCGCGATGAACGGCGACGCCAAGGCGTACGTCAAAAAACAGCCCGCCCCGGAGGACCTGGAGGACACCCGGATCTCGATGGAGTCCTGCCCGGTGGAAGCCATCGGCGACGACGGTTAGGGGGGCTTCCCCGGGACTCCCCCCGGACCGCCCCCCTCCCGGGGGCGGTTTTTTTGCGCCTCCGTTGACTCTTTCTCCGCGATCCGGAATACTCGGCCCAACCTGCCGAATCAGGGGGGGCTCCATGATCGCAGCCGTCTTCTTCCTTCTCCTGCCGCTGTTCCTGACCATCGCCGTGGGATACGTCTACGCGAAGCGGGTGCCGGTGTCCGACGACACCCTGTTCCGGGTCCTGGCGGATATCGTCGCCCCGATGATGTTCTTCCACTCCCTGTACAGCTCCCCGGTCGCGGGGGAAATGGTTCTCCGGATCGGCGGCGCGGCGGGTTTCGTGGTGATTGTGCTGACCATCCTGGGGCTCCTCTGGACCAGGACCCGGAGAATCGACCCCCGGAGCTATCTCCTGGCGGTGATCATGTACAACACCGGATTCCTGGGGATCCCGCTGATGAAGCTCTGGGGCGGAAACGAGGCCATGAACATCGTCCTCATCTACGACCAGCTGCAGGGGGCCTTCGCCATCGCCATAGCCGTCATGATCGTCACCGGAGGTTTTTCCGCGGGGAGGATCCTGGAGGTGCTGAAGACCCCGCTTTTCTTCTCCATCTTTCTGGGCATGGGGTTCCGGTTCCTGAAGGTTCCCGTCCCCCAGGTGGCGCTTGAAGTCTGCGAATTCGCCGGCTCCGGCATGGGTTCCCTGGCGGCCCTGGCCCTGGGCTGCTCGCTGACGAAACGGCGGCTGCGCTTCGATTCCCATCTGGCCATGGGCTATTTCCTCCGGACCGGGGCGGGTTTCCTCCTGGGGGTCGCGGCGGTATTCCTCTTCGGGATCCAGGGCCTGGCGCGGCCGGTGTTCATCGTCGGGTCGGCCCTTCCTTCCGCCCTTTTCTCCTATGTCCTCACCAGCCGCTACGGCGCGGACCCGGAGTTCACCGGCACGATGATCCTGGTTTCCACCGCCCTGGGGGTCCTTTCGGTTCCCGTGGCCTTCTGGGGGGCCTCCTTTTTCTGAGGCTTCCGGAAAAAGGCCCCGGGGAGTTCTTCCCGGGGGTGTCCGGGATGTCCGGGATGTCCGGGGCTGAGGGGTTTGGGGGTTTTTCCCCTTGACAGCCCGAAGGGTTTTTTTTATTTTATGCCGTGACAGGCGTGGACGGAGACGAGTAGCTGCAGACTTTGGCCGACAGAGAGGGATTCCCGCGGCTGAGAGGGTCCCGGCAGGAGCGCAGACGAAGACCACCTCCCGAGCCCGACAGGTGAATAATGAGGTGCGGAGCCCCGAAGGGTTTTTCGGAAAGCTCCGAAGTAAGGTGGAACCGCGGAGAGCGGGGCCCCGCCATGGCGAGCCCTTGCGCTTTTCGTCCTTACGTGCAATCCCCGGGGGGAAGACGTAGGGCGACGAGCGCGAGGGCTTTTTTTATCGTATCATCCAAGGAGAGGAAAGGAATATGAAAGGGACGGAACAGAAACTGGATGCGTTGCGACACTCCACCTCGCACATCATGGCGGAGGCGGTGCTCCGGATGTTTCCTGAGGCGAAAATCGCCATCGGTCCGGCCATTGAAAACGGATTCTACTACGACTTCGACCTGCCCCGGAATCTGACCCCGGAGGATCTGAGGAGCATCGAGGAGTCCATGCGGGACATCATCCGGTCGGGGGCGTCTTTCCGGAGGGAGGTTATCGGCCGGGACGAGGCGCGGAAGCGTTTTCAGGGTCAGCCCTACAAGCTCGAGCTCCTGGACGCCATCCCGGAGAACGAGGAGGTGTCCATCTATACCCAGGGGGCCTTCACCGATCTGTGCCGGGGGCCCCATGTGGAGAACTCCCGGGAGATCGACCCCGGCTCCTTCAAGCTCCTCAGCATCGCCGGGGCCTACTGGAGGGGGGACGAGAAGAACAAGATGCTCCAGCGCATCTACGGCACTGCCTGGCGGAGCGCGGCGGAACTGAAGGAATATCTGGACCATCTGGCGGAGGTGGAGAAACGGGACCACCGGCGGCTGGGTCGGGAGCTGGACCTCTACACGGTCCACGAAGACGCCGGCCCCGGCCTGATCTACTGGCACCCCAAGGGGGGAAGAATCCGGCAGGCGGTGGAGGACTACTGGCGGGACCGGCACCGGCGCAACGGTTACGAGATCCTGTTCACCCCCCATATCGGCCGGTCCTGGCTCTGGGAAACCTCGGGGCACCTGGGTTTCTACAAGGACAACATGTACGCCCCCATGGAGATCGACGACCAGGACTACTACCTGAAGCCCATGAACTGTCCCTTCCACATCATGGTCTACAAAAGCAGGACCCGCTCCTACCGGGACCTCCCTCTGCGATGGGCGGAGCTGGGCACCGTGTACCGCTACGAACGCTCCGGGGTCCTGCACGGCCTCCTGCGGGTCCGGGGCTTCACCCAGGACGACGCCCACATATTCTGCTCCCCCGACCAGATCGAAAGCGAGATCCTGGAGGTCCTGCGCTTTTCCCTCCGGGTCTGGGAGGACTTCGGCTTCACCGACATCAAGGCCTATCTGGCCACCCGGCCGGAGGGCAGCATCGGGGACGACGCGCTGTGGAACACGGCCATCGAGAGCCTGAAAAAAGCGGTGGTCGCCCAGGGGCTGGACTACGAACTGGACCAGGGGGGCGGGGCCTTCTACGGACCCAAGATCGACCTGAAGATAAAGGACGCCCTGGGGCGGGAATGGCAGATGACGACCATCCAGTTCGATTTCAACATGCCCGAAAGGTTCGACATGAAGTTCGTGGACGCCGACGGCAGGGAGAAGAGGCCCTTCATGGTGCACCGGGCCCTTCTGGGTTCCCTGGAAAGGTTTTTCGGGGTCCTCATCGAGCACTACGGCGGGGCCTTCCCGGTCTGGCTCGCCCCGGTCCAGGGGGTGGTCATCCCGGTGGCCCCCGCCTTCGGGGACTACGCCGCCCGGGTGGCCCGGAGCCTGAAGGATCAGGGTTTTCAGGTGGAGGCTGATCTTTCCGATTCCCGGATGAACGCCAAGATCCGCTCCGCCCAGGGGGAGAAGGTCCCCTACATGCTGGTGGTGGGGGGGAATGAAAAGGAGGCCGGGGCGGTCTCGGTGCGGACCCGGGCGGGGGAGCAGATGAGCAACATGCCCCTGCCGGATTTCGCCGCATTTCTGGGAGAAAAGATCCGGAGCAAAGCGCTGCTATAGCTGTGACCCCGGGGCGGCGATTCCGGCGGCCGCCCGGGACAGATCGGTCCGCCCCCCCGGACGGGGCGGAAGGAGGGGACATGATCGACGGGATCATCAAACGGGACGGGCGGCTCGTGCCCTTCGACCGGAAAAAGATCTCCTTCGCCATCCTCCGGGCCGCCGTGGCGGTGGGGGGCCGGGACCGGGAACTGGCGGAACGGCTCGCCGACCGGGTGGTGGACGAACTGGAGCGGCGCCGGAAACGGGACGCCGCGGAGGGGCTTGCCCCGTCCCCCCCCACCGTGGAGGAGGTGCAGGACACGGTGGAGAAGATGCTCATCGAAGGTGGGCACGCCCGCACCGCCAAGGCCTATATCCTCTACCGATACGAGCACAGCCTGAAGCGCAGCAAACGGGAGAGCCTCACCTACTCCTCGGAAAACGTGCCCTACCGCAAACTCTGGGAGGCCCTGTCCTGGGCGGTGGACAACCGCTGCCACAGCCTGGCCCTGCTCCGGGAGACGGCGCGGGAGGGCCGGCTTCCGGATCTGGTGTCCCGCTGCGAGGATTTCTACGGCCGGGAGATCCGGGCTCTGTTGGAGGGGCTGGGGGAACGGCTGGACCAGGGCCTCCGGGTGGTCATCATCGCCGGACCCTCCTCCTCGGGCAAGACCACCACCACCATCAAGATCGCCGAGGCCCTGGCGGAGCGGGGCCTGCGCCTGGTCCCCATCAACGTAGACAACTACTTCTTCGATCTCGCCTCCCATCCCCGGGACCCTCACGGGGACTTCGATTTCGAGACTCCCCAGGCCCTGGATCTGGAGCTCTTCAGCCGCCATCTGGGGCTCCTGGCGGCCGGGGAGGAGGTGGAGACGCCCCGCTACGACTTCAAGGCGGGCCGGCGGCAGGGCTCCTCCGGGACCATCCGGCTGGGGCCCCGGGACATCCTGCTGGTGGACAGCCTCCACGGTCTCTACGAGCCCATGACCGATACGGTCCCGGCGGAGGCGAAGTTCAAGGTCTACATCGAGACCCTGGCCCAGCTGAAGGACGACCAGGGGGACTTCATCCGCTGGACCGATGTGCGGATGATGCGGCGCATGGTGCGGGACATGCATTTCCGGAACTACAACCCCCGGGAGACCCTGCTGCACTGGTACCTGGTCCGGCGCGCCGAGCTGCGCCACATCGTCTCCCGGCTGCGGCACGCCCACGCCATCGTCAACAGCTTCATGCCCTACGAACTCCTCTTCCACAAGGCGCGGCTGGCGCCGCTTTTTCCCGCCTTCGTGGAGGAACTGGCGGAGAACCCCGACCGGACCGACGCCCTGGCCCGGGCCCGGCGGATCCTCCGGCTCTTCGACGGGGTTCCCGACTGGAGCGACGAGGAGGTGGTGCCGCCCCGGTCGCTCCTGCGGGAGTTCATCGGCGGCAGCGACTACAGTTACCACTGACGGGGGTTCCCATGACGAAACTCCAGGAGAGGCTGAGGACGATCGACAGGGAGATCTGCCTCCTCCGGCATGCCGAGGCGGTCCTGGGCTGGGACCAGGAGACCCATCTCCCCGCCCGGGGAGTGGAGGAGCGGGCGGAGCAGCTGGCCCTCCTCCGGGGGCTCATCCACGAACGGGTCACCTCTCCGGAGGTGGCGGAGGCCCTGGCGGCCTGGGAGGAGAAGGGGCCGCCGGGCTTCGAGCGGGGCGGCGGGGCAGGGCCGACGGCGGCCCCGGGAGGCGACGGGACAGACGGAAGGGGCGGCCCCCTTCGGGAGGACACCCCTTTTTACGGAGCGGGACCTGGGCCGGGCTGCGGCCCCTCCGGCCCGGGCGGCCCCTCCCACGGGGCGGTTCCGGGGGGATCGCCTCGGGAAAACCTCGCCGGAGGCACCCCGGATATCCAGGGGGCCTTCTACCGGGCCTGGGAGCGCCGTCACCGGAGGGCTGTCCGTCTTCCCCGGAGCCTGGTGGAGAGGATGGCCGGGACCACCGCCCGGGGCCAGGCCCGATGGGCGGAGGCCCGCCGGAAAAACGATTTTTCCCTCTTCCTTCCCCTTCTGGAGGAAATCATCGTCCTCACCCGGGAGACGGCGGAGCGTATCGGCTACCGGGAGCACCCCTACGACGCCCTGCTGGACGAGTATGAGCCCTGGATGACCACCGGGGAAACGGACCGGCTCTTCTCCCGGCTCCGGGAGCATCTTGCCCCCCTGGTCCGGCGGATCGCCGAGTCCCCGGTGAGGCCCCGGCCTCTTCCCGCCGCCTGTTTTCCGGAGGCGGCCCAGAAAGCCTTCGGCCGCAAGGTCCTGGAAGCCATGGGCTTCCCCTGGGACCGGGGCCGGCTGGACCGGTCCACCCATCCCTTCACCAGTTCTCTGGGGGCGGACGATGTGCGCCTCACCACCCGCTACGACGACGGGGATTTCCGGGTTTCCTTTTTCGGGATGGTTCATGAGGGCGGTCACGGCCTCTACGAGCTGGGTTTCGGAGATCAGGTCCGGGGCACCATCCTGGGGGAGGGCGCCTCCCTGGGGATCCACGAATCCCAGTCCCGGATCTGGGAAAACTGCATCGCCCGGAGCCTTCCCTTCTGGCGGGGCTGGTATCCGGCGCTGCGGGACCATTTCCCCGGCGTTTTCGACTCCCTGCCCCTGGACCATTTCCACCGGGCGGTCAACACGGTGGAGCCTTCGCCGATCCGGGTGGAGGCCGACGAGGTGACCTACAGCCTGCACATCGTCCTGCGTTTCCTGCTGGAAAAGGACCTGGTCACGGGAGACCTCCCTCCCCGGGACCTTCCCGACGCGTGGAACGGGCTTTCCCGGGAACTCCTGGGCCTGACCCCGAAGACCGACGCCCAGGGAGTTCTGCAGGACATCCACTGGTCCCTGGGGGCCATCGGGTACTTTCCCACCTACGCCCTGGGAAACCTCTACGCCGCCCAGTTTTACGCCGCCCTCCGGCGGGACCTTCCGGACATGGACGACCGGCTCTCCCGGAGAGACATGGCCCCGATCCTGGAGTGGCTGCGGATCCACATCCACCTCCCCGGCGCGTCCCGGACCGCGGCGGACCTGGTGCGGGACGCCACCGGAGCCCCCCTCGACCCCTCTTTCTTTATCCGGTATCTTTCGGAAAAGTATGGGGAGTTGTATGGATTATAAAAGTTTTCTGCTGAAAAGCCCCCTTTTCTGGATTCTTCTGGGAGGCTTTCTGTTCGGGGCTGCCGTGGCCCAGCTCACGGTGGCTCCCCGCAGGACCAAAAACCCCGCCAGAACCCGGCGGAGAAAGCCGACCAAAATTTTTCTCCTTCTCTCCGGGGCCATACCGAGTTTCACCACCGCGGTCATCCTGAGCCTTCCGGAGGTACCCCGGGACGCGAAGCACCTTCTCGTCGCAGCCTGTGCCGCTCTGGCGGGGGGGCTGGGCCTGCGGTTCAAGAAGACCGCGGGGATCCTTCTCCTCCTTCTGGCAGGGCTGGCCGGCTTCGGAGCCCGGGCGGCCCTGCGGGGCTGGACACCGGTGTACGCCCCCGCCGATGCGGGAAGCATCGAGATCCTCCACCGGGGAGAGGGGGAAACCACCCTCCTGACATCCTTTGGGGGAATCGGCGAAAACGTCGTGACTTTTCCATCGGGGAAAATATCGGTCCTGCTGGATCTTCTGATCCTGGACGACGCCTACGTCCTGGCGGGGCGGAAAACCTCCTACCGGTTGGCGGCCCTGCGGGTGGGGGAAACGGAACAGCCCCTGGGCCCGCCCCGTTCCGGCGGCGATTTTGCGGAGAAGCTCCCGGGCCTGCTCCCGGGGGTGCGGCTGCTGCGGGTGGAGGCGGAGCTTCCCCGGGAGGATATCTTCTCCATCTACCGGGTCCGGATCGATCCGGGGGCGGAAACGGCGGCCCTCGTCCGGTAGGGGCTTTTTCACTGGGGCTTTTACCCCGCTTCTGCCGATAATGAAGCCGCCATGATGATCACCCTGTACCGCATCGACCCCCAGGGAGCCACCCATTACTACAGCCTCCACGATCGGCAGGGGCACCTGTTTTCCCCTCACTGTTTCACCGTGTCCTGGGGGCGGAACCTCTCCCTGTCCCGGGAAAAGACCTATCAGTACGATTCGCAGAAGGACATGGACGACGGGATCCGGAAACTGGTGCTGAAAAAGTTCAGGGCCGGTTACCGGGTCCTGTACTCCTACCTCCGCCCCGACGAGATGGAGGACCTCAGGCCGGAACTGGGCAGATTCGCCGCCCGTTGAAGCCCGACACCCTGGCGGAGGCCAACGGGCGGGACCCCTCCGAGGTCAGTCCAGGGGGAGACGGGGCCTGCGATCGGCGCGGCCCGTGAGGGTTTCCTTCGCTTCGAGAAACCCCTTTTTCAGATGGAACACCTTTTCCACCAGGGAAAGGGTAAGAACCGCCGCCACCAGGTATTCCAGGACCCGCAGGATCGGCAGCAGCAGGGGCCTGAACCCCTCCGCCAGAACCAGGAGTTCCAGCCCATAGAGAACCATGGTGACGAAAACGGAGGTTTTTCCCAGGGGTGAAGCCGAAGGCAGGAGGTAGCCCTGGTACACCAGGAGAGTCCCCATTCCCACCAGCTGGAAAAGCAGGCGAAAAAGGACGAGGATGAAAAACCAGTCCGGTATCATGGCGTAATGGGCCATGGCCACGGAAATGACGATGAGGACCGAATAATCGCTGATGCTGTCCAGGTATTTCCCGATCCGGGTGATCTGACCGGTGCTCCGGGCTATGGCGCCGTCGAATAGATCGGTAAGAAAGATGACGGTGATCAGGGTCACCACCACGGGGAGGATCGGATGATGCTGCACCAGAACCAGCATCAGGGCCGCCGTGGGGATGGAACTCAGGCGGATCAGGGTCAGGAGGTTCGCGAAGTTGATTTTCTCCAGTTTTTTTCCCGTCGGGGTCAGGACGAAATGATGATGCATCATGGACAGAAATATCCACAGCCCCACATGAATGGCCGTGGTGCCGAGAACGAAGGCCACCACCCCGGCGTTTGTAGGGTTAATCCGATACAGGAGAAGGATTCCGGCGCTGAAGAAGATCTGGAACAGGAAGAGGGCGCCCACGGTTCTGTTGATGCTGGCCGTTATGTCGTTCCTTTTTGCCATTCCGCCACTTTACCATGACATGCGAAGCGTCTGTCAATTGTAAATATTGACATTACTTACCCGCCGGTCTACTTTTATTCCATGAATATCCCCAATATCCTGACGGCATTCAGAATTTTTCTGTCGCCGCTTTTTTTTCTCACCTTTTTTTTCCCTCTCTGGACCGGCCACGGGGCGGTCCCCGCCGTCGTGATTTTGTGGTTTTTATATATCCTGATCGAAACCTCCGACCTGGTGGACGGTTCCGTGGCGCGGGCTCTGGATCAGGTGACGGATATGGGAAAGCTGCTGGACCCCTTCGCGGATGTGGTGGCCCGGCTCACCTATTTCGTCTGTTTCGTCGCCACCGGCATCATGCCCGCCTGGGCCTTCATCCTCATCATGTACCGGGAATTGGGAATAACCTTCATCCGCATGATCATGTACAAAGAGGGGGTGGCTCTGGCCGCCAAGGGGGGGGGCAAATTGAAGGCCGTTTTCTATGCCGTCTCCGGTTTCGCGGGGCTGTCCATATACACCTTCCGGAACCTTTCCCTGTTCCCGAAACAGATCGACACCTTTCTTCTGGCGGCCCGTTTTCTGTTCGCGGTGGCGGCGGTTCTGGCGATTCTGTCCTTCCTGGATTATTACCTGGTTTTTCGCAGAAGAAAAAATCGTCCCTCTAGTTGACAACCGGCGCCCTCTTTCACTATATTTTAAATCGCAGCGGGTAAGAACACCTTTCAGATCAATCGTGACAGGGTCTTGACACCGGCGCAGGGTTTCAGTATGTTGTCCTTCCCGTCCCCGAAAGAGGGGGAGGGAGAAGGGGAAAGAGTCGGGGGGTGCTTGACGAAGGCGCCACCGGTTGGTATAAGAGTTGCAGGCTGTTTTGGGATATTTTTTCCGATGCGGCCGGACGATACGGGATCTTTGGAATAAAAACCTCGGCGGCGTGTCCCGTGAGGGAGCGCGGTGAGAGGTTTTGAATAGGGAAGGGAAGGAAACGAAGCCAATGGAGGCGGGAAACGGCGCCGGAGACGGTGCCGTGAACCTGACCGTCGAGAAAGAGAGATCTTTCACGAGAGGGTTGGGGTCGAAACGCACATGAGAAGTATGTTATCGCGCTTCGGCGCGATAAATCATATCATGGAGAGTTTGATCCTGGCTCAGAACGAACGCTGGCGGCGCGTTTTAAGCATGCAAGTCGAACGGCAGTATGGAGCAATCCATATGAGAGTGGCGAACGGGTGAGTAACACGTAGGTGATCTCCCTCGGTTTTGGGGATAGTTCGTGGAAACACGGGGTAATACCGAATACGCTCTCCGGGCTGTGGCCTGGGGAGGAAAGGCGCGGGTGCGCCGAACCGAGATGAGCCTGCGTCCCATTAGCTGGTTGGCGGGGTAAAGGCCCACCAAGGCGACGATGGGTAGCCGGCCTGAGAGGGTGACCGGCCACACTGGGACTGAGATACGGCCCAGACTCCTACGGGAGGCAGCAGCTAAGAATCTTCCGCAATGGGCGAAAGCCTGACGGAGCGACGCCGCGTGGACGATGAAGGCCGGAAGGTTGTAAAGTCCTTTTCTCCGTGAAGAATAAGGGTGCGAGGAAATGCGCGCCTGATGACGTTATCGGAGGAATAAGCCCCGGCTAATTACGTGCCAGCAGCCGCGGTAATACGTAAGGGGCGAGCGTTGTTCGGAATTATTGGGTGTAAAGGGCGCGTAGGCGGCGCTGCAAGTCCGGTGTTTAAGGCGACGGCTCAACCGTCGTTATGCGCTGGAAACTGTGGTGCTGGAGTCTAGGAGGGGGAGCCGGAATTCCAGGTGTAGGGGTGAAATCTGTAGATATCTGGAGGAACATCGGTGGCGAAGGCGGGCTCCTAGCCATAGACTGACGCTGAGGCGCGAAAGCGTGGGGAGCAAACAGGATTAGATACCCTGGTAGTCCACGCCGTAAACGATGTACACTAGGTGTCGGGCCAAGAGGTTCGGTGCCGTAGCAAACGCGTTAAGTGTACCACCTGGGGAGTATGCCGGCAACGGTGAAACTCAAAGGAATTGACGGGGGCCCGCACAAGCGGTGGAGTATGTGGTTTAATTCGATGATACGCGAGGAACCTTACCAGGGTTTGACATCAACGGTGAGTCGCGAGAGATCGCGGCGCCCTTCGGGGGCCGTTGACAGGTGCTGCATGGCTGTCGTCAGCTCGTGCCGTGAGGTGTTGGGTTAAGTCCCGCAACGAGCGCAACCCCTATCTCTAGTTGCCAGCAGGTAAAGCTTGGGGACTCTAGAGAGACTGCCGGTGACAAACCGGAGGAAGGTGGGGATGACGTCAAGTCATCATGGCCCTTATGTCCTGGGCTACACACGTACTACAATGGTCGGTACAGAGCGATGCGAAACCGCGAGGTGGAGCGAACCGCAGAAAGCCGATCTCAGTTCGGATTGGAGTCTGAAACTCGACTCCATGAAGGTGGAATCGCTAGTAATCGCGCATCAGCATGGCGCGGTGAATACGTTCCCGGGCCTTGTACACACCGCCCGTCACACCACCCGAGTTGGGGGTACCCGAAGTCGGTAGCCTAACCCGCAAGGGAGGGCGCCGCCGAAGGTATGCCTAGTAAGGGGGGTGAAGTCGTAACAAGGTAGCCGTACTGGAAAGTGCGGCTGGATCACCTCCTTTCTACGAGAAAGATGACCGCCCCCTAACGGCTTCCTTCCTTTCCTTCCCCGTTTTATGGGCCTGTAGCTCAGTTGGTTAGAGCACTTCTCTGATAAGGAAGGGGTCACTAGTTCGACTCTAGTCAGGCCCATGAAAACGCGTTCTTTGAAAACATAGAGATGGGAGAGAGTTCCGGAGTGTTGCCGGGTTCCGTGGGGTGTGAAGACCTCGCGGAGAAGAGGCGGCGCTTCGGGGCGAGAAGAGTGGAAAGAAGAGAAAGAGAGTAGAGCGCTTTTCTGAAAGTTGAGAATAATCGAGGCGAAAAGAGGGCCGTAGGGTCCCGAGGAGCTTTTCCCTGTATATGCGGGGAGGGGTGAAGGGATAATATGGTCAAGCGAGAAAGGGTCCATGGAGGATGCCTGGGAGCTCTCCGGCGAAGAAGGCCGTGGTAAGCTGCGAAAAGCTGCGGGGAGGAGCAAACATCCTGAGATCCGCAGGTTGCCGAATGGGGTAACCCGGCGGGCTTGAATGCCCGTCAGCCGCTGCGTGAATCAATAGCGCACGGCAGCGACACCCAGGGAACTGAACCATCTCAGTACCTGGAGGAGAAGAAATCAAACGTGAGATTCCCTGAGTAGCGGCGAGCGAAAGGGGAAGAGCCTAAACCTGCTGCATGCAAGGTATGCGCCGTTGTGCAGTAGGGGTTGCAAGTCCGCACCGGGTCCGGCGCATGACGGGCCGCGCGGTTATGAGAAAACTCTTGTGTAGTCGAACCCTTCTGGGAAGGGGGGCCGAAGAGGGTGAAAGCCCCGTAGGCGAAACGCAAGGGTCCGCGTGGGTGCGGTACTTAAGTACGACGGGACACGAGAAATCCTGTCGGAAGCTGGGTCGACCACGATCCAAGGCTAAATACGAGAGAGCTACCGATAGTGCAGAAGTACCGTGAGGGAAAGGTGAAAAGAACCCCGGCGAGGGGAGTGAAAGAGAACCTGAAACCATGGACCTACAAGCTGTCGGAGCCCCTTTTACGGGGGGTGACGGCGTGCCTTTTGTAGAATGAGCCTGCGAGTTACGGTGTGGAGCGAGGTTAAGGGATTGGAGTCCCGGAGCCGTAGGGAAACCGAGTCTGAACAGGGCGACTGTAGTTCCGCGCCGTAGACCCGAAGCCGAGTGATCTATGCATGTCCAGGCTGAAGCGTGGGTAAAACCACGTGGAGGGCCGAACGCTAATCCGTTAAAAAGGGTAGCGATGAGGTGTGCTTAGGAGTGAAAGGCTAAACAAACTCGGAGATAGCTGGTACTCGTCGAAATAGCTTTAGGGCTAGCCTCGCGGAGAGGACTGTTTTGGAGGTAAAGCACTGGATGGACTAGGGCCCTTCACCGGGTACCAAACCCAATCAAACTCTGAATGCCAAAACAGGGTGCCGCGGGAGTCAGACTACGGGCGACAAGGTCCGTGGTCGAGAGGGAAACAGCCCAGACCGTCGGCTAAGGTTCCAGAATCATGCTCAGTGGAAAAGGAAGTGCAATTGCGAAGACAGCCAGGAGGTTGGCTTAGAAGCAGCCATTCCTTCAAAGAGTGCGTAATAGCTCACTGGTCGAGTAGTTGTGCGCCGATAATGTAGCGGGGCTAAGCATGATACCGAAGCCACGGGTCCTTTGTTCCTTCGGGAGCAGGGGACGGTAGGCGAGCATTCCGTGAACCGACGAAGGTGTCCTGAGAGGGGTGCTGGAGGTGACGGAAGAGAGAATGCAGGCATGAGTAACGAAAAGACAGGTGAGATCCCTGTCCGCCGAAAACCCGAGGTTTCCTGGGTAAAGGTCGTCTTCCCAGGGTTAGTCGGCCCCTAAGGCGAGGCCGAAAGGCGTAGTCGATGGGAAACGGGTTCATATTCCCGTACCTCTTACAATTTCGAAGGGACGACGCATGAGGCGAAGCCCGGCCGGAGAACGGTAGTTCCGGTCCAAGCGTCCAAGCCGTTGATCGGGGCAGGCAAATCCGTCCCGAGAGGTGAGGAGCGAAGGCGAGTGGATATACGTTTGAAGCGAAGCGGGTGTAGTCACGGTGACGAGAAATAGTCTCTAAGGTTAGGTTGTGAGGGACCGTACCGCAAACCGACACAGGTGGGTGGGATGAGTATTCTCAGGCGCTCGAGAGAACTCGCGTTAAGGAACTCGGCAAAATGCACACGTAACTTCGGGAGAAGTGTGGCCTCCTGTGGGATAAAACTTAAGGGGGGTTGCAGAGAAATGGCCCAAGCGACTGTTTATCAAAAACACAGGTCTCTGCTAAATCGCAAGATGATGTATAGGGACTGACACCTGCCCGGTGCCGGAAGGTTAAGAGGAGGGGTTAGCGCAAGCGAAGCTCCGAATTGAAGCCCCGGTAAACGGCGGCCGTAACTATAACGGTCCTAAGGTAGCGAAATTCCTTGTCGGGTAAGTTCCGACCCGCACGAATGGTGTAACGACTTGGGCGCTGTCTCAACGCGAGACTCGGTGAAATTAAACTACCAGTGAAGATGCTGGTTACCCGTGGTTAGACGGTAAGACCCCGTGAACCTTTACTGTAACTTGGCATTGGAACTTGGCCCGGCATGTGTAGGATAGGTGGGAGACGGTGAAGCGTGGGCGTTAGCCTGCGTGGAGTCGCCGGTGAAATACCACCCTTGCCTGGTTAGGTTTCTAACGCGGGCCGTGAAACCGGTTCGCGGACATTGTCAGGCGGGCAGTTTGACTGGGGCGGTCGCCTCCTAAAGAGTAACGGAGGTGCGCGAAGGTTCCCTTGCGCTGGTTGGAAATCAGCGTGTATGTGTAAAGGCAAAAGGGAGCTTGACTGCGAGAGCAACAACTCGAGCAGGGACGAAAGTCGGTCTTAGTGATCTGGCGGTGGCGAGTGGAAGCGCCGTCACTTAACGGATAAAAGGTACTCCGGGGATAACAGGCTGATCTTGCCCAAGAGTTCATATCGACGGCAAGGTTTGGCACCTCGATGTCGGCTCATCGCATCCTGGGGCTGGAGC